>Ga0210401_10000553_pt1 | contig 45649 bp, 35 predicted proteins | sample IncBWH32MmetaG_FD_150866 | JGI IMG/M metagenome (GOLD analysis project Ga0210401, IMG submission 150866) | Forest soil microbial communities from Barre Woods Harvard Forest LTER site, Petersham, Massachusetts, United States - Inc-BW-H-32-M | ecosystem: Environmental > Terrestrial > Soil >...
ACGGACTGCTGCGCAGCATGGTACGCGGAGACGTGCACAAGCGCCTGGATATTGGCCGGATTTCGGAGATCAAGGCCGCTACCGGAATTTTCATGACGCTCCACGGCGGCTCGGGAACCGACGATAGCGACTTGAGAAATGCGATCCAGGCTGGGATGAACGTCGTCCACATCAACACGGAACTCCGGCTGGCGTGGCGGCGGGGGCTTGAGACAGCGCTCGCCGATCAGCCGAACGAAGTTGCCGCTTACAAGATCCTTCCCGTTGCGGTCGAAGCAGTGAAAGGCGTGGTTAGCGGACGGCTGCAGTTGTTCCGCGGCTCGTTCGCCCGCGTCGCGGGGTGAGCCGTCGTCGCATTTCCTTTTTCCTTGCGGCCACACGCATTCGATCGGAGCGTATTATCCAGGCCCCCCAGCCAAACCTTAGACCTTAGTAGGTCTTCTATCGCAAATCCCGGGTAAAGCGCGCAACGTCACACAGTTCACTCGATCCGAAGCTGCCACGCCCTCACCCGAGCGTGGCGCGATTTGCAAGTACATTGGCGCGTCTTGCTAGTGACGCCGGCGCGCCGCGGAGCTAGGCTTGTTCGCGTAGTCTGAAACGGGAGGACACAAACATGAGCGAATCCGCTCGACGAATTTCGGAACCGGAAGTTGGTTTGGCAAGGCCACAAACATATACAGCCAAAGCGTACGCGGCGCAGAGCGCGACGTCACCGCTAGGGCCTTTCACCGTTCCGCGGCGATCACCGCGGCCGCAGGACGTGCAGATTGAGATTCTCTACTGCGGTGTGTGCCATTCCGATCTGCACCAGGTGCGCAACGAGTGGCAGGAAGTGATGCCAACCGTTTATCCCTGCGTCCCGGGCCACGAAATTGTTGGGCGCGTCGTCAAGACGGGCAGCGCCGTCAAGAAATTCAAGGAAGGCGACATCGCCGCGGTCGGGTGCATGGTGGATTCCTGCCGCCAGTGCGCGAATTGTCTCGCCGGGGAAGAGCAGTTTTGCGAGAAGTTCATGACGCTGACGTATAACGGCCAGGACAAAATTTTGGGCGGGGTGACCTACGGCGGCTATACCGACAGCATCGTGGTGGACGAAAACTATGTCTTGCGAGTCGGCAATAAGCTGGATCCAGCTGGCGCCGCGCCGCTTCTTTGCGCCGGCATTACCACCTATTCGCCGATGCGGCACTGGAAAGTGGGCAAGGGGCAGAAAGTCGGGATCGTCGGCCTGGGTGGATTGGGGCATATGGGCGTGAAGTTTGCGCACGCGTTCGGCGCTCATGTCGTACTTTTCACCACGTCCCCGGGTAAGACCGCAGACGCTTTGCGCCTGGGCGCCGACGAGGTGGTGGTTTCGAAAAACGCGGCGGAGATGGAGAAACACGCGGGCACCTTCAACTTTATCCTCGACGCGGTTTCCGCGGAGCACGACTTGAACGCGTATCTCCGTCTGTTGAAGCTCGACGGCACGATGACATTAGTCGGCGCGCCCTCGAAACCGGCGCCCGTGTCCTGCTTCAATTTGATCATGGGGCGACGCAGCCTCGCCGGCTCCGCCATCGGCGGCATCCGGGAAACCCAGGAGATGCTGGATTTCTGCTCCGAGCGCGGAATTACCTCCGATGTCGAACTGATCCCAATCCAACAAATCAACACGGCCTACGACCGGCTTCTCAAAGGCGATGTAAAATATCGCTTCGTCATCGATATGGCGTCTTTGAAGAAATAGGCAGCCATTAGAAGTGGTCCACCATCCCAGGACGCGCGGAGTTCGCGGTGAACTCGGCTATGACAAATCGGTTCAGAGTGTCCAGAGCCCTTGTTCGCAGGCTCGAGGATGTTGGGATTGCGCCGCTGGCGGTGTTGCGCCAGGCGGGCCTGCCGATGGGACTCCTCGATCAGGAGAAAATCTTCGTGACAACGGAAGAGCTGTTCGCCCTGTACCGGGCGATTCCGGAAGTCAGTGACGATCCTGCCATCGGGCTCAAGCTGGGCACGGAGGAGCGAATCGAGCGCTACGACCCGGTCTCCATCGCGGCGCTCTACGCGCGATCGTTTCGGGACGCTTTGCAACGCATGGCGCGCTACAAGCAGCTGACTTGCCCGGAAGAGATCCGCATCGCCGAGCGGGGAAACGAATGCGCGGTGCACTTCCTGTGGCTGCTCGCGGACGAAACGGAGCCCGCGGTGCTGATCGATGCTTGCTTTGCGTGGATCGTCGGAATCGGTAGGCGAGGCACCGGGCGCCTTGTGAATCCCAAGCGCGTCGAACTGCAGCGGGCGGAGGCGCACCGCAAGATCTACGAACAGCACTTTCGGTGCCCGGTGAAGTTCGGAGCGCGCCAGAATGTCCTGGTGTTTGAGAAAGCCGACGTGGAGCGGCCCTTCGTCACCCATAACGCCGATTTGCTGGCCATCGTCGCGCCGCAGCTCGAAGCGGAGCTGACGCAGCAGCTTGCCCGCAAAACGATGAGCGAGCAGGTGAAGGGGATTCTGAAGAAGCTGCTCGCCGGGCAGCGGCCGGGACTGGAGACCGTGGCCGGCGAGTTGCGAGTGAGCACGCGCACGCTGCAGCGCCGCCTCACGGGCGAGCGCGCCACCTTCCAGCAATTGATGGAGGACGCGCGTCGCGAGCTGGCTCGGCACTACTTGTTACATTCTTCGCTCGAGCTGAACGAAACGGCCTACCTATTGGGCTACGAAGACGCCAATTCGTTCTTTCGGGCCTTCCACTATTGGGAAGGCACATCGCCCGGCGAATGGCGGGCAGCCCACGTGAAAACGGAACACGCCACCTGAAAATAAGAAGCGGCAGAAGCCCGTCAAGAACTGACACTTGACAGGGTTCTGCCGCCTCCAGTTCTGACAATCAAGAAACTAGTTGGAAGACATCATCGTGCCGGCGGGCGCGGCCATGTCGTTCTTGATCACGGCGCCGCCCTTCATCACGAACTTCACGCGCTGCATTTCGGAAATGTCCTGCAGCGGATCTCCGGCGACCGCGATGATGTCGGCAAATTTACCCTTCTCGATGGTTCCGAGCTTGTCCGACATGCGGATGATCTCGGCGTTCACCGTGGTGGCCATGCGCAGCGTGTAGACCGGACTGGCTCCCCACTTCACGAAGACAGGAAACATTTCGCCCTGCACGCCGTGCGAGCAGTTGCACTCGGCGTTGTAGACGCGGCCCGGCGGCGGCGCGGAGCCGCTGCCCCATCCGAGAATCACGCCGGCGGCCAGCATCTTCTTCCAGGTGACTTCGACGAGGCGCCAGCGGCTAAACGGCGCCCACTGCTTCAGATCGTCCGGCTCGTCCTGGCGATGGTCGAGGATCGTCGTGGTGATCGGCAAATGCTTTTGCACGATCTCACGAATGTCGTCGTCCGTCGCGGCGGTGGCGTGCTGGATGTTATCGAGGCCGAGGTCGATGGCCATCTTCAGCCCTTCGCCGCCGTAGGTGTGTGAAGCCACCCACATGCCGCGGCGGTGCGCTTCGTCGATCACCGCGGCGAGCTCTTCGCGCGTCGGCAGCGGCTGGTTGTACATCTTGCCGTCCTTGTCGAAATAGAACGGGCCGGTGGTGTGAATCTTCACGTGCTCCGCGCCGTACTTGGCGAGCTCACGCACCGCGTTGCGAAATTGGTCCGGGCCGCTGACCTCAATGTCCGGCTCCTTCGGAGAGTACATGAGCGGGAAAGCCGCATTCTCGGGCATGGTGATGTTGATGATCGGCCCGGCGGTGATGATGCGCGGCCCCTTGACGAGGCCGGCCTGAATGGCCTTTTTCAGCTCAACGTCGGCATAGCCGCCGCCGTGCGAGCCCATGGCGACGAGCGTCGTGTAGCCCGCGTTCAGGCTGGAGGTGGCGCTGAAGAGTGCGACCATCATCTGGTGCTGCAGGTTGCCCTGGGCATCTGTGAGGTGCACGTGGCCGTCGATCAAACCGGGCAGCACGGTCGCCTTGCTGAGGTCGATGACCTTCGCGCCGGTCGGGATCGTCACCTTATCGGCCGGGCCGACGTCCGTAATTTTGTCGCCGGTGATGAGCACGACCTGATTGGTGAGATTCGCGCCCGATTTCGGATCAAACATTTTCCCCGCGCGCACCGCGGTCACCTGGCCCTGCGCGTACGCCGTTACCGCCGATATGAGAACCAGGACTGCAAACTGCAAAACAAATTTCATGTGCTTCATAGAGCCTCCATTGCACTTCTGCTGCTGCCGCTGCTGCAGCCCGCCTCTTTAGAGACGGGGGTCATCTGTTGCAGGTTGCGAAGATTCCCCGCGTCTAAAGACGCGGGCTACAACGACGCGGCCCGTAAACATGCGCGCCTTGAAGCGGCCTACTTGCCGTAAACCAACAAACGGAACGTGCCCGGCGTGGCCACGGGCTGCGGGTTGGGCTGCTTCTCCGTGGGCGCGGGCGCCGGACCGAAATCCGACGTGGTGAGATAAAGATTGTGGGTCTTGGGATCGAGGCCCATGGTCTTCGCGCCAAATTCGGTCTTGACCGTTTCGACCACGCTCAGCTTGTCGGGCGAATCTTCGTGGAAGACGTGCAGCGTGCCCTCGCGCGTCGCGGCGGCCACGGTGCTCGTGGCAGCGTCAAAAATATTGGCGTCCACGCGGTCGCCGATGGGGAACCCATCGCCGATTACTTTGCCCGTGTCGGCATCCATCACCACCAGCATCTTGGGATTGCGCCCGCCGACAAAGAGCCGGCGCGTCTTGCGGTCCATGGTGATCGAGGTGGGCTGCCCCGAGGGCGCCACAGGAAAGCGTGACTTGATCGTAAGATCGCGGCTATCGATGGCGACTACTTCGTTCGTCGATGCGATGTTGTCATAGATCATGCCTTTGCCGTCGGCAACGGCTTGCTCGGGCGCGCCGCCGAGGGGGAAGCTCTTGATGACTTCTCCCTTCACGGGATCGATGGCCGTCGCGGACTTGGCATCGCCGTTGAACGCAAAAATGCGTTTCGACGCCGGATCGTAGAGGATCCAGTCGGCGTCGTCCTCGCCCTTGATCGTCTTCAGCACTGCGAGCGTCTTGATGTCGAACATGACGATGTTGCCCGCGTCACCGTCGGTAATGAAGCCGTGACCCGTTTCCGGCGCGAGAGCGACGCCGTGGATGCGCTTCCAGTCGCCCGTGATCGTGCCGACTTTGTCAAACGAATCGGCGTCCACGACGACCACCTCCGTTTTGTGCGACAGGTACACGCGACGCGCCGCCTGGTCGACGACGACGTAATCGAAGTATTCGCCGGTCGCGCCGGAGCCCGGCGCCGCGCCGAACGAAACCTTCTTCAGCAAGTGGTACCCGCCCGCCGGCGAGCCCGCCAGGACGCACGCCGCGGACAACACGACGGAGAACGCGAGCGCCAATTTTGCATAGCTTGAAATTTTCATTTGCTGTCTCCTTTACCCTGAGCATCGCGAAGGGTTTACCCAACCTTTTGCGAAGGGCGCCCTAATCGCTAGGCCATGACTTCGGTGGCGTCTTCCCGTCGTCCTTTGTCATTCTGAGCGAAGCGAAGAATCCCTCTGTCTTTGCGTCGAACCAAGAGAGATTCTTCGCTTCGCTCAGAATGACAGCCTAAGTGCCTATTCCCCTGAGTCCTGAAGCCGGTCTCGGTGAGCCGCGAGCCGCACGTCACTCTATGCCCGCAGCCTGAAAATTCCCTGAAAGAAAGTCTGCCCTGAGTCACGGCGAAGGGCGGTCGCTCCGAATTTTCTCTTGGCGAGCATGAAGGCGGGAAGGGGAGCGAATCTGCGACCTTGCTCTGCGGTCAAGCCGTCAAACAATGCCAAGAGACTTGCGTTATTTCGTTCAAATCCTGGGTAAGAGAAACAACTGCCCGTCCCGGTCGGACCGGGACGGGCAGCCGTGCAAGACCAGCGAACTTAAAACTACCAGTTCACCTTGAGGGCAAGCTGAATCTCCCTCGAAGGCTCTTGTGGGTTCGCATACTGGGTGATAAATCCGAGGTTTGATTGCAAACCACTTGGTTTGAGAATCCCAGAGTTCCCGTCGCCACTGTTCGGCTGGGGCGGCACAAAGTTGGTGTGGTTCGCGATGTCAAAAAACTCCGCCCGGAACTGAACGTTGAACTGCTCCGAGATGCGGGTGATGGGGAAGGTCTTGTGGACGGAGAAGTCCAGGTTGACGAAGTGCGGACCGGTGATGCTGTTCTTGCCAATGTTGAACGGCGCCAGATTCAAGCAACCCGTATTGCCCGCTGGTGCATTACCCACCGCTGGGTTACTCCCGATGGGTGGATTGAGGGCAGCTGGCGCGCACTGGTAATCCGTACCATTGAATGTATTCATGAACGAAGTCGGCATGTACGGCTCCGTAAAGCAGGCCGGATTGATCCAATTCGGTTTCCCAGGTGCGCTTCCGGAAGCGTTGACTGGATTGCATCCGGGGAGCTTAACCACGGGACCGAATTGGTCCGCGCCGCCGTTCCCAAGACCCAACGGATCGCCCTGGTTGATCGGAGTCGTCGGCGTGCCGCTGTTGAAGGTGAAAATCCCGCCCAATTCCCAATCCGCCAGGCCCTCTTTCATGGCCCCACTCCACGCTTTTGGCGTCGGGATCGTGTACAGGGAGTTGATGCTGAGCGTATGCGTGACGTTAAAGTCAGACGGGCCATAGAACGCTTGCGGCAGGAACCACCACGGCGAATTGATACCGTTCGCAAAAGTGTCACCGGCAATCGTCTGGGAGGTGTCGTCCAGCGACTTTGAGTACGTGTAGGCCACCTGGAATTGCAACCCGTGACTGAACCTCTTGTCGAGGTTGACGTTCAACCCGTTGTAGTTGGCGCTGCCGTTCCAATAGATATAACGCATCACCCCCATGCTCGGGTTGACTTGGTCGCTAGACCCACCACCGGCTAACGCTGTGCCCCCAAACGTCCCTGGCGAGCAGGGTTTGCCGGCGGCCACAGCGCTGGGATAGCCGCACGGAAACAGGTATCCATACGGTGTTACCGTGTACGGAACTGCACTACCGGGCGCACCGGCCATGTTCCCGTCATCACCCCTCGTGAGTAAGTGCAAGCTATGCGTGCCCACGTAGCCGACAGTCAACGACATGTCCGATGTGAGCTGGCGCTGGATAGTGAGCCCCCATTCATCCACGTAGGATCGATGAGGCGTGCCCTCGACTGTGGACTCGGAAAGTTTGCTAGACACCGAATTCGCCAGCGCCGCTCCTCCCCCTCCGGCTACGAAATTGGTGCCCGTAATACTGGGGTCCCCGGTGACGCTCTTGAAAACCAGGAACGGCCCTGCCTGGTTTTGCTGCAGGAGGAAGTAGCCCGCGAAGGGGTCGACGTCGTAGAGACCAAAGCTCCCGCGGACCGACGTCTTTCCATTTTTGAACGGATCCCAGGCAAAGCCGATGCGAGGCTCAAAGTTTTTGGTCGTGGCATTGTTGTAATAAGGACCGACGCTGCCGCAGGATGTACCGGCTATTGGCGGAAGGTTATACGGAGGAGCCGCTACGGAGAACGGAATGGCGCACGTGGGAGAGGTAGAGGTAATGGTTGCCAAGTTCGTGATCCGGCCCTGAGCATCCTTCAGGACGGTGGTTGGCTCGTACCGGAGACCGATGTTGAACGTCACGTTGGATTTGAACTTCCAATCGTCCTGGACATAAGCACCGAACGTGGTTTGCCGGAATTCTCTCGGCTCGTCAATGATATTCAGCAAGCCTCCCTCAAAGTGGCTGGGCAAACCATCGAAGAAGTCCTGGTAGTTGCCGAGGCTGCCAGGGATGCCGCCCCCGAAGATGTAGCGCCCGCCGGGGTTCTGGAACGTGTGTTCGTTGTAGTCCATTCGCTCGGCGCCCCCGCCGAACTTGACGGTGTGGTTCCCGCGGGTCCAGATCGCGTCATCATAGTACTGATACGAATTCCAGACGTGGAGATAGTGCGACCCTGACTCGGTACCACCAAAGAAGTCGGTAATTCCGCCCTTCACCGATAAGCGCGGCGCGGTCTGGAAGGGTATGGCGTCCGCCGTAGTCGTATCAGCCGCCAGGGGATTGATCGCCGTGGGAGTGAATAGATTTTTTACGTTATCGCGGTTGAAACCGACGCGCGCGGCATTCACAAAATTGGAGCCGAACGTGTGGTTCTCTTCCAGGGCAAACGTCGTCCGGCTGGTGCTGGACACCGAGCCAACATCGTTGAAACCGTCCGGTTGCGTATAATTTGCCGGGTCCCTGAGGAACGTTCCAAACAGGGAATCGTTCTTCCCGAGCGTGTAATCTACACGGGCGGTGCCGAAGTTTTCGGGCGCTGCTTGAACGCCTGCGAAAACAAAGGTGCCGGCATCTCCGCTCTGCCCCGCGTTGGCGCGGGGCCAGAGTGGAAGGAGCGCGACGGCGTAGTTGGAATAGCACGTGTTCGCTGCAGGAGAAACATATTGACCGGGCGCGCCGCCCGTACCGGGGTCGGCGACGACGTTACCCGCAACGATCTGCCTTCCCACAGTTGTGCAGGGGGTACCCTTAGGATTGTTTAATGCCGGCCCATTCCCGACGATGAAGCCATTTTGAACGGCGTCCGAAAACACTTGGGTGGACGCCGGAATCCCCTTCGTCTGGCGCAGTCCCTCATAATCGGCAAACACGAAAAGCCTGTCCTTGATGATGGGTGCGCCGGCTGAAACACCAAACTGATTGCGCTTGAATGGGGGCTTCGGAGTACCGGCCACCCGGTCAAAATAATCGTTCGAATCCAGCCCGCTGTTCCGCAGGAATTCATACACCGCCCCATGGAACTGATTGGTGCCCGACCGGGTGATCGCGTTCACCACGCCGCCGGTTGCGCGCCCGTATTCGGCCGGGAAGCCGCCGGTCAAAACCGTGAATTCCTGAATGGAGTCCACTCCCAAGACGACGCCAATCACGTTTCCGGGAGAGGCCATGGCGTAGTCGCTCACGACGATTCCGTCAATCCGATAATTGTTGAAAGTCGACCTCTGGCCGGAGACGGTAAGTTCTCCCCCGAAGCCGCGGTTCCCGCGAGCCGAGGTCGCAAAGGCCATCTGCGTCTCGATGGGCTTTACGCCGGGCTGCAGCACTGCCAGCGAAGTCCAGTCGCGCCCGTTCAGCGGCAACTCGCGTACGGTCTCCGACTCAACCTGCCCTGACACGGCCGACGAGGTAAGATCGATCTGCGGGGCCGCTTCGGTGACTTGTACCTGCGTGGAAGTTTGGCCAACCTGCAGGCTGAAGTTGAGTTGCTGTTGCTGGCCGACGGCGAGCGTGAGGCCGGATTGCACGCTCGTGGAAAAGCCAGTCGCGGTGACCTTGACGTCATAGACTCCCGGCACCAAATTGGAAATTGCGTACAGGCCCGCGGCGTCGGACTTGACGTCGCGCGTGATGGCGGTTGCCAGGTTCGTCGCGGAAACGTTCGCGTTGGCGACAACGCCGCCCGACGGATCGGTCACAGTTCCGGAGAGCGTTGCTCCGGTGACCTGGGCGTGCGCTACGACGCCCGTCATTAAGCTGAAAAGTACTGCTGCGAAAATCGCGAAACCCACCGCTAACTTGCTCTTTGTACCCACACCCATGCCGCGCCTCCTGGACGATCCTTCACGGATCGTCGCGTGCACCCCGAAATTAGATACCTGCTCAAAATTCCTGATGAAGACACCCCGAACGTGCAGGCATTAAATTCCGCGCACTCACGGAAGTCAAGGATTTTCTGTAGAAAGGCGCGGAAAAAATGCGTGCAACGACCCAAATTGGTATGACCAATTTGGCCGGACGGGGTAGTTCCGCGTGGGTAATTCTCTCGCCACCCTGGTACAAGTTTAGTAATTGACGGCGCGGCTTTTTCTAAATGATGCGCTTTTTTCGCAGGTTCCGGATCGCATTCGCGTCGTAGCCGAGCTGGCCGAGCCACGCTTCGGTGTGTTCGGAAAGAGGCGGGGCGGGCGCGTGGGGCGAGGCTTCGCCTTCGGAGAAGAGAAAGCCGCCGCGAGTCACTCTTTGCTTCCCTGCCGCGCCGTCGAATTCGGAGACGAAGTTGCGGCCGGCGAGATGCTCGTCCCGCAGAATTTCCGGAACGCTCAGGACGCGCCCGGCGGGAACGCCCACTTCGATCAGGGCTTTTTCCCACTCGGCGGCGGTGCGCTTCATCAGTTCCGGCGCGATTTCCCGGTTGATGGCCAGGCGATTGCACCGGCGCGTTTCGCGCTCCTCGAAGCGGGCATCGGTTTTCAGTTCGGGGCGCCCGATGACTTCGCACAATTTGTGGTATTGCGCGTCTTCGTTGGCGGCGATGTTGAGCAAGCCCTTGGCGGTGCGAAACGCGCCCGAGGGAGCGGCCGTGAAATTTTCGTTCCCCATCGGGATGGGCTCAACTCCCGCGTTGAGATAATTGGAAACGACCCAGCCCATCGAGGCTAGAGTGGCTTCCAGCATGGAGACGTCGATGCGCCGTCCTTGGCCCGTGGTGCGCGAGTCGACCAGCGCCGCGCAGATGGCCATGGCGGCGGTGATGCCGCCCATCGTGTCGCAGATCGGATAGCCCACGCGCAACGGGGCGGTGCGTTCGTCGCCTGTGACGTTCATGACGCCGGAGATGCCCTGGATCACTTGATCGTAGGCGGGGCGCATCGCGAGCGGGCCGTCCTGCCCGAAGCCCGAAATCGCGCAATAGACGAGGCTCGGGTTCACTTTCGCCAGTGCGTCGTAATCCAGTCCGAGCCGGGTCATCACGCCGGGACGAAAATTTTCGACCACGACGTGCGAGATTGCCGCGAGCTGGTTGAAGATTTCCTTCCCTTCCGGCGCTTTGAGATTCAGCGTCACGGATTGCTTGCCGGCGTTGACCGCGACGAATGACGCGCCCATCAGCGCGGCGTCTGCTTTCGAGTCCGCGCCCAGGCGACGCGCGAGATCGCCGTTTTCCGGGTGCTCGATCTTGATGACTTCGGCGCCGAGGAGGACAAGCTGAAAGCTGCAGAAAGGGCCCGCGAGGACATTCGTTACGTCCAGCACACGGATACCGTGAAGTGGGAGTGGCATGACTTACGCTGAAACCGTCGGAGCCGCGCTGCATGCAGCCGCGCGGCGCGCGCGCAGGAGATGCGCTTGATAGGACCGCGACGAAAACCGCAAGGCGAATTCCGCCGCGTCCAGCAGTTTCTCGAGATCGATGCCCGTGTCGTAGCCCAGGCCTTCTAGAAAATCGACGAGATCCTCGGTCGCGAGATTGCCGCTCGCGCCGGGACAGTACGGGCAGCCGCCGAGGCCGGCCGTCGAGGAATCGAATTCGCGCACGCCGCACTCGAGGCCCGCGAGCGTATTGGCGAGGCCGCGGCCGTACGTGTCATGAAAATGAAGCACGAGGTCCAGCGGGCTCATTTTTAATTCCCCGACGAGACGGCCGACCGTTTCCTTCACTTGATCCGGGAACGCCATGCCGTCGGTGTCGCACACGGCGACATGCCACGGCGCGATCTCTCGCGCGGCGCGGACGGCGTCCACGACCGCCTGGCTCGAAATTCTTCCCTCAAAAGGACAGTGGAAACAGGTAGAAAAACCCACACGAAGCACGACCCCGTCGCGCTGGGCGAGGCGCGTGGTTTCTCTCAGGAGTTGCAGGGATTCGGCCATCGTGCGATTCAGATTTTTGCGATTGAAGGTTTCACTCGCCGCAATCACAAATTCCATGTGGCGAATTCCGGCCGTGACGGCGCGCTCGTATCCCTTTAGATTGGGGACCAGCGCGGAAAACGTTACGCCCGGAAATTGGGCGAGACCCGCGGCCACATCCTCCGCGTCCGCCATTTGCGGCACCCATTTGGGATGGACGAAGCTCGTCGCCTGAATGTCGGACACGCCCGCGCGGACCAGCTTTTCGATCAGCGCGAGCTTGTCGCGCGTGGAAACGGGCTTCGGCTCGTTCTGCAATCCGTCGCGCGCCGTGACGTCGACGATTCTTACTTTTTCGCGCATGGTTGGGCTTCCTTTGTTTCTCCGATCGCGGCCATTCATTGAATTGTACGGCGTACGCTCGGAAAGTAAAACACCCCGCGTCCGGTTGACCATTTTCCCTGCATCCCTTAACCTGTAATTCTGCCTGTCGTGAAACAGACCGAGGCGGAAGTGCCCGCGCATTGGAGTTGCTCCGCGCCGGCCTGAGTGTGCCCCAGAGTATTTTCCCTAACTTAAATTAGAATGGACTGAGATCACCGACATGCCAGGAATCATCAAGGAAAGACTGTTCACGCCCGGGCCGACGCCTCTGCTGCTCGAGGCGCAGCTTCGCGCGCTGACCATGACGCTGCACCACCGCACCGACGCTTTCCGGGCGCTGATGCGGGAGACGCTCGATCATCTGCGCTACTACTTCAATACGAAGAACGACGTGATCATGTTCGCCAGCTCCGGCACCGGGGCAATGGAGGGCGCAGTCTCGAATTTGCTTTCTCCGGGCGATCGCGCGCTGATTGGAACGGCGGGAAAGTTCGGCGAGCGCTGGGTGCAGCTCACGAAAGCATACGGAATCGAATCGGTGGTTGTCGAAGCGCCCTACGGGCATCCCGTTCCGATTGCCGAAATGAAGAAGCACCTCGAATCGAGTGGACCGTTCCGCGCCGTGTTCATTCAGGCGACGGAAAGTTCGACGGGCGTGCGGAACGACGTTGAGGCGCTCGGTAGGGCGGTATCCGCGCTGCCGGACTGCTGCTTCGTAGTGGACGCGATCACCGGCCTCGGCACGACCGACTTGCAGCCGGACGATTGGGGCATCGACATTCTGATCGGCGGATCGCAGAAAGCGACGATGATTCCTCCCGGACTCGCGTTTGCCAGCATCAGCGACAAGGCCGCGCGGGCGATGGAAAAATCGAAGCTGCCGCGCTATTACTTCGACTATTTGAAAGAACGAAAGAGCCTGGCCAAGGGCGAATCGAGTTACACGCCGGCAACTTCTCTGGTCGTTTGCCTGCACGATTCGCTCGACTACATCAAGAAATTGGGGCGGGAGAATCTGATCGCCAACGCCGCTCTTCTGGCGGAAGCGACGCGTGAAGCGGCCCGCGCGCTGGGCCTGACGAATTTTGCCGTGAGTTCCCCGGCAAATGCCGTGACCTCGATCAACGCGCCCGCGGGAATCGAATCCACCAAAGTGGTGAAGGAGATGCGCTCGCGGTTCGGCGCGATTCTGACCGATGGGCAAGGCTCGATGAAGGGCCAGATGTTCCGGATCGCGCACCTGGGATACTACGACTTTCTCGACCTGCTGGCGATTCTCGGCGCGCTGGAAATTTCGCTGCAGAAGGTCGGGCACAAGTGCGAGCTCGGCAGCGGTGTCCGCGCCGCGCAAAACGTGTACCTGCGTCATTCAAGCTAATCTCTATAGGTAGGATTGCGAATTTGGTTTTCTCGGTGTTCTCTGTGTCCTCTGTGGTGAAAGTTTTTGGCCTTACTGACATCGAAACACCTTCATCACAGAGGACACAGCGGACACGGAGAAATTCGAGACCAAAATGAAAATTGTGATTGCGGATAGCGTTGACGACGGCGTGGTGGAAATTCTGAAGACCGATCCCTCGTGGACCGTCGTGAATCTGCCCAAGACGAAAGGCAAGGTCGAGGATGAGATTCGCAACGCGGATGCGCTGCTCGTCCGCAGTGCGACGAAGGTGACCGCGCAGCTACTGGACGCCGCCAAGAACCTGCGCGTCATCGGGCGCGCCGGCGTGGGCGTCGACAACGTGGACCTCGACGCCGCCACGCGCAAGGGCGTTCTCGTGATGAATACGCCCGGCGGAAACGCCATCAGTGTCGCCGAGCACACCATGACCATGCTCCTCGCCATGGCTCATCCGGTGGCGCAGGCGGATGCGTCGATGAAGTCCGGCAAGTGGGACAAGAAGAAATTCACCGGCAGCGAATTGCGGGACAAAACTCTGGGCCTCGTCGGACTCGGCACCATCGGAACGGAAGTCGCGCGCCTCGCGCAGGCGCACAAGATGAGGGTCGTCGCGTACGATCCGTATGTCTCGACCATTCTTGCCACCGAGCAGAACATTCGCCTCGTGCCTTTGGAAGAACTCTTCAAGACAAGCGACTACATCAGCCTGCATTCTTCGCTGACTCCAGAGACGCGGCATCTGATCAACGCCAAAACGCTCGCGCTGGCGAAGAAAGGCGTGCGCATTGCGAATTGCGCCCGCGGCGAGCTGGTGGACGAAGCGGCGCTGCTCGCGGCGCTCGAAAGTGGGAAGGTGGCCGCCGCGGGGCTGGACGTGTTTGAAACCGAACCCCCCACCGATCCGCGCCTCGTTCAGCACCCCCGCGTGATCGCCACGCCGCACATCGCCGGCTCGACCGAAGAGGCGCAAAAAGTGGTTGGCACGCGCATCGCCGAACAGCTTCGCGACTACCTGACAACGGGCGCCGTCAAGAACGCGGTGAACATGCCCGCAATCTCGCCGGAAGAATTCAAGAAGCTCGGGCCGTATCTCCAACTCGGCGAAAAATTGGGCACGTTCGTCGCGCAGCTCACGGAGACGCCGTTCGCCGAAGTCTCGATCAGCTATGACGGCGGGCTCGCCGACCTGAACACGCACCTCGTGAAAAACGCGGTGCTGAAGGGCGTTCTGGGCCAGATTCTGGCCGACCAGATCAATCTAATTAACGCCGGGAATTTCGCGAAGGCGCGTGGCATCGAGGTAGTCGAAGTGCGCAGCGCCCGCCGCGCCAAGTACACCAATTCGCTGGGCGTCGCGCTGCGGATCGACGGCGAAACCGTTTCCGTCCTCGGCATGATCGGCCTCAACAACGCGCTGCGCATCCTCGGCGTGAACAACATCGATATCGACGCACCGCTCACTGGCTTCCTTCTTCTCTTCCGCAACCAGGACGTCCCGGGCGTGATCGGCCGCGTCGGCACACTCCTCGGCAAACACGCCATCAATATCGCCAACTTCGCCCTCGGCCGCGTCCAAAATTCGGACGAAGCTATCGGCATCGTCAACGTGGACCAAAAAGTCCCGGCCGAAGTCCTCCGCGAACTGCGCGCGATTACTGCCGTTCGACAAGCACGAGTGATTGAGATTCGTTAGGACATCCCCGCGTTAGTGACGGAGATGCTTACCAGATGGTTCTGAACTGCCCGAAATTCCGAAGCGCTTCATCCTTGGTGACCAGGTCAATTCCCTCTGCCAATGCTGTCGCGCCGATGATACGGTCGCTTGGATCACGCCCGCAGGAGTCCGGAAACTGATTCCCCAGAATCGCAATCTTCGGCGTGATCGGGTAAATCACAGTTCGAGACGTAATTTCTTCGAGGAACGCTTCCGGTGTGCCGATAAATTCGATTCGACGGCGAACCGCGAGCCAAGCGATCTCCCAGAGAGAGATCGCTGAAATCGAAATCCCTCCGGACTGCTTAGCCGCACGTATTGCTTCGTCGGCCCTTCTTGAGAGCTTTGCCGGCTCTATCGCCGTCCATATCAGTACGTGCGTGTCCAGAAGGATCATTCTCTGGTGATTTTCCAGTCCTCAGTTGGGACGACGGGCGACTCGATGTCCCCAACGATCCGGCACTTTCCAGACATGAATCCAAAGATTTCATCCTTCTCTGTGTCCGCTGGAACGACCTTTACGACAGGTTTCCCACGCTTGGTCACAATAATCGGCTCACCGGTGGCTTGGATGTCGTCCATGACGCTTAGACAGCGCGCCTTGAAGATACTAGCTCTCATCTGCTTCATGGTCATCTCTCCATGTCCATGGACATATTAATATGACCGCTTTAGATCGTCAAGTACCTTGCACAGCCTCGGCTTCTGGCTATACTGTGACCGACTTCCTGGGCCTACCGGCCGCATTCCCCTTTACAGGACCGGAGAGAAACTCGCCGCGATGACCGCCGAAGAACAGCGCCTCGAGGAATCCCAGCAGCGCACCAAGCACTGGAAGCGCTGGGGGCCGTACCTTGCCGAGAGGCAGTGGGGGACGGTTCGCGAGGACTACAGCGCCGCTGGAACGGCGTGGGAATCTTTTCCGCACGAGCAGGCGCGGTCGCGCGCGTACCGCTGGGGGGAAGACGGTATCGGCGGCATTTGCGATCGCCATCAGCGCGTCTGCTTCGCGCTCGCGCTTTGGAACGGGCGCGACCACATCCTCAAGGAGCGCCTGTTTGGCCTGAACGGCCATGAAGGCAATCACGGCGAGGATGTGAAGGAATACTACTTCTACCTCGACTCGACGCCGACGCATTCCTACATGAAGTATCTCTACAAATATCCCCAGGCGGCATTCCCGTACGACCAACTCGTCGAGGAAAATCGCAAACGAACGAAAAGCGAGCCTGAGTTCGAGCTGATGGACACCGGCGTCTTCAACGAGAACCGCTATTTCGACGTGTTCATGGAATACGCCAAGGCCGGCCCGGACGACATCCTGATCAAAGTCACGGCGTGGAATCGCGGACCGGAGGAGGCGCCGCTCGATCTCCTGCCGACGTTCTGGTTCCGAAACATCTGGTCCTTCGGCGAGAAGCACGGGCATCCCCGGTTGTGGCGCGTGGCGGATTGCAAAGGCGCGGCGATGGTTGCCGCCGAGGAGAGCCGGTACGGCAGACGCTGGTTCCTGGCCGAGGGCGCTCCCGAAATGCTTTTCACCGAAAACGAAACGAATTTCCCGCGCGTCTTCGGCTTCCCGACCGGCGCCCGGTACGTGAAGGACAGCTTCCATGATTACGTGATCGGCGGCGTGCGCGACGCCGTCAATCCCGCGCAAAAAGGCACCAAGTGCGCCGCGCGCTACCAGCTGAAAATCGCGCCGGGCGCTTCCGCCACGATTCGCCTCCGCCTCTTGCACAACGAAACTACTGACAGCTCGTTTGAACCGTTCGACGCCGCCTTCGAAAAGACGTTCGAACTGCGGCTCCGCGAAGCAGACGAGTTTTACGCGGCCCGCTTTCCGCAGGAGCGCTCCGAAGACGCGCATGCGGTCATGCGCCAGGCGCTCGGCGGCATGCTCTGGTCCAAGCAGTGCTACCACTACGACGTGCGAACGTGGCTGAACGGCGACCCCGGCCAGCCGCCCCCGCCGCCGGAACGCAAGCGCGGGCGCAATCGCGACTGGACGCACCTCTACAACGCCGACGTCATTTCCATGCCGGACAAATGGGAGTACCCGTGGTATGCGGCCTGGGACCTCGCGTTTCACACCGTGGCGCTCTCGCTCGTCGATCCGGATTTTGCCAAGGACCAGCTCATTCTGCTGCTCCGCGAATGGTACATGCACCCGAACGGGCAGTTGCCGGCGTATGAGTGGGCGTTCAGCGACGTGAATCCGCCGGTGCACGCCTGGGCGGCCTGGCGCGTCTACAAGATCGAAAGGCGCATCCGTGGGCGCGCCGACCGCTCGTTTCTCGAGCGCGTGTTCCACAAGCTTCTGCTGAACTTCACCTGGTGGGTAAATCGCAAGGACCCGGATGGAATGAACGTGTTTCAAGGCGGCTTCCTCGGCCTTGACAACATCGGAGTCTTTGACCGCTCGCAGCCCCTGCCCACCGGCGGCCACCTCGAACAATCCGACGGTACGAGCTGGATGGGAATGTATTGCCTGAATATGTTGGCAATTTCCCTGGAACTCGCGCGCGAGGATCCCGCCTACGAAGACGTGGCCAGCAAATTTTTCGAGCACTTCGTTTATATCGCTGCAGCGATCAACGCCCACGGCGCCGAGGGCATGGCGCTTTGGGATGAGGAAGACGGATTCTTTTACGACGCGATCCACCTTCCGAACGGAGACCATCACTACTTGAAAGTCCGCTCGATGGTCGGGCTGATTCCCCTTTTCGCGGTGGAGACGCTCGAGCCGGAGCTGATCGCGCGGCTGCCCGGCTTCCAGCGGCGCATGCAGTGGTTCCTCACGAACATGCCGGATTTTGCGACGCGCGTGGATTCCAGCCAGACTTCGCCGAACGGAGTGCGGCGCCTCTTGTCTCTCGTGGACCGGAACCAGCTCGTGCGCATCCTCGGCTACATGGTCAACCGGGATGAGTTTTACTCGCCGCATGGGATTCGCGCGCTATCGAAGTATCATGCCGCGAATCCGTACACATTGTCCGTCAACGGCAACGAGTATCGCGTGGGCTATGAACCGGGCGAGTCGCAGAGCGGCCTCTTCGGAGGCAACTCGAACTGGCGCGGCCCCCTGTGGTTCCCCATGAATTTCCTGATGATCGAGTCGCTGCAGAAATTCCATCACTATTACGGAGACGATTTTCGGGTCGAGTGCCCGGCGGGCTCGGGCCAGAAGCTCTCGTTGTGGGACATCGCCGCGGAACTTTCGCGCTCCTTGACGCATCTTTTTCTGCGCGACGAAAAGGGACGGCGGCCCGTGTACGGCACGGACGAAAAATTTCAGAGCGATCCGCTGTGGCGCGATTTTGTCTTGTTTTATGAATATTTTCATGGGGACACCGGCGCCGGCCTAGGCGCGAGCCATCAGACCGGCTGGACGGGCCTAGTGGCCAAGCTACTCGAGCAGACTGGGGAATGAACGGGTAGCGCTCGCCTTCAGGCGAGCACCGGCGTCCAGTGCGAGTGCCCACCTGAAGGTGGGCGCTACACAGCCTGAGTTGAAAACGCATTTTGCTACCGAGCAGGTGACGAAATGAATTTCCACGACAAGATCGTTCTCGTAACGGGCGGCACCGGCGGCCTCGGCCGCGAAGTCACAATGGCGTTTCTGGAAGCGGGCGCGAAGGTCGCGGTGACCTACCGCGCGCCGGAGGAATACGCCACGGTGGTTTCCGCCGCAGAACGCGCGGGCGCCGCGCCCCCGACGGGCGCGAACGTGGATGTAACCGACGCGCAAGCCGTCGAAACATTTATCGCGGGAATTGTAGCCAGCCACGGCCGCCTGGACGTTCTGGTAAATACCGTGGGCGGGTATGCGGGCGGAGTGAATCTGTGGGAGGTAAATCCGCGCGAGTACGACCGCATGCTGCAGCTGAATCTCAAGGCGGGTTTTGTGCTCGCGCGCGCCGTGGTGCCGCAAATGATCAAGCAGAATCGCGGATGGATCGTGAATATCGCATCTAAGGCGGCGTTCGACCACGCGGCCGGTGCATCGCTCTACGCGGCGTCAAAAGCCGCGGCGCTCGCCCTCATGGATTCGCTCGCGGCGGACGTGAAACCCTACAACATCAACGTCAATTCGATTGTGCCGAGCATCATCGACACCGCCACAAACCGCAAGGCCATTCCCAACGCCGACTTTTCAAAATGGCCGAAGCCGGAAGAGATTGCGCGCGTGATCTTGTTCCTGTGCTCCGAAGATGCGAGAGTGATCCACGGCGCCGCGATCCCTGTGTACGGAAAAACCTGAAGAGGCGTGACTAGTGACGGGTGACTGGTGACTGGTGGGAGTCTTTGGGCTTTTCTACGAGTTCCACTAGCACCTTTTTGTTGTCCGCTGTGGAAACGAGGAAAAAGTTCACGCGGGTGCCATCCGCCCCCGGACGAGTCGCGGGATATACCGGCTCGAGTTGAAACCGCTTGCGCAGAATTTCGGTCGCACGGTCGACATCGGTAACCTCGAGCTCCACCTGCTGAATTCCTTCTCCGAATTTCTCGAGAAAGCGCGCAATCGCGCCGCCTCCTCCAGGAGCTTTGGTCGTGAGGATGTCGAGACGCGTGCGAGACATTCCACTCGATGAGCCAATAATTTCGAATTCGAGGACATCCTGATCGCGGGGCGCATCAGCAAGCGGAGGCGAGCCATTCGCTGAGCGTATTTTCTCGAATGTCGTAGGCCGTACAGCGATTCCCACGGTTAGCTTAGCCTTCGAGATATCACCGAGATCACTCCAAAAGGCTGTCTCCTTCACCACGAGCGCGTGAAAATCGTAGTCCTGAGCCCAGTCCCGAATCGCGGCTAGCACACGGGCGCGGCCAGCTATGAATAATTGCAGCTCCGCCAGTCGACGCTGCCGCCGATCCGGATCAGCAAGGCGTCCAATGCGTTCTGGAGTGACTTCAACGGGAATTCCGGGACCCGTTCTGACAATTGTTAGTTGCGGGCCTTTTGTTTGCCGCTCGGCCCATATGGCTGAGATTAGGACCGAAAGTCCAATGATCCCTCCAACAATCGCGAGCGACAGCCCCGTTGAAATGTGCACCCACGGATCGGCAAGCATCTTCGCACCCACGAACATGACCGCAATCGCCAGGCCTTCATCGAGATACTGGAAGTATTGCAGGATTCCGGCCAGGAGAAAATACAGCGCGCGAAGGCCCAGAATCGCGCAAACGTTCGAGCTGTAAACGAGGAAAGGATCGCGGGTCACTCCGAAGACGGCGGCGATCGAATCGACCGCCAGCAGGAGATCCGTGGTCTCCAGCACGATGACGACGATGAAGAACGACGTGAAGAGCCGCCGCCCGTTCTCCCGCACAAAGAGAGCGCCGGAGGGCTCCGCTGCCGACATCGGCAGGAATTTCTGCGCCCAGCGCACCAGTGGGTTTTTCTCGGGATGCACGGCATGGTCCGCGCCAAACAGTTTCGATCCGGAGTAAAGAAGGAACACGCCAAGGATGTACGGGGTCCAGGCAAACCGCGCGAGCAGCTCGGCGCCCGCGGCGATCATCAGGCCGCGAAACACGATGGCGCCCAGAACTCCCCAAAAGAGCAGGCGATGCTGGAAGCGCGGCTCGACGCGAAAATATTGAAACACCAGCAGGAAGACGAAAACATTGTCCGTGCTGAGGGATTTTTCTACGACGTAGCCGGTGAAGAATTCCAGCCCGGGGCCGCGGCCGTGCGCAAAGTAAATCCAGACGCCAAAACTCAGGGACAGGCCAATCCACGCCGCGCTCTCGATCACCGCACCGCGCAGCGTTACCGCGCGGGCGGTACGATGCAGGACCACCAGATCGAGCACGAGCAGCAGCGCAACGCCGGCATTGAAGCCGATCCATAGCTGCCAGCTGCCCATTTACGCCACGCTCTTGTACGGGCGGGTCACCCCGAGCGGTCCTCAGTTGATGGAATTTTGGGCCGACGCCGTCGGGCGCTCGGCGTTCAGGTTGGAAAGCTCGATGCTGGCCGTTTCACCCGGCCGGACCGTAACCGGATAGTCCCAGTGAATATGGACGTCGCCGGAAGTCGCTTCGGCGCCGAGCATGCCGATCCAGTACCTTCCCGGCGCGACTCCCGAGAACGATCCGTGCCCGTCGAGATCGGTGTTGCACCGCGCCGCCAGATAGCGCTGCTCCGCCATTTGAAAGGTGCGCGCGTCCACGCCCTGGCGCTGCCGGCGATCGATCGCTTCCCATTTCGCGGAAGGATTCACGTCGAGGAGTTCGAGGTCCATCCCCTTTACGGTGTCCGGCATCGCGGCGATGAATTTGCGGGCAGCGTCCTCATACTGCTCCATTTGCTGCTTGTATTTTTCCGGATTGGAGGCTTTGTCCTTTTCCTTGAATTTCGGCTCGGGGAATCCCGCTCGAAAGGCCAGGTTGTGCGCCATGTAGGCCTTGAAGTACTCGGGAATGCCCACAATGTCTTCCGGAGTGAGGCTCTTGGTGAACTCCTCCCCGCTCAGGCGCACGGAATGATGCTTGTGCATCCAGGATTTAAGTTCGGGCGACAAGCTGAGGCCGTCGATGAAGTGGTCCAGATCGCTTTCGGTGGATAGTTGTGCGGCCTCGTTGCGGATGTCTTCGACGCTCTTGCGCAGCAGGTAAAACGTCATCTGCCGCACGGGCTCGGGCTGGCCTCCGGTCGGCGCGACCAGCGCAACGAACTCGACGCGTCCAGTCGACTGCGCCGCTAGTCGCGGGGGAACAACTGTGAGCCAAAGACCAACAATAACCGCCGTAAGAGCGCCCAAGTGCCATTTCGTCTTCATGGCCGAAGTGTACCGCGGCACACCCGGATTGGAAACGATTCCGCGAGTGTATGTTTCCGCCACGAATGCATGGGTCAGAACCGCGGATCGACGCGGGAGCGAGGAGGGGCAGCTAGGCATTATGCGCCTTCGCGAGCGGTTGGCGATTGCGCTTCTTGATCGCCGGCAAGCGCGTGAATTTCAGATCCTCCCCGCGCTTCAGCTTCGTGATGTAGATGATCTGACCCGCATGATGGCTGAAGTGCTCGACGACGTGAAGCACCGCATACAGGCCCGAGACGCGGAAGCCCTGAATTTCGTGCCGCTTTGTGAGCAAGCTTTCGCGTACGCGGCCGAGTACGCGGCACGCTTCTTGAACAGTCCGACGAAGTTGGGTAATCAGTCGATCGCGCGGAATCGGGCCGTGCTCGGCAAACTCGAGGTCGCGCTCGCGAAGATCTTCGGCACTCCCCAGGCCCGAAATGACCCACTGGCGCACATTCCCGCAGAGATGGAGGACGAGATTACCCGCGCTGTTGGACGACGGATTGGGACGCCACCAGATTTCGTCCTCAGAAAGTCGGCGGAGGCACTTCTCTATGCGCGGGAGATACTGTTTGGAGAGCGAATTTTGCGAAACTTCGACAAAATCTTTCGCCAGGGCGCGCTTCGATGGCGAAGACGCAATGGTTCTCATGCGGGCACCTCGCGCCCAAATCCTACGCGAGAAACCCGGAATCTCAAATTTCAAATTTGAAATGTCAAATGACTCAGGTGAAAGCACGGAAAGGCAAGGGGGCTGAGACGGCGACGCACTAAACTACAGCAGCCGGAAATTCAGCTCGATGGTGACGAGGGTAGGAACCGGTTTGCCGTTGGGGCCATTCGCCGGCTTGCAGCGCCAAGTCTTCACGGCTTCCACGGATTTGTCTTCGAGTCCCAGGCCCGGCCCTTTCACGACTTGTATGTCTGTAATTTGTCCGTCGACCGCGACGGTACCCTGAACCAGCACGGTGCCCTGGTATTTCGCTTTTCGGGCTTCTTCCGAATACTTCGGATCGGGGTGATAAAAGCATTCCGGATAACCGACGCCGCCCACGCCCGGACGAAACGCTCCGCCGCCCGTGCCGCCGCCGGAACCCGGCCCGAGGCCTCCGCCTTCGCCGCTCCCGATGCCGGTTCCCGTGCCGCTACCGATGCCGCTGCCGCCACCCGGACCGCCGGAATTGCTCATCAGCTTGGAAAGTGGATCGCCGTAGTTATCCATGTTCGGGCTGGGAATTTTCAGGTCCGGAGGACCGAGCAACGAAGCCTGGAACTGGGAATCGGCCTTCGTGTGCACCATCGGCGGAGCGATCTGATTCAGGCTGAACTTCGGCGCCTTGCCTTTCGTCGCGGGCACAGGATTTCGCTCGCCGCCGCCGCCACCGCCGCCAGCCTTGTCTTTCCCGGCAGGCAATTTCATCGAGTAGTCCGAGATATCGAGCGGTGTCACCAGCGCGCTCACGGGACTGGCGGTCGCCTTCTTCACGACGGAATACAGCAGCGGGGAAAAGATTAGGACAGTGACGCCGATGTGCACGGCGAGCGCGATCGCCTGCGAAGGTCCAAAGGCTTTGTCCTTGGACCAGATTTCCTTCACCTTGACCGGCTTGCTCGTAACTTGCAGCGGCGGCAGCTTGGGCGGCGAAATCAGGTCGCGCAGGTTCTGCCACATCACTTTGTACGACGGCTGCCAATCCACCGTCATGCGCGAGGACACGGCCTTGGGCGTCGGCTTGAACCACTCTTTCAAATTGTCGGAGATGCCGCCGCCGTATTCCTCGAGGGTGAAAACATCGCCCTGCACGTGCTTTGGAATCTTGATGGGCCGCTCCATCAGAAAATCTCTCAGGTTGGAGAGGAACCCGCGGGAGAGCGGCTTCTGGGCGCCGCCGAGTCGCGGCGCTACCCTACCTTCAGGCAGGACCACCTTGGGGGGTGGCGTGCTTGGCTGACTCCACTTTGGCGCAATCGTACTCACGAATACTTTTTGCCTCTCGCTGTTCGATTCTACAGCGGCGCGAATGGATGCCCAGCGGGGCGGGCTGACATGCCGCCGATTCCATTGTAACATTGTGACGTAAACTCGCGGAAGCAAGTTTCCATACATGCAGTACAGGCGCGGCAGTACAGGCAAAACTGTCCTTGCCATGTCCGCTGAAGATAGCGGTCCGCATGTCCCGGCCCTGCCGGGGCGCCCAGGGGAAAGGACAGTTTCTACTCGACGCGAAAATATGCCCAAAATTGTTGACCTGAAAGCCTCTCTGAATTTGCCGCGCACGGCCTTTCCGATGAAGGCCAATCTCCCGCAGAACGAGCCGAAACAGCTCGCGGAATGGGAAGAGAAAAAGCTCTATCACCGCATCCAGCAAGCCCGCGCGGGCGCGCCCTCGTACGTCCTGCATGACGGGCCGCCGTATCCGACCGGCACGATTCACCTCGGCACCGGCTTGAACAAGATTTTGAAGGACATGGTGGTGAAGTCGAAAACCATGGCCGGTTTTCGCGCGCCCTACGTGCCCGGATGGGATTGCCACGGGCTCCCGATCGAAACGCAGGTAGAAAAAGAACTGGGCGGAAAAAAGGGCAGCGTTCCTCCCGGCGAATTCCGGCGCATGTGCCGCGAATTTGCGTCGCGCTACGTCGATCAGCATCGACGCGATTTCAAGCGGCTCGGCGTGCTCGGGCAGTGGGAAGATCCGTACCTGACGATGAGCCCGCAGTATGAGGCGACGATCGCCGATGCGTTCATCACGTTTCTCGAAAAGGGCTACATCTATCGCGGCCTGAAGCCGGTGTACTGGTGCATCTTCGATTCGACGGCGCTGGCCGAGGCGGAAGTGGAATACGAGGATCACACCAGCCCGTCGATCTGGGTGAAATTCGCGGTCGAGCCGGGCGCTGCCGCGGAAAAACTCGGCACGAACGTGAGCGGAGTGATCTGGACCACGACTCCCTGGACCCTGCCGCACAATCGAGCGCTCGCATTTCATCCGGACTACGAATACGTCGTCGCGGAGACTGAAGCGGGTTCGTTGCTTCTCGCCCAGGATCTGGTCGGCCCGGCGCTGGACGCGGCGAAACTTGTCGCTACAAACGTGCGCGGCCCGTGGAAAGGGCGCGACCTTGCCGAACTGAAATTCCGCCACCCGTTTCTCGATTTGACCGTGCCCGCCGTTCTCGCCGACTACGTCACGCTCGATCAAGGCACCGGCATCGTGCACACAGCCCCGGGTCACGGCGTCGAAGACTTTCAGACCGGCCAGAAATATGGGATCGAAGCGTATGCGCCGCTCGATGCGCAGGGCCGCTATCTCGAGGGCCTGCCGGAATACAAGGGGAAGACCGTCTTCGAGGCGAATCCTATCGTGGTGCAGATTCTGCGCGATCGCGGAGCGCTGCTCGCGGAGCAAAAGCTTTCGCACAGCTATCCGCACTGCTGGCGCTGCCATAATCCCGTGATTTTCCGCGCCACCGAGCAATGGTTCATCGATCTGGATGGCGGCGGAATTGGCGCGGGGGCGATCCGGCCGCGCGCGCTTTCCGAAATTTCCAAAGTGAAGTGGACGCCGGAGTGGGGCGCGGAGCGCATTCACTCCATGATCGCGGAGCGGCCGGACTGGTGCGTCTCGCGGCAGCGCTTCTGGGGCGTGCCGCTTGTGGTTCTGAATTGCGCGAAGTGCGGCAAGCAGTTTGACGACTATGCGGCGTTGCACGCGCTCGTCGCGAAGTGGTTCACGAAAGAGGGCGCGGACGCCTGGTTCACGCACCCGCTTGAGGAACTCCTGCCCGCGGGCACGAAGTGCTCGTGCGGCGCTTCGGAGTGGCGCAAGGAGACCGACATCCTCGACGTGTGGTTCGATTCCGGCTCGTCGCATCTCGCGGTGCTCGATCGCCTGGACGCCACAGGTCAGAAGCTTCCGTGGCCCGCGGACATGTATCTCGAAGGGCCGGACCAGTATCGCGGCTGGTTTCACAGCTCGCTGCTTGTGGGCGTGGCGGTGCGCGACGGCGCGCCGTATCGCCACGTGCTCACCCACGGCTGGACGCTCGACGCCAAGGGCCAGCCGATGTCGAAATCGCTCGGCAACGTGGTGCTGCCGACGGAGGTCTGCGAAAAGTGGGGCGCGGATTTGCTGCGCCTCTGGGTCGCGTCGCAGGACTACACCGCGGACGTGCGCATGTCCGACAACGTGATGACGCAGCTTTCCGAAGCGTATCGCAAGCTGCGCAACACGTTTCGCTTCGCGCTCGGGAACCTCGCCGATTTCGATCCGTCGCGCGACGCGGTCCCCGACGCCGAGATGGAAGAGATCGACCGCTGGATGCTCTCGCGCACGGCGGAGCTCGTGTCCGGCTGCCGCAAGTGGTACGAGGCGTTCGAGTTTCACCGCGTCTTCCACGATGTGCACGATTTCGCAGTGGTGGACCTCAGCGCATTTTATTTCGACGTACTGAAGGACCGCCTTTACACTTTCGCTCCGCGCAATCGCGCGCGCCGCTCGGCGCAGACCGCGGTGTATCGCATCGCCAAAGCGCTGCTGGGCCTGATGACGCCGATCACGGTTTTTACCGCGGAAGAAGTCTGGAAATATTTTCCGCGCGCGGCGGTCGAAGCCGAAAGCGCGCACCTCGGTTTGTTTCCAAAGCCCGAAGCGGTCGGCGCCTCGCTCGGCCAGGAAATCGAGTCGAACTGGCAAAGCCTGCTCGAATTTCGCAGAGAAGTCCTCAAGGCCCTCGAAGAGAAACGAAAAGAAAAATTCATTTCGGGCTCGCTCGAGGCCAAGGTCCGCATCTTCAGCGACTACCCGCAGCGGACGCAGTTTTTGAATTCGTACCGCGACGTTTTGCCCGCGCTCTTCATCGTCTCCCAGGTTGAAATCGTGGACGAATCGAAGGGCTTGCCCCCGAGGGATGCTCCCCCAGGGGGATGGCGGATCGAGATTGCGCGCGCGGATGGCGCCAAATGCGAGCGCTGCTGGAACTATTCGACGCACGTCGGCGAGAACGCGGACTACCCGACCGTGTGCGAGCGGTGCGTGAAGGCTCTGACGGAAATTGAAGAATCGGGCCACGCGGGAGGAATGGGAGCCGCGACCTGATGAGCGGGGCGCGCTGGCTGTGGGTCTCGGCGGCGGTGATTGCCGCCGACCGCGCCACGAAATACGCGATCGAACGCTACACCAGCCCGTTCTACCGCCGCGCGATCGTTTCGAATATCGTGGTGTTGGTGCACAGCCAGAACCCAGGGATCGCGTTCGGCGTTTTTTCGAATTCGAGTTCGCCCTGGCTCACGCCGGTTCTGCTGATCACGGCCGCCGCCGTGATGGCGTTCCTAGTGTGGATGATCTTCACAAATCGCGCCGGCGGCGCACTCGCGGAATGCGGCCTCGCGCTAATCCTCGGCGGCGCAGCAGGCAATGCGCTGGACCGCGTGATTCACGGCGGCGTGACCGATTTCCTGGAAGTGCGCCTCTGGAAATACATCTGGCCAGCGTTCAACGCCGCCGATTCGGCCATCACAATCGGCGCGCTGCTGCTGTTCTATGAACTATTTTTCACCCCAAGGCGCGCAAGCGCGCCCAAGTAGGACAGGCTTGAGCCTGTCGGGGTTCCACCCGCGACCGCCAAATTGAGCGACGAAGCGGGTTGGAACCTTGGTTTCGGCGTGACCGCGCGAACAGCACCAGCTCAAGCGGAGCTGGATTCGAAATCTTTGTAGGGCACGGCTTCAGCCGTGCCGAAAGTCGACGAAACTAGAGCGGCTTTAGCCGCTGGCCTCTCTTGCGCGAACCAACAACAAACCAACAAGCCAAGCCGGCTGTTCCACCTTCCCGCCAAACACTCGTTGCCGAAGCGGGAGATGCGGACCGCCGCGTAGACGTGTTTCTCGCCCAGCGCGTGCCCGACCTGAGCCGCTCCCGCATCCAGGAGATCATCCGCGAAGGCCGCGTCCGCGTCGACGGCCGCCCCGCCAAAGCTTCGCATCGAATCTCCGCCGGCGAATCCGTCGAAATAGAAGTCCTACCGCGACCGGCGCCGATAGCTCAGCCGGAAGATCTGCCGCTCGAACTCCTCCACGAGGACAAGGACTTTGTCGTAGTCAACAAGCCCGCCGGAATGGTGGTGCACGCAGGTGCGGGCCACTCCCGGGGAACGCTCGTGAACGCGCTCCTGCATCGCCTCGGCAAGCTTTCCACCTCGGGGGACACGCTGCGCCCGGGCATCGTCCACCGCCTTGACCGAGAAACCTCGGGCGCTATTGTCGTGGCGCGGAACGACAGAGCCCACGAGCATCTCGCGAACGAATTTCGCTCCCGCAACGTGAGTAAAATCTATCTCGCGCTCGTGCACGGCAAAATGCCGCGCGATTCCGGCACGATCACGCTCCCGATTTCGCGCGACTCGCGCCGTCGCACGCGTATGACGGCTCGCGCCGCCACTGGCCGGCACGCGCGCACCGACTGGCGCGTCGTCGCGCGCCTGGACCGCTCGACGCTCGTGGTGCTGACCCTGCACACCGGTCGCACGCACCAGATTCGCGCACACTTCGCCGCCATCGGCCATCCCGTCGTGGGAGACACGCTCTACGGCGCGCCGCGCGCCCTGCGCGCCGGCTCGCGCAACCTTCCCCTTCTCGGCCGGAATTTTCTTCATGCTGCGCGACTCGGATTTTCGCATCCGTCCACCGGCGCCTGGGTGGAAGTTCGCGCTCCGTTGCCGCGGGATTTGCGGGTATACTTCGAGGAAGCGGGAACATCATCTGGGTGGCGCGCAGCGGAAATTTCGTCCGCGCTTGCGCCGTATGTCTGAACACTCTGCGCCATGAAAAAACGGGCCTTCCGGATCGCAATCGTTGCTTCTCTGGTCGCTGTCGTTGCCGTCGGCGCGCAGCAACAAGCGCCGCCTGCCGCGCCGCCTAAACCCCGGTCCGAACCGCCTGCGCAGACCACCCACCCGGGCGCGATCGTCAGCAACGTAAACCTGGTCGAAGTGCTCTTCAGCGTCGTCACCAAGAAGCAAAAGCTCATCACGGACATGCTCCAGCAGGACTTCAAGGTACTGGACGACGGCGCGCAGCAGGAAATTACATCGTTCAGCCAGCCCACCGATCTTCCCTTGCGAATCGGCATGGTGCTGGACACCTCCAACAGCATTCGCGAGCGCCTGAAATTCGAGCAGGACGCCGCCATCGATTTCATTTTCAACGCGCTGCGCCGCAACAAGGACCAGGCATTCCTGATGACCTTCGACGACGGCGCGCAGGTCATCAAGGATTTCACGGGCGATACCGGCGAACTACGTGACACGATCCTGAAGCAGCGCGCCGGCGGCGGCACTTCCCTCTACGACGCCGTCTACGCCGCGAGCACTCATTTGCTCAACAATTCGCCACTTCCTCCCGGCCCCAATCCCGATGTGCGGCGCGTGCTGGTCGTGATCTCCGACGGCGATGACAACAGCAGCAGCCACTCCCGCGGCGAGTCCGTAGAAATGGCCCAGCGCGCCGGCGTGATCATCTACTCGATCAGCACCAGCACCGACTGGGTTACACCCGACGAAGAGAAAGATGTGATGAAGCAGGTCCAGCGCAAGTACCTGAAGACCGAAGGCGACCAGGTTCTCGACCAGCTCGCGCTCGAAACCGGTGGCCGCTCCTTTTTCCCCTACAAAGTCGACGACCTCGGCCAGTCCTTCCTCGACATCGGCGACGAACTCCGCCACCAATACGCGCTGGCCTACAGCCCCGCCGGCCGCTCCCCCGACGGCAAGTACCACACCATCAAAATCCAAACCGACCGAAAAGATGTAATCGTGCGCGCCCGCAAGGGGTACTACTACTTACCGACTCCGGCGGTCGCCAAGCCAGTTCCCCCGCCTGCGTAAGTGGAAGTGTTCCTTAACTTAGAATGGACTTACGGGAGTAGTATTAGGCCGTGGAGCAGCAACGATTTTGCGGAAGGCGAAGGGCGGGCCACCCGCAAGGTATTTTGGGGCCGGAGGATTCATGCAAACATTGAGCACGGCCGAGTGCGCAAGGTGGTGCGAATCACGGAGCAATCCGATTGTCGCCTCAGGTCAAATCGCTCTCACTTACCAGGATGGAGCAAGTCACTCCATGGCGATTTCTGTTCCTTTGAACTTTCTTGAAAGGGTGAGCCTTTCCTACTCCCTGCTTTCCTTTCCGGGCGAAGACACCTTTCAAGGCGGGATAGTTTGGTTCAAGGAATGGAACATCGGCCCCTCATACATTGAACGAGCTGGATGGAAGGTAGTCGAGCAGATGCGGCGTGGTTACGGACAGATCGCGTCTTTGGAGAACGCTCCCGGGCAACGATTTCGACGGGATGAATTTGTCGACGCGCAAGCGTTTCTTCTCCAAGCCATGTCCTTTGAATGGGATGTGTTCTTTGTTCCGGCTCTGGCCGATCACTATATTTTCGTAAGTCATACCCAGGTTGCATATTGCGTGGCACATGATGCCAAGCTGTTAGGAGAACTTTGTTCTTACCTAAACCCCTGGGGACCAAGGAATGATCTTCCCTTCTTCTTGCAGTCAAGGTGATCCCTCGTCCGAGTGGCCTATGGGAGCCGGGCGGGTTCTACTCCATCGCTCTCAGTAGTTTGGCGCGTAGTAGCCGCGGCGGGCCAGGGCCGAATAATCCTTGTTTTTCATTTCGATCCGGATCTTGCGATACGTGCCGTCGTGCTTCTTGTTTGAGGACGTGTAGCCCAGGGTGTACTGGTTGCGGAGTTCTTCGATGAGTTCGTCGAAGCCCTTTTCGAGGCTTCGTTCGCTGCGCACCACGATGACGCGGCCGCCGGTTTCGTCGGCCAGCCTGCGGGCGACGCCTTCGTCGCCGCCGTCGGCGGCCACGAGCAGAATATCCACCACGGTGTCGCTGCGCTGAGCCGCTTCCACGGCGTCCTGCAGCTTCAGCTTGCTGCCCGTGTCTTCCGCGTCGGTCAGGACGACCACTGCTTTTCGGCCGGCCTCGCCCGAAAGCTTCTGATGGCAGGCGAGGTAAACCGCATCGTAGAAATTCGTGCCGCCGCTGTCGCTCGTGGGCAGCGGGCCCTGGGCGAGCGGGCCGCCGCTATCCACGTTGATCTGGGCTCGGTTGATGGCGCGGTTGAGGACGGCGCGATCGTCGGAGAAATCGGCGAGCAGGTCTATATCGACATCAAACGACATGACCATCGCCAGGTCGCCCTTATGCATCAGTCGGGCCAGAAAGCGCGACCCCGCGTCCTTTTCCGCTCCCAGCAGGAACTGCTCGCTGCCGCTCGTATCGATCAAGAGGCCCAGGGTAATGGGAAGATTCGACTCCGCCGAAAAATAGCTGATTTCCTGAGGCTGGCCATCCTCATTGAGCTGAAAGTCATCTTGTTTAAGGCCGGGCACGATCGCCTTGTGCCGGTCGCGCACCGTCGCAAAAACGTTGACCAGGTTCACTTCGGTGCGGATTTGAGCCGGAGGCGCGGCCCATACGACGCCCGCGGCGAGCGACGCGATGCTGAGATAAATCAGAATGGCCCTAATCCGCATACTATAATCCCCTCCGGCGGCGAACGCACTTAGGATGCCACGCCGGTACATAAAGATGCTAATCGCGCCGGTTGCGCTCCATGCTTCAACTAAAAATAGTGACGGTATACCTATGAATTGTCCACTATGAATTATCCACGAAAATTGCTGGCGGCGATTCTTGTAGCCGGCGCGGCGCTGGCGGGCTTCACGGCGTTGCGCGCGCGCGCGGCGCGGGCCCAGGGCGCACCCGGCCAAGGGCCATCGCTCAAGGATCAGGATTCCCGCGCGAAGATCGTCGAGACGGTCTCTTTGGTCGTCGTGCCGGTAACCGTGAAGAACAGCGCGGGCGAATTGGTGACCGATCTGGAAAGAGGCGACTTCCGCGTGTTTGAAGATGGAATCGAGCAGCCCATCGCCGTGTTTTCCGCCGACGCGGTTCCGCTGTCGGCGGCCATCCTGATCGACGACGACCTGAAAACCAGCACGGCGGAAAAAGTGCAGAAGACACTGGAGACCCTGGCCGGGGCGTTCGCCGCCACCGATGAAGTCTCGTTGTGGCGCTTCGACGAAGTGCCCGAGCAAGTCTCCGAGGATTTCATCGGCGACAACGACAAGCTACTTACTTCGCTGAAGCACGTCGACCTGAGCAGCTCGTTTCCCGGCTCGGGCTCCTACACCATGACCGCCGGGCCGCGCGTGAACACCGCCCAGCCGCCCGGGCCGGCCACGATCCCCGCGGAAGCGCAGGGCCATCCCAACACCAAGCACATCGACGATGCGATCTACGCCGCTGCGGAGCAGCTGCAGGACCGGCCGCACGACCGGCGCCGCATCATTTTCCTGATTTCCGACGGGCAGAATGCGAAGAACAACACGCACAAGTTCGACGAGACAAAAAAACTGCTCCTGTCTCAGGATATTTCGGTGTACGCCGTCGGCGTGGGTGAAGCGAACCTGAATCGCGGCATCACGTTTCTCGGCAACAACGTTCTTGCGAAGTATGCGCACGCCACCGGCGGCGATATTTTCTATGGCGGCGTGAGCCGCGAGCATCTCGAGGAACTTTACGCGCGCGTTTCCGAACAGGCGCGCAATCAGTACACCATCGCCTATTCCGGCGCGCACACCGATCGCACCAAGGAGTATCACACCATCGAAGTGCGCGTACGCAGGCCCGGCCTCTCTCTCCTCACGCGCGACGGCTACTACCTGAATGCCACTCCGTAGCTTTCTTCGCGAACGCTGGACTTTAGCAGACACGCTCCATTTTTGTCATTCCGATCGGAGCGAGGAATCTCTCTTCGGTTTGAACACGGAAACAGAGAGATTCCTCGCTCCGCTCGGAATGACAAAATAAATTATTCTTTCCGCCGTTTGCAAAATCCGCTCTGCTTGAATTTGTCTCGCGCAAGCCGCTTAGAATTTTTGGGAACCGACCATCGCGTTTTCTTTTTCGCACGTTCCGGAATTTTTTCTTGACTTCCGGCGCGCACACTCGTAAAAGAACGATAGCGAGTTTGCCGCAAGGAAAATTCGCTGCTCCGAGGGGAGAAGGGTTCACGGAGCGAATTGCGCGAGGGCGATCGGGAAACCCAGTTCACCGAACGTGGTCTGAAGAAACCGAAGGGCGGCTGCGAAAGCAGCCGCCCTTTTTTTCGCGGAGTGATTCGCCGCCCGGCGTGGCGCTTCCCTAAACGACAGATCCGTTGAGAGGGCGCGTTACTCTTCGCCTTCGCCGGAGGCGCTGGCCGCCGCGCCTTGCTCCCGCGCCGGGCAAATCGAAACAAAATCGCAAGTGCGGCAGGCGAAGCCGGGCTTTGCGGGAAGTTCACCCGCGCGAATATCTGCGGCGGCTTCCTGAATTCCGTCGCGCATTTTCTTCAGTTGCTTGTCGTCGCGTGTGGTGCTGACGCCCTCGTTCGTCTGAAGGTAGAAAAGCGTGAGCCGCGCCGGGTTCCAGTCGAAATATTCGCGAGCGGCGAGCGCGTAGGCGCTCAGTTGCACATCCTTGCGCGCCTTCTCCGCGTCGCGCGGCCGGCCCGTTTTGTAATCGATAATCTCTTCCTGGCCGTCCGCGATGCGATTCACCTGGTCGATTCTTCCGGTCAGCACGACGTTGTTCTCCATCGGCAGCTCGAAAGATTTTTCCTGGGCGATCACGGTTGGCGGCGCGACGAGCGTCTTGTCGTAAAAAGCGCGCAACTGAGCCAGCCCGTCTTTCTTGTACTCCTGCTCCTGATATTCGTCCTCGAATCCGGCTGACGTCCACTCCAGCTCGAATTTCCGCGCGACTTCCTCGAACGCCGGCGCGTGCCCGCTTTTCAGCTCGCCCATGAAAAACTTGATGGCGTTGTGCATCACGCTGCCGAAGCTCATGTTCGCCGCCGGGCCGCCTCGCAAGCCCCAGGCGTACCGGAAGAGATATTTCTGCGCGCACGATGCGAGCGCCCCGATCGCGGAAGGGCTGATTTTCAGCGGTTCGGCCACGGGAGGGCGGTAGGAGACGGCCCACTCGCCGATGCGCGAGCCGATCCGCGACCGTGGGTCAGGCGCATCGAAGAGACTTCGCTGAGAATCCTCGTCGGCTGGAATGGCCTCGGGCGCGGGAGTCGGCGCGAGCTGCTGGATGTCTCGCCGCTTGATCTGCGGGTCCATGAGAATGTCATCGAGGAACACCGACGGCTTCGAGCGCTTGTTCTCCACCGTGCACAGCGTGAGACGCTGCCGCGCGCGTGTCACCGCGACGTAAAACAGCCGCCGCTCTTCTTGAATCTGGAAGCTGCCCTGCGGCTGCTCTTCCTTCATCAGCTCCGGTGGAAATTCGAGAACGCGGGGCTTCTCCCCCGCGGGAAATCCGCACTGCACCAGACGCAAAACATAGACGTGGTCGAATTCCAGCCCCTTGGCCGCGTGCACGGTCATCAGTTGCACCGCATCGCCCGGCTCCTGCTCGAGATTGATCGATCCCCCGGCCTGGTCGAAATAATCCAGGTACTGGACAAATTCCCTGAGGCGCTGCGTCTCGCTTTTCGGCTGCCAGTCGCGCACGAATTGCGCGAGGCGATCGAAATACTTCCGGTCTTCGGGCGCAAGAGCCTCGTCGATCCGAAGAGCCTCGGCCAGCTCGTCGAATAGCTCCGCCGCGGTGAGTTGCCGCGATTTCTTCCGCAGGCCGCCGACGATCTCGAAGAGTTCGCCCAAATTCCGGCCGCTCCCGGAAAAGGGCGGCTGGTCTTGCGCCGCCTGGGCGGTTTCCCAGAGGGAGGAACGCTTTGCTTTGGCGGTTCGCTCGATCAGGCGCACGAGGTCGGCAGCTTCGAGTCCCCACGCCGGCATGGCCAGCACGCGCGCGCAAGCGACGTCGTCCGCGGGCTGATCGATAAGCCGCAGATACGCGATCAAGTCACGCACGATGCGATGCGAGAGAATCGTGAGGTTCTTGATGACAAACGGGATTTTGCGCCTCTTGAGCTCCTCGACCAGCTTGTCGCGATGGCCGTGGCTGCGATAGAGCACGGCAAACGTGCGCCAGCGCGCGCCCGCGCCATGCAGGCGCTGGAGCTCTCCCGCAACCCACTGCGCTTCCGCATCGCTCGTCGGGTGCGTAACGATGCGCACCCTTTCTCCATCCTCGTGCACCGCTGTCAGCGGGTATTCGGGAATGTTGGTCGGCTTTTCGTTGTGGCGGATGGCCTGGCCAGCCACACGCAAGATCCTCCCTGCGGAGCGATAGTTGAGCGTGAGCGGCTGGAGCAGTTCGCTTCGCGAAACGTCCGGGTCCCTGGCAAAGCGGTTGAGGAAAATCGTGAAGCTGCCGAAGGAAGCGCCGCGGAAGCGATAAATCGCCTGGCGGTGATCGCCGACCACAACCAGGTTGGGCTTCTCACCGCCCAGCAGCCAGAGCAATTCAAGCTGCGCGATGTTGGTGTCCTGAAACTCGTCGACCAGAATGTAACGGTAGCGCGCCCGCAGCGATTCGCAATACGCAGGGTCGGCGCGCAGCCGGAGGACGGCGTCCATGATTTGCGTTCCAAACGTGAGCAGCTTGCGCTCGCGAATCAGGAGGTCGCTCGCGCGATAGGCCCGCGCGAGTTCCTGAAGCTTGCCGATCTCTTCCTCGCGGATCCGGCGCTCATCCTCCGGCATCGCATCCCGAACGCGGCGGAAACTCTCGGCCTGCTCGCTAACGTACTGCTGGTAGTCGTCGGGAGTAACGAGTTCATCCTGGCAGCGCGAGAAAAATTTCACGAAGTCGCCGAGAAATTGTCCCGGCTCGGCCAGGCGGCGGTAGTGTTCGAGCTGGAGCAGCGGGAGGTTGCGCCGCAGCACGATCCAGTGATCGATCTCGTCGATGGCTTTGAGGTCGCGATCCGCCTCCTGCAACAGCGCGTTGCAGAACCCATGAAACGTGTCGAGCGTGACGGCCTCGGCGCGACGCACATCCTCTTCGCTCCGCCCGCGCGCCGACGCGACCACGCGGCGCTTCATTTCCGCTGCAGCCTTGTCGGTGAACGTCAAGCCGAGGATTTCCCGGCCGGTCAGTTCCGGCTGGGATTCAAGCAGGAAGCGGATGCGCTCGGTGATAACGCGCGTTTTTCCCGTGCCCGCGCCCGCGACTACGACGAGGGGGCCTTCGCCATGGCGAACGGCAGCGCGCTGTTCGGGATTGAGGGACGCTTCCGGTGCGGCGCGGGGAGAAGAATCGAATAAATTGCTCATCCAGGCTCGTCCGGGACAAAGGTAGCATATTCCGGCGATTGCCTGGTGATCTCCTGTTTCGCACAGGCAAGTTAAGCGCGACTATTAAGAACAAATGAAATAAATAATGTATTGACTACTTGCGATTGTGTTAGTGTGTGGATACATTTTTTACTCAGGGGTTACTGAGCGCGTAACAAAACGAAAAATCGAGACAAAGGAGTCCCCCATATGTCTCATTTGATTCGTGCTCGGGCGCCAGCCAAGACGCCGATCGAGCGCATCTTCGAGAAGGTCATGCATCGCAAGATGACCTCGCAGGAGAGACTTTATTTTCATCTGAAGCGGCAAGTCAAACCACCGCCGCGCGCAAAATCCAACAAACACAAACAACCTCGCGCTGCTTGATCGCTCAAAATTGACCGGGCACTCCCACCCTCCTATACTGAGACGAAGGCGAACGTGTAGCTAGGTTTGCCGGCCCCGCGAGTTCCAGTTCCGGGAGTGCACCATGGATCAACCTGTCATCCTAAGGGCTGTCCGTACCCCCATCGGAAAATTCCAAGGTGGACTTTCGCCACTTTCAGCCCCTCAACTTGGCGCCAAAGCCGTCGCTGAAGCCGTGCGCCGCGCCGGGATCGAGCCGAATGCTGTTGACGAAATCATTATGGGCAACGTCGTTCAAGCCGGCCTGGGCCAGAATCCCGCGCGGCAGGCGGGCCTCGGAGCGGGGCTGGACGTGCGCGTCGCGGCCATGACCATCAACAAAGTCTGCGGGTCGGGACTGAAAGCCGTTGGCCTCGCGGCGCAGGGCGTGATCCTGGGCGAAACGGAAATCGTGGTCGCGGGCGGTATGGAATCCATGTCCAACTGTCCTTATTTGTTGCCCGGAGCGCGCACGGGTTACCGCATTGGCAACGCCGAGATCGTGGACTCGATGGTGCGCGACGGCTTGTGGGACGCGTACAACGATTTTCACATGGGCATTACCGCCGAGCTCGTGGCCGAAAAATATGGAATCACGCGCCAGGAGCAGGATCAATTTGCACTTGAGAGCCATCAGCGCGCGGTCCGAGCCAGGAAATCCTGCTTCATCGAATCGCAAATTGTGCCGGTCGAGATTCCGCAGAAGAAGGGCGAACCAGTCATCGTCAAGTACGACGAATCGCCAAGAGAAGATTCCACGCTGGAGGCGCTCGGCAAATTGCGGCCGGCGTTCAAAAAGGACGGCACGGTCACTGCGGGCAACGCGCCCAGCACGAATGACGGCGCCGCGGCCCTGGTCGTCACGAGCGAGCGCAACGCGGCGCGCCTCGGCAAGACGCCTATGGCGCTAATCGTCGCGCAGGCCGTGAGCGGCGTCGATCCGAAGTGGATCATGGAAGCGCCGATCTATGCCGTGGAAAAAATCCTCGAAAAAACAGGTTGGGATCGCGACCGCGACGTGGACCTGTATGAATTGAACGAGGCCTTTGCCGCCGCCGCGATCGCCGTCACCCGCGCGTTGCATCTCGATCCGGCGAAAGTGAACGTGAACGGCGGCGCGGTGGCCATCGGCCATCCGATCGGCGCCTCAGGCGCGCGCATCCTGACCACGCTGCTCTACGAAATGCAGCGTCGCAACGTGCACCGAGGAATCGCCGCCCTATGCCTCGGCGGCGGCAACGCGGTAGCCCTGGCCGTTGAGCGGTAGGACGCCGTTGTAGCCCGCGGTTGTAGCCCGCCTCTTTAGAGGCGGGGTTCGGTTCGTCATATTTTCAGGCCTGCCTCAACAACGAGGTTCCCCGCGTCTAAAGACGCGGGCTACAATGCATCCCATCACAAAACCGCCGCGATAGAGGTTAACGCGCTCATGTTTTGTCCCCTATGCAAATGCGAGTATCGGGATGGCATCACCACATGCAAGGAATGCAACACGCCATTGGTGGCAACATATGGGGACGCTCAGTGCCGCCAGATAAGCATCTTATGGGAAGGAGCGAATGAGCAAATTTTCAATCGAAAGCTGATGGCGCTGGAAGATGCGGGCATTCCGTTTACCTCCGAACTTCGCACCGGACCAGATCAGATCGGATCGGTTCTATTAGCGGTCAGTTTGCGCGCAATTTTCTGGAGATTAGGTCTGTTTAAGAACTATGCCGAGAAACAGAAGGGTTGGCGCATCAAGGTTTTTCAGTCCGACTATTCACGGGCGAAAAACGCCGTTGGCGATTCACACGAGAACCCCGATCCCGAAATGAACTAGGACATGCCTGACGATTCCCTCGAAATTCTGTGGCGCGGCTCCGACCCCGCCAAATTCACCGCGCTGCAAGCGGCGCTGCGCGGCGAGGGGATCCGCTTCGTGGAACTGCTGGCGCACGACCACGCCGGCGGCTTCCTCAACATGCGCCCGTACTACATGGAAGCCATGCCGGGATTTGAAATTCGCGTCTCCTCTTCGGATTTGCCCGCGGCGCAAGCAGTGCTCGAATCCATTGATAAGCAGGAAAGCGCCCCGGAAACTCGCGACCTCTCGCGATCCGAAAGAGATGCCTCGATCGAGGCCGCCCCGATTCTGCCGATCGATTGGGACCCCGGCGAAGCGACTTCAGAAATCTGGTCCGGGGAAGACGAGTCCCAGGCGGAATACATTTCCCGGTCTCTGGCAGAGAACGGCGTCCCGTGCCGCATCCCGGACGATCCCGGCCACCGGCTCCGTCTCTGCGTTCGCCCAGGAGATTTAACCCGCGCGCGAGACATCGTGCGCGAAATCACGCAAGCGTAGATTCCCACCCGCGCCCGCAGTAGAATGCTCCCCCAATGATTTGCCCCCAGTGTAAATGCGAATACGTCCGCGGCGTCACGCAATGCTCGGACTGCGGCGTGCCGCTGGTGGATGCGATTGATCCGCCGCAGGCGGAATTTCCCGAGAACGCTCGACTGGTTCCCATCTGGCGCGGCAGGGATGACGCGGAATGCGAGCGAGTCATCGAAGCGCTCGACAGCGCAGGCATTCCGCATACGGATCCGGATTCCAAGGCCTTCTTCAGTTTTCTTCCCACGGACCCAAACACGGAAATTTGGGTTTCAGTAGCGGATGAGGAGAGGGCAAAGAAGATTCTTGCCGATCTTGAAGGACTCGTGTACCCCGAGGAGTTGACCTCGGAAGAAACGGAATCCTTCGCACTTCCGGAATCGGATGAGCCGGACAGCGAAGAGCCGACGAGCGGGTTGCAGGATCTAACAGAGGAATGGTACGAAGATGACCCTGTCGTCGAAGCCTGGAACGGCGATAGCGAACAAATCGCCGATAGCCTCATCGTCTGCCTCCGCGAAATTGGAATTGCCTCGCGCAAACTTTCGGGAGAAAACCAGTGGCGCGTTGTAGTCCGCCCCACCCAGGAATCCCGAGCCAAGGAAATTGTCCGCGAAGTAGTCGATGCAAGCCCGCCGGAATGAGCTCGCCCCTAAGCCACTTTCCTTTGCCTCCTCAACTTCCTATACTTCCTCAGCTTCCATCTTCCCAGGAGACGAAATGAGCATCGACGCAATCCGCACGGTCGCCGTGCTCGGCGCGGGCACCATGGGCAACGGCATAGCGCACGTCTTCGCCCGCTGCGGCTACGTCGTCATTCTTCGCGATGTGGAGGAAGGCTTTCTGAGCCGCGCGCGCGACACGATTGCCAAAAATCTCGACCGCGAAATCAAAAAAGGAAAAGTGGCGGAAGCCGACAAAACGAAGATTCTGAGCCGCATTCAAGCTACCACCGATTTGACCCAGATTGCCCGTGCCGATTTCGCCGTCGAAGCCGTGCCCGAGCGCCTCGACCTGAAGCTGGCCGCGTTGCGCGAAGCGGACAAGCTCCTGCGCCCCGAAGCGATCCTCGCGTCCAACACTTCGTCGATTTCCGTGACCACGCTCGCCGCGGCCACCATCCGCCCGGACCGCTTCATCGGCATGCACTTCATGAATCCCGTGCCGGTGATGGTCCTCGTCGAAGTGATTCGCGCGCTGCAAACGAGCGAGGAAACATTTCACACGACGATGGCGCTGTGCGAGCGCCTCGAGAAAAAGCCCGTCGCCGTCAATGACGCCCCCGGCTTCGTCTCCAATCGCGTCCTCCTGCCCATGATCAACGAAGCCGCCTTCGCCGTGATGGAAGGCGTTGCCACACCGGAAGCCGTCGACGCCATAATGAAGCTCGGTATGAACCATCCCATGGGCCCGCTCGAACTCGCCGATTTCATCGGTCTCGACGTCTGCGTGAATATCCTCGACGTGCTCTACGAAGGCTTCGGCGACCCTAAATACCGCGCCTGCCCGCAGCTGCGAAAAATGGTCGCCGCCGGCTGGCTGGGACGCAAGAGCGGCCGCGGGTTTTATGTCTACGCATAAGGTGGCACAGGCACTCTTGCCTGTGTGGTTTTTGCGGACACAATTAGGGAGTCGGCTGAGTATCAGTCTACAAACCCAGACAGCCAAGAGTGGCTGTGCCACTGAGGGCGTAAAAGTGTTTGCTTTTTCTTCGCCATATGATATCTTGCTTCCCGCAACGAAATTTCGCCGGAGCGGGCAGAATATAGTAGACTCCGAAAGCGCCAAGAATTCTGCAAAGTCACGTTACGTGACAACCTAGATTCCGAGGTGGACGATGACGGACGAAAAAAGCAAGATGCTCGAAAATGCGATCTCGCAGATCGAGAAGGATTACGGCAAGGGCGCCATCATGCGCCTGGGCAGCCGCGACGTGCTGGTGCCGGTGAGCGTGATCCCCACGGGCGCGCTTTCGATTGACGCGGCGCTGGGCGTGGGCGGCGTGCCGCGCGGACGCGTGATCGAGATCTACGGCCCGGAATCCGGCGGAAAAACGACGCTGACGCTGCACATCATCGCCGAGGCGCAGAAGATGGGCGGCCAGGCGGCATTCATCGACGCCGAGCACGCGCTCGATCCTGTCTACGCGCGAAAGCTGGGCGTGGACGTGGACAATCTGCTGGTCTCGCAGCCGGACAACGGCGAGCAGGCCCTCGAGATCGCGCAGAAGCTGATTCAGTCGGGCGCCGTCGACGTGATCGTGGTGGATTCGGTCGCCGCCCTCGTGCCGCGCGCCGAACTGGAAGGCGACATGGGCGATCCGCAGATGGGCCTCCAGGCGCGCCTGATGTCCCAGGCGCTGCGAAAGCTCACCGCCATCGTCTCGAAATCGCGCACCTGCCTGATTTTTATCAATCAAATCCGCGAAAAGATCGGCGTCATGTTCGGCAATCCCGAAACGACCACCGGCGGGCGCGCGCTGAAGTTCTACTCTTCGATCCGCCTCGACATTCGCCGCATCCAGTCGATCAAGGAAGGCGACCGCGTGGTCGGCTCGCGCACCCGCGCAAAGGTGGTTAAGAACAAGGTAGCCGCGCCGTTCCGCGAAGCCGAGTTTGACATTCTCTACGGCGAGGGCGTTTCCCGCGAAGGCGACTTGATCGACCTTGGCGTGGACAAGGGCGTCCTCGAGAAGTCCGGCACGTGGATCTCGTTCGGCGGCGAGCGCCTCGGCCAGGGCCGCGAAAATGCGCGCGTGTTCCTGAAGGAGCACGCCGACATTCGCGGAAAAATCGAGAACACCCTGCGCAAGAAAATGAACATCCCCATTCCCGGCGCGGCAAACGGCAATTCAGCCTTAGCCTCGACACCGGAGAAACCTGCCGAAAAACCGGCGGTTCAGGCCGCTGCCGCTTCCGCCGGCTCAAACGCAGCAGCCAAGCCACGCCCGGTGAAGTAAGCTTCGACCGGCCAGCGGCTAAACAGGCTGCGGAAAAAGCATTTTCTTGTCATTCTGAGGCGCGCTTTTCGCCGAAGAATCTCTCTGTGGGTTTGACTTACATCGAAGAGAGATTCTTCGCTTCGCTCAGAATGACACGAAAAAAGGGTTTTTCCGCCGCCTGTTAAGCCGTTCTAATCGCAGTCGACTTACGGCACGGCTGAAAGCCCTGCCCTACAAAGGTCTCTTGGATTTCACGCACGTCATAAGCCTTGGCTCACGTGCAGAAATGCAGGGGCGCTTCGGACCACAGCCAGTTGAGATCTGCCTCCTTGCCTCCTGCCTCCTTGCCTCCCTGCCTCACCCCCGGTGCTGAACGAAGTCACTCAGCAAACCACATGCTTTCTCTTGCACCATCTGTTCCTTAGGGATACACTCCGCCCTTCACTCCGCTGTCTGTATGCGCTTTGTTTTCTGAATGGTACCAACGTACCAGAGAGTGGCCCCGTGCGTGATAGTACGAGGGAGTATTGATTGGCTATTGCGTTTGAGCGGATAAATTATCTAGAATCACGGTTTAAGCTCAACCGCGCTTCGGGAGCGCGCAAGCGGCCCAGATTGGAACTAGTGAACTTATGCATCGGCCCGGCTATCTAAAACTGATCGCGATTTGCCTCTCCGCATCGCTCGTGGGAGTTTCCCCGGCGATGGCGGCGACCCCGACTAGCGCCACGCGCGCTTCCATTAAAAGACACTCAACTTTGCGCGGCGTCCCGACCTTCACGGATTCGTCGAAGGGCGATATTGCCACGTACGATGATCCCATCGTGCGCAAGGCCGCGGTGGACGCGCTGGGCCGATATAACGGCTCGGTGGTTGCGATCGACCCGACCAGCGGGCGCATCCTCACGATCGTGAATCAGCAGCTCGCGTTTTCCGCCGGCTTCATCCCGTGCTCGACGATCAAGCCGGTTATCGCTGTTGCGGCGCTGCAAGAGGGAGTGGTCACGCGTGACACGATGATTCGCGTTGCTCCCCGCAAGTATTTGAACCTCACCGAAGCATTGGCGCACTCCAACAACCCGTTTTTCGAGGAGCTTGGCCGGCGCATGGGTTTTGACACGGTTTCGCGCTACGGCCGCCTCTTGGGCCTCGGCGAACTCGCCGGGTACCAGATTTCCGAGGAGCATCCGGGCGCGTTTCCGACCGAGCCGCCGGCATTCGGCGGCGTGGCGCGCATGTCCAGCTTCGGCCAGGGCATTCAGATGACGCCGCTGCAGCTTGGTGCCCTCGTTTCCAGCTTCGCCAACGGCGGCACGCTCTTCTATCTGCAGTATCCGCGCACGGCCGAGGAACAGACGAACTTCGCCCCGCGCGTGAAGCGCCAGCTCAACATTGAAGCGCTCCTCCCGGAAGTGCGGGACGGAATGCTCGCGGCGGTGCTGTACGGCACGGCGCGCCTCAGCTACATTTCGACGGACGAGCAGGCTCTCGGAAAGACCGGCACGTGCTCGGATAATGCGTCGCGCCTCGGATGGTTTGTTTCCTACGCCGACCAGGCACACCCCAAAATCGTTCTCGTCGTGCTGATGCGCGGGCATAGCAAGGCGATCAAGGGACCCATGGCGGCAGGCGTCGCGGGACGAATTTATCGCCGCCTGAACGATGAGAATTATTTTGCCTCGCGAAGCAGCGAGGCGCGCTCCTCGGTGCTGAGTGCCGGAACGCGGCCGTAGGTCGCTATTTCGCCGGCGACTTCAACCCAAGTCCTGGATCCCCATCAGCTCCTCACTCCGGAATCGAGCCGTGAATCCTTGTCATTTTCAGTGACAGCCGCGAAGCATTGAGCTAGAATCATGCTCGAATGGCTATCTGGAATAAGTCGTCGTGAAGTACGAACGTTTCGACGATCTCCCGGTCTGGCAGGCCGCTTCAGATCTGGGTAGACGCGTCTACGGCTTGGGAGAGACGCGTCCGTTGCGCCGCCATCGCAGTCTGCGCGACCAGATCGAGCGGGCCGCGCTTTCGGTTTCCAACAATATTGCCGAAGGATTTGAGCGCGGCACAACAAACGAGCTTCTCTCGTTTCTCTACATTGCTCGCGGTTCGGCGGGCGAAACGCGATCAATTCTGCTGCTGATGGAACGGATCGAAGGTTTTTCCGATCTCAAATCTGAAATTTCAAATTTGAAATCTCTTGCGGAAAGCATTTCACGCCAACTGCGAGGCTGGTCGCAGCACCTACAGGACACGCCCATTCGCCGTCAGCGCCATTTGAATGCGAAAACGCGGCAAGTAGAGCAAGCCCGCCGCGACCGTGACGAATTCCTAAAGGAATTGCAAACTATCACTCAGCGGCCGTGATTTGATCGGAGCAGAATAGTTCGCGTCGTGCTCCGCTCTATGGGCGACGTGGGCTCCTTGTTGTCCTTAGAGCCCGAAATGTAAGGTTTATTGAGTTTCGACACACCAGGGGAGCCCTACCGCACTTCCCACGTATCGCCGGCATGCAGCAGCTTTGAAAGATCGCCGGGTCCGCGCTTGGCGATCACGTCCTGAATCTGCTTCGCCATTACGTCCTCGTAGCGGTCGCGGTCCCAGGAACGCAGGACGCCGATCGGAGTCGGGAAGCCGGGCTTTTCCTCCATCTGCGCCAAGAGGAAGGCGTAGGCGGGATTCGGGTGCTTCTCGTCGTGAACGAGCAGATCCTTCTCCGTGAGCCCGTTGCCGTTGCCGAGGTGGACGACTTCGAGTTCCATGCCGTTCAGGCGGATGCCCTTGTCGCGATTCTTGCCGTAGATCAGCGGCTTGCCGTGATCGAGCTGCACCACGTGCTCGCTGCGCGCCTCTTTTTCGGTGAGGTTGAACCATGCGCCGTCGTTGAAGATGTTGCAGTTCTGCAGAATCTCAACGTAAGCGGAGCCTTTGTGCGCCGCCGCTTTCTTCAGCGTGTCTTTCAAGTGCCCCTGGAAAACATCCACGGAACGCGCCACGAATCCGGTGTCCGCGCCGATCGCCAGGCCCAGCGGATTGAACGGGCGATCCGCCGTGCCGTACGGCGTGGATTTCGTCTTCTTACCGAATTCGGACGTGGGCGAATACTGCCCCTTTGTCAGGCCGTAGATCTTGTTGTTGAACATCAGCACCTTGATGCCGACGTTGCGCCGCAGCATGTGAATCGTGTGGTTGCCGCCGATGGCCAGAGAGTCGCCGTCGCCCGTCGCCACCCAAACTTCCAGTTCAGGGTGCGCGATCTTCACGCCGGTGGCCACGGCCGGCGCGCGGCCATGGATCGTGTGAAAGCCGAACGTGTTCATGTAATACGGGAAGCGGCTGGAGCAGCCGATGCCGGAAATCACGACGAACTTCTCGCGCGGAATCCCCAACTCCGGAAACACGCTCTGCACCGCGGAAAGAATGGCGTAGTCTCCGCAGCCGGGACACCACCGGACTTCCTGGTCCGTCTGAAAATCCTTCTTGGTCAGTACTGGAATCGATGCCGTGGTCATGGGTCTTTTCTCCGATATCCTTTCGCCCGCCTGTCCGGCAGGCAGAGGGCGTCAGCCCAGAATTTCCTCGATCTTCGCTTCGATTTCCACCTGCTTGAAGGGCTGGCCCTGAATCTTGTTGTAGCCCTGTGCGTCGACAAGGTATTTGGCGCGCAGCAGCATGAGGAGCTGGCCCATGTTCATCTCCGGAACGAGCACCTGGCGGTACCGGCCGAGCACTTCGCCGAGATTGCACGGC
>Ga0210401_10000555_pt1 | contig 45534 bp, 28 predicted proteins | sample IncBWH32MmetaG_FD_150866 | JGI IMG/M metagenome (GOLD analysis project Ga0210401, IMG submission 150866) | Forest soil microbial communities from Barre Woods Harvard Forest LTER site, Petersham, Massachusetts, United States - Inc-BW-H-32-M | ecosystem: Environmental > Terrestrial > Soil >...
GTTCCTGCTGCTTGTCATGGGGTGCGTGCCGCCTGTGCTAACCGGACCTCTTTCCGGACACATTGTTTGACGAAAGGCATCATGGCCGGGCTCGATGACATCGACCCGGCCGCTTCTTATCCTGACCGACCGTCTCTCCCGGCTCCCGGCGCTCATCCGGCATTCATTTTGACCCGATCATAAGAGCCCCTGGGCCCCTCAACTCCAGCAGACCATGGCAACGCGCAAAGCACTCGAGAAAGTTCCGACATCTGAAACCAATGCTTCGTCGCGCCGGCCGCCGAGCGCGAAGGTGCTCGCGATGACGAGCCGCAAGAATGGCGCGGCGCGACAGCCGGCCAAGGACGCGCTGCAATTCGCGCCGAATTTTTCGGCCTACCTGTTGCCCAACACCGTCTGTTTCTACTCCGAGGATCGCAAGTTCTTCCTGCATGGCGAGCTGTTCTGCGCGCTGGTTACCGAGATCGCGAAGGGCGGAAAGAGCGCTCGCCAGCTGATCGACACGGTCGGGCGGACCTTCCCGCCAGACAAGGTGGAGGAAGCGCTCAACCGCCTGCTCGAGCGGCGCTATGTCCTGCCGGCCTCGCAGATCACCGATGGTGTCGTGTCAGGCTATTGGGCGGGCCTCGGGCTGCCGCCCGAGGAAGCCGAGAAGAATCTCTCAAGCTGCCGCGTGCGCATTCAATCGATCGACGTCAAGGGCGGCGCGGATCTGACCGCTGCACTCGGCCGGCTGGGCGTCCGCACCGTGACACGCTCGCCGGATCTGACCATCACGCTGGTCAACGATTATCTGGAGCACCAGCTCGCCGAGTTGAACCGCGAGCGCGTCGCAGGCAAGACGCCCTGGCTTCTGGTGCAGCCCTCCGGCGTGTTTCCGCTGGTGGGACCGGTGTTCAAGCCGGGTCATTCCGGCTGCTGGACCTGCCTGTACGACCGCATGATCCGCAACCGCGAGGTCAAGGGTTTCCTCGACCGCGGGACTGCGCAGGCGCTCGCCGTTTCGCCGCTGGCGCAGAACCCGCTCGGACAAAGCGGCATCCAGTTTGCCGCGATCGAGATCGCCAAGGCCATCGCGTCGGGCTTTCGCACCGATCTGAACAATCACATCCTGAGCTTTGACTTGACCGGCGCCACCATCGCGAAGCACTTTGTGGCGCAGCGTCCGCAATGCCCGACCTGTGGCAACAAGAAGCTGCTCAATCCGCGCCGCGCCGCCGAGCCGATCCCGCTCGGCGCGGGTGCCAAGCTGCTCGTGACATCGGGCGGCTATCGCACGGTCGCCTCGCGCGCGACTGTCGCACGCTTCAGGAAGCATGTCAGCCCGCTGACCGGCGTCGTCAAACGGCTCGAGCGGATCGAAGCCGATCTGCCGATGAACACCAACTTCTTCGCGTCCCACAACTTCTCGGCGCCGGCGCAAAACGTCGATCAGCTCCGCGCGGGGTTGAGCGGCGGCAGTTTTGGCAAGGGCTCGACGGCCGAGCAGGGCGAAGCGAGCGCCCTGATGGAAGCGATCGAGCGCTATTCCGGCATCTTCCAGGGCGACGAGATTCGTCATCTCAAGCGCTTCACCGATTTCGCGCCCGATGAGGCGATCAAGCCGAACGACATCCTGCTCTACAGCGACGCACAATATCTGGCGCGACATTCGCACGCCGAGCACGAGCACCACCAGGCGGCTCCGGATCCCTTCGACCCGGCCGCCAAGATCGAATGGTCGCCAGTCTGGTCGCTGCGCGACAACAAGTTCAAACACGTCCCGACCAGCCAGCTGTATTTCTTCTACAGCGGCCCTGCCGCCTTCCACGCCGACTCCAATGGTTGCGCCGCCGGCAACACGCTCGAAGAGGCGATCGTCCAGGGCTTTCTCGAGCTCGTGGAGCGCGATTCCTACGCGATCTGGTGGTACAATCGCTCGCAGCGGGCCGAAGTCGACCTCGCGAGGTTCGAGGATTCCTATGTCCGCGACCTGCAGACCCAGTTCACCGAGGCGGGGCGAAAGCTCTGGGTGCTCGACATCACCAGCGACCTCGGCGTGCCCACCTATGTCGCGATGATGCACTGGATGCAGAACGGCCAGGAGAACATCGAGTTCGGCTCCGGCGCTCATTTTGATCCTCGTATTGCTCTTCTGCGCGCGTTGACGGAGCTCAGCCAGTTCCTGGCGATCGGGCTGATGGGCGGCGGCAGCGGCGAAAAGCCGTCGCTCGACGGCACCACGCCGCTCCGTCTGGAAAACTATCCGTTCCTGCTGCCGGCCGCTGATCCCATCGAGACCCCAGAACTCGGCATGCCGATCCCGCGCGACAACACCCGCCAGCAGGTCGACGCCTGCGTCGAGATCGCCCGGCGCGTGGGCTATGATTTCCTGGTTCTCGACCAGACCCGGCCGGATGTCGAGGTGCCGGTGGCCCGGGTGATCGTTCCCGGGATGCGGCACTTCTATCGCCGTCTCGCGCCGGGCCGGCTGTATGATGTGCCGGTGAAACTCGGATTGCGCGACCAGCAGATGCCCGAGCAGGAGCTGACGCTGTTCCCGCCCCACACCTGACGATGGTCAAAGGCACGCTCACCAAGCGAGCGAACGGATCGCGATCGAAAAACGCGCGGTCGAAGGCATCGCCGGTGCGGGCCTCACGCGCCAAGGCCAAGACCGCAAAGCCGGGCAAGCAGGCGGTGCTGTGGGCCCGGCTCAATCCGCAGGTGACATTGCAGCCACAGCCCGGCGGCGCGCTTGCCGCCTGTTTCAACGACTACGCGATCGAGCTCGGCAGATTTAGTGCGGGTACGATCGCGCGCGCCGAAGCGCTGCGCGAGGGTCTGCCGCTATCGTCCTTTGCCTCGAAAAGCACGTTGGACCAGGAGATCTTCCGCCTCGTCGAGCGACTGGCCCAGCTTGGCCTGCTGGAATTCCCCTTCGGTGACGGCGACGCCAACCTGTTCGTGATCGAGCCGCAGACAGCACACTATTGGCCACGGCCCACCAAGCTCGCCGGCACCGACAACATCGTGCTGTCGCGCTTTGCTTACCTGCGCCGGCGCGGTGACGACGTGGTCCTTGAATCGCCGCGCTCGGACGCGCTGTTCCGCGTCTCCGCTCCGGCCATCGCAGCCACGCTGGCAGTCTTGTCGGTTCCGCAATCCGTCAGGAAGCTCAGGGAGCTCCACGGCCTTCCCAGCGACGATCTGCTCGGCCTGCTGCTGGATGGCCAGATCCTGTTCAAGGCCGATCCGGCACGCGAGGACGGCCGCCGCGGCGAAGGCGACGACGATCTGGTGCTGTGGGATTTTCACGACCTGCTGTTTCACGCACGCAGCACGGAGGGCCGGCACGCCAACCCGCTCGGCGGCGTCTATCCCCATGTCGATCACATCGCGCCCCGGCCCGCGGTGCGGCCCTCGTGGGATGGCGAGAAGATCGACCTCACTCATTTTCACGCGCAGCCCGGCCCGGTCTCGCCGTTCACAGAACTCCTGCAGGCGCGCCATTCGGTGCGCGACTATGACGATGCGAACCCGGTGACGGCGGCCGAGCTCGCTGCTTTGCTCGACCGTCTCGCGCGGATTCGCGCGACCTGGGACAGCGACGATTTCGGCCCGGACGGCCCGGTCGTGAGCTACGCCGCGCGGCCTTACCCTTCGGGCGGCGGCGCCTATGAACTCGAGCTTTATCTGGCGATCGCCAATTGCGACGGGCTCGGCCGTGGATTCTATCATTACGACGCGTCAGCCCATGCGCTGGTGCGGCTTGACGTCGAGCAGCATCACATCGACGCGACGCTGGGCGCCGCGGCATACGCAATGGATGTCGAGGCGCCGCCCCAGATTGTCGTTACCATCGCGGCCCGCTTCGGCCGCGTCTCCTGGAAGTACTCGTCGCTCGCCTATTCGCTGATCCTCAGGGATGTCGGCGTACTCACGCAGACGCTCTATCTGGCCGCAACGGATATGGGCCTCGGTGGCTGCGCGATCGGCACCGGCAATATCGACCAGTTCGAGAAGATGACGGGTCTTCCGTTCCATGTCGAAGGGCCCGTCGGACATTTTGCGCTCGGCCGCCCCGGACCGCAGGCCTCCGAACCATCTACGACTTCGACCTCCACCACGGGCTGAGCTGAAGCCAAGCAGCCCAGTGCCCACGTTCCGAACGCCGCGCAGCATCGCCGCAACATCTTTTCGCGGGCGTCGAAAAGTCAGGGCACCAGCAAACCTGCGACTCGAGTGTCGCTTTCGATCTGAAGTCCCTGATCGATTTTGCCGCGCGTCAGGGATTTCAGATCGGCGGCACCAGTGCGGCGAATTTGAAGTTCCGATCAGTTTGGGTCGCACGCTCGTCATTGGAACTTCAAATCAAGGCCGCACCGGAAAGCCTTACTCATGCACCTTCGATTCCAAAGTTCGCAAACGACGGGGCCGGGCGAACGTCGGAATCGGTGCACTGGCGTCACTCGCGGCGGCCTTAATCGTCCCAAATGATCTCGCCGCATCCGCATTCAAACAGGCGGACGGTCTTGCCCTTGCCGGTGTCGAGGATGGAAACGATCAGATGTGGACTGGAAGCGCATGTCGGACAAAGAATGGTGCGCTGGTCATTTTTGACTCTGCGGTCTGAATGTCGTTCGGAATCGGCACGATCCATTGGTCACCCCACCACACCACCCAGCACCACCCAGTCGCATAAGTGACACAACGACCACTTGTTCCTCAATTACTCAGGTTAAAGTCACCGATCCTCAAAAAATCCGGGAACAATCAACTAAATAGTTGATCGAAAAGGGGTCTGCGCGTGGCGGCGCGGGGAACAGCAATTCGGAACATTCGGGAACCGGGCCCATCTCCTGCCCGCCCGCGCGCCGGCACTTCAATTGGCGCGAATCAGCGCGCGCGGAGGCGTTGCGGGAGTTTGGGCAGCTTGCCGCCGCGGGCCTTGGTCGCCGGCGCCTCCGTATCAGGCGCGGGCGGCCGGTCCTCGTTGAGGATGAGCGTCGCCTCGAACGCCATGCCCGGCGCTGCGTCGGTGGTCCCCGAGCAACTGGCGATCTTGCCGTTGGACGTGCCCTCGAGTTTCAGTTCCATCTCGTCGATGCCAGGGCCGAAGACCGTGTCATGACCTGCCGAATGCCGTTTGGTCGTGACCGTCGCGGTCCATCGATCGCCGTCGATTTCGTAGGACCCGCTGTAGCTGATGATGCTGTCGCCACCCCAGATCTTGCCGTTGGCGAAGTGGACGATGCCGGCGCCCTCACGGAGCGGCGTTTTGAACCACGCGGCATATGTCCCATCTTTGAGCATGGCATAGTCTAGGCGCGGTAAGGCTAAGACCGGGTAAAAGAAGGTGCCCGTAGTCCTACGGCGAGCCGCATGGCCGAGCGACGCGGTTGCCATTGTCATTCCGGGCCGGAGCCCAACGCCAAATCGATGCGTGTCTCGATTTTGCGCTGGAAGAACGAGCCCGGAGTCCCCGCGCCCTCATGGCTGGCCGGCCGCGAGCGCGCGCTCCACCGAGCGCACCACCAGATCCTCGATCCCCGCCATGCCGCCGATCACGCCGGCATAGGCGATGTCGCGTCGGCCGAGCTCCGCGATCAGCCTCGGCGCGTCGCGCGCGCCGTGCAGCCCCTCGCCGGAGAACAGCCCGACCACGACGACCGGTCCCGTGACGCCCTCCATTGCTTCATGGAGAATGGGATGCTCCTCCAACAGCGCGATCCGCACATCGCGAAAGGCGTCCCGGTTTTCGACCTCGCGTGCGACCCATTCGGTGGCTTCGCGCGAGGCCGAATTGCGACGGGAGCCGTGGGCCAGCAGGATGATGGTGCCGGCCTCGGGCACAAAGCCATGATCCCGGGCGACCTCTGCGGCCCGGGCAACGACGAAATCCGGCACGCCCTGGTCGAGCCCGAGCGGCGTCAACAGCTCGACCTCCCGGCCCTGCCGGTTGCCCTCATCGAGCAATTGCACCAGCCGATCCCGGGAAAAATAGCCGCTCGAGGCGAACAGCGGATAGACGATGATCCGCGGCGACTTCAGTGCGCCCAGCGCACCGGCGATCGAGGGTTTTCCACTGATGAAGCCGATGCCGACCTCGGCAACGAGCGCGCGATCGGACAGCGCCTGTGCGACCCGCCGCGCATTCTCGTTCTGCGCGCCCGGCGTCCGCTCGCCATGGGCGGCAACCAACACCGCAATCTGCGCCGGCTTTTTTGGCTCGTTCAATGCCTTGTCTCGTCGATGAACATCCCGCCCATCGTAGACGCTGCGGCGGCGCGAGGCCAGCAGCCCCTGCCGCGCCGGTCACATCCCCGCTGCCGGCGCCTGGCCCGCTGCTTGCTTCAGCCGTCCTTCGCTGGCCCTGAGCATCGCAGGATCGAGCGCTCCCCGGCGATAGGCGTCGAGCGCGCAGTCGAAGATGCGAAAAAACTGCGCACCGTCATAGGCGACCAGCAACAGATCGGCGCCGGCGTTGAGGGCCTCGACGACCGCGGTGCAGACATTGCCGCCATAGATCGCCCCCATCACCAGGTCGTCCGAGATGACGACGCCGTGGTAACCCCAGGTCCCGCGGATCAGCCCTTCGATCACGCGCTTGGAATGCGAGGCCGGCCGATCGGGATCGATGGCTGCGAGCGCGACATGCCCGACCATGAGCCGCGCTTTCGAACGCGCGAGAACCTCCCTGAAAGGACGCCAGTCGGTGGCCTCGAGCTCCTCCACCGATGCGTCCAGCGTCGCGGCGAAATGATGCGTGTCGGCGCCGACCCGCCCCAGCCCCGGAAAATGTTTCACCGTCGCACCGACGCCTGCGGCGTCGAGGCCCCGCACATAGGCGAGCGCGACGTCGGCGACGACAGCGGAATCGTTGGAAATCGCGCGCTGCCCGATCAGGGTGTTGAAGTCAAACCGGATGCGGCCGGGCGCAGGGCGAAGATCGAGCACAGGCGCAAGGTTGAGATCGACGCCGATGCTTGCGAGCGCCTCGCCTTGGGTGCGGCCGAGTTCCTCCGCCTTTCGCTTGCGGATGTCGGGCGGCAGGTTCGCCAGCGTCGACAGCGCAGGCAGTGCGGTGAGCGGTGGCGACAAATGCGTGACGATGCCGCCCTCCTGGTCGGCCGCGACGATCAGCGGCGCGAGGCCCGCGCGATGACGGCGCTCCTGAAGCGCGGCGATTTCGCCCCTGACCTCCGCAATCGTTCGCCCCGCCACATTGTGCCGGGTGACATAGAGGCCGGCGATCAGCCCCTTCCCCGCCAGCAAGCCCGCTTCCTCGGCGGATGCGTAGCCGACGACAAAATGCCGGCCGAGCAACTGCACCGCCGCCTCGTCCGCATTGAGTGTGTGGTGCTTGTGGCGCTGAAAGACGAATTGGGCGCCGATGAAGCAAGGTGCCGGCACGAGCCACAGCGCGACCAGTAATCGGCCGGCAGCCTTGCCGTCTCGCCAAGTGCCGGCCCGTATCAGGCCGATCGGGATCGCCACACCGCAGACGAGAAGCACGATGTTTCCCAGTCCTCGCAGTGCGACCAGATAGGGCTCGTTGTTGTTGGCGCCCAGCACGATTGCGCCAAGCGCAAGCAGCCCGAGCAAAGCCGTTCCGATGGATTTCATCTTCTGCCAGGGACGACACGATCCGACCGCCACGTACCATGGCGAATTTGCCTGGCACCAGACGCGGGAGCGCGTCTGCGCAAAATCTGCACGAAAATCCTGAGCGCCTGCAGAGAGGATCGGCAGACTTTGCACGCTGGCCGTTCATCATCCGACCGCACGCGAGATGCGCGCCCGACAACAGAGATGGATAGTCAAGCCATGACAAGCCTTGCAGAACCGACGGTCGATAGCAGATCCACGGAGGGCAATGCCCTCATGTTCAAACTCGCCGTGACCTCGGCCCTGGCGGCCCTCGCCGACTGGCTGTTCTACGGTGAGCCTCTTGGACTGTCGGTTGCGATCTTCGCCGTCGCGCTGATCGGCGGCGCGCTCGTCGCAAACCGCATTTCGCGGGATCGCCGACGGATCGTGACTGCCGGCATCATTATCGTGGCCGGCGTGATCCCCGTCATCGAGGAGCTCGGCGTCGTCTCCTTCATCCTGCTCGTCCTCGCGCTTGCAACGAGCGTCACGATCGTGACCAGGCCGGACATGTCAGGGCTGCGGAGCTACCTGACGGTCTTGCGCGACCTGCTGCTGGTTGGTCCCTACAGGCTCGTGCGCGACGTCGTGGGCGGCTTTGACGGCCCGAGCGTCATGACGGGCATTGCCGTGTGGTTCGTGCCGCTGGCCCTGGGCGCTGTCTTCGTGGTGCTGTTCGCGTCGGCCAATCCGCTGATCGAGCAATGGCTCGATCTCCTCAAGCCCGGCAACGGAGCCAGCAATCTCGGCGCCGGCCGGCTGCTGTTCTGGATCGCGGCGATGTCGATCGTGTGGCCGTTCATCCACATCAGATGGCGGCGCAAAGTCGCAAGCGATGCGGCGCCCGCCGAGCCGATCGCGCACGAAAACCATGCCGCGGCCAGATGGGACCATGTCCTCGGGCGGGCGACCATCCTGCGTTCGATGATCCTCTTCAACCTGCTGTTTGCGGTCCAGACCGCTCTCGATATGACGTATCTCTGGGGCAACGCGACCTTGCCCGCCGGCCTGACCTATGCCGCCTATGCGCATCGCGGCGCCTATGCGCTTATGGTCACGGCGCTGCTGGCTGGCTGCTTCGTCCTGGTCGCGGTGCGGTCCGGAGCGGCCAGCGAAGAGCCAAAACTCGTCCGTCCGCTGGTCTATCTCTGGATCGCGCAGAATATCATGCTGGTCGCATCTTCAATTTTGCGCCTGAAGCTCTACGTCGAGACCTACCTCCTGACCTATTGGCGGATCACGGCGTTCGTCTGGATGCTGCTCGTCGCGCTGGGTCTGGTCTTCATCGTCGCCCGCATCGCGTTCGAGCGTTCGAACCAATGGCTGATTCGCACCAACGTGGTGGCTCTGATCGGTGTGCTCTATGTCTGCTCGCTGACCAATTTTGCCGCCATCATCGCCGATTTTGACGTGATGCACAGCCACGAAGCCGGAGGCAGCGGCGTCTGGCTCGATACCTCGTATCTGGAGAGCCTCGGGCCTCAGGCCTTGCCCGCCATCGACAAAGCCATTCAAATGGGCGAATTCAGTTCGAATCTGGAATCCCGGCGCGACGAGCTCCTCGACATGCAATCCCACGAAATGGCCTCCTGGCGCGCCTGGAGCTTTCGCGGCTGGCGGCTGCGACATGATCTCGATACCCATGCGACCACCGGTTAGCGCAGGTCGTTCGATCTGGAGTGTGACTTGAACTACAAAATCCTCGTCGTCGACGATGACCCGCACATTCGCGAGGTCATCCGCGTCGCGCTCAAGAAGGCCGGCATGGCGGTGACCGAGGCGCAGGATGGCAAGGAGGCGCTTGTGCGCTTTGCCGGCGACCGGCCGAACCTGATCATCCTTGATGTCGGCATGCCCGAATTCGACGGGCTCGACGTCTGCCGGCAGGTGCGCAAATCCTCCGATGTTCCCATCCTCTTCCTGTCGGCGCGCGATGAGGAGATCGATCGCGTGCTTGGTCTCGAGATGGGCGGCGACGACTATGTCACAAAACCGTTCAGTCCGCGCGAGCTGGTCGCGCGCGTCAACGTCATCCTGCGCCGGTCGGCATCGCGCGGCGCCGAAGCAAGATTGTCCTCCGCCGAGCTCGTTCACGGCCGGCTCAGGCTCGATCCTGAGCAGCACCTGGCGCGGTTCGGCGATGTGCCACTGCGGCTGACCGCGATCGAATTCGGCATCCTGCGCGCTTTTCTCACCCGACCTGCCACGCTCTTCAACCGCGAGCAGATCATGGCGGCGGCCTATCAGATGAACATCCAGGTGTCCGACCGCACCATCGATAGCCACATCCGCAACATCCGCGCAAAGCTCGCCACCGCCAATTGCGGCAATGTCATCGAGACCGTGCATGGCCTGGGCTTCAAGCTCGGCCGCTGCGAACCGCCATCATGACCGCAAACCTGGACAGGAAATGGCGCCCGTCGCTGGGGCTGATCATCTTCGTGGTGCTGACCGCGGTGACCATCCTGCCGCTGGTCGGGCTGTTCTTCTTTCGCATCTACGACAATCAGCTCATTCGCCAGACCCAGGCCGAACTGATCGCCCAAAGTCGGGTGCTGGCGGCGATCTTCGCCGAGGAAGTCACGGCCCGTCTGGATGACGGGATCGTTCTTGGCAACGAGGTGCCGGTCGAAGCGCGCCCCGATCCGTCCGACCGGCTCACACCGATCCCGCCAGCCCTCGACCTTGCCGCCAACGATCTGTTCATGCGACGGCCCGATGCGCGTCCGGCCAAGGTCCAGCCCGATCCGGCCTATGTCGAAATCGGCGCGCGGCTGATGCCGATCATCGTCGAAACCCAGAAGGTCACGCTCGCCGGCTTCCGTGTCCTCGATCCGCATGGCGTGGTGATCGCCGGCCGCGACGAGGTCGGCCAATCACTGGCGCATATCGACGAGGTCGCAGCCGCGTTGCACGGGCAATATCGCGCCGCGCTCAGGATTCGCGTTCCGGACAAGGCCCCGCCCCCGATCTACTCGATCAGCCGCGGCGTCGGCGTGCATGTGTTCTCGGCGATGCCCGTGGTCGTCAACGATCGCGTTGCCGGTGTCATCTACACATCGCGGACGCCGCGAAACATCTTTGATCACCTTTACCAGGAGCGGGCGAAATTCGTCCTCGCAGCGATTGCCGTCGCGCTCGGGACGATCGTGATTGGACTGATCTTTTCCCGCACCATCACGCGACCCATGTACGAGCTGATCGACCGCGCCGTCAGGATCGGCCACGGGGATCGCGACGCCTTCAGGCCGCTCAGGCATTATGGCACGCGCGAATTCGCGCTTCTGTCGCGCAACTTCCTCGACATGGCCGAGCAGCTTGCACGACGCTCGGACTACATCGCGAGCTTTTCGGCTCATCTCACCCATGAATTGAAGTCGCCGCTGACCTCGATCAAGGGCGCGGCGGAGCTGCTGCTGGACTCGCTGAAGTCCGGATCGGAGGGGCTGACTCGCGGGGAACAGGAGAGCCTGCTGTCCAACATCTCAGGCGATGCCGGGCGGCTCGAGACCATCGCGCAAAGACTGCGCGAGCTGGCGCGTGCCGAAACCATCGACCAGCGCGAACGCGCCGAGCTTGCGCCCGTGATCGAAAACCTCCGCGACCGTTTTCCCGCGCTGAGGCTGGAGACGCTGGGCGGCCTCGATCGGGCCGTCGGCATGTCCGCGGAGAAGACGCTGATCGTGCTGTCGCATCTTGCCGACAACGCGCTCCGGCACAACGCCAGGACCGTGCGCCTGGCTGTCGCCCGCGCGGAGGCTGTCGTCCGCGTCGAGGTCAGCAACGACGGCGACCCAATCTCCGAGCAAAACCGGGTGCGAATCTTCGATGCGTTCTTCACGACCCGCCGCGATAGCGGCGGAACGGGACTGGGACTTGCGATCGCCCGCTCCGTCATGACCAGCCATGGCGGCTCCATCGCGCTGCTGCCCGCTGCAGGCGGGGTCGCCTTCGAGCTCAGATTTCCAGCTGGCTGAGGCTGCTCCCGGGACGGCCACCGCCGATGGACTCGGAAAAGTCGCGAATCAGCAATGAGTCCGGCTAAACTGGCCGGACTCGGGAGAGTGAGATGGTTGCTGACAGTGACAGCAGGATCGCCTGGCATCGTGCGCAGGTCAGACGGCACCGCGACACCTTGCGGCACATCGAGACCGCCAAGTTTACCGTCGGCGAAAACTCAGAGCCGCGCGCGATCGCGCAGACCCAAAAGACTGTCGCCGATCTGAAGGACAAGATCCGGCAGTCCGAACAGATCATCGCCCTGCACGACCGCCAAACCCGACGTCCGCTCGCAACCGACCTGCGAAGTCTCTCCAACATCCATTGGAGCGACTGGAATTCCTACGGTACCGGACCGCGCTAGCTTCAAGGCTGGGATCGCGAAAAGATGCGCTTCCATTTGGACTCGGGCGCAGCAACCGGGACCACGGGCGGGGCCGGCTGCGTCGCAACCGGGCGATTCCTGTCCTGGGGCACTGCGGCGAGCCGCTTGGGACGGGCGCGGATTGGATGCGCCGGCACGACGAGCATCTCCTGGCTCGATGGCATGCGATCGTTCGCCACGGCGACTTGAGGCGGCGACGGCGCGGGAGCGGTGGCCGTCTGCTCCGGCGGTTGCACGTCTTTCTCCGGGCCCTGATCTTTCGGAGACGAATCGCCGGACGAAGGCGGAAGATTCACCGAGACCGGACCACGCTGCTTTTCGATGATCGCCCGGCACTCCCAGGGAAAGACCAGCTCCCCACTCGCCGTCAAGCCGATCGGCATGCAACTGCCTTGAGACTGGCTTTTCGCATTTGCGTCCTCGGCGCGCGTGTCAGCCAGCGACATTGCCGAGAGCACTACAATCAAAGCTGCTAATTTCATCGGAACTAACAACAGCTACACGGTGCCAATGTCGACCGTTCATCGACAATAATCCGGACCATTCAATTATGTCAGCGCAATGACCTTTATCGGCAAAACGAAAAGTCTGATCGCGTTTGCGCTGCGCAGTACTCGCTTGACGCGTGTCCGAAATGGCAGATCGAAAAACGCGAGTTCAAGCGACGCGCCGCAGACGACGCGGGCAAGCCGGCGCGTGAGGCACATCAGCGAATTGCGTTGAAACGGATCTTTCCGGAATTGCATCGCCTGCAACGCAGACGCAAGTGTCGCCGAGCCACACGGGTTGGCCTGTTTTCGACTGACGTGGTGGCCTGAGGAAGGCGCGCGTAAGCAGGAAGCTGAAGTCCCCTTTGCACCGACCGGAACGGAAGGCCTTAGAATGACAGCCCTGCCCGCATTGCGCGTTTCCAGACCACCCGGCAACGCTTTCGTGTCGTGCCGTAAACCAGTTCGAAGCGGTCGGGCAAATCGAGGTGCCTTGTGAGCTGAATGCAGGCTCCGCCCGCCGAGTAGTCGACTAGAACGCAGTCGATTGCGGGCGCCTTCGGGCCGAGGAAGATCTTGGCCACGCCCGCAATCCTGCCCCCCGGGCGAATACGCTCATAGAGACGCTTGTGTTGCATCGTTGAAGTCTTCCGGTTCGGTCGATGGTTCTGGCAATCCTCCACCTGATTTAGCTCAAACACCCTCAAATGCCGTTTTTCGGCTCGGTCGGATTTGATCGATCTTTTTTGCTTATGCTTAACCCTGTGATCGCCTCATCCCGCCTCCCCAGGCAAGGGCCGCGCCTGGCCCAGTTCCATTCGGGGCGCTCCTTTGCCGGTTGCGAGCATCCGGTCGATTGCGCATAGTTCCGCCCGAAACAGCCGGCTTGAAGTGAAGGAATCCGACGCGTGGCGCTCAAGAATGTCATCGGTATCGATCACGCCGTCGTCGTGGTCGGGGATCTCGACAAGGCGGCCGCGACCTGGAAGGCCCTCGGATTCACCGTCTCGCCGCGCGGCACCCACAGCCCTCACATGGGATCGGGCAACTACACCATCATGCTTGACCCCGACTACATCGAACTGCTCGGCGTGCTCACGCCGACCGAGTACAACGCACCGACCCGCAACTTTCTCGCAAGGCGCGGCGAAGGCATCGAGCGCATCGCGTTCACGGCGATCGATTCGGCTGATGGCGCGGAGGAGATTCGTGCGCGTGGCTTTCCGCCGATCGGGCCGATTGATTTTGAGAGGCCGGTGACGATGCCGGATGGCAGCCGGTCGGCTGCGAAGTTCAGGGTGTTTCAATGGCCGGTCGAGGAGACGCCCGGTGGCTTGCGCATCTTTGCCTGTCAGCACACGACACGCGAGGCGGTCTGGATTCCCGAGTTGATGACGCATGCGAATGGCGCCGGGCGGCTGCGACAGGTCCTGATCGCGACATCAGATCCGGGCCAGGATGCCGGGCACCTTGGCCGGATGATCGATCGTGGCGCACGGAAAGAGGCCGACGGCGCAATCGCGGTGCCCTCCGGCTCGGATCGGGCCGACTTCATCTTCCTGACCAAGGATCAGCTTAGCCGGCGCTATCCCGGCGTTTCGCTTTCGGGCTTGCCCGAGCGGGGCGGCGTCGGCCTCGTGCTCGCATCAAGCGATCTCGACGCGACCGCGCGGGTCATCGGCGCGGCCGGCGTGCGCAGCGGCATGAGCATTTGCGTTCCACCGTCCGAGGCCAACGGTACCTTGCTCGCGTTCGCTCCCGCCTGAACGACGCGACGCCGCCATGCCTCCCCAATCAGCGCGACAGCCGGACCATCGACGGCTAGCGCGTCTCGCGTCAGACCGACAGGCGGGACCCACCCGCGCCGGCCTGCATCGGCTGCAGCATCGCGCTGCTGCGCGAACTGTCCAGCCAGCCGGTCAGCTTCGACATCAGGCCGGGGCCTGAAGAGTGGCTGCCATGCGAGACGAACGGATCGGTATAGCATCGCGCACCAGCCGCCTTGGCGATCTTGGCGATGGCTTCCGTCATGGCGGGGGCACCTGCCGTGTAGACCACGTCGTTCGCCGTCAGCTCCGGCATATATTCGGTCGGGCGCCCGGTGCGGATCGCCGGTGAGACCGCGCCCCTCAGATCGGACACGATCGGAATGATCTTGACCCTGGGGAAGCGCGCGAGCCGGCACAGCGCCGCATGCATGTAGAACGACTGCAACGTCCGCGAGGTCACGATGAACACGAGCTCGCGCTGCGGCCATTCCTTGATCGCGCCGGTCACGACCGACCACATCGGCGCAAAGCCGGTGCCGCTGGCCACGACCACGACCCGCCCGCGGTGCTTCGGCCTGAAGAAGGCACTGCCAAACGGCCCGGTCAGCTTGACCCGATGGCCGACGCGGATATCGCGCCCAAGCGCGGTCGAGATCAGGCCGCCGGGAACCTGACGGAGATGGTAGTGAAACAGCCGGTCCTTGGGTGCGCCCTGCAGCGGATAGGTCGGACTGTAGCAGCGCTCCGGAAAGCCGCGGAACTGTACCTTGGTGTATTGACCTGACAGATAGCGCAGCTTCTTCTGCAGCTGGAGATCGACCGCGAAGATGTCCGGCGCCATGCGACGCAGTTCGACCACTTCCGCATTGACCATGACCGTTTCGGGAACCGGTTCGACCATGACCTTCATGTCGGACACGACGCGCGCCCGACACGCATAGATCATGCCGCTGTCGCCATCATAGCCGCCGAACACCTTGCCGTCCTCGAGACGTATGCGGCAGCTGCCGCAGACCCCGCTGCGGCAGTCGTGAGGCAGATCGACCCCGTTCGCCAGCGCGGCGTCAAGGAGCAGGTCGCCGCATTTGGCGTGGAAGCTTTCCTTGTTCACCGTGACCCTGCAGGTTTTTCCCATTTATTCCACCTCAACGCGAATTGGTCGGACGTGCCGCGTATGTCTGACCTGGACGTGATCAAAGACGGAGACACGCATGTAGATTCCGCTCTTGAACGGAATGTCGTATTTGCTGTGCGTGTCCATGCGACGCGCAACTTCGAGCGCCCAGTGGCCGGCGGCCCAGCGGGCTGCGCAGCGAACGTCGGCGCGATCACCGGTGTAGTCGCCGGAAATGATGACTCCGGGGATGACCGTGCCGATCGGGATCGATTGATCCGCTTCCGGCGAGTAGGGAACCGATTCCGTTTCAGTCATGAACCAGCGTGCCCCATCACTCTCGCCGACGTTCGGATCGAGGGAGATATCCCCCATCGCCTTCGCCAACGCCGCGACGTCCTTGGGCAGACGACGGGGCGTGACGTTGCGATTGCCGTCGGTATCGATGTCGACGACAAAATTGTCGGAATAGTTCGCCGTCCCCGGATCCGGTTCGAAGCCGCCCTTGTAGGGAACGAGGTTGCGCGCCTGTTGCGGCGTCGGCGGAAGCGGCGGACCGAAATGGTCGTCGTCCAACCAGCCCGTCGGGCCGCCGCTGGTCGCCTTCCACTGCCACACGTCGGCGTAGATGCCCGCCCCTGGCGTGTAGTGCAATCCGCGGCCTGTCTTGGTCGCCGGAGCATCCGAGACCGCCTCCGGACTCGCATGAAACGTGCGGTCGCCGGCGAGCGTCACATCGAGCGTGGTGAACAGGACCGAGAACTTGTCCTCGTTGTAGTCGTGCTCATCGCCATTCCAATAGCCGTTCTGTAACAGGTGCCAGCCATTGCGCTCCTTCACCATCGGCAGCTGCTTGAGCGAGCGAGTCGGATCTTCCCAGGTGAACAGGAAGTAGGCCCACTCACCGTCATGCGCTGCGCGAATCTCGACCTTCGAATCGCCCTTGCCGTCGAGATTGCCGCCCTGGTTGGTCAGGACAGAAATCGGCTCGATGTTCCGCCACACGCGATCCGACGTGTCGCCGTCGAGCACGGGCGCGTCCGCCGCGTCGATCCGATGCATCACCAGCGTGTCCGAGCTCAGCCAGTCGCTGGCAAACATCAACGATGCGCCGGTGATCGCCACGGCCGCGGCCACAACGAGCGGATTCGCCTGGAACGTCGGATTACGTCGCTTCGCCGGACCACGACGGACCTGAGGCCGTGCGTTCGCGCCCTTCCACGGCGCCTCCTCGCGATCGTCACTGCGATCACCACCCTTCCACGGTGTCTCCTGGCGATCGATCGGCAGCCGACCGAAGCTCGGTTCGTGAGCGGGAGCAGCCTGCACCGGTTGCAGCGGCGCGGGGGTTGGCTGCAACGACGCTTGCATCGGCATCGACGGCATCACCCTCCTCGCCGCCGCCGCAGGCCTGGCGACCGCGGGCCTGGCGACCGGCTCGGACTCCGCGGTCAGCCGTTCCTCCTGCTCGACCAGCATGGTGAGCAACTCGACGGCGTCCAGCCGCGGCGGCGGGGCCGGCAGCTTGTCCGGACGGAACACCCGCATCAGCTGCGCCGAGCCACCGATCGCAAGATGGTTCAGGACATGGAGGCCGATGAAACCCAGGATCGCCCAGGTGCCGTACCAGTGCACCTGCCTGACATAATGATACGGAAAGACGCCGAGATACAGCAGGCTGCCGCTCACGATCATCGCCACCATGGAGAGGAAGAACGTCCACATCAGGATCGCGCCGAACGCGCCCAGTCGCTGCGTGCGCTTGCCAAGCAAGCCCCGCAGGCGATTCTTGTCGAGCTGCACACGACGGCTAAGTCCCGAGCGCGCCAGATAGACAGCATAGGCGATCATCACCGCAACCTGCACCACGGCGGACTGCATGTGCGGCACCCAAACGTAAGTGCGCGGCAGAAAGGCATCCAGCTCATTGACCCAGAGATGATACGGCCCCTCGGTGGCGATCCGCAGTCCGGTGAAGACGGCGACGCTGATCGCGGCGACAAGCAGCCAGTGCAGGATGATTGTCCCGTAGTCGGTCTTGCGAATCTTCACCGACGGCCTCCCCGATTCGAGAGGTCGGAACTCGTGATCTCGTCACGCCGCGGCAATTGCGCCCCGCGGCTCGAATGCGCGACGTTCGGCTGCCCCAATGACTCGCGTTGCGGAATTTTCCGCCTGATGTTGTTCTTGGTACGCAAATGACCTGATCCCCAGGATGATCCCTCATCGACCGACGAGCGGAAGACCTCTCTTGTGAGAAAGCGGTTAGCCCCGTTGGATGGTTCGTCCGGCATCGCCCATGCGCGGGTCCGCACCATCCGGCTCCAATCCGGCGCAAGCTAGATCTGCCGGCGAGCAACAGCTCTTGCAGCCTTTCCCGAAGTTTAAGTCCTTGTTTGGGAGAAAGCGGGAACTGTTGCGGTGGTCATTTGGTCATCACCTCACTGTTACGAATATCTGATTGATCGCTTTTGGGTGCGCTGCGTGAAAGATCATTTAGCTTCGTGGCGTCATTCGGCCCACACCTAGGCCAACGCGGGCAGAAGCCAAGGTCATAGCCGGACAAAACTGTGACGATTGCGCCGCTCCGTTGCGCTTCGCACTTATAAGTGTCGAGAGCATCATCGCTATTCGCCGTCACGTCGTGCGGCGAATGCAACCGTCTGCACGTCGCATGAGCCGGAACTCGACACCGCTGAGACAGCTCTGCGTCCGCCTTTTGCATACGCATTGCAGCGAGAAAAACCTCTGTTGTCCAAATCTCGCCGGAAAATGGTCGGCATCGGCTGTCACTCAGGCTCGGTTGGTCAACAAGTTGGGGGAGGCGCGAGGGGATGAGCATCCGTCAGGATCGTCCGCGAGAAGCGTTCTCGGTCGGGCCCGAGAAATCGCTTGATATGACACCGGACAATGATCCTGTCGGTGATGGATTGCGGCAGGCCGCACGCCGCATGGCCGGTATCGGCGTTTTCAGCGGCGTCATCAATATCATGATGCTGTCGGGTTCCGTGTACATGATGCAGGTCTACGACCGCGTCATTCCGAGCCGCAATCTCGCCACTCTGTTCGGTCTGACGCTGATGGTGCTGCTGGCCTATCTGATTCAGGGCTATTTCGACGCGTTGCGGGCGCGCATGCTCTGTCGTGTCGCCACAATCTTCGACGCCGGGCTTCAGAATGCGATCCACCACGCGCTCGCCACGCTGCCGTTGCGCGGCGCAAAGCCGATGCTGATGCAGCAGCCGCTGCGCGATCTGGACCAATTGCGCGCCTTCATGTCGAGCATGGCACCGACCGCGTTCCTTGACATGCCCTGGATACCGATCTTCCTGATCGGGTTGTTCCTGTTCCATCCGTTGATCGGCCTCACGGCGCTCGCCGGCATGCTTGCGATTGTGGCAGTGACCCTCGCGACCGAGCGATTGTCGCGCGGTTCCGTCAAGACCGCGACCGAGACCATGGCAATGCGCCAGGTGATCGCGGACGCCACGCAGCGCAACGCCGAAGTGCTTCGCGCACTCGGCATGATGGATCGGTTCGCGCAGCGCTGGCAGCAGGTCAATGAACGTTATCTGCGCGAGAACCTGCGCGCCACCGATCTGACCTCCAATCTCGGATCGGGCGCAAAAGTGCTGCGCTTCGTGCTGCAATCGGGAATGCTGGGCATGGGCGCCTATCTCGTCGTCTCCGAACAGGCGTCGGGCGGCGTCATGATGGCATCGTCGATCCTGATGGGCCGCGCGCTCGCGCCCGTCGAGGTCGCGCTCTCGAGCTGGAAGCAGCTTGTTGCCGCCCGCCAGGGCATCGCACGCTTGCGCGACATCTGCAGGGCCACCGCCAAGCCGCCGGCGCCGCCGATTGCGCTGCCGCGCCCGTATCGCGAGCTCGCGGTGCAGGAACTCTCGGTCGTTGCGCCCGGCACCAACAAGCCGATCGTGTCCAACATCTCGTTCGCCCTCAAGGCCGGCACGGGCTTGGCGCTGCTCGGCGCCAGCGCCTCGGGCAAGACATCGCTGTCGAAAGCCCTGGTCGGGATCTGGCCGGCCCAGCATGGCGTGGTGCGGCTCGATGGCGCCGCGCTCGACCAGTGGCCGAATCACGAGCTCGGACGCCACATCGGCTATCTGCCGCAGGACGTCGCGTTGTTCGATGGCACGGTGGCCGAGAATATCGCGCGCTTCGACCAGGAAGCGACCTCCGACTCCATTCTGAAGGCCGCGCGCGTCGCCGGCGTGCACGACCTTATTCTCCGCCTGCCTGACGGCTATTCGACCCGCATCGGTCAAGGCGGCATGTCGCTCTCCGCCGGCCAACGCCAGCGGGTCGGCCTGGCGCGCGCGATCTTCGGCGATCCGTTCCTCGTCGTGCTCGACGAACCCAATGCCAACCTCGATGCCGACGGCGAGAATGCGCTGAGCCAGGCGATCGCGGCCATGCGCCGCAATCAGAGCGTCGTTATCGTCATCTCGCATCGGCCAAGCGCGCTTGCGGCGCTGAACATGGCGCTGGTGCTCTACGACGGCAAAGCAATCGCGTTCGGTACGACGCAGGAAGTGTTTGCGCGCGTGGCCGGCGCGAAACTTCAGGCGCCGCCGGCCCAGCAGGCCGTTGCCGGACCTAATCCCAACAACAACGGCAACAACAGGCCCCCGAACAACAACAGGCCGCCACGCCGCGCTGCGATCGCAGAGAAGGTTTAGCCATGGCACGGAAGAACGACAGGCGGTCAGGCAACCGGATCGAGCCGAACTGGGGCGCCAATCAGCAAGCCGAGAGCTATGGTCCGCAAGGCAACGCGCTGATACTGGAACTGCAGCGGCTGCGCCAGGCCTTCGACAGTGAAGGCCAGGATCCGCGAGCGGGCTCGCAGCGACGCTTCGCCCGCGATGGCGGCGGCCGCAACCGGCGTCCTCCGTCGCGCAAGTCCAGGCGCAAGAAAAAAGGCACGATGGAACGGGCCATCGATATGTGCCTGCGTCCGTTCGGTTTGCGGACCGCGTTGCCCGATGAGTCTTTCCAGGAAATCGACGTCCTGCGCGAGCCGCCTGCTGCCCTGCCCCGCCGGCGCAGCCCGTCGATCGTCTCCGCCGATCCGCTCGCACCCGATGTCGCGAGGCCAAGGCAGATGCTGCCTGCGCCGAGCCATTTGCCATCGCAGGCTGCCGTCAATCCGGCGCGGCCGAAGCTCCCGGTCAGGTTCGAAGCCGAAACGCCGGTTGGCCGAGCCATCATCAAGGGTTCGTCAGCGCTGTCGTCCGGCGTCAGCTTCCTGCTCAGTCCCGGCGCACATGAGGAAGATCTCGTCCCCGACGACACGCTGACACAGCGGACCGGACGCGGCTATGAGCGCGAACTGCGGACGGGCTTGCGATTTCTCATCGTCGCCGCCGTGCTCGGCGGCGGCTGGATGGTATTCGTGCCGTTGGCCGGCGCGGTCGTCGTTCCCGGCAACCTCGTCGTCCAATCCAGCGTCAAGGCGATCCAGCACCCGACCGGAGGCGTGATCGCCGATATCAAGGTCGACAATGGCAAGCACGTATCCGCCGGCGATCTTCTGGTGCGGCTCGATCCGACGCAGACCCAGGCCAGCTTGCAGGCGACCAGCAAGCAGCTCGATGAGCAGCGCGCGAAGATTGCACGGCTGACTGCCGAGCGGGATGGGCTGGACCAGCCGGAGTTCCCGCCCGAGCTGACCTCACGGGCGAACGAGGACAGCGTCCGCGCCGTGATCGCTTCGGAAAATGCGCTGTTCAAGGCCCGACAGAGCACGACCAAGAGCCAGAAGGACCTGCTGCAGGGCCGGATCGCCCAGTACACCGACGAAATCGCCGGGATGCAATCCCAATCCGATTCCAAGACCAAGCAGATCGACCTGATCAACAGCGAGTTGACCGGCGTTCAGGAGCTCTACGACAAGCGCCTCGTGCCGTTGACAAGATTGACCTCGCTGCAGCGCGAGGCGGCGCGTATCGACGGCGAGCGCGGACAGATGACTTCGAGCATTGCCGAGACCAAGTCCAAGATCGGCGAGGCGCAGCTGCAGATCGTCAAGACCGACCAGGATTTTCGCTCCGAGGTCGTGAAGGACCTCGGCGAGACGCAGGGCAAGGAGGGCGAGCTGTCCGAAAAGCTGGTCGCGGCGCGCGATCAGCTCAACCGGATCGAGATGCGCGCGCCGACCTCGGGCGTGATTCATGAACTCCAGGTGCATACGATCGGCGGCGTGGTCAAGGCCGGCGAGACCATCATGGAAATCGTGCCCGACTCCGACGAGTTGCAGGTCGAGGCCCACGTGCAGCCGAAGGACATCGACCACGTGCGCACCGGCCAGGATGCGTTTGTCCGCTTCTCGGCCTTCAATCAGCGGACAACTCCGCAACTGACCGGCCAGGTCGCGTTCGTCTCCGCAGACACCACGGTCGATCCGCACAACCCCAATGCCCAGGCTTCCGCGTTCTATACGGTGCGGGTCGTCATGTCGGAGGAAGAGCGACGCAGGCTCGGCGACGTGCAGTTGATGCCGGGCATGCAGGCCGAGGTCTTCATGCAGACCGGCAAACGCACCATGATGAGCTTCCTGATGAAGCCGTTCATGGAGCAGCTCAAGCGCGCCTTCGTCGAGGAATAGGCGACGTCATCGGCGGCGTTGTCCCGCGCACAACGCCGCCTCGCAGCCGACGATCAGAGATTGCCGCGATCGATCAGCGCCTTGATGATACGATCGGCAAGCTCGTCCGGTGACGAGCCGGTCGTGCGCAGATGCACCTCGGGTGCCTCGGGGCTCTCATACGGCGCGTCGATGCCGGTGAAGTTCTTGATCTTGCCGGCCTTGGCTTTCGAATAGAGCCCCTTGGGGTCGCGCTGCACACATTCCTCGAGCGGCGTATCGACAAAGACCTCGATAAACTCGCCCTCGCCGACCAGGCCGCGGACCATGTCCCGCTCGGCCTTGTAGGGCGAGATGAACGAACCGATCACGATCAGGCCGGCATCGACCATCAGCTTGGCGACCTCGCCCGCCCGCCTGATGTTTTCGACCCGGTCGGCCTCGGTGAAGCCGAGGTCACGGTTGAGGCCGTGCCGCACATTGTCGCCGTCCAGCAGCATGGTGTGGTGCGCCATCGCAAACAGCTTCTGATCGACCAGATTGGCGATGGTCGATTTGCCGGCGCCCGACAGCCCGGTGAACCAGACGATGCAGGGCTTCTGGCTCTTCAGGCCGGCGCGGTCCTTCTTGCCGACGGCAAGCGGCTGCCAGGCGATATTGGCGGCTCTGCGCAGGGCGAACGCGATCATTCCCGCCCCGACCGTCCGGTTGGTGTAGCGATCGATCACGATGAACGAGCCCGTCCGCCGGTTCGCCTCATAGGCATCGAAGCTCACGGGCAGCGCGGTGGCGAGATTGCAGAAGCCGATCTCGTTGAGCGCGAGCGTGTGCGTGGCCAGGTGCTCGCGCGTATTGACGTCGATCTTGTACTTGATCGTCGTCACGCTCGCCGAAACCGCCGACTGAGTTCCGATCCGCAGGACATAGGAGCGGCCCGGCACCAGCGCGTCCTGGTCCATCCAGATCACGTGGGCGGCGAACTGATCGGTGACCTCGGGGCGTTCGGCTGGACGCGCCAGCATGTCGCCGCGGCCGATATCGATCTCGTCGGCAAGCGTGATTGTCACGGCATCGCCGGCGACCGCACCGTCGCGGTCGCCATCAGCGGTCACGATCCGCGCAACGCGTGAGAGCTGGCCTGACGGCGCAACCACGATGTCGTCTCCGGGTGCGATGCGGCCGGATGCAACGGTGCCGGCATAGCCGCGAAACTCGCTGTCCGGACGGTTCACCCATTGCACGGGAAAGCGGAACGGCCGGCCTTTCATTTCCGATTGAACGTCGATGCTTTCGAGATAGTCGAGCAGGCAGGGACCGTCATACCACGACGTGTTGGCCGAGCGCGCAATGACGTTATCGCCAAGCCGCGCCGACAACGGGATCGGCACGGCCGACACAAATCCGAGAGCCGAGGCAAAGGCCTCGTAGTCCGCGACGATCCGCTCGAATGCCGCCTTGCCGTAATCGACGAGGTCGATCTTGTTCACCGCGAGAACGACATGACGTATCCCGAGCAGCGCACAGATGAACGAATGCCGCCTGGTCTGCAACAGGACGCCCTTGCGGGCATCGACCAGGATGATCGCCAGTTGCGCGTTCGAGGCGCCGGTTGCCATGTTGCGCGTGTATTGCTCATGCCCGGGCGTGTCGGCGACCATGAAGGAGCGCTGCGGCGTCGTGAAGAACCGGTAGGCGACGTCGATCGTAATGCCCTGCTCTCGTTCGGCCTCGAGCCCGTCGACGAGCAAGGCAAAGTCGAGCTCGTTGCCCGTGGTGCCGTATCGCGCGCTGTCGACGGCAAGCGCCTGCAGCTGATCGTCCATGATCAATTGACTGTCATGCAGCAGCCGCCCGATCAGTGTCGACTTGCCGTCATCGACCGACCCGCAGGTGATCAGGCGGAGCAGGTCCTTCGCCTCGTTTCGGCCCAGGCCGCGCCAGCTTCCGGCCTCCATCAGAAATAACCTTCCCGCTTCTTCTTCTCCATCGACGCCGCCTCGTCACCATCGATCAGGCGCCCCTGCCGCTCGGATACGCGCGCGGAGCGCATTTCGCGCACGACCTCCTCGATCGTGGTCGCGGCGGATTCGATGGCGCCGCTCAACGGATAGCATCCGAGCGTGCGAAAGCGGATCATTCGCATTTCGGGAGCCTCATCGACCTCGAGCGGCAGCCGATCATCGTCGACCATGATGAAGGCGTCGTTGCGGCGAACCACCGGACGCATCCTGGCCAAATAGAGCGGCACGACCGGGATCCTCTCCAGCATGATGTAGTCCCAGATGTCGATCTCGGTCCAGTTCGACAGTGCGAACACGCGCATGGTCTCGCCGCGCCGAATCCTCGTGTTGTATAAATTCCACAATTCCGGCCGCTGGTTGCGCGGATCCCAGGCATGTGCGGCCGACCGGAACGAGAAAATTCGCTCCTTCGCGCGGCTCTTTTCCTCGTCGCGCCGCGCACCACCGAAGGCCGCGTCGAAACCGTAAGCGTCGAGCGCCTGCTTCAAGGCTTCAGTTTTCATCACCTGGGTGTGCAGTGACGAACCGGACGCGACCGGATTGACGCCGCGCGCCAGTCCCTCCTGATTGACATGGACGATCAGCTCGACGCCAAGCCGCCCTACGGTTTCGTCGCGAAACGCGATCATTTCGCGAAACTTCCAGGTGGTATCGACATGCAGGAGTGGAAACGGAAGCTTTGCGGGATAGAACGCCTTCAGCGCGAGATGCAGCATCACGCTGGAGTCCTTGCCGATCGAATAGAGCATGACCGGCGCCCTGAATTCGGCGACCACCTCGCGCATGATCTCGATCGATTCGGCTTCGAGGCGCTGCAGGTGTCGCGGCAACACGCGCGCGGCTTTTTTGGTCGAGGTCAGTTGCGTCAATGTCCCGGTCCCCTTCCCGACAACTGCGACATCTCTTCGTCGAAGCGTCGCGAGCGCCGCGCTATCTCCGGTTTGCGACCGCAACATGGAGACCACGCGGCATTCATGGCACGCGACAGCTCATGCCACAATTGCGGGTTCCATGTTCACGGTCGATCGTGGAGAGATCGTGGCTTTCTCTCGACAACGGCGTCTTGCGATAGGACTCCCGTCCTGGCCGATTTTTTGCGCACTGAGCACGAACCCCGATTCCAGCTGATTTCAAGGGCTTCTTCCTGAAACGAGATCTGCGACCCATCAGGCGCCGGGTGGCGCCTCAATGGAGCCTATCGTCACCCAAACGCAACAGCCCCAATTCGCCCGAACATCAACATATTTGCGAACTTTCGCGCACTTTTTTTAGCCCAATTAGAACGACTAAATTGCGGCCGCTTGAGTGGCGCATGATCATCCCCGTGCCGGCGTAGCGCTGGCTGAGAACGGGGGCCCATAAAATTTTAAACTTCCTCTCGCACCCTGCGGAAAGCGCCAACAGGAGAGACGGGGAAATCTTTGGGGAGATTATAATGGCGAACACTTTCAATCCAACCGCGCTCGCGAACGGCACATCGAATTTGCTTGTCCGCGGCTCCGCAATCAATCAGTCATCAGATCTGTTGCAGGCCGGCGTCGTATTCAATGACGCGGTCCGGCTGTCGACGGGTCTGTTCTCCACGCCCACCGGTAGCGGCAATCAGATTCCTTTCCTGGGCGAGTACACCACCGACATCCATGCGGTGCAGAACGACATCGCCGCAATGCTCGCCACCCCGGGCAATGTCACGATCAACGGAAACGCCTTCACGCTGAACGCAACCGACACGGCGGTCTTGACCAACGTCCAGGCCCAGCTCGGTCAGCTGCTGCATGCCGCCCCGAACACCACGAACCCGGGGACGCTGGCGGTCGCCGACCAGACCATCCACAACGTGCAGGCCGAGATCCTGCAGGAGATCCAGAACGACCCGCATCTGTCGGGAGCGCTCAACCAGGTCACCTTCATGGCCACGACCGGCGCCCATGATGTCGCCTTCCAGAACCTTCCCGCCGGCAACGACAGCGCAGCCAATGTGACTGCAGCGGCCGCGGGCACCAGTCTGAGGACGATCGGCGAGGTGTTCAACGCGGCCGCCGATCTTGCTCTTGGTGGGATCAGCGCCAACAATCTCAACGAGATCCAGGCCGATTTCACCGCGGTTCAGCAGGGCCTCACCAATCTCTTGAACAACGCCACCGCGCTCGCCAAGATCGAGGCCGGTGAGACCGCAAATGCCCAGGCGTTGACCACGATCCATCTGCAGACGGTGCTGGGGCAGATCGGCCTGCAGCTCAACAAATATGACCCCGCCGAGCCGAACGCCACTGGCACCGCGCTGCGCGGCACTGCCGACAATGTGCTCGACATCATCGACATCGTGCAGAACGACGCTGCGTTGAATATGGCCGCCGGCGGCTCCGGCAATGCCGGGCATATCGGCGGCTTCGCCGAGATGCCCGGCGGTCTGGCCGGGTCCGTGCAAAAATTCCAGGACAACCAGGTGCAGACCAACTTCTGGGCCGCGTTCCTGTCCGAAGCCAACACGATCAATGCGCATCTGGCCGGCATTGCCAACGGCACCCAGACCGCGAGCCAGGCCCTGATCACGCAGATCCAGAACTACCAGCACTTCGGCGCGGCTTTCGACGCTGCGCAGGGCGCGATCTTCCAGGCCCGCTTCGACAACGAGCTCAATCACGGCACCCTGGAGGCCGACACCAATGCCGCGGTCAAGGGCCTCATGGGCATCCTGAACCATGACACGGGCGCGGCGCTCGCCGCGGACAACGCGATGATTACGGCGGCCGGTCAGGGATTTTCCGCCGATGCCCAGGACGTCTCCGGCAACAACATTGCGATCGGGGGCGCCACCTATGTCGGTACCGCCACGACCGTCAGCACCGCGACGTCGGTGCATGGCATCGCGCAGGGCACTATCCCGGTGACCGCGACCCCGAACATCGCGAACGGCACAGGCGGCACGGCGGCCACGCCTCCCGCCAGCACCCCGCCTCCCGGCAGTCCGGGCGGGTGCCACAGCCCGTGTGGAAGCCATCATGATGATCACCATGATCATCATGGCCATGACCATGATGATCATCACAGCAGTCCGGCTGTTGCGGCCGCAACGTCGCCCCACGTCATGCACGACCTGTTGCATGCAGAGGCCTTCGCAAATCAGCTGCACTGGGCCTGATTGCCAGAGATTACGCACAACGCGATTGCCAGCGCAGAACCTTGGTTCTGCGCTGGTTTGGCTTGAGGGGGCGACGTTTGTCTCATGCCGTGCATTGCGGCGTCCGTATGCCCGTTTCCGAGGGTGAGAAAGTCTTGCAACAAACGCGCGCGCGTCTTGGTCTTATGTCGATGTGGCCGCGTCGAAGAATGGAAGAATTCCAGCTTCGAACTGAGCGATCGAGCCTCCGTTTCGCTTTAATCCGAACTGAACAATCTTGAACACGCAAAATTTAAGTCTCGGTCATGAACGAACCAGCCATCACGATCCATCCTCGAACTGCATCGATCATCTCCAGCGCCGGCGCCGACGCCCTCAAGGCCGCGGAACAGGCCTACCGCGGCCTGCTTGCCGATGAACCCAGGCACTTTCGCGCGCTCTGCGGATTGGCCGCGGTGCGCAGCCAGCTCGGCGCGCAAGCGGAAGCCCGCGAATTACTGGCGCAGGCAGTCGCGACCGCTGGCGCATCCGTCGAAGACCAGATCGCACTCGGCGCCGCCTTCCGCAGGATCAACGACCCCGCGAGCGCCCGTCGTCATCTTGAGCAGGCCGTCAGGCTCGACAAGGAACACGGCGAAGCCCGCTTCCAGCTCGCCAGTCTCCTTCTTGCCGCCGGAGATGCGGCGGGTGCGGTCGCCCATTATCAAGCGGCGCTCGACATCGACCTGAACAATGCCGAAGTCCATCAGGGCCTCGGCCTGGCATTCCAGCGCCTGCAACAGTTTCAATCGGCGATTTCGCATCACCAGAAGGCGCTCGCGATCAAGCCGCGATTTGCCCTCGCCCATATCAGCCTGGGCGATGCCTATCGTCACCTCGGCCGACATGACGAAGCCATCGCGCAATACCAGCGTGCGCTCGCCATCAATCCGCAACTGACGGACGCCTATGTCAATCTCGGCGGGACACTGCAGCTCACGGGACGCCGCGAAGAGGCGATCAATGTCTATCAGCGCGCACTCGCTGCGAATCCCGGCCTTGGCGATGTCCACTATAACCTCGGCAACATCTACTCCGAGCTCGACAGCCTGCAGGCTGCGATCTTCCACTACCAGCGCGCGGTCGAGTTGCGCCCAACCGCCGAGGCCCACAACAATCTCGGCAATGTCCTGCAGAAGCGTGGGCGATTCCAGGAGGCGATCGCACAATATCTGGCGGCGGTCCGCCTGAAGCCGAACGACTCGTCGGCGCAACGCAACATGGGCGACGCCTGGCGCTCGCTGCAGCGTTTCGACAAGGCGATCGCAAGCTACAAGGCCGCGTTGACGAGCAATCCGTCCGACACGACGGCGATGAATCATCTCGGCGGCGTGCTCACGATCATCGGCCAGCTCGATGATGCCGCGCGCGTCTACGAGGCCGCGCTGAAGGTCTCGCCGCAGAATGTCGGCATTCATTTCAACTACTCGACCGTCAAGAAGTTTGTCGCGGGCGACCCGCGGCTGGCGCTCTTGGAGGATCTCGCCGCCCGTGAGCCGTCTCTCCCGGAAGAAGGACGGGTTGCACTGCATTTCACGCTGGGCAAAGCGTATGCCGATCTCAAGGACAGCGAGCGGTCGTTCCATCATCTGAGCCTCGGCAATCGCATCGAACGGCAGCACCTGACCTATGACGAGCTCTCGACGCTGAGGCTGTTCGAGCGGATTCGCGATACGTTCACCAGGGATCTCCTGCGCACGAGGTCCGGCGTGGGCCATCGCTCGGAGGCGCCGGTTTTCATCGTCGGAATGCCGCGCTCCGGCACCAGCCTGGTCGAGCAGATCCTGGCCAGCCACCCGCGTGTCCACGGTGCGGGCGAGGTCAATTATTTCTCGACGACCGCCTCGTCTTTCGCTGGCCGCCTGCGAAGCGAATATCCCGAAATGCTCTCGAAGCTGTCCGAGGATGACCTGCGCGAGCTCGGCAAGACCTATCTTGCACAGATCTCTGGCCCCGCCGCGTCGGCAGCCCGCATCGTCGACAAGATGCCCGCGAACTTTCTCTCGGTCGGTCTCATCCACCTGGCCCTGCCGCAGGCCCGGATCATTTACGTCAAGCGCGACCCGGTCGACACCTGCCTCTCCTGTTTCTCGCAGTTGTTCGCGGAGGGCCAGCCCTTCGCCTACGACCTCGCGGAACTCGGTCGCTACTACAAGGGCTATGAGGCGCTCATGACGCACTGGCGCTCGGTGCTGCCGCCGGGCGTCATGCTGGAAGTGCAGTACGAGGATCTCGTTGCAGACCTCGACGGGCATGCCCGCCGTCTGACCCGCTATTGCGGCCTCGATTGGAATGACCGCTGTCTTTCGTTCCATCAGACCAAGCGGCCGGTCCAGACCGCGAGCCTGGTCCAGGTGCGCGAGCCGCTTCACGCCAAGTCGGTTGGCCGATGGCGCCTCTATGGCGCGCGGCTCAAGCCGCTCCTGGATGCGCTCGGGGTCGATACACCCTCGCCGGAGCCCACGGACGGTGGGTCTGCTCCGTCGGGAGCCGAGAATTTAAGGCGCGCCAAGGACCGCGCCGAGAACCGGGTCGAGCGCGCGTACCGATTGGGGACCGAGCTTCTGCGACGTGGCAAGCACAAGCGGGCCGAGCGTCTGCTGCTCGTCGTGCTTGATGTGCGGCCGGATCACTTCGGTTCGTTGCTCGCACTGGGTGCGCTGTACGCAAACACGAACCGCCTGGACGAGGCCAAAACCTATTTCCAGCAAATGATCGCGGCCTATCCGAATTTCGCGGAGGCCCATGGCAGCCTGGGTGCGCTGCGCGCAACGCGCGGCGAACTCGATGCCGCTGTCGCGTGCTATGAGAGGGCGCTGGGGCTTGCTCCCTATCATCCCGGTATCCACTTCGGATATTCGGGAGTGCTGCAGACTCTCGGCAAGACCGCCGAGGCGATCGAACGGCTCAGATTTGCCCTGGCGGTCAGGCCCGAGCACATGGAGTCGCATTTCGCGCTCGGAAATCTGCTTTACGCCAGTGACCAGATCGACGAGGCGCTACGCTGCTACCTGCAGGTTCTGCAGCTCAACCCGCGGCACGCCGAAACCCACAACAACATCGCCAATACTTACCTGCGGCTCGGCCAAAGAGAGCTTGCCATTACCCACTACAAGACCGCGCAGGAGATCAATCCCTCCTACGCCGACGCTTTCGGCAATCTCGGCAATGCCTATCTCGAACTCAACCGTCTCGAGGATTCGATCGAGCAGAACCGTCTCGCCATCGCGCGCAATGGCTCGCGCTTCGGCTCCTACAACAATCTCGGCGTTGCCTATCAGGCGCTCGGCCAGTTCGACGAGGCGACCTCGGCTTTCGAGCGGGCGCTCGAATTGTCCCCGAATGACGCGTCGGTTCACCTCAACCTCGCGAATATGGAAAAGTTCGCGCCCGATGATCGCCGGCTTCCCGGACTGCGAAGGCTAATCGACCGCATCGACACGCTCGATGACGAGAAGAAGATCTCGGCGCATTTCGCCATGGGCAAGGCGCTCTCCGACCTCAAGCAATATGACGAGGCTTTCGCGCATCTGAAGCAGGCCAACGCCCTGAAGCGGCCGACCATCGATTATGACGAGGGGCAGAGGCTGGCGATGTTCAAGAACATCGAGGAGAGGTTCTCGCCGGACCTTTTCAAGGCGAAATCGGGCAGCGGGGACGCGTCATGGTCCCCCATCTTCATTGTCGGCATGCCGAGGTCGGGCACGACGCTGCTGGAGCAGGTGCTGGCCAGCCATTCCAGCGTCTTCGGTGCCGGAGAGCTAGAGACATTCAAGGAGGCGATCAATGATTGCGTTGAGAGCCAACGCATCCCGCCCGCCTATCCCAATCTGGTCGAACTGTTGTCGCCCGATCATATCCTGCGGATCGGCCAGAGCTACACCACGCAGGTGCGTGCCTTGGCGCCCGACGCCCCGCACATCGTCGACAAGATGCCCATCAACTTCATGTTCGTCGGGCTCATTCACCTCGCGCTACCCAACGCACGGATCATCAACATCCGCCGCGATCCGCTCGACACCTGCGTGTCCTGCTACTCTCTTCTCTTCACCGGAACCCAGCCCTTTGCCTACGACCTGGCCGAACTCGGCCGCTACCATCGTGGCTACGAACAGGTGATGGAGCATTGGCACAAGGTGCTGCCGCCGGGCGTGCTGATGGATGTGCAGTACGAGGACCTGATCGCAGATCTCGAGGGCGTTTCAAGGCGCGTACTTACCCATTGCGGCCTGGCGTGGGAGGACGCCTGCCGCGACTTCCACGACACGAAGCGGACGGTGCGCACCGCAAGCACGATGCAGGTGCGCGAGCCGCTCTACAGCCGCTCGATCGGCAGCTGGCGTCGTTATGAGAAGCATCTCGGCCCACTGATCGAGGCATTGGGTCTGGAACCGCAAGCCTGAGGTCACGCGGCAACCGGGACGATGCGCTTCGTCGCGGAATGAACGGGCAACGGCGCGGTTTCGGGGGTGATGCGCAAGTCATCTTTGGTTCGGCGGTGGAGTGCTGAGTGAGCGAACAAGCGATCTGCAGCGGTCCAGCTCAGGATGAGGACGCCAGCCTTATTTCGAACCGGCCTGCACAAGCCAAGCCCGAGCCGGATGCTTCGGCTACGCCTGCGGAAAGGCGTCGTCTGCCGCAGCCCGCCAAACTGCTGACCCAGATCGGCCCGATGGGCTTGCGCTTCGATTTCAATGACGGCGCCCGGGTCATGCTGCCCGAGACCGGCCATCCCTGGCACGTGCGCCTGAGCGATTTCAACACCGGCAATCTCCTGTTCGAGATCGACCTGCGGTCGGGATTCGTCAACAGCACGAAGCGCTATTTCGTTCGCTTCCGGCTCGAAGTCTGGACCGCGGGCGAAAGGGTTCTGTGCCATGATTACCGCGCGCTGGATCGCGACGTACTGATCCAGTTTCCCGTCGGCACACTCGGCGACATCATCGGCTGGATCTCCTACGCGGTGAAATTCAAGGAGCTCCACGACTGCCGCCTCACCTTGGCGATGGGCGCGGCCCTCATTCCGCTGTTCCGCGACGCCTACCCAGACATCACGTTCGTCACCCATGAGGAGGTCCGGCCAGAACGCTACTACGCGACCTACAGCGTCGCGCTGTTCTTCGACGACAGCGAGTTCATGCACCAGCCCTGCGATTTCCGCCAGGTGGGGCTGCACCGGACCGCCGGCTATATCCTCGGCGTCGATCTCGCCGAGGTTCGCCCGCGCATTGCGCTCGCCGACGACAGTCGTCCGATCGCCGATCCCTACGTCTGCATCGCAGTTCAGAGCACCACCCAGAGCAAGTACTGGAACAATCCCGATGGTTGGCGCGATGTGGTCGATGACCTGAAGCAGACCGGATACCGCGTCATCTGCATCGATCAGAAGCCGGTCCACGGCCGAGATCGGATCTGGAACCGGATTCCCCAGGGGGTGGAGGACGAGACCGGCGACCGGCCGCTGCAGGAGCGCGCGCGATGGCTCAAGCACGCCGCCGTTTTCATCGGCCTCTCGAGCGGCCTGTCATGGCTGGCCTGGGCCGTCGGGACACCGGTGGTGCTGATCAGCGGCTTCACGCATCCGAGCAACGAGTTCACGACGCCGTACCGCGTCATCAACTATCACGCCTGCAACAGCTGCTGGAACGACGTACGCCTTCGTTTCGATCACAGGGATTTCCTGTGGTGCCCCCGGCACAAGGATACGCCTCGCCAGTTCGAGTGCACGCGCCTCATCACATCGGAGCAGGTCAAGGTGACGCTGCGACGGATTCCTGGCGTCGGAACAGAGTGTGCGCCCGCCGCTGCTCGAAACGTTCACGACCTATCGCCTGAGACGATGCCGCATTCCACGAGCACCGGGCGCGTGAACGGCGGCATGGCGACCGGTGTCAGTGTCGGGGACGGCGAACTCATGGACCGGGCGCGCGTCCACATCGCCCAGGGGGATCGGGACGCCCAACGGGGCGACCTCGTTGCTGCACTCAGCGACTACCGCGAAGGCTTAGCGATCATGCGTCGCCTGGCAGAGGCAGATGCCGGGAACGCGGGTTTTCAGCGCGATCTGTCGGTCGCGCAGAATCGAATTGGCGCAGCCTTGCTTGCGCAAGGCGATCTCCAAGGAGCGATCGACCAGCACCGCGCCAGCCTCGCCATCATGGAGCGCCTGACCGCGGCCAACCCCAACAACATCGATTTCCAGCGAGATCTCGCCTGGTGTAGCGCGCGAATTGCCGAACTGCTCAAGGTTCAGCACCGTGTCGCTGACACGCACGCCGGCGAGCGCACGACTCACATCGCATAGCTATCCAGCGACGATGCTGACGCGATCGGTTTGGTGGCGTCTGTTGTTTGCCAAACGATCGAGTCCTCGCCGAGGCGTCCGGGCGATTGCTTCGCAAGATTTTGGACGATGCCAAAACCGGCGCTGAGCTCGGCGTCCTCTTGCGCCTGATCTCGATCGATTCCGGTTCGAGCTGTTGCAGATGTCGCGGCCCTCGCTTCTCATTCGACGACCATTGCATCCTTGCATCGGATTCTCCTTACATGCGCCTTACACGCGCCGGCGACTCCTCCTCACGCCTCACAGATTCGTGGGCAGCTGCTTGCTGTTTGTGACCGCAAGATGGAGCGCCTCGCGGCGATTCAACGCAGGCTGCGGCAAGCGCACGAACGGCGGGTCTGCCGCAATTCAGCTTCAAGGTTCCCGAGCGATCGTGGAGAGATCGTGGCCATCTTTCGGCAGCGGCATTGAGGTGCGGAGTCCCCTCGGTGTTCCACGAGGTTCCGACTCTGTTTCGACCGGACGATAGGCAAGGATTTCGGTTGCAGTCCGAGCCGTTTTCGGCGGCAGACGAGTGCGCGCGACGCGTTGGCGACCAGATTACCGCCGGGCAGTTTCGGAATCGTCACCGAAATGCAACGCCTCAATCTGCCAGAACATCAACATAGTTGCGGACTCGTGGGCTCTTCTTTTGGCCCAATTAGCGCGACCATATAGCACGCGACAAAAAGCGCGGTGCGACAAATTGCGGTGCGACACAGCAGCACGAGTATCGCGCCAGCGCTGCGGCAACGAGGGGTGCGGGTTCCCGGCTGGTCCTGTATCGGGCGGGGACCTGATAACGTTGACGACATGATCCATTCTTGGGGAGACAACTGATGGCGAATACCTTCACTCCGACCGCGCTGGCAAACGGCACGTCAAATCTGCTTGTCCGCGCGTCCGCGATCAATCAGACGACGGATCTGTTGCAGGCGGGTGTCGTGTTCAACGACGCGGTGCGGCTTTCGACAGGGCTGTTCTCGACACCCGCCGGCAGCGGCAATCAGATTCCCTTCCTGGGCGAATACACGACCGACGTCCACGCGGTGCAGAATGACATCGCCGCGATGCTCGCCAATCCGGGCAACGTCACGATCAATGGAAACGCCTTCACGCTGAACGCGACCGACACGGCGGTGCTGACCAACGTGCAGGCCCAGCTCGGCCAGTTGCTCGCCGCCGCCCCGGGGACCGCGAACGCGGGGACGCTCGCGGCTGCCGACGCGACGATTCACAGTGTGCAGAACCAGATCCTGCAGGAGATCCACAACGACCCGCATCTGTCCGGGGCGCTCAATAACGTGACCTTCATGGCTACGACCGGCGCCAACGACGTTGCGTTCCAGAGCCTTCCCGCCGGTAATGACAGTGCCGCCAATGTGGCTGCCGCGGCGAACGGGACCAGCCTGAAGACCATCGGCGAAGTTTTCAACGCGGCCGGCGATCTTGCCCTGGGCGGAATCAACGCCAACAACCTCCAGCAGGTCCAGACCGATTTGACCGCGGTTGAGACCGGCCTCACCAATCTTCTGAACAACAAGACCGCGCTCGCTGCGATCGAAAAGGGCGAGACCGCCAATGCGGCGGCACTGACCACGATCCACCTGCAGACGATGGCGGGTCAGGTCAACCTGCAGCTCAACAAATATGACCCCGCAGAGCCGAACGCGACGGCCACGTCGCTGCGCGGCACCGCCGACAACATCCTCGACATCATCGACATCGCGCAGAACGATGCGGCAATCAACGTGGCGGCCGGCGGCAACGGCAACGCGGGGCATGTCGGCGGCTTTGCCGAAATGCCGGGCGGCCTGACGGGCTCCGTGCAAAAGTTCCAGGACAACCAGGTACAGACCAATTTCTGGGCCGCGTTCCTGTCCGAAGCCAATACGATCAATGCGACGTTGACCAAGATTGCCAACGGTACCGCGGCGGCGAGCGCGGCCTTGGTCACGCAGATCCAGAACTACCAGCACTTCGGTCAGGCCTTTGATATGGCGCAGGGGGCGATCTTCCAGGCCCGCTTCGACAACGAGCTGGCCAGTGGCACCTTGGAGGCTGACAGCGCCAATGCGGTCAAGGGCCTCATGGGCATCTTGAACCACGACACCGGCGCAGCGCTCGCGGCCGACAAGGCGGAGATCATTGCGGCCGGTCAGGGATTTACGGCGGACGCGAAGGACGTCTCCGGCAACAACATCGCGATCGGCGGCGCCACCTATGTCGGTACTGCGACGACCGTCAGCACCGCAACATCGGTCCATGGTCTCGCGCAAGGCACCATTCCGGTGACCGCTACGCCGAACATCGCGAACGGCACCGGCGGCACGCCGGCCACACCGCCGGCAGGTGGCGGCGGTACCACCGGCGGCGCCGGCCCGGTGGCGCTCAACTTCAATCACACGGCCTTGGCGAACGGCACGTCGAACATCCTGGTGCGCGCGACCGCCCTTCAGCACACGACGGATCTGGTCGAGGCCGGCGTCGTCTTTAACGACTCGGTGCGTCTGTCGACCGGCCTGTTCTCAACGCCGGCCAACAGCGGAAACCAGGCCCCCTTCCTCGGCGAGTTCACGGCCGACATCACTGCGGTGCAGACCGACATCGCCGCGATGCTCGCCAATCCGGGCCAGGTGACGCTCGGCGGCAAGGCGTTCACGCTGAACGCCACCGACACGGCGACGTTGACCAACATCGAGGGCCAGCTCGCTACGATCCTCAACGCGGCCCCGCAGACTGCGAACGCGGCGACGGCGGCGGCTGCCGACGCCACGATCCATAACGTGCAGGCACAGATCCTGCAGGAGGTCCAGGGCGACGCCCATCTGTCCGCTGCGCTCAACGGGGTCACCTTCATGGCCACGACCGGCGCCACCGACGTCGCGTTCCAGGGCACGCCCGCCGGCAACGACAGTGCGGCCAACCTGACCGCGGCGGCCGCAGGCACCAGCCTGAAGACCATCGGTGAGGTCTTCAACGCGGGGGCCGATGCTGCCCTGGGTGGAATCCACGCCAACAACCTCGGCCAGATCACAGCCGATTTCACCGCGGTTCAGCAGGGCCTCACCAATCTGCTGAACAATGCGACCGCGCTCGCCAAGATCGAGGCCGGCGAGACCGCCACTGCGGCGCATTTGACCACGATCCATCTGCAGACGATGCTCGGGCAGATCGGCCTGCAGCTCAACAAGTACGACGCCGCCGAAGCAAACAACGTCAGTCCGACGGGATTGCGCGGCACCGCCGACAATCTGCTCGACATCATCGATATCGCGCAGAACGACGCCAACCTGAACATGGCAGCCGGCGGCAACGGCGCCGCAGGGCATATCGGCGGCTTCGCCGAAATGCCGGGCGGCCTGACCGGGTCCGTGCAGAAGTTCCAGGACAGTCAGGTGCAGACCAACTTCTGGGCGGCGTTCCTGTCCGAGGCCAATACGATCAATGCGACGTTGACCAAGATCGTCAACGGTACGGGGACGGCAAACGCGGCCTTGGTCACGCAGATCCAGAACTATCAGCACTTCGGTGCTGCGTTCGATGCGGCGCAGGGCGCGATCTTCCAGGCCCGCTTCGACAACGAACTGTTGAGTGGCACCTTGGAGGCCGACAGCGCCAATGCGGTCAAGGGTCTCATGGGCATCCTGAACCACGACACCGGTGCAGCGCTCGCGGCGGACAAGGCGATGATCGCTGCGGCAGGTCAGGGCTTCGTGGCCGACGCCAGGGACGTCTCCGGCAACAACGTCCCGGTCAATGGCGGGACCTATGTCGGCACGGCCACGACGGTGAGCACAGCGACGTCGATCAAGGGAACGGCACACGGCACCATCCCGGTCACCGCCAATCCGAACATCGCGAACGGCACGGGCGGCACGGCTGCTACCAACCCCAACCACGGCCACGACGCGGACGACCAGCCCGCGGCGACGGTTGCAGGCAAGCAGCACGCCGGTGACCGCGGCCAATACCCATGCGAACCTACCGACGCCGACGTCGCACTCAACCGCTGCGACCCATGCGATGATCACGATGCACGATCTGATGCATGCAGAGGCGATCGCGCATCAGATGCACTGGGCCTGATCGCAAGATCAAACCCGGCAAGGCGATATAAATCGAGCCAGTGCAGAACTTCGGTTCTGCACTGGTCCGACGAACAAGGAGGCCCAAGCGCGGCGATTTAACGCAGGCAGCGAGCGCCCGAAACGACGCCTCTGCCACAATTCAGGTTCCGGAATCGCGGGTTCAATCGTGGAGAGATGGCGGCCTTCCTTCGGCGACAGCGTGAAGATGTGGCTTTCCATACACAGTGACATCCGCCCCGACTGAATAGGAACGGATCATTCGACTTGGTTTCGATCGCTTTCGTGACGGGAAGCGGTGCTTTGAGAGACGCTGAGCGTCAAGCCGGTTCCGGTCTGTCACCGAACCGCAACAACCCCCTCTGCCTGAACATCTTCATATTTGCGAACTTGCCGACACTTCGTTTGGCCCCATTAGGCCGACGAATTCGCAGCCGGTTAAGTGGCGCATAATCAGCCCTGTGCCGGCTTGCACGCCGTCGCAAGGGAGACTTCGGTTCTACACGTCCTTGCATCCTGTGGAGCGCGCCTGACCAGGAGCTGCGAGGAGATCTTTGGGGAGATGTGAGTAATGGCGAACACCTTCACGCCGACCGCGCTGGCAAACGGCACGTCTAACCTGCTTGTCCGCGGATCCGCGATCAATCAGACGACGGATCTGTTGCAGGCGGGCGTCGTCTTCAACGATGCAGTACGTGCCTCGCTTGGCCTGTTCTCGACGCCGCAGAACAGCGGTAATTCGAATCCGTTCCTTGGCAGCTACACCACCGACATCCATGCGGTACAGAACGACATCGCCGCGATGCTCGCCGCTCCCGGCACCGTCACGATCAATGGAAACGCCTTCACGCTGAATGCGACCGACACGGCGGTCTTGACCAATGTCCAGGCGCAGCTCGGCCAGTTGCTGCAGGCGGCGCCTGGAACGACCAACGCCGGGACACTGGCGGCTGCCGACCAGACCATCCACAATGTGCAGGCGCAGATCCTGCAGGAAATCCACAACGACCCGCACCTGGCTGGCGCACTCGGCCAGGCCACCTTCATGGCCGGCACCGGTGCCACTGACACGGCTTTCCAGGCTCTGCCCGCCGGCAACGACAGCGCCGCGAACGTCGCTGCCGCGACGGCCGGCACCAGCCTCAAGGTCGTCGGCGAGGTATTCAGCGCGGGCGCCGATTTGGCCGCCGGCGGAATCAGCGCCAACAACCTCGCCCAGATCACCGCCGATTTCACCGCCGTGCAGTCGGGCCTGACCAACATCCTGAACAACGCGACCATGCTCGCCAAGATAGAAAACGGCGAGACGGCGACCGCTGCGCAACTAACCACGATCCATCTGAACACGGTGCTGCAGCAGATTGGCACGCAGCTCACCAAGTATGACAACGCCGAGGTGGTCGCTAATCCCACCGCGCTGCGCGGGACCGCCGACAACCTGCTGGACATGATCGACATCATCCAGAACGATCCCAACCTCAACATGGCGGCCGGCGGCAATGGCACGCCGGGCCATGCCGGCGGCTTCGCCGAAATGCCGGGCGGCCTGTCGGGGACCGTGACCAAATTCCAGGACAACCAGGCGCAGACCAATTTCTGGGCCGCGTTCCTGTCCGAAGCCAATACGATCAATGCCCATCTGACTGGCATCGCCAACGGCACCCAGACCGCTAGCGCAGGCCTGGTCACACAGATCCAGAACTACGAAGCGTTCGGTCGCACTTTCGACGCGGCGCAGGGCGCGGTGTTCCAGGGCCGCTTCGACAACGAACTGCTGCACGGCACGTTGCAAGCGGACACGATGGCCTCGGTCAATGGCCTCCAGGGTATCCTGAAGGGCGATACCGGCGCGGCGCTCGCCGCCGACAAGGCGATGATCACGGCGGCCGGCCAGGGCTTCGTGGCCGACGCCATGGACGTCTCCGGCAACAACATCGCGATCGGCGGCGCCACCTATGTCGGTTCTGCGACGACCGTCAGCACCGCGACATCGGTGCATGGCCTTGCACAAGGCACCATTCCGGTGACCGCGACACCCAACATCGCGAACGGCACGGGCGGCACGGCGACCACACCTCCAGGTGGCGGCGGCGGTGGCGGTGGTGCCGGCGGCGGCGCCATGCCGATCAACTTCAACCCGACCGCGCTCGCGAACGGTACGTCGAATCTGCTCGTGCGGGGCTCTGCCCTGCAGCACACGACGGACCTGGTCACGGCCGGTGTTGTCTTCAATGACTCGGTGCGCCTCTCGACCGGCCTGTTTTCCACACCGGCGAACAGCGGCGGCTCGGTGCCGTTCCTGGGCGAGTTCACGCAAGACATCACTGCGGTGCAGACCGACATCGCCGCGATGCTCGCCAACCCGGGCGCCGTCACGCTCGGCGGCAAGGCCTTTACGCTGAACGCGACGGACACGGCAGTCTTGACCAACATCCAGGGCCAGCTTGGCACGCTGCTGCAGGCGGCACCGCAGACCACGAATGCGGCAACCCTGGCAGCCGCGGATCAGACGATCCACAACGTGCAGGCTCAGATCCTGCAGGAGATCCAGGGCGACGCGCATCTGTCCAGCGCGCTCAACGGGGTCACCTTCATGGCCGGGACCGGCGCCACTGATGTCGCGTTCCAGGGCACACCTGCCGGCAATGACAGCGCGACGAATCTGGTCGCGGCAACTGCGGGTACCAGCCTGAAGGTCGTTGGCGAGGTGTTCAACGCCGGCGCTGATCTTGCGCTTGGTGGCATCAACGCCAACAACCTCAACCAGATCACCGCCGACTTCACCGCGGTGCAGGCCGGCCTGACCAAGATCCTGGGTAACGCGACCATGCTCGCCCAGATCGAGGCTGGCGAGACGGCCACTGCGGCGCAGCTGACCACGATTCACCTGAACACGGTGCTGCAGCAGGTCGGCACGCAGCTCACCAAGTATGACGCCGCCGAAGTGAACGCCAACCCCACGGCACTGCGCGGCACCGCTGACAACCTGCTCGACATGATCGACATCGTCCAGAATGACGCCAATTTGAACATGGCGGCCGGCGGCAACGGCACACCTGGGCATGCCGGCGGCTTCGCCGAAATGCCGGGCGGTCTCAGCGGGTCGGTGCAGAGATTCCAGGACAACCAGGCGCAGACCAACTTCTGGGCGGCCTTCCTCTCCGAAGGCAACACCATCAATGGCCAGTTGACCAAGATCGCCAATGGTTCGGGGACGGCGAGCGCCGCGCTGGTCACTCAGATCCAGAACTACGAAGCGTTCGGTCGCACTTTCGACGCGGCGCAGGGCGCAGTGTTCCAGGGCCGCTTCGACAATGAACTGCTGCACGGCACGCTGCAGGCGGACACTGCGGCTGCGGTGCAAGGCCTGCAGGGTATCCTGAACGGCGATCAGGGTGCCGCACTCGCCGCCGACAAGGCGATGGTTGCAGCAGCGGGTCAGGGCTTCGTCGCCGACGCGATGGACGTCTCCGGCAACAACATCCCGGTCAACGGCGGCAACTATGTCGGTACCGCCACGACGATAAGCACGGCGACGTCGATCAAGGGCACGGCGCAGGGCACGATCCCGGTGACCGCCACCCCGAACATCGCGAACGGCACCGGCGGTGCCGCAGCTGCCGGCACCTCGCAAGCTGGCATGGGACACGGACACGATGCGGACGACCATCACGGCTCGGCTGCCGCCAACGCGGCTGGAGCCAAGCCGGCCGCTGCTCCGGCGGCTGCCGCCAATACCCATGCGACCCCGACCGCGGCCACGTCGCATGCGACGGGTTCAACCCACACGATGATCACGATGCACGATCTGATGCATGCGGAGGCCGTCGCGCATCAGATGCATTGGGCCTGATCGCAAGATCATCCCGACGAGGTCGAAACTTGCCAGCGCAGAACCTCGTTCTGCGCTGGTTTTGCTTTTGGGGGCCCGCTTTGACCGCCGGCTGGCCGCGCCCTGCCCCTGTTGATAACCTCAAAGCCGCAGCCGCGCCCGGCGTGACAGGCCCGTGCGGCGTGTTATCGACGCCACTTCAGCTCCGAGCCTGCCCTGACACGATCGCCCCAAGACGGAACTCCAAAATATGCGCATCACCCTCGTCGGCTCACGCCATTTCGGCGTGACCACACTGAACATGCTCAGGGAGCGCGGGGTCGAGGTCGTCAGGGTGGTCGTCGCCGATGCCGAGGACCGGCTGGTTGCGGCGGCGCAGGCCGCGGGCATCGAGGTCACCGTGCAGGCGAACCCAAAACTGGTCGTCGCCGCGGAGATCGCGCCCCAGACCGACCTGATCGTCACCGCCCACAGCCACGCCCGGGTCGCCAGACAGGCGCTTGCCGCCGCCAGGCTCGGCGGGATCGGATATCACCCCTCGCTGCTGCCGCGCCATCGCGGCATCGCGGCGGTGGAATGGACCATTCGGGAAGGCGACCCGATCGCCGGCGGCACGATCTACCATCTGGCTGACCGCATGGACGCGGGCGCGATTGCCGCGCAGGACTGGTGTTTCGTCAAGCCCGGTGAGACGGCACGCGAATTGTGGGAGCGCGCGCTGGCGCCGCTCGGCCAGCGCCTGCTCGCCGAGGTCATCGACTATGCCAAGGCCCATGGCAGCCTGCCCGCCAAGCCGCAGGACGAGCAATTTGCGACCAAGGCCCCGAGTCTGGTGCCCCACTAGGGCCGAAGCGGCCGAATCTCGCGTCAAGAGCCCACCGGGCACTTCATCAGGGCCATTCAGGTTAACCTTTATGTGATTGAAAACTCAGGAACATTTTTTCCTGTGGCGGCGCAGCAAATTTTCGTCACATTTGCTCCGGATAAGCCGGGCCATCACCCTGAAATTGAGGATCTGATTCATCATGCGTCGCCACCGCATCGGTTTGGCTCTGTTTGCCTCGGTCATGACCGGGGTCGCTGCCCCCGCCCTCGCCCAGTCTCCCTATGACGGGCTCTGGACCGTCACCATCGTCACCAGCAGCGGCAGCTGCGAGCCTACCGCCAGCTCGACCCTGACGGTCGCCGACGGTAAAATTTCCGCGCCTGGCGCCGACGTCACTGGCAGCGTCGGACGCGAAGGCCTAGTTAAGGTCTCGATCAACGGTGCCTATGCAAACGGGCAGATCTCCGGCAATAGCGGATCGGGAAAGTGGAATGGCGCTTCGGCAGGGATTCCGTGCAGCGGCCGCTGGCAGGCTTCGCGGCAATAATAACGACCACGGCGCCTCTCGCGCGCCCCTCATGCTCCGGCGACTGCTGATGGCAGCCGCCGTTTTGTTGTTCAACTCTGTTCTGAGCCCGTCCAGCCACGCGCAGTCGGGTCCGTTCGCCGCAATGGCCGGCCGTTGGGCCGGCGGCGGCACGGTGGGCCTCGATGACGGCTCGACCGAGCGCATCCGCTGCCGCGCGACCTACGCCGTGGCCGGACCGCAAATGCAGCTCAACCTGCTGTGCGCCAGCGACTCTTACAAATTTGACCTGCAGGGCGACATCGTCGACCAGGGTGGCGCGATTGCCGGGACCTGGAGCGAGTCCAACCGCGGCGTAACCGGGACCCTGCAGGGCCGCGGCGCAGCCGGCAGTTTCCAGGTGGTCGCCAGCGCCCCGGGCTTCAATGCCCAGATCTCGCTGACCACACGCGGCAACCGGCAGTCGGTCGTGATCCGGGCGGATAGTCAATTCCGCGGCGCCACGATCAGCCTGTCGCGTTAGCGCCCTCATGAGCCCGCGGCTCGGCCTGCCAGCTGAGACGCGGTCTTCTTGATCGTCTTGGCAATCAGCAGCGCCTGCTCCTTGGTCAGCGCAAAGTCCTGGACGCCCCTGTGGGTGGTCAACGACAGCACCATGATGCTCGGCTGTTTCTCCGGCCAGCCGGTGGCGAAAGCCGTCACGAAATCCGCTGATGTCGATCGGTTCGTCGTCATGTTCCTGCACTCTCTCATTTCGCCGGCACGACGGCGGTGACCTCGATTTCGGCCTCCGCCCTAGCATCGACGAGGCCGTCGATAAAGTGCAGCGGCATGGCGCACCACGGCGTCGACATTTTGCCGGTTGCAAAGGCTTTGAATATCCGCGCCGGCCAGCGCGTGAGCGCGCCAACGCAACCTCTGCAGGAATTGTGATGCAGGTCACGCTGACAACAGCGCGTCGCGTATATTCTGCTGCGTGGCAAAATACCGACAGGAAAATTGGGCCGGGCCGGTTTTTTGTCGCAACGGAGCCGGCCTTTTTGTGTAGCTTCTGCCGTTGCGTGCTGCCGTCGTGACCTCCGATTCCGCCAGGGGATTCCAGATGCGCTCTCTCTCGGTCGTTGTCGTCGCCTTGATCTGCATGATGTTCACCGCCGGCGCCGCCAACGCTGACCGGCGCGTCGCCTTCGTCGTCGGCAATGGCGCCTACAAGAACGTCACGCAGCTCCCGAACCCGCCGATCGACGCCAAGGCGATGGCGGCCACCTTGCGCAATGTCGGCTTCGAGGTGGTCGAGGGCGCCAACCTAACCCGCGACGCGATGACGGAAAAGCTGCTGGACTTCGGCAAGAAGGCGCAAGGCGCCGACATCGCAGTGTTCTACTATGCTGGCCACGGCATCGCCATCGGCGGCACCAACTACCTGTTGCCCGTCGATGCCGACATCAAGTCGGAGATGGACGTCAAGCTGGGGGCCGCGATCAACATCGATCTCACGCTCGACCAGACCATGAGCGATGCCAAGGTCAAGCTGGTGTTGCTCGATGCCTGCCGCGACAATCCGTTCGCCGCGAAGATCAAGTCGAACTCGGCGACCCGCAGCGTCGCGGTCCAGCAAGGTCTCGCCGAGATGAAATCGGGCGAAGGCACGCTGATTGCGTTCGCGACCGGCCCCGGGCAGACCGCGCTTGATGGCCAGGAAGGCACCAACAGCCCGTTCACCCGCGCCCTGATCGCCCACATCACCGAGCCCGGCGTGGAAATCCAGCAGGCGATGACCGAGGTGCGCGCGCAGGTCAACGAGGAGACCAGCAAGGGGCAACTGCCCTGGGGCCACACCAACCTGATCGGCTCGGTGTATCTCAATCCGGCCGCGCCGCCGGCGCCGACGGCCAACGCACCGGCCGGCTCGGGCACGGCGCCGGCCGCGGTCGCGTCGACCTCGGGCGGCAACGACGTCGAGCTGGAGTTCTGGCGTTCGGTCAAGGATTCGTCCAAGCCGGAAGAACTCAACGCCTACCTCACCAGTTATCCCAACGGCCAGTTCAAGTCGATCGCGCTGGCGCGGATCGCGGCCTTGCAAAACGGGCCCTCGACCACGACGCGCAATCTGACGCCGGGCGTTGATCCCGCGACCTTCACCGAGGAAGCGAGTCAGGTCACCGAAGACCAGATCGGCCTCGACAAGGGGCAGCGCCGCGACGTGCAACGCCGTCTCACCGGGCTCGGCTTCGACACCAAGGTCACCGGCAAGTTCGACGACGATACCCGCTCGGTCGTCAAGCGCTGGCAGGCGGCGCGCGGCTATCCCGCCAGCGGCTATCTCAACAAGCTGCAGCACAAGGCGCTGCTCGCCGAGATCGTCGCAACCACGCAAACGGGCTCGAGCGATGACACCGGCGATCAGTCCTCGCGCCGTGCGGCGCGCCGCGCCAGCGGCGCCGGCGCTGGTGGAAGCGCCCCGCCGGCCTACCATCGCGGCGGACCGGATGCGGGCGCCGCCTTCATCGGCGGCGTCATGGGCGGCGTGGTGGGTGGCATGTTCCGGCATTGACCTCGCAAGCGCTTCGATCCCGACAAAAGCCCGGCTTCGCGCCGGGCTTTTTTAATCAAGCCTCTCCATGAACACGCTGTCAGACGGCGGCCGCTGGGTTGGGGACGATTTGCTGGCCGAGCTGGCGAGCCAGTCGGTGCAGAATGCGGTGCTTGGTTTCCAAGACCCTCGCCTCGTATTGAGCCACCCCTGTCTCGACGAAGTCGAGGCC
>Ga0210401_10000556_pt1 | contig 45507 bp, 39 predicted proteins | sample IncBWH32MmetaG_FD_150866 | JGI IMG/M metagenome (GOLD analysis project Ga0210401, IMG submission 150866) | Forest soil microbial communities from Barre Woods Harvard Forest LTER site, Petersham, Massachusetts, United States - Inc-BW-H-32-M | ecosystem: Environmental > Terrestrial > Soil >...
CAGACTCGATACAGCAAAAATAGGCTCAGCCGGTCGCGTCGAGGTCTATCACGCCCTGTTGCTTGCAGTTATTGGGGTACGAAAAACGTTTCCACACGGCCTGGACCCGTTTCGGAAATGGCTCTTTTCCCCTTCTCAGGGCTGCGCTTCACGTCGCTCCGGACCGAAGACCTCATTGCCGAAGAAATAGGGTGGCCATTTCGGCTGGGCCTTTAGAGCTGCGTCGTCGATCGCAGCCAGGACCTCGGTTGGCAACGGACCTTCGGTCACGGCCGTGAGATTGTGCCGGAGATGCTCCAGTGAAGAGGCGCCGATGATAATGCCATCATTGCGCTCGGCGTTTAGTTGGGAGTGATGAATCAGCCAACGCAGCGCCACGGAGATAGCGTCAAGACCATGGCCTTCACACGATCGGTGAATTTCCGCCAAGGCATCGAGATAGGCGTCGTTCCTATAGCGATCGCGATACACTTTGCCTTGAGCAGTTGAGCTGTCGAAACGCGAACCGGCGGCTACCGCTGCGCTATCGGCAAAATTCCTGCTGAAAGCACCGCCGGCCAGCGGATTGAAAGCATGGAAGCGGATGCCATAGTTGGCGAGGCATTTGAACAGTTCCGGTTCAACCGCACGGGTGATCGCGTTGTACATTCCCTGGTAGACGCTCGGCCTTATCCATCCATGGCGCGCGGCTATTTCCGATGTCTCTGCCACGTGCCACGCGCTGAAATTGCTGACGCCGAACTCTTCAAACAGGCCTTCGTCATGGAGTTCCTGGACGGCCGACAGCGTCGATTTGATCGGCGTGGCGCTGTCGCGCGTCACCAAATAGAAGATCTTGACCTTGGCGGTCTTCAGGCGCGCCAGGGACTCCTTGAAGACTCGCTTCAGGTTCTCAGGTTCGTGGCCGCGAGTGTTTCCGGAAGGAATCCGCGTGGCGATGCCGAACCGTTCAGCGGCGCGGAGATCACCCAACATCTGTTCGCAGGTTCCATCGCCATAGACAGAGCACGTGTCGAGCTGGTCGTGGCCAAATTCCAAGACGGCGCCAAGCATCGCGTCCGCGGTCGCAGCGTCATGAACCCGGGCTCCGTATCCGCTGTAGCCAAGTGTCATGGTGCCGAAGGTGATGTTGGTGATAGGGGCTTTGGGCATTCCAAACGCCTTGCTTCATTGAGTATCGCTGCACCCTAACGGACTTTGATCGTCGCGATAATTGAGATAAACTGCGATGGCGTATCCAGAGAATCGTGACAATGTACAAAAGTGGGCTGATGGAACTTGAGGCCGTGGTCGCCATCGCCAGGCTCGGAAGCTTCCGTGCGGCGGCCGTCGATCTCGACGTGTCGCCGACAGCGATTGGCAATGCCGTTTCCAGTCTCGAGAACAGGCTGGGCGTTCGCCTCTTTAACCGCACGACGCGCAACGTCGCCCTGACGACTGCTGGACGCGAATACGTCGAGGCGATCGCGCCGGCGCTGTCGGACATCCGCAACGCCGCCCGGGCCGTCGCCGATCACAGCCGCAAGCCGACAGGCACGCTACGGTTCAGTTGCTCGCTCGGCGGAGGACGCCAGCTACTGATGCCCTTCGTCATCGAGTATCTTCGTCGCTATGACCGGATGAAGGTCGAAATCGTAACCGAAGGGCGGCTGATCGACATCATCAAGGATGGGTTTGACGCCGGGGTGCGCCTGGCTGAAGCGGTTCCGCAGGACATGATCGCGGTGCCGCTTGGTCCAGATACGCGACATGTTGTGGTCGGTGCGCCAAGCTATTTCGCAAACAAGTCCCGGCCCACCGCCCCGGCCGACCTGATGGATCATGAGTGCATCCGCGCTCGCTATTCTAGTGGCGCTCTCTACCGCTGGGAGTTTGAACGTCACGGCGAAGCGATGAGGATCGATGTGCCGGGGTCCCTCACACTCGATGAGCCCGACATGATAGCGCAGGCGAGCAGGGCCGGTCTCGGCCTTGCGTATGTCGGCGAGTGGATGGTGGCTGATGACATCACCTCAGGCAGGCTGGTCGAAGTTCTAAGCGAGTGGACACCCTCCTATCCCGGATATTGCCTCTATTGCCCAGGGCGCCGCCACATGGCCGCGAGCTTGCGCGCCTTCGTCGATCTGGCCAAGGAGATGGTCTTTCGGAATACCGCGAAAGCGTTTTGATGGACACCGGAGCGGTAGCCCGATCCCGGCGTGTGCGCAGCAACCGACCGCGCTGACGAGGTGATCGAATAAAGCGACGACTTCCGAGTTTGTGAAGGGTTTCAGATGCCGGCCGCTTGATGGACGGCGCGGCGAGTTCGGCGGCCGGCGTCCGAAAGCCTCCAACGGAGGAAACCGCGCTTAAGGGAACGTGCAGCCGAGCCGCGGGTGCTATGGGGATTTGAACGCCGCGGGCAAGGCGTGTGAATGGGATTGGGTCGCTCCAGCGAGTCGTGCGACGGTGACGCGGCTGATTAATGAGCGGCGGATCGCATCAAACCTCGTGGGCTTTCGGACGATTTGAGATGACAGCCTGGTATCGGGACGCGCTCCGCCATGGCTGGTCGGATGGGGTAATGTTACCCAGGAGGTCTGCAAGCGGGGTAAAAGTCGTGTTGGGGTTGGGGTTCGGCGCGAGAAGACGGACGGCCGTCTCGAACTGCGAGCGCGAGCCATAACCGCCATCTTCAAATATCGGCCGCCCTTGCTCCTTCGTTGGGTCAGCAGCAACGTCGTAATGGATGGAGCCGGGAGGCGCAGATAGCGCCGCGGCTAGAGCTGGCCTTACAAGGCTTGCAGACGATACCCCAACCGTCGAGCCAACCGCGAACAGCAGACCGCGCCGGCTGACCTTACCGCGCGGAAACATGCCCTCCCGGCACCGGCAGTCTTCGGCCTGTATCTTTCTGTAATTGCTCATACTGTCAATCACTCCGTTGCCCCCGTACTCGGGTTACAGATCCGAGTTGCGCTATTTGCGCGAGGGTTTCGGCCAGTTCGTTCGGCAGGTCCACCATGACGTCATGCCCGCAGGTCAGTTTGAGGACATCCCATCCTGGGGCTCCGGTAAATTTGTTGGCGAAATACCGGAACGGACTGGGGTCCCAGCCATCGGCCAGGATGTAGATGCGGCGTTTCACGTTCTCGATCTCACCCGACAGCAAGACCGGCATCTCGAACGTGGCAAGCGCCTGCGGGACGCAGCGCCGGTTCACCCATTCGCGATTTGCAGGCGAGACGTGGAGGATTTCCGCCGTGAGCGGATGCGTCATCCCGCTGTTGTTTTCCAGGCCCGCGTCGCGAAAGGCGCCGATAAACTGCTCGGCCACCGGCGGTTCGAGCGCTTTGTGCAGCAGCGCCATCAAAGAGTCTCCGTCGTCCGGTACAAAGGCATCAAGGTAGACAAGCGCCTTGATGCGATCGGCCATCCGGTCGGCTAACCCCGTGATCACCATGCCGCCATAAGAATGGCCGACGAGGATGACGTCGCTGATTTCCTCGGCCTCGATGCAGCCTGCGACGTCGCGAATGTGGGTTTCGAGGGTGATGTTTTCATCCGCTTTATGAGCACGTTCGCCGACGCCCGTGTGGGTCGGTGTGAAAACCTCGTGCCCCATCTTGCGCAATGCGGCCGCGGTTTGACGGTAGCACCAGCCACCGTGCCAGGCCCCGTGAACGAGAACGAACGTCTTTTTTTCTATATTCAATTTTATGACTCCTGTGGCGTGTCAAAGACGGAACTCAGGGTTCTCTCCGAGGGCCCTGATCGCGAGCTACCGGCTGGAAACTGATTGAGGCTTTCCAGGCGATCACAGCTCTCGACGAAAATCGCTGCCCCCGGGTTTGATATCAAGTTTGTATTCCGTACCTTCCTGCGCCCGCGTTTGACTTTGCGTCCGCGCCCTCGCGCGGACTGGCATCGCTTCGCAGCGACGCCAGTCTAAAACGTCACTTCGGCTGCGGCACGATACGAAGGTACGGTCTCGGCGCCTTCCAACCGCGCGGATAGATCGTTTTGGCCTCGTCGTACGCTGACGGAGCCCGCGATGATGACGTCGTCACCCTGGTTCCAATCGGCAGGCGTAGCGACGCGATGCCTGGCCGTCATCTGCAGGGAATCGATGACGCGCAATATCTCTACGAAGCTGCGCCCCGTCGTCATCGGATAGACCAGCACCAGCTTGATCTTTTTGTCGGGTCCGATGATGAAGACGTTCCGGACGGTCTGGTTGTCGGCGGCCGTCCGGGCCGCGACATTGCCCGACGTCGAGGCGGGGAGCATGTCGTAGAGCTTCGAGACATGGAAATCGGCGTCGCCGATCATGGGATAGTTCGGCGCGGCGCCTTGCGTCTCGCGGATGTCTTCCGACCACTTGGCGTGCTTGTCGACCGGATCGACCGAAAGACCCATCAGCTTGACGCCGCGCTTGTCGAATTCCGGTTTCAGCCTGGCGAGTGCACCGAGCTCGGTGGTGCAAACCGGGGTGAAATCCGTCGGATGCGAGAACGGCAGTGCCCAGCTATTGCCGATCCAGTTATGGAATTTGATTTTCCCTTCGGTGGTCTCGGCTACGAAGTCCGGAGCGACAGCACCAATCTGTAACGTCATGTTTCGACCTCCTGTTGTTAAAGCGAGATTCATTTTGGAGAACGCAGCGCCGCGACCTGGTGGCTAATCGACACCGCTGCTCATCCGCGAACTGCGCTACGGCGCCTTGTTCCGTGGCGAGACGGCCCTCATTCGCGAAAGGCCGCAAGCGCGTTGAGCGGTATCTTCAAATAGTGTCCGCCGTTGTCTTCGGCGGGAGGCAGGCGTCCTGCTGCGATATTGACCTGCAGAGCGTGCAGAATGAGCTTTGGCATCGGCAAACTTGCGTCGCGTGCGCGGCGAAGGGCAACGAACTCTGCCTCGCCATGCGCCTGGGCAAGGTGAATGTTCCGGGCACGCTGGCGAGCTACGGTGCTTTCCCAGGCGGGTGGGCGACCGTTGGTCATGTAGTCGTGGCCCGTGAAAAGGCGGGTGTGATCAGGCAGGGCCAGGATGCGCTCGATCGTGCGCCAGAGCGCATGTGCATCGCCTCCCGGAAAATCGCAACGCGCCGTGCCGAAATCGGGCATGAAAAGCGTATCATGTATGAAGGCGGCATCGCCGACCACGTAGGTAACGGACGCCGGGGTGTGACCGGGAGAGAACAGCACGCGCGCCTCGAGATCGCCGATGTGGAAGACATCGCCGTCGGCGAACAGCCGGTCCCATTGTGAACCGTCGGTCCTGAAACTTGGCGGCAGATTATAGATATCCTTCCAAAGCCGCTGCACGTCTGTGACGCGCTCTCCGATCGCAGTCCTCGCGCCAGCGGGAAACCAATTCTAAGCGGTCGCCGAAAAGTGATCCGCATGGGGATGGGTATCGAGAATCCACTCGACCGTGAGCTTCCGTTCGCGCACGAAGGCGAGCAGCGCGTCAGCCGACGACGTCGCCGTTGCCGCAGACTTTTCGTCGTAGTTGAGTACCGGATCAATAATCGCGCAACGTCCCGTGTCACGATCAGCGACCACATATTGAACGCTGCAGCTGTACGCGTCGAAAAAGCCGTCGACCTGAGGCTCGCGGACAAAATAGCGGGAAACCAATTCGACGTGGCTATTCATGTGTCGTTGTCCGGAGAATTCCTGGCTACGCGGGCACCAGCTCGATAGGCAAAGACTGAAGCCCGCGCAGCGTATTGTTAAAGGCTCGTTTGACTTCGCCGTCGATACGGATCGCGCGAACTTTTCTGGCGAGAGCAGTGAGCATCGCCTCGCCCTCAACCCGCGCCAGCAATTGGCCGACGCACATATGAATGCCAGCGCCGAACCCGACATGGCCCGCCGTCCGACGCTCGATGTCGTAAATATCGGGCCTGTCCTATTTGCGCGGATCGCGATTGGCGGCGCCCAATAACATCAGGACTTTCTCGCCTGCGTCGAGCTGCACGCCGCCGATCTCGGCGGGCCGCGTTGTCGTGCGCGAGAACGTCTGCGCCGGCGATTCGAAGCGGATCGTCTCTTCGAAGGCGGCGCGGGCGAGAGAAGGATTTTTGTTGAGCTTCGCCATTTCGGTCGGGAATCGCGCCAGGCAATAAACTGCGGCGCCCAGCGCGTTGACAGTTGTATCAATCCCGGCGCTCAGCAGCGAACGCACCAAGAGCCTCGCATCCTCTGCGCTGATCTCACCGGTATCGACCGATTCGTGGATCTTCGCGCCGATGCCGTCGGGCGAAAGATTTTCGCGCCGGCATTGCTCGCTCACCCAGGCGGCATGCGGCGCGGCGCCTGCAAGGGCATCGCGCCGCAACTCGTTGTCGGGCCCAAAGGCGTTGAACGCAGCGTTGGCTGGGGCCCCAAGTGGTCGCGCCCTTCCTTGCGCAGGCCTACGGCGTCGGGGAAGACGGAAAGCGGATAGGCTTCGGCCAATGTCGGAATGGCGTCGAAACGACGCGCTTCCAGCAGCTTCTCGATCAGCGCCTCGGCAGCGGACGCAAGAGAATCGCGAAGCTGTTTCATGACGCTCGCCGACAGCGCACGATTGAGCACGGCGCGGGCGCGGTCATGCTCGGGTGGGTCCTTCTCAAGGACGAGACTCGGTGTCCGCCAGGGCTTCTCCTTGGAGAAATCGCTCATACCGATGCCGCGGCTAGAACAAAATGTCCGCCAGTCGGTGAGGACGCGATGCACGTGTTCGTATCGCGCCATCGCCCAGACGCGCCGGGGTTTAGCGACGTGTCGCTAATGACAGCGCCAGAGGCGGCATCTGCTGCCGTATCTCTATTGCGCAGCAACCGCTTCGGGCCGTTGTCTTCATTCAGGTCTTATCGACCGTCCCGGTCCAGTCTTTGAAGCTACCGAGATTGTAGACGTCGTCGTAACCCAGTTCCTTGAGCAGCTTGCCAGCGAGAGCCGCTCGCCCGCCAGAGACGCAATACAGAATGACGGTTTTTCCCCTTTCGAAGTTTTTATCGTGATACTGGGATTCCGGGTCGGCACGGAATTCCAACATGCCGCGTGGCACGTTTATGGCGCCGGCGATCTTGCCGCTTGCGGCGACCTCCGGCGCGTCACGAACATCAATGATTAGGGTATTGCCCTTCGCGATCATGCCGTCGGCTTGCGCTGACATGATTTTCGGAACGATAGCGTTCGCAGCTTCCAACATCTGTTTGACACCTGTTGCCATCTTGGGTCTCCTCTAAGTGTGGAAAACGATAGCGAAACGATCAACAGCAGCTCTGTCACGTTGCGGCCTCTCGCTGAAAACTGATTGAAGCCATCCAAGGGATCGCTGCCCCACACCCACAATTGGCGCCGGGGCGTTCGATATCAAGTTTGTATTCCGTACCCAACTTCCTGTGCGCGGATGGGCTGAAAAACGGCTTGCTTCGCTTGAAAGCGTGATGGGTCGATCACACATCGCTGGGATACATTTCGAGGATTGGTACGGAAAAGAGACTTCCCGAGCGCCCGTGAGGTCGAGCTCATGATCAGATACGGTCAGTTCTGTCCCGTCGCGAAGACGGCCGAGATATTCGGCGATCGATGGTCGCCGCTGATCATTCGCGAGCTCTATTATGGCCCCAGATCCTATGGCGATTTCCTGGCAACCATCCCGCTGATCTCCAGAACCATGCTTGCGCAGCGCCTGAAGGAACTGGCGGCCGCTGGTGTCATTCAGTCCAATGCGAAGGAAAAGGGCAGAGGGCACATCTATGTGCTGACGGAAGCCGGAGAGGCGTTTCGTCCGATGATCGAGATGATGGGCGAATGGGGGCTCAAGTGGGGAGGGGGCCTCGTTGGTCCTGACGATCTCGATTCAAAATTGCTGATAGGGGGCATACGCCAGCACATCGATCGCAAGGATATTCCTGCGCAGGAATTTGTCCTGCACTTCGATTTCAGGGGCATCCCCAAGGGCAGCCGCAATCCACGCCATTGGTGGCTGCTGATCCGAAAAGATGAGATCGAGGTTTGCCTGAAGGATCCTGGGCAGAATCGCGATGTCGTGATCGAGGCCGACTTGGCCGCCTTTACAAAGGTCTGGACCGGCTATTGCCGTCTCGAAGACGCCCTCGCGCGACGGCTTGTCACGTTCCGCGGCACCAAGTCTGCAATTGCTCGAATGGTCCGGATGTTGAAATTGACTGATGAGGTCGTCGTGCGGAACCTCGGTATCTCATTGCCCACAGCGGTCTTGAATTAAAGGCCGCAGGCTCACAACTTCTGATCGGCACGTTGCGGTCGGCCGCTGCTTATCCGGCTGCGGTGCGAGCGAAGTGACTGGGCGGGCTACCGACCTCTCGGCGGAAGGCGGTGCTGAAGGCGCTTGCTGACTGATAGCCAATCGCGACCGCAACGGCTTCCAATGGAGGGGCATCCCGCTGAAGCATGGCCTTGGCCAAGGCCATTCGCCAATCCATCAGGTATTGCATCGGGGGTACTCCAACCTTCTGGCCGAAGCGCTCGCTGAAAACCGAGCGGGACAGCCCCGCCTCCTTGGCGAGTTCCTCCACCGACCAGGGGTGAGCAACGTCATTATGAAGTCGCCTCAGGGCGCGGGCGAGAAGCGGATCAGCCAACCCCACGAGGAGGCCCGTTTGTCCGATGACGTCCACGCCTTCGGAGCGAAACCGCAGAGCCTCCACCAGCAAGACCTCGATAAGACGATCAACGACGACTTCGCGGCCTGGTCCGTCGGCGAGCCACTCCTCAACGATCGAGTCTATCATGCGCTTAAGTCGTCCCGCAGCGGGATCGGAGGCCTGGATATGGACAAGAGTCGGGAGCAGTCCGCCGAGCAGCCCGCGGTTGGCCGAGTCTAGTTCGAAATTGCCACCGAGCTGCTTGAACTCCAGCGCGAGATCTGGATCGCCGTATCGGACCCCGTCGGCCTGACAGTGCAACGCCCCTTCCATGTCGATCGAGACGACTTTCGCATGCGAGGTCGCTCGCGATCGTGAAGCCAGGGTCGGCAGGCACGAGGACGAAATCGCCTTTGGCGAGACGCACAGGTTTGTGGCCGTCTACAGTGAGCCAGCATTCGCCGATAAGCACGAGGCCAAAGCCGGCCAAATTCATTCGCGAGCGCCGTACGGCCCAACGCCCGGCTCCTTCGATAACCTTCGTTCCGATCGCGCGAGGTCGCAGCAGGGTGATCACATCGGCAAATGGTTCCATGTCCCGGACGATCTATAACGGATTACGGATGCGCAATTATAGGCAGTCCTGCCGCGGACAGCTAGTTTCCATCCGGATCTCGCTAGGGGATGAAACGGATGAAAACGGCTCTGATTACTGGCAGCTCGTCGGGCTTCGGCATCAACTGCACAGCTCTTCCTCAACAATGGCTGGAATGTCGTTGCGACGATGCGTCAGCCTCAAGACGGCCTCTTCAACGCAAGTTCGAACAATTTGCGTGTAATTGCGCTCGACGTGACCGATGCGGAGAGTGTTCGGGTGGCCGTCAGCGAAGCGCTCGGTGCGTTCGGTGGCGTCGACGCCCTCGTCAACAATGCCGGCTTTGGAGTGTTCTCGCCGCTCGAAACGACCTCGGACGAGTTGACCCGCCGCTTGTTTCAAACCAATACGCTTGGCACCATCGCGATGGCCCGGTCAATCGTGCCGCACACGCGCCAGCGTGGCTTGGGCACGATTGTCAACGTCACGTCCAGTGTCGTATTCAATCCCGCGCCTCTCGTTTCCGTGTATGCTGCAACCAAAACCGCAGTCGAGGGCTTCTCGGAAGCGCTTTACCACGAGCTTGCGCCGTTTGGCATCCGTGTAAAATTGGTCGAGCCTGGCTACGGACCGGACACCAGGTTCCGAGCAAACATGATGGCGTTCAACGATGCGAACTCGTTTCCGGAGCCCTACCAGCCGCAACTGAACGCGCAGATGAGCAATCTACCCGAATTCACAACGGCTCTCGGAGATGTCGCAAACGCAGTCTTTTGGGCAGCCAACGATACCGGCGCAACCCTCCGATTCCCAGCCGGGGCCGATTCAATGGCCAGCACGAAGATGATGGATCGGAGCGAGAGTTCAGGATTTTCAAACGGTTAGAAGGCGGCGTGTGCACGATGTGTGCACCGGGAGATCTAAGAAAATCGAGCGATAGCGGGTTTGAGCCGTCAAAGCTCGGGAAAAGTGAACCCGAAATGGTATCGACGTTCGGTTCAAATCTGATGCGGCTGGAAGTGATCTCGGATTGGGATCTAATCTAGGGCCTCCAAGGTAGAGACCGGCCACCAGGGGTCAGGTCGAGAAATCCTGCTCCTTCAGAAAGCGAGACAGCACGTTCCAGGTTATCTTAGAGACGTTGTTGTCGTACCTGTTGTGCGACAGCGACCCGCACCAGGCGATCGACGATGTGCAGAACAGGGCACCGCCCGAAGCTGTCTCCCCGAATGCAAGGTCGGCCTTGACGCGCGGGTTGACGTCGGCGCCGAGGTTGGGCGGCACGACGCCGAATTCCTCGTTGACCAGCAGCATCATCGGGGAATGGCCGTCGGAGGAGGCGAGCCGGAGCATGTTGGGCGGCGAGCCGAGCTCGGTTGCGAGGCAGTCGAGCTCGATACCCGCCGCGCCGCCGCCGATCAGGCCGAAATCGCCGATGATCTCGTCCTCGACACCTTCGAAGATGAAGGCGGCGCGGGGATCGGCGGCATCGCGCGCGCGACGGTAGAAGCCGCTGACGTCGAAGCCTTGCGCAATGAAGCCGACGCCGCAGATCAGGTTCGGCGGCCGTCCGATGCGCCGCCACAATCCGCCGAGCTCGCCGGTGAAGGCGTGATGATATTCGCCCGGTTCGGCCATCCAGGTCCGGATGCCGTCCTCGGCGCGGCGCACCTCGATGACGCCGGGTAGCGTCTTGTGGAACGCGATCCGCCAATACCAGCCGTTGCCGCCCATATACATCAGGCGGCCGCCGCGATCGATCCAGGCTTTCATCGCATCCCACATCGCCGTCGAATGATACTCCGGATGCGTTCCAGTCAGGATGACGCGGTAGTCCTTGATCAGCGCGTAGCCGTCCGCGTGCAAATCCTCGTCGGTGATGACGTCGTAGTCGACGCCCTTGTGCTCGAGCCAGTCGAACAGATGGGTGTCCGCATTGTACTGATACAGCGCCGAGCCATGGCCGCCGAGCCAGGAATGGTAGCGCGGCGAGAAGTTCAGGACCGGGCGCAGCCGGCTCGAATAGCAGACGCCGGAGCCGTCGGCATGGCAATCGTAGAGCGAGCCGCCGAGCTCGGGGTGATCATAGAGATAGACGTCCGCGTGCCCGAACGGCAGCAGGCGGTTCATCTGCAGCTCGGCGCCGCGGGCGGTGATGTGCTCGCCATGGTTCGCGTAAGCGAGATAGGAGGCGGTCGGGGCGAGGAAGGCTACTTTCGGCCGCGCACGACGCTGCCGCGCGTCGCGCGGCGGACGAACGAAGAAGGCGAGATAGTCCTCGCGGGTGGCGTTTTCGTCGCTGTCGCCGCAGGACACGTGCAGGGCGTAGGGACCGCTGCGGATGTCGTCGGGAAGCAAGACCTCGACGCTGGTGTCCCACCCGAGGTCGTAGACATCGTCGTGATGGAAGTGGATGGCGCCGTATTGGTCCGGGCGTTGCCGGTAGTCGTGGGTCTCGCCGTCCCAGTTCGATCCGCGCATCGCGCGGGTCGGCAGATGGACGAGGCGGCCATGCAGGCCGTCGGGCCCGATATCGATCGCACGGTCGGTCTCGATCTCGCGGCTGAAATCCCAGCGCGCGATCACGTTCTCCGCGAACTCTGGCGACGGGGGATACGCGCTCAACCGCTCCTGCGTTGCGATCGGATGGATGCCGGCAAGCAGGACCGACCGTTCGATCTTGCCGTCGAAATGCGCCTCGACGCGGCCGGAACGTTGCGGCTGACCGGCCAGATGGAAGGTCCGCGCCCAGGAGTGCGACGACGGTGGCGGCGTCACGGCCGCTGTTTCGGCGTGCCCGGAATCGTCGACCAGCGCGTAGCGGCGCAAATTGCGCTGCTCGAGCCGCAGCTGGCCTGTGGAGGGATCGAACGAGACGGCGACCGCATACCATTGCCTGGTGAGCATGGGCTTGCCGGTCGAGGATTCCGTGACCAGCCCGGCGCCGGCGGAAATCCTTGCGGCGAGCGCACCCTGCGGCGAAAGACCGATCCAGACGCCGCGCTGCATGGTCGGATCCCATTGAGCGAACAGTGTTTGCTCGCCGCGCCCGGGTAGGGTAGGCCAAACGATTGTGAGAAAGGTAAAGACGCGTCGACCGAGGTCGGGCGCATCGTCGACGACCATATAGGAGCCGGCGTCGCCGACTTGCTTGCGGCCAGGGTGCGAGCCGTCGAGCGCAGTGGGCACATGGATGAATTTCAGGCCCGGCCCCTCCGGATTGCAATCGCCGTGCACGACACGAACGATGCGGGCGTCGAACCGATCCGCTTCTTCAAGCGAGATCTTGAAGGCGATCTTCTCGCCGGGGGCGACGGAATAGCGATCGGGATAACCCGTAACCTTCAGCATCCGGGGCGGCCTTCCATTGAACCGGCGTCCATTTCAATCCTGCAACTTGCCATCAAGGTGCTCGCCCGTCGCAGCATGCCAGCGGCGCCGAAACACTTCCCATTCCGCCTCCTCACGGCTTGCAAACGTGGTCTGCTCCTCGAAACGGATCGGATCTGCGCGGCGGGGCGGCATCGTTGCGAGCGTCCATTTGGCGAACGGCTTGCGGCAGACGATGATGATCTGATGGCCGGTCGGGTCGACGCGCAGGATTGACAGGATGCGCATCAGCCCGGGACTGTGCCCGCCGATCGGTTTGCGGCGAAACTCCTCGGCGAAGGGACGGTCGCTGACGGGATCGATCTTGTACATGGCTCGCTCGTTGGCTCCTCCGGACTACCTGCGCGCCTGGTCGGGCTGACCATGCGCAGGGGACAGCACAATATCGACGACTTCGGTCGGAAGGTCGATCGGCCAGTCGGCGGGGCCGGTGCCATCGCTGGCGATCGACGCCGTGCGCAGGCCGGCGGCGGAGGCCGAGGCGAGGCCGCTGTCGCTGTCCTCGACCGCGAGCAGGTGCTGCGCTTCGATGCGGAGGCGGCGCGCCGCCGTCGCGTAGGGTTCGGGATGCGGCTTGCCATTGGCGACGTCATCCAGGCTGATCGAGAATTGCAAATAGGGCAGCAGGTCTAACGTCGCGAGATTGGCGTCGACGATGCGCCGGCTGGAATTGGAGACGCAAACCTGCGGAATTCCGGCGAGCGCAAGCCGCTGGATCGCCTGCCGTGCACCCGCCAGGGCGCGCAGCCGGCCGGCGCCTGCAATGTAACGGCTTTCGATGCCGTCGAGCCACTCGGCTCGCGTCAGCGTCGGTGAAAAGCGGCCTCGCAGCCGTGTCCAGACGTCCTCCATGTGGACGCCGCGAAACGCAAGCGGCGGCAGGTCGCCGAGATCGACGCCGAACGTCGCCGAGGCCTCGAGCAGCGCCTGATGATGCAGGGGTTCGCTGTCGACCAGCGTTCCATCGATGTCCCAGGCGACCGCGATGATCCTCACGCGCGTGCTCCGCGATCGAAGCCCTGCATGCGGCGATAGAACTCGCGGAAAGCGCCGTAACCGTCGGAGTAGGCCTGGGCGCTGGCGGGATTTGGCTCGATGCGCCGGCTGTGGCCGGTGAGGTTGGTGATGGCTCCCCAATCGTCGGTGAGGCCGGTGCCGATGGCCGCGGTCCATGCCGCGCCGAGGCAGGAGCCCGGGTGCTGCGCCGACAGTTGCAGCGGCTTCTGAATGACGTCGGCGACGATCTGCATCCAGGTCAGGCTGTTCGAGCCGCCATCGGAGGCTCGGAATTGGATGGTCTCGGCACCCGCCTCCGCGAACACCTCGAGATGATGGCGTATGGCGTAGGCATAGGATTCGAGCAGCGCGCGCCAGAGATGCGCGACGCCATGGCTGAAGCTGAGCCCGGAGATCATGCCTCGCGCCGCGGCGTCATGGATCGGGGTCTTCTCCCCTAGAAAATACGGCACGATGGCCACGCCGTCGGCGCGGGGCGCGACGCGCGCGGCCAGATGATCGAGATATTGGTGCGGGCTGAGCCCGACCGCGTCGGCTTCCGCGGCGGCGCCACAGCCGAAATTGGTGACAAACCAGTTGAGCCCCGATCCGCCGGTCGACATGCAGCCATTGGGCACGTAGAGGCCCGGCATCAGATGATAGTCGAGGAACAGTCGCGGATCCGGTCGCGCGTTCTCGGAGATGGCGAGGACGTCGACCGAGCCGCCGAACTTCAACAGGCAGTCGCCGCGGCGCGCAAGCCCCGAAGCAAGCCCGGAGGCGATGAAGTCGGCTGCGCCGCCGACCACCGGCGTACCGGCGGCGAGGCCGCATTGCGCCGCCGCCGCCGGAGTCACCACGCCGATGATCTCGCTCGACATCGCCCGTCGCGGGATGCTGCGCTCGGGCAGGTGGGTGTGAGCGATAAGCGACGCGCGCAGTTTGGCCGCCCGCAAATCCGTGAGCCCCGCCTCCAGCGCCCAGTTCTGCTCGATCCGCCGTTCGCCGGTGAGGCGGAAGTTGATGTAGTCGTAGGAGCCGAACACGGTTGCTATCCTGGCGAAGACCTCCGGCTCGTGCCGTTCGATCCACCGGGTCTTTGCGGCGAGCAGTTGCTGATTGAGGCCGTTGCCGGCGAGCTGCGCAAACGCCCGATCGTCGATTTCGGCACGGAGCTCGTCGACCTCGGCGACACAGCGGCCATCGCTCTGCTGGATGCTCGGCCGCAGCAGCCGGTCATGCTGGTCCAGCAGCACGATCGCCGGAAGCATGCCCGCAACGCCGATCGCGGCGAGATCGTCAGGCGCAATGCCGCTGTTTGCGATCAGCGCGCGCGTGATCTCGCAGACATTCTTCCACCACTGCTCAGGGTCTTCCTCCGCCCACCCCGGATGCGGCGATCGGAGATCGACCGGCCGCGATTCCAGCGCTAGCGTCTGGTCGGGAAGCTTGATGAGAATCCCGATCGTCGAAGTGGTGCCGACGTCGATGCCGATGGCGTAGGACATGCGCTTGACCGATCCTTCAGCGCAGCTTCTCGACGGCGTCCATGAAGCGGCTGACGCGGGCCCTGTCGACCACGTTCCAGGTATTGCCGTCGACCTTGAAATGCGTGCCGACGATCGCCCCGTCGGCCACCGCAAGGACGTCCCGGACGTTGTCGATGGTGACGCCGGTGTTGGCGAACACGGGCGCGTCGTGGATCGCCTCGCAGACCTTGCGAAGATCGGATTGGTCGGCGGGCTGGCCGGTGATCGGGCCGGAAACCAGGATTGCGTCGGCGAGCGACGAGAAAATGGCGCTTTTGGCGCGAAGCTCGATCGGCCGCGCGTCGAGCGAATGGGCGAACTCGGCATTGATGTTGAAGAGCAGCTTGAGATCCGGACGGCCGAGGTTGCGGCGCAGCCGCGACGCGCTGGCACAGTCGGGCGCCCATACGCCCATGTCGGAGGCGAACACGCCGGTGAATATCTCGCGGACGAAACGCGCGCCGGTCGCGGCCGCAATCGCCACGCTCGCCGACGGGTCCCAGAGGTAGTTGACGCCGAACGGCACGTTCAGCGCAGGCTTGACCGCTTGGACGACGGCGGTCATCGCCGCCACTCCCTCGAGCGGGGCGGACGTGACGTAAGGGCGGTCGTTCTCGTTACCGAACATGACCGCGTCGACGCCGCCCGACTGCAGCGCCTCAGCATCGCGAGCCGCATCATCGATCAGTTTCGCAACCCCGCCGTCCGCATCGTACAACGGGCTCCCCGGCAATGCGCCGATGTGGATCATTGCGATAACGGCCTTCTTCTTGGGGGCGAAGAAATCGAACATCATGGTGAGTACCTCTTTCTTTCCTCGTATCCCGATCCGATCGTGTCTGCAGGGCCGACGATGCGCGTCTCGACGCTGGCGGCGTTGAGCGCCGCGGCGACGTCTTCGGGTGGCGGCGCGTCGGTCACGAGCGTGTCGATGGCGGAGAAGTCACTGACGTGGACCAGCGACATGCGCTGGAATTTCGAGCTGTCGCAGATGACCACCTTCAACGACGATCGACGCAGATAGAGACGCTTCAGCTCGCTGTCGTCGGGCGAGTAGTCGAACAGACCGTCGGCGGTCATGCCGGAGACGCCGATGAAGGCAACGTCGAACCAGAACCGCTCGAATTGCTCCAGCGCGGTACTTCCGCTTGCCGAGGGTTCCTCGCCGCGAACCTGTCCGCCGGGCATGTGAACGTCGCGCTTTGCGATCGCCAGCAGGCTCGCGGCGCGCAGGCTCGATGTGAAGAAGCGAAGGTTGGCACGCTCCCTCAGCAATTCGGCGAGCCGATAGGTCGTCGACCCGACATCCAGGGCGACCGTCTGCCGCGATCCGATCAGCTCCGCGGCTGCGAGCGCCAGGCGTCGCTTGACCTCGTCATTGCGCCGCAAGCGGGCATCGAACGCGGGCTCGTCGCGATCGATCGGCGTCGTCGCGGTCCCGTCTGGTGCCATGGCGCCGCCGTGGGTGCGGATCAGCGTTCCGTTGCGTCCGAGCTCATCGAGGTCGCGCCGGATGGTCATTTCCGAAACGCCGAGCTCTGCTGCGACATCGGACACGACCAGCACACCGCGCTTGCGTGCAGTGTCGACCAGGAACGCCTGCCGCATCTGGGGCGGCTGCCTTGGGCCAGTGGGGCGAGTGGCGGACACGTGTGCTCCTTCAAGACGATTCCAACACGAGTTTATCGCAAACGCTCGCTTTTCGCCCATCGAAGCTGCAAAATAGGCAATTATCGAACATAGTCAACCAAAGTACAGGCTTGTCATGTTCAAAAATGTGTAGTTATGATCGAAAATGTTTGAATGAGATCGAGTGTGGGCTGATCTCCGATCGAACGAGAGGGGCCTTGGCGCATGGGCGAATTCGATGGCAAGCGTGTGATCGTCACCGGCGCGGGTGCTGGTATCGGACGCGCCATCGCACTGGCTTTTGCCCATCAAGGCGCGCGCGTCGCCGTCGGTGATCTCAATCTCGAAAGCGCGCATGCGGTGGCCGGCGAATTTGGTGCCGGTGCAGACGCCTTCCAGGTCGATGTCAGCCAGCGCGCCTCGGTCGAGCCGGCCTTCGCGGGCGTGTTCGCGCGTTTCGACGGTTGCGATGTCCTGGTCGCCAACGCGGGTGTCTCCACCATGGCGCGCGCCGTGGACCTCACCGACGAGGATTGGGACTTCAACTTCCGCGTCAACGCGCGCGGCGTCTTCCTCACCAACCAGGTCGTCGCACGCCGGCTGCTCGCCGACGGCCGCGGCGGCGCCATCGTCAATACGGCGTCGCTTGCGGCAAAGGTGGGCGCGCCATTGCTGGCCCATTATTCGGCCAGCAAGTTTGCCGTACTCGGATGGACCCAAGCACTGGCCCGCGAGCTCGCGCCGCATGGCGTGCGGGTCAACGCGGTCTGTCCGGGTTTCGTCAAGACATCGATGCAGTCGCGCGAAGTCGTGTGGGAAGCGCAATTGCGCGGTCTCACGCCGGAGGCAGTGATCGCCGACTATGTCGCGCAAACTCCGCTCGGGCGGCTCGAGGAGCCCACCGACGTCGCCGACGTCGTGTTGTTCCTTGCCTCAGATGCCGCGCGCTTCATGACCGGACAGGGCATCAACGTGACGGGTGGAGTCTACATGACTTAGCGAATTCCAAAGCCGGACCGCGCAACGCGGCCGGCTGTGGGCGAAAGGGAGGCCGCAGGCCGCGGATTGCGGCATCGGCGGAAAGATCAGGACCATTTTTGGATCAGGAGCAAGGCCATGACGAACATCGATCGCCGAACGCTGCTCAAAGTGATGGGCGCAACGAGCTTGACGCCGCTGGTCATCGGAGGCTCGGCCAACCGGGCCCTGGCCGAAGGGGTCGAACTGAAGCCCACCAGCACCGAGACCGTCTATTTCCGCGGCTGGCCCTTCAAGCCCGAGGTGGTGGCCGACAATGTCAATCGATACAACAGCGAGGAGGGCGGCCACGTTGACTATCAGACGGTCACCCATGGCGACTATCCGACCCTGATGGAAAAATCGCTGATCGCCGGCGACAAACTCGACATCATCTACGGCAATCCGCCGACGGCCGTGCGCTTTCTCGAGGCCGGCTGGATCGCGCCGGCCGACGACGTGCCGAACATCGAGCAGATCAAGGCGGACATGTACGACAATGCCCGCAACGCCTTCACTTACAAGGACAAGCTGCTCGGCCTGTCGTATTTCCTGGCGATCCGCGGCCTGGTCGTCGTCAACACCGAGAAGCAGAAGGAGCTCGGCGTCGATGGTGCCCAGCCCAAGAACTGGGACGAGTTCTATGCCCAGCTGCTGGATCTCGCCAAGAAGGGCGGCAAGGACCTGTACATGCCGCATTGGTTCAACGAATTCTACGGCATCAGCTGGGCGTTCATCTGGGAGGTCATCAACCGCGGCGGCGCGCAGATTGATCCTAAGACCTTCGCGCCGCAGCTCACGGTCGATGGTGCCGGCGGCAAGACGCTCGCGGCCTGGAAGGCGATCTACAATGCCGGTCTCGTGAAGGAAGAGGTGCTGTCGTTCAACGAGGCGGCGATCGTCGACGCGTTCAGCTCCGGCCGCTATCTGTATTCGACACAGGCCTCGTACAACCTCGCCGTATTCAACGATCCCGCCAAGTCCAAGGTCGCCGGCAAGACCCGCTTCCTGCCCTATCAGGGCCAGAGCTGGGGCCTCCTCGACTCCGCCATGTACATCAAGTCGGCGCGCAAGCGGTCGGCTGCCCTCGATGTCGATGTCGGGCGGTTCCAGAGTTGGTATGGGTACAAGGACCAGACAGGAAAGGTCGCCGTCGGCCAGCGCTGGGCCGAGAACTCCATGTTGTTCTCGGCCTACAAAACCGTGATGGAGAGCGAAACGACCAAGGCCGCCTTCAAGAAGAACCTTGTCGCCGATGGAGATTTCGACGCGCTGCTTGCAGTCAATGCAAAGGCGCCGCATCCGGACACGTGGAAGACGGTGTATGCGGAAGAGTACAACACCTATCTCCGCAACCGGCTCGGCCAATTCTTGAGAAACGACGAAGCCGTGGAGAAGGTGATCGGGGACATCAACGCCCAACTCGCTTCCCTCAACAAGAAATACAAGCTCGGGTAACCGGCGAAGATGGGATCATCGCGACACCAGCGCCACGATGATCCCAAGACGCGGGACGGCAGGCGATGAAGAAGTATCGACGAGAATTGTCCAACGGACAGTTCGCATTGCTGTTGTCGGTGCCGGTCATCGCCTTCCTTGTCATGGTCATGATCTACCCGATGGGTTATGCGATCTGGCTATCGTTCCAGGAAGTGAGCTTCTTCGGCGGTTTCCGTACCAGCTATGCCGGGTTCGCAAATTACCAGGAAGCGCTGCTGTCGCGCGACTTCTGGTGGTCCACGCTGGTCACGGTCAGGTTTGTGCTGCTGTCGGTCGTTCTCTCGATCGGGATCGGTCTTGCGCTGGCAATGCTGATGGATCGCGCGGGCAAATGGCGCTCGCTCCTGGGAACGATCATCATCCTGCCCTGGTCGGTCTCGCTTTACGGGGCGGGAGTGATGTGGGCCTATCTCGCGCGGGGGCAGACCGGCGTGGCGTCGTCGCTGGTCAACCTGATCCTCGGCACCAACACGGCGGAGACGGCGACCGAAATTTCTCTGATCTCCGGCCGCCATATCGTCGACCTGCTGGCGCTCGGAAACGCCTGGAACATCGCCCCGCTGGTGGCCTTCTTCCTTCTCGCCAGTCTGAAGACCATCCCGAGCCGACTGTATGATCTTGCCGGGCTGGACCAATTGACCGCCTGGGAGCGCTTCGTGCACGTGACGTTGCCGCCGCTGCACTATTCGCTGTTCGTGTTCACCAGCATCGCGATGATCCTCTCGATGAAGCAGCTCGACTTCATCTATGTGATGTCCGCCGGTGGCCCTGGCGACGCGTCGTCGACCCTGACCTACCGGCTCTACGAGCTGGCGTTCCGGCAATCGAACTACGGGCTCTCGGCGGCGATGTCGTTCTACCTCCTGTTCCTGACCATCGGATCGGCGCTCGCGCTGCATGTCCTGTGGGGCCGGAAGCTGGAGAATCCGTGATGGCGAGGAGGCTCTGGCGCTGCGCGGGCAATTCGTTCTCGGTCACCGTCGCCGTGGTCTGGACGCTGCTGCCGATCTACTGGACGCTGAAGACCGCGCTGTTCGCGCCGGTCGAGGCGGTGGCGTTTCCCGCGCCAATCCTTCCGCTCCATCCGCACCTGGCGGCGTTCTTCAACATCTTCGGGTTCGGCTTCACCGATGCAAACGGGACCTATTTCATGCCGGCCGGCCAGGCGCCGCAGGTGATCAATGGCCTCGTCAACAGCCTGATCGTGGCGACCGCCGTCACCGTGATCACCCTGGTGATCGTGGTTCCACTGGCCTATGCGTTCGGGCGGTTTTCCTTCCGCGGCAAGACCGCGCTCCTGATGGCCATCCTGTTTTCCGTCGCGGTACCGCCGGTCTCCACGCTGATTCCGTTCTACATCCTCTTCATCCAGCTCGGCCTGACCGGCACGAGGTTCGGATTAGTCATCGTCAATCTCACGGTGACGGTGCCGTTTGTGACCTGGATGCTGATCGGATATTTTCGCAATCTGCCGCCGGTCGAGCGGCTGGCGCAGATCGACGGGTTCTCCCGGCTTGGAACGTTGCTGCGGGTGGTGATCCCGATGGCGCGAAGCGGCATTGCGGTCGCGGCGGTGGTGTCGTTCCTGTTCGCCTGGAACGAATTCGTGTTCGCGACGCAGCTCGTGAACGGCACCGATGCGGCGACTCTGCCGACCGCGGTATCCGGATTCCTGTTCCTCCAGCCGCAACCGGGACTGCTCTCCGCATCGCTGTGGATCTCGATCGTTCCGGCAGCGCTGGTTGCCTACTATCTGCAGCGCCACATCGCATCGCTCGGCATGGTCGATGCGATTCATTGATTGGCAAGCCCGGGATTGCGCATGACCACGATCAGGCTCGAAGGATTGCGGAAGGTGTTCGGCTCGGAGACGGCCGTCGAGAACACCAATCTGGAATTCGAAAGCGGCAAGTTCGTCGTCTTCCTCGGACCGTCCGGCTGCGGCAAGACGACGACGTTGAACATGATCGCCGGGTTCGAGACGCCGACCGAAGGACAGGTGCGGTTCGACGGCAGATCAGTGACCGACCTCCCGCCGCATGCGCGCAACGTGGCGATGGTGTTTCAGTCGGCGTTGCTCTATCCGCATCTGACGGCGCTCGCCAATATTCAGATGAGCCTCAGGCATGCCGGGTTGTCCGCCGACGAGACCAAGGCGCGAATCTCGTCGGCAACGCAGTTCTTGAAGGTTGACCATTTGCTGGCGAAGAAGCCAAGTGCGCTGTCTGGCGGCGAGCGGCAGCGCGTGGCTCTGGCCAAGGCCATCGTCAGGCAACCGTCGGTGTTCCTGATGGACGAGCCGTTCTCGGCGCTCGATGCGGCGCTGCGCAATTCGCTGCGGGCCGAGCTGGTTCATCTGCAGAAGACGCTCGGGGTCACCACGGTTTTCGTGACCCACGATCAGATCGAAGCCATGACGATGGGCGACGTCATCGTGGTGATGAACAAGGGCAGGGTCGAGCAGGTCGGCTCTCCGGACCAGATCTACAGCAGGCCGAACACCCGCTTCGTGGCCGGCTTCATCGGCTCGCCCGCGATGAACTTCGTCGAGGGCGTGCTCGGCGAGGGCGCAGGTGCGTTGCAGCTGCAGGCGAAGAATTCCTGCGTCGCATTGCCGGAACGGTTGCGTGACCGGGCGGGGGAGCGCGGGACAACCCATTGGCTCGGCGTCCGGCCCCAGCACATGCGGATATCGGACGGAGCGGCGGCGCCTTCGATCCCGGGCGAGGTCTGGGCCGTCGAGCGCCACGGCAAGGAAAATGTCGTCATCGTCCAGACCGTCGACGGCGGTACCATGCGCGTGCTGACGGCTCCTGATGCGACGATATCCGTCGGCGAGAAGGTCGCGCTGACGTTCGACCCCGAACGGGCCTATCTTTTCTCCCACGAGTACCCGGAATCATAGCTGAGTGATACGGCGGCCTTTGTATCGGCGCACGAAGAACTTATTCTATCGCGATTGATCGCCTTCGCGTTTTCACACAGCCTGCGCCGGAAGCGTGGCGGCGACGCACTCTGCACAGATTTTGACCTTTTGACCTTAGAGTCGGTTTCGAAAGTCATGAAGCACGAGCCATCCGACGCGTGAGCAGCATGACAGATGCGACGTAGAGGAAGGCGCGTCCGGAGTCGATGCTGGCCTCGAAGTCCTTTGCCAGTCGTCGATTGCGCCCAATCCATGCGAAGAACCGCTCGACGACCCAGCGCCGCGGGTTAACAGCGAATCCGACTTGATCGGGGTTTTTGCGGACGATCTCGACCGCGATCAAGGTGGCCTTGGCGATCTTCTCTCCGGCGTACCCGCTATCGGAGAAGACCCGCTGGATGAACGGGAAGATGCGGCGCGAAGCCCGCAGAAGCGGTCCGCCGCCGTCGCGATCCTGGATGTTCGCCGGATGCGGTTCGAGGACGAGGCCACGTCCGTCCGTGTCGACGAGCGCGTGGCGCTTGCGTCCTTGCCGGCATCGTGGCCGCCGGCCTCGGTGGTCTTGACACTCTGACTGTCGATGATCGCGGCCGAGGGGCTGGCGTCGCGCCCGACCCGTTCGCGATCTGCCATCACGAGCGCGTGGTTTATCCGTTCAAATCGCCCATCGTCGCGCCAAGCGGCGAACCAGCGGTAAATCGTCCCCCATGGCGGCAAGTCGTTCGGCAGCAGGCGCCACGGGCAGCCCGCCGCGTGACATAAAAGATGCCGTTGATGATCTCGCGCATCGGCCACTCGCGCGGCCTGCCTATCGCGCTAGGCTTTGGCAAGTGCGGCGCGATCACGCGCCACTCTGCGTCCGTGAGATCGGTCTGGTATCGGGTGACAATGCGGCTATGCTGTCGTCGGGTAGTTGGCGTCCACATGGCGAATCCAAGTTGGTTCAGGAAACCCCTTGGAATCACGGCGGGCGCCCAAGACACAACCCTTTTCAAAAACTGCTTTTGACAAGGCCTAGGGGGATTGAAATTGGACATCGACGGTTGGCTCCGCGGGATCGGCCTCGCCCAGTATGCGGAGATGTTCCGCGCCAACGACATCGACATCGAGCTGCTAGGCCGGCTGACCAATGACGACCTCAAGGACCTCGGCGTCGCATCGTTTGGCCATCGCAAGATGCTGCTGGAAGCTATTGCCGAGCTTGCCGGTGCCGTTCCGGTGTCGCTACAGCCTGCGTTGATTGAACCGAAGGCGCAGGATGCCGAGCGCCGCCAAGTCACGGTGATGTTCTCGGACCTTGTCGGCTCGACAGCCCTCTCCACCCGCATGGACCCGGAAGACCTGCGCGATGTCATTGCCGCTTATCAGAAATGCGCCGCCGAAGCCGTGCGCCGCTTTGGCGGGTTTGTGGCCAAGTACATGGGCGACGGCTTGCTCGTGTATTTCGGCTATCCGCAGGCGCATGAGGACGACGCCGAGCGGGCAGTACAGGCGGGGCTGGAGCTGGTCGCTGCGGTGAGCGCACTCAACTCACCCGTTTGGCTGCGAACCCGTGTCGGCATTGCGACCGGGCTCGTTGTAGTCGGCGACCTGATTGGATCGGGGGAGGCGCAGGAGCGCGGCATCATCGGTGAGACGCCGAACCTCGCGGCGCGTTTGCAGGGGATCGCCGAGCCGAACATGGTCGTCATCGCGGAGAGCACTCGAAAACTTCTCGGCGATCTCTTTGAGCTCACGGACCTCGGGCCGAAGGACCTTAGGGGCATCGGCGGGCTGGTACGGGCTTGGGCGGCGCTCCGGACGGGTTCGGTGGCAAGTCGCTTCGAGGCGCTGCACGCGGCCGGCCTGACCGCTCTCGTCGGGCGGGAAGAACAATTCGAGTTGCTGCTGCGGAGCTGGTCGAGAGCAAAGACCGGCGAAGGCCAGGTGGTGCTCCTTTCCGGCGAGGCCGGTATCGGTAAATCGCGGCTCACGGCCGCACTGATGGAAAGCCTCGCCGGCGAGCCGCACACAAGCTTGCGCTATTTCTGCTCGCCGCAGCACACCGACAGCGCACTTTATCCGGTCATTGGGCAGATGGAGCGCGCCGCGGGGTTGGCGCACGACGACACCCCGCAAGCTAAGCTCGACAAGCTCAATGCCGTACTCGCACAGGCCTCAACCTCCATCCAGGACGTCGCGCTCTTTGCCGAGATGCTGTCGCTGCCGAATGATGGACGATATCCCGCGATCGAGCTGACCCCGGAACAGCGCCGGCAAGGAACCCTGGAGGCCTTGACGACACAACTCGCGGGATTGGCTAGGCAGCAGCCGGTGCTGATGATCGTCGAAGATGCGCATTGGGTCGATCCCACGAGTCTGGAAGTGTTCGGTCGGACGGTGGACCAAATCAAAACTCTTCCGGTGTTGCTTATCGTGACTTTCCGTCCCGAATTCAGCGCGCCCTGGGCCGGGCAATCGGATGTTACCAGCCTGAAGCTGAACCGGCTTGCGGAGAACGAAGCAGCCGCCATCGTTGCAGACCTTGTCGGCAGTAAGCAGGTGCCGGCAGATGTCGTGGCTGAGATCATCGAGCGCACCGATGGTGTTCCGCTGTTCGTAGAGGAAATGACCAAGGCGGTGTTAGAGGCTGGGAGCGAAGGCGAAGCGCGAAGGACCGCTGCTGCGGTCCCATCCTCGGTTCTGGCTGTCCCTTCGAGCTTGCACGCAACGCTGATGGCGCGACTTGACCGCCTTGGCTCAGCGAAGGAGATGGCACAAATCGGCGCAGCGATTGGGCGGGAATTTTCGCATGCCTTGCTGGCTGCCGTTGCGATGCGGAACGAGCGCAGCCTATGTAATGCGCTGGACCAACTCTTGGACGCTGGGCTGCTATTCCGGCAGGGCGTGCCGCCCGGAGCCTCCTATCTGTTCAAGCACGCGCTGGTGCGGGACGCCGCCTATGGCTCTCTTTTGCGCGAGCCGCGTCGCAGCCTGCACGCTCGCATAGCGGGGGCGATAGAACACGCTTTCCCGGAAGCAGCTCAAAACCGCCCCGAGTTGTTAGCACATCACTACTCGGAGGCAGGAATGATCGAGCGGGCAGCGAAGCTCTGGGGAGTTGCCGGCCAGCGCTCAATCTCCCGCTCAGCGCTGGCCGAGGCAGCCGCACAATTGAGCCGCGCGGTTAGCCAGATGGCAACCCTGCCAGAGACATCCGCGCTGCGCCGCGAGCAGATCAAGTACCAAATCGAGCTCGTGACCGTTCTTATGCATGTCAAAGGTTATGGGGCGCCCGATACCAAGGCGGCGGTCGATCATGCCCGCCTTCTGATCGAGAAGGCCGAGGCGCTGGGTGAGCCTTCTGAGGACCCACTGTTGCTGTTCTCCTTGCTCTACGGCGCCTGGGTTCTCAATGTGGCCGCGTTCAACGGTGAAGCTGCCGGAGCTCTCGCAACTCAGTTCATGGCCCTCGCCGAAAAGCAACGGATGACGGGACCGCTGATGCTTGCGCACCGCATGGTCGGAATGACCGCGATGTCTACCGGGGACCAGGTTGCAGGACGAAGGCATCTTGATCGGGCGCTCGCGCTTTATGATCCCGCGGAGCACCGCGCGCTGGCAACACGTTTTGGCACCGACGCAAGGGTCGCTATCCTGGAGTGGCGGTCGCGGACGCTATGGCTCCAGGGTTACCCCGATGCGGCCCTCAAGGACGTCGACGAGTCGTTCAGAGGTGCGCGAGAGATGGGTCAGGCCGCCACACTGATGCATGCTCTAGCCCATTCAATTGCCACCCTGATTCTCTGCCGTCATTACACGTCTGCAAGCGTCCGAGCAGCCGAACTCGTCGCCCTGGCGGAACAGAAAGGCTCTTTGTACTGGAAGGCGAATGGGTTGATCTGGCAGGGCTGCCTGTCGGCACTGACTGGCCAGCCGTCGGATGCGATCGAGATACTCACTACAGCGGTCGCAGCCTACCGGTCGACCGCGGCAACAATTTATATGCCCTTCGTGTCGCTGCACTTGGCGCGCGCGCATGCGGAACTAGGGAAATTCACAGACGCCTGGCATCACATCGACGACGCGATCGCAGGAACGGAAAAGAGCCAGGAAAAATGGGCCGAGCCGGAAATACACCGTACCGCTGGCGAGATCGCACTGATGCTTCCTGAGGCCGAAGAAACCAAGGCCGAAGCCTGTTTCGAGCGCGCCCTGACAGTTGCGCGCCGACATAAGGCAAAATCCTGGGAACTTCGCACGGCAACAAGCCTTGCACGGCTCTGGCGCGACCAAGGCGAGCGACCGGCGGCCCATAAGCTTCTCGCCTCGATCTACGACTGGTTCACCGAGGGCTTCGATACGCTCGATTTGAAGCAAGCCAAGGCATTGCTGGACGAGTTGAACGCCTGACAAATCAATTTCGAAACGGCCTCTTAGGCGCGCGAGCGCTCTGCCTGCTGGAGCATCTGTTCACGGATGGCGGCGACGTCCTCATGACGAAGGCGCATCGCCGCTGCCGGCGGTTGACCTTCCATCATCCGCAGCTGGCTCATGCGGCCGCGCCGCCGGCCGTTGCAGAAACCGCACGAGCGGCGGATGGGTGAGGGGGGTGAGCAGCTGGCCGGCGGTCACAAAGTTGCGAGCTTCCCTCGTCAAAGGTCAGCGTGAGAAAATAATGCCAAGCAGCAGAGTCTTGGCGCTATCGTTCGAATGCCGCGACCGCGCATTGCCCTTCCACGATCAAGGCATCGGTAGTGCGCTGTCGATGTCCAGCTCGTCCAGTGCGTTGAAGGACGCACTCATCTCTTCGGACTAGCCGAATGGATCGAGGACATAGACATCGTGACCCATGGCGCGGCGAAAGGAGGCGGTACCTGCCCCATTTGCCCTTGGGATCGAGCGCGACCGCATCGGCCATGCGCTGCGTCCGTTTCCACGTGGCGCGTCTTACCGCCGCGCGTCGGTCTTGCCACCATGATGACTGCACGCCGCCGGCGGGGCCGGCGCAATCACCATGTTCGTCCCACGCCCGTATAGCTTCAAGGGATCAGATTTCTCCCTCATCATCTTTGGCAAGGACGGGCTAGTGAAGGTCGAGTGAGCTACCGAAGTGAGTGTTTTGCTGCCAAAGGTCATGGCGGCTTTCGTCCCTGCTTTGGCCAGCCCCCATTTGTTAACGACCACTTAGCTATCGCGGTTCAGCTACCCGACAGCGTCAATCGGCCAGGAGGGCTCGTGACCGCTGCAAGAGCTTAGGGAAAATGCCTCACAAGTGCGCCCGTATGCAGACCACAAAGGCGATGACTTCTTTGATATAATGACCTAACATCAATAAATTACCCCGGGTGGTTGATGTCTGACATTTACGATAAGGTGACGCTTCGCCAGATCCAGATTTTTCTGACCGTGGTTGAGCATCGCAGTTTTTTCCGTGCTGCCGCTCAGCTTCAACTTACGCCACCCGCGATCTCCATGCAGATGAGCCGCTTATCGGAGACTCTCGGCGCGCCGTTGTTCGACAAAGATGGAAGATCGATCCAGTTGACGCCTGCCGCGACGGCGCTCATTCCCTTTGCGGAGCGGATGACCGAATCGCTTCGTGAGGCCTGCAGCGTTATTGACGCGCTTCAAGGTAAGTTGGACGGTCTTGTGCGGGTGGCCATGGTCACCACGTCACGCAACTTCGGCCCGCATCTTTTGCAAGCATTCAGCCGTTTGCACCCCGAAATCGTCTTTGAAACAACCATCGCCAACCGCAGCGGCGTGATAGAGAAGCTTGAAACCCATCAAATTGATATAGCGCTTATGGGGCGGCCCCCTCAGCGGGTTGAGGTAGATGCAACGCCGTTCGCCAAACATCCCTATGTGCTTATCGGTCATCCCGATCACCCCTTGAACAAGCTGAACTGGATTTCACGGAAGGAACTGACGAAACACCCGTTTCTGGTACGCGAGGAAGGCTCGGGCACCCGCATGGTGCATGATCATTATTTCTTGAGTGAGAATCTTCCACTACCGAAAGCTCAGGTCATGGACAGCAACGAAAATATCAAACAGGCCGTCATGGCCGGGATGGGCCTGGCCTTTATTTCTGCCCATACCGTGGCGCTGGAGCGGCAGACTGGAAAGCTTGCGATTTTGATCGCCGAGGGAATGCCGGCGATGCGCGACTGGTTCGTTCTGCATATAAAGGGCAAGCGTCTCAGCCCCGCGGCCGAAAGCTTCAAAGCTTTTTTGCGGGATGAGGGGCGGGGCTTTATTCGCCGCTTCTTTGGCGAAGAGCCAGAAGCGCACCAGGCGAGACAACAGGCAAATCGATCGTCTACCCGTCACGCTCGCCCATCTAGGCTTCCTTGAAAAAACCTTTTGCGCATCGCGTCCAAGTGGCGCTTAGTGCGTGGAACGCGACTGTCACGTCGCGATAGCAGCTTTTGTCTCGAGAATCGAGATGTTGCGGCGCATTTCGTTCATAGTGATGGTAAAGCCCTCATCAAATCCCATGCCGGGCTTGACAAGCAATCGTTGCGGCCGGGTTGCCTGCGCAATGTGAAGGCAGGTGCGCGCTGAGATATCGGTCTCATTGCATGTGCCGCCCTGATAGGCTTCGACGTCACGCGAATGACAATAGCGCACGGCTTCAATCGTGTTGTGGATGCTTCCCAAATCCGGGGTTTTGATCTGCACCATATGGCAACAGCCAGCATCGACAAATTCTACGATGTCGGAATAGGTGTTGCACCACTCATCTGCAACGATCTTGACCCGGCTGTCGCGCGCGCGAAGCGCGTCGCGGATAGCGCCCAACACCTCGATCTGATCGGGACGATTTCCCATATCGACCGGCCCCTCGATATAAATAGAAAACGGCGCCGCCCTTTCTTCAAGGGTCGTGAGATAATCCGCGATCTTTCCGGGGGCGTTATCGAAGATTATTCCAATTGTGCCGTAGACGTCGATATGCAGCGCTGGCCTATAGCTGTCGCTGCTCCCCAATGTTTGAATTCGCTGGACCAGCCAGCTGACGTATTTCTGGAGCTTACCGCCGGTCTCGCCTAGCTTTACCGGCACGTTATTGATCAGGCCATGCGGCAACGCATCGACGTGCTTCATCACCATCTTATCAACGGCGCTATAACGATCATCGCCACTCTGACCGAACAGCTTGAGCGGAGATAGGTCGATGGGAAGATTGTATTCATCACAAACGACTTCCACTTTGAGCCGTCCCGACGCCTTCGCTGTCGCATCCAGCAAGGCTTGAGACAATCCATAGCGGATGGCCGTGTGGAGTTGACTTCCATCGCATTCGAGAGAGTCGAAGAAACGAGCGTTATCGGTGAACTTGCTCACATCGAGGCCCAGCAAAAGCGGACGCAGAATGTCCTTCATCCGCGGGATATAACGTACCGCGGAGAACAAAGGGTCGCGGCCACCGGCCCCGGAATACTGCACGGCGGCGCAATCGCCTTCCGCCCATTGACCGTTTTCAAGCTGCAGAATTACTGAAATGCACTCGCCTGGTTGACGGATTGTTTCGAAGCCGTGCGTGACGGGGGCCCCGGCATAGGTGAACCCATTCTGAGCCGCTCCGCTCTTGATGGCTGCCTGATCGTCGAAAAAAAACGATGAGAAGCCTGGAGTGAATTGTACATTGGTGATTTTCATGTGGCGGCTCCAAGATTATAGGTGCGGGCCGGATCGGCTGGGAGCGCGATGATTTCGGCGAGATGAGGGAGTGAAATTGAAGTGTTTTATCGCGATTTCATCTAAGCGGGGCGGCCGATCAATTTGCTCGAAGAGATCGCTCTCACGTCGTCCACAACCATTTCGAACGACACATCCCGGCCTTCCACAGCTGCGCGTTCGGCGATTTTCTCGCGATGAAATGCCAGGACATCTTCGGGGAGGGGGATACTGCCATGATCGAAGACGCGAATTGCGCCGTGATTGTCGCGCACTGGCGTCATGCGTCCTGCATTTACTTTGGCAGGCGCGAAGGGAACATCCATCACCCCCGCTTCAAAGGCGAGCACTGCGCCACGCCCGATATCTCCGCCGCCAAGGAAAATTACCTTCTTCATAACGGCATGGACTTCGCGTTCGATGATATCGACCTCTTGATCGATCTCGCGGGTATCGAGCGGCTTCTGATCGCGGATCATGTTGATCATCTGTCGTGTGGCTTGAAGCCCGGCACGGTTGGCTTCCATGGTTGGAACACCGCTTGCCTCGTGGGGGGTCTTCACGATGATCTTGGTTGCGCCTGCAAATTTGGCGGCCGCGGCGCCCAACGCGATAACGGAATAGGCTTGCGCTTCGTTTTCCGGAAAGCCGCCCATCCATTGGTGGAAGACCGTGGAGAGCACGTAATCGTCGTGGCCGAACTCGGCGAAGTAATGATGCGCGAGTTTTCGAAGAGATCGGATTGCGGCGATATCTTGCGCCAGATTGCCTGCCTGTCCATAGCCGAGCGTGATGCATTTAACGCCTTGCGTTAGGGCAAGCAGACCTTCGATCAGTGCGACGGCATGCGAGATGAAGGGTGGAACCAGCGTGCCCGTCAGTGGGCCGAAAGGCTCGCGATTGATACGGACGCCTTCCTCCTCATAGAGTCCCACGAGCCGATCGCAATATTGCCAATGGCGGATCGATCGCGCAAGCGGCACGTTTTTCGCGTATGGAATGTTATAGGATATGCCGCCACCTTCGAAACTGGAGAATCCCGCAGCCAGAGTGATCTCGGCCATGAGACGTGCGTCCGGAGTGCCATGACGGACCTGCACCGGTTTGCTGAGGCTGTCGATGAGGCGTACGCAGCCATCCACCCCGTGATTGACAGGAGGAAAACCGTTAAGCAGCGAGGTGCCTGCGGCACGGGATTTCTCAATTCCCTTTTGAGCCTCTTCGTAGCGGTTGTGCCGCGTGTAGGCGTCGACCGTGGTGGGCAGCACATCGCAATATGGTGATAGGTCGCTCAAAAGCTGGATATGTTCGCGAAGCAGCGCCACCCCGGCGCGGGGCTGCAAAATGGTTTGCCCTTGAGTCTCGGCATTGGCGAGCGCATCTGAAAACTTTTTCGCATCCGCCATATTCCGATGACGGAGGAGTCCATTCTTAAAATCGACGTCGCGGCCCGTATGCCAGGTCTGCAACACCTGGTCACGCTCCGCTTCATAGACGGAGCTGTCGAGCTTCTTGTTTTCGATAGAGAGATATTTCGTCATTTTCAGAAATAGACCAGTAAGCTGGCTTGCGCGTTTCTATGAGGCGGGAGTGAGTGATTGCAGGCCTTTTTGAACCGCCGCCGCCGGATGACCCTTTGCGATATTGGCCAGAAGCGGAAACAGGTAATCGGGGTCGCGACGATATTGCCCGCCCCGTGGCGACAATATGCGTTTGCCCTGCGCATCGGCACCAAGGCGGGAAATGCTGCGGGAGGGGTTGAAACCGGGGGTGTTTGCGAGATACCCGCCTGTTCCGACGATTTGGGAAACGCGCGTCAGGTCGCGGCCCGTCTGCATCGTCACCAAGCCGTCGGCCGTGCAAACCTCGTGGGCCCGGCCCGCGTGACGCATCAACGATGCCGCAATGTTCGCTTGCGCCAGGAGGGTGTCGTAGTGCATTTCCTCCGGATTGTTCGGCAGGGTTTCAGGTGCCGTGGTTACCTTGGAGACATATCGGTCAAATTCGGCATCTGCGGGATCGTCGGAAGGGGCAAGAGCGCGCAAGGCTTCGGCGGCCGCGCGAGCGGAAACGCGCATGCCGAGATCCCCTTCAACCGTGCGTTTTATTCTGGGCTCAGGCAAACCGCGGCGAACTGTACCCGGAACGTTTGTCTCTTCATGAAATGAATAAACGTCCGTCGTCGCCCCGCCCATGTCGATGAGCAGGAATTCCCCGAACTCAGGAGCAAATGTGCCGATATATTTGCAGTATTCGTAGAGTGCATAGGGCGTGGGGCTGGGCTCACGGCCTGTTGCGCGAACGATTTCATCGAGCCCTTTGCCCGCGATAATCTTGCTGAGAAAAACGTCCCGGATAGCTTTTCGGGCAGGTTCAGGATTTGGACAATCCAGCGTGGGCAACAGGTTGTCGACGCAGATCAGATCGAAACCGGCAAGGATTTGCTGGACGTCATCGCGTACATGGCTATTCCCGGCATAAACAATTGTGCTTGCCAGGGTCGAGTGCGCAAGTTTTCGAGCATTCTCGACCGGGTAACGGGCATTCCCACCGTCGGAGCCGCCAGCCAGCAAAATGATATCAGGGTTGGACTCCTGAAGGGCAGCAATATCCGCATTTGTCAATTCGTAGGCAAAACTCTGTGTGAGCTTGGCTCCTGCCGAATGAGCGGTGATACGGGCCATCTCCGCGGTGATTTCCGGAACGATACCCACAGCGGCGACTGCGAGGCCGCCCTTGGCTGAGGACGAATAGAAGAGTTGATCGGCATCGCCGTTCGCCGCCAATGCTTCAAATACCGCGTTAAACCCGCGAGAGAGGTTGTCGACCGTGGTTGGATGAGCGGCGCGCGCCACAAGCTCAAGCTGACCTTGAGCTGAAAACGCAAACATTGCGCCTTTGGTCCATGTCGACCCGATGTCGATGGAAATAAGCGTCATCCGGCTAGTCGGTGCGCGATACGCTCGGCTTGAACCATTGCGGCCGGAGCCTTTTTCCTGATGTCGGATTTCAGCAGGTCAGCGACTTCCGCCAGATTGACGCTGGGCTTGAAGACGCGGTCGAAGCCCATATCCTTGAACAGCGCCTCGACAGTGGAAAACTCCCGCTTGCCGACGACGAGATTGCCGCCGACGTACAGAAGAATTTCGCCGATACCGCGTTCGATGCAACGGCCGCGAAAACCTTGGCAATCGATCTCGCCGTGACCGTAGATGGAAGAAACGAGAATGGCCTCGGCCCCCGTTTCAATCGCCGCGTCGATGAACTCGTCCTGGCTCACCATGACACCTAGATTTACGACCTCGATGCCCAGGGGGGCGAGGACACTCATGATGATCTTATTGCCCACCGCGTGGCAGTCGGCTCCAATCACACCCAGCACGACTTTGAGCTTCGTAGCGCCCATCTGAAAATTCCATTTCCATGCCGAATTAGTAGGCAACGTACTAATGTTCTGATCTAAAAAGTCAATAAAATTAACTCGTCTATCAAAATCGATAAGAAAAACTTACCTGTTGATCGCGATAGCCAAGTCCCTTGACGATTTCCAGCGCGTTGGTCGAGCGCGCGCGACCGCCGCGCGAACCTGGGAACAGATAGCGCGCTACCGTGCGCTTGAGCTCCTGGTCAAGCAGAAGCGCCGTCACGATCTGGGAGTTGCGCGCACTTGTCAGGAGATTTGTCGTATCAATGATTCGAGCAGTGCTTTCAGCTGTTGGGTCTGCGCGTCGCCGTAGGTGCTCTCCCTAGTGAAGGCACGGTAACGGAGCCGCGTCTTTGGATGAGCGCATGATCGCCGGGGGCGAAAACCTCCAGTGGATCCGCCCAAAGTCGGCGCGTGGTCGTGCCTTTCGGCAGCGGAAAAACGGGAGAGGGACGCAGGAAGCCGAGATCCAAGCGCCGCTCCGTCAGCATTTCGACCTGCTCGCCCGTCGAAGCATGCAGTAATTCCAGCCGTATCTCGGGATATTCCTTGGAAAAGCGACGCAGGATCGTCGAGAATGACGCGTGGATCGGAGCCGAGGAGGTGTATCCGATGCGCAGACTGATCGCGGTCGACGAGCGCAGCGCCACGTTCAAAGTCAAGAACTACAGGATCGAGGGCCCCGGCCGGTACACGACGATGACGCTCGACGTCCGCGAGTTCATTCGCCGGTTTCTCATCACGTGCTGCCCAAGGGCTTCCATCGCATCCGTCACTACGGCTTGTTCGCAACCGGCAATCGCGCCAAGACGATCGCGCGAGCACGCCAACTCATGATCGTAGAACAGCGTATCACCCATGTAAGCGAACAGCTGCAGCAGCATCATGCCGACGTCGTCTCGCGAAGAACGGTCCTGTGGGCGTTCTCAAACCTCGTTGTACAACCGGACCAGGCGCCATTCGGACATCGGATATATCAGCCCGATCGAAGCTAAAAGCAGCTTAACCTTGTCCATTTTTTCGGGGGAAGATCATAGCGTTAGCGTATTCGCCGCGCTGATTTGCGATCCTGTCCGGTTACTCCTAAACCGCGGCACGCGAGGGTACTGCAGCCGAGCGGACATCATCCGCTTTGGATTCGGATAACCCCGTAGGGCGGAAGCTCAAGGCTACCCACCTTGCGGATAGAGGCGACGGCGCTGTCAAGCCAGGTGGGATCGCGCACCGCCGCTTCAAAGCTTCTTTCGTCGAGAACATGCAGTATGGCAGGGCCATCGAAGCCGTTGACTTTCAGGCGCTGGGGTTCACCTGACAGGTTGGCGAGCCAAAGCACTTGGCCACCTCCGCTGCGATGGGCTAGAGCGGCGACCTTTGAAGGTGAAGACGAATCCGTATCGATGCGTCTTGCGCCGCTCGCGGCGGCAATTCCCGCGATCACATGGTAGGTCGGATAGACCCTGGCGGCGCCGCGGTCAAACCACGGCTGGGCATGGGCCAATTTGCGATAGATCATCCCTTGTGAGCCAGTGGCAGAGCCAAGCGTCACAGTGTCGACACCGGCTACTGCGGCAGCCGACAGATAGCCGAGGCTCCATGCGGCGGCGAAGAGACCGCGTTGGCGTGGATCGATATCGGAGAGACAGATCCGCCCATTATCCGAGTTTGGCGGAACCGCGGCGCCATAAGGGTTGTCGCGACAGGGAATACTGGTCGGTCCGATGTGATACGGCGCTTTGCCAATCATGGTGCGTGCAGAGGCGAAGATCCACGGAAGGGTCTCGAGCGTTTCCATGATCGAGATGTCATCTGCCGCATGGACAATGGGGCAGCCCGTGTGGGTGATGAAGTCAAATACGCCCTTGGGGGCGGGTTTGCGGTTCAATTCGGTGAAATAGGACAGCATGCCACCGCCAAGCACCGCATCCGGGAAGGAGGCACGTGCTGCCGCCGCCATTTCCTCGTAGGTGGGCCCCCAAGGCCTCGGTGTGTTGGGCTGAAACGATTTGAGATCGTGCATCTGGGTGACGACAACGGACGCAGGTGTGAGCCCCGCAGCGTTCACGGCGCTCGCGATCGCAGACACTTCCTTATCGGCCGGCTCCTTGGCCGGCAAAATGATCTCAAGTGTGACCGGGACCCCCGTTTGCCTGGACAGGTCGCGGAAGCTTGCAGCGGCCTCCTTTTGCCCTTGCTCGCGTCCGTCGATCTGACAAACGAGCGCCTGAGGCTTCACCGCAGCGATAAGGTCCGCGGCCTGGAGGGCGGCGGCGGCTTCCATCATGGGTACGCCGAGGCCGATTTGCGGAATATGCCCCTTCGTGCCAGCAAGAGTCACGACTGTACCGGCCGCTGAGTGCGCTGATCGTGATTTTGGCGGTTTGCCAGAGACGGTAAGGGTAACTGATTGGCTGAAGCTCTTGCCTTTCTGCAATGTGTAGGGCCAGGGATCGAGCAGGGAGCACACATAGGTCTTGTAGGAAGCGTCCATCCAGTTTCGATGGTCCTCCATCTCGAACTTGTTTCCCTCCATCAGAACGGTCACCTCAACTCCGGAAATCGGCTCGTGCTTAAGTGAGCGGATCTCGAAAATGGGCTGACCGGGGCTGATGAGTTTAGGGAACTTGCGTTTCTCTTTCTTTCCGTCCGTGTGAACGACTTCAACCGGAAGCCCCACCGTTCCCGCGAGCGGATGCAGCACAACAAAGCCGGTCCGATTGGTGAGGAAGTCAGAAAGCGGCGTTCCCTCGGCAGAAAACGTCAGTGTACCGTCACTCTTTGCGTCGATCTTGGCGGAGTAGCGGATCGCCTGATCCTTATCCTTGCAATTGGCTTCATAACTGATCGTAAAGCCATCTTTGAGTTGGCGGACTTTCACGTTCTCGATTGCCGGAGCATAGGTGCCCCAGTCCTTGTCGCGTACGATATAGGCAATTCCACGCAAGACCTCTTCACCGCGATAGCGGATGGTGCGCAGGGCGCCGCTGCCGAAGACTGCCGAGATGGGACCTGCCCTCAATTCGCGGCGTTTACCGTCTGGAATTTCGGTTCCGAACAGCTTGATTGCACGGCTCGGCTTCTTCTGGGCCATGGCGGCCTCCTCAAATGACCTTGTCAGTTTGCGGATCGATCAGAACTGCGCGGGTCATATCGATGTCGATACGAACCTGTTCGCCGGGAGCGGTGACCTCGTGGGCCGCGAATTCTGCCGTGATGCTGCTTCCCCCGAGCGGCATGCTGACCTGCACCCGTGAGCCTGTCGGTTGAACGAGCTCTATGGTTGACGGCAACTGGACGTGGCCTGGCGCAGCGCTCGCGCCCGCTTTTGCGATGTGCTGTGGCCTGAGCCCCAAAATAATGGCTTGGCCGTTCGGCGCCTTGCGCCCGGCTGGCAGGGTGAGCTTGGTTCCATCGCGAAGGGCCACATCGCCGCTTTCGATGGTGGCGGGAAGGAAGTTCATCTTCGGGCTGCCGAGGAAACCTGCCACGAAGCGCGTTGCCGGCCGCTCGAACAAATCAAGCGGCGCGCCGAGTTGTTCAATCCTGCCATCCCGCAGAAGCGCAATGCGGTCGGCGAGTGTCATCGCCTCGATCTGATCGTGAGTCACGTAGATCATGGTGCGGCCGAGCTCCTGATGGAGCCGCTTGATCTCAACCCGCATATCATCACGAAGCTGAGCATCGAGATTGCTAAGCGGTTCATCAAACAGGAAAAGCAGCGCATCGCGCACGATCGCGCGGCCGATCGCAACGCGCTGGCGCTGACCGCCGGAGAGCTCGCGTGGAAATCGTTGGAGAAGTTGCGCAATGCCGAGCATCTCGGCGGCACGCTTCACTCGTTTATTGGCCTCGTCAGATGCAACTTTCCGCGCACGCAGGCCGAATGCGATATTTTCGTAGACATTTAGATAGGGATAGAGCGCGTAATTCTGGAACACCATCGCGATATCGCGATCGCGTGGGCGTGCCCACGTAACGTCTTTTCCGCCGATTTCAATCGTGCCGGCGCTCGCTTCCTCGAGCCCTGCAATGGTGCGGAGCAGGGTTGATTTGCCGCATCCCGATGGGCCCACTAGCACCGTGAATTCGCCCGAGGGTACCTCAAGATCGATTCCCTTGACGGCGTGGTATGCGCCGTAGTGCTTGTGAAGTCCGCTGATTTTCAGATCCGACACGACCTAACCCTTGACTGCGCCCATGGATATGCCGCGCACCAGGTAGCGCTGCAGCGTTGCAACGGTGACGAACACGGGAATGGTTCCAAGCACCGACATGGCAGCGATCTTGGACCAGAAATTCGACTGGCCGCCAAAGTAATGCGTGACTTGGACTGTGTAGGTTGCGACCTCGGTCCGGGTGAGCACCAGTGCAAATAGAAAGTCGTTCCAGGAGAAGACGAAGGTGAAGACGGCGGTAGCAAAGAGCCCCGCGCGTGCCATGGGAAACACGACTTTCCATAGGACTTCCCAGCGGCTGCAGCCGTCGATCAGAGCACTCTCCTCGAGCTCTAGGGGAATATCCTCGATATAGCCGCGCATCATCCAGATCACATAGGGCAAGCTGAACGCGGTGTAGAGAATGATGAGCCCAATGTAGGTATCCACCCAGCCGAGCCAGACATAGAGGAGGAACACCGGGAATACGATGGCCACGGGCGGAATCATGCGCTGCGAGATGATCCAGACTGCGAGGTTCTCGCCACCTGTTTTGAATCGCACCAGCGAGTAGGCCGCGATAGTGCCTAGGATCATGGCGAAGAAGGTTGATACCGAAGCAAGCACAAGACTGTTGCCGACGGTTTTGGCATCGCCATCCTTGAACAACACCGCATAATTGTTGAACTGAATGCTCCTCGGATACCACACTGGTGGAAACGCGAAGATCTCGCCTGGCGTCTTGAAGGACATCGCGAACAGCCAATAGATCGGAAAGGCGAAGATGACGACGAGCGACACCGCGGTGAGGTAGCGGAGGGCGAGTTTCGTTTCCTTGCGGCGATGAAATGGAACGGTCTTCATTTTGCCAGCCCCATGCGGCGGATGGCAAAGGTGACGATGACGGTGAGGAGCGCGATTACCAGAAAGGCGATCGCTGCCGTGTAGCTGGACTCGAACTGGCGGAAGCCCTGGACATAGGCATATACCGAAATTGTTTCGGTCATGGTGCCGGGGCCGCCCGCCGTGAGCGCCCAGATGATATCGAAGATGCGGAAGAGGTCGAGGCCGCGGATCAGAATGGCGATCGACATGACTGGCCAGATTGCGGGGAGAACAATATAGCGGAAACTCCGCCAGAATCGCGCTCCGTCAATCTCTGCGGCCTCGGTCAGTGAACGGTCGACATTGGAAAGAGCCGCCAGCAGGATCAGGAACATGAAGGGTGTCCACTGCCAGATCTCACAGAAAATGATGGCGGGATAGACGAGGCGCGGATTGACCGTCCACAGCGCCGCCACCGGGTAGCCGGCGAACCAGCCAATGATCTGGTTGATCGGACCGTAACGATTGTCGAACAGGAGCCGCCAAGTGGCGCCGGCGACAATTGGCGAGATAATCGTTGGCAGCACCAGCAACGAAATCAGAATCTGCCGCCCCGGCATGCGGTCAAGGAACAGATAGGCCATGGCGAGGCCGAGCAGCAGCTCGATGGGTAGCGCTATCACGATGACAAGCGCCGTATGAGCAAGCGACTGCCATAGCCTCGCATCGTGAAAGAGCTGAATGAAATTCAACAGTCCGGCAAAGGATGTATCGGTCTCCAGCATGGTGACGCGCATGAAGCTCACCACCAAGGAGAAGATCAGCGGGAACAAGCCGATCAGCAACAGCAGGAAGATGGCCGGCGAGATCAGCCAGTATTTGAAGTTGCGATCGGGATAGGCGATGGCGGCCATGGCTGAAGCGTTCCGCTTTAGTCTCGTGCCGTCGTGGACAGCAGGCGAAGCCTCCCCCGCCGGACGGCGGGAGAGGGGAGAGGGCTGCTTACACTTTCGGATAGGCGCCGGAATTGGCGGCCCAGCTCGCATAGACCGCCTTCTGTTTGTCGACGCCGATCTTCTGCGTGATGGTGTCCCACTCAGCTGCCGCCGCGTCGAGGATCGTCTTCGGATCGTCGCCCGCCCAGAGCTTTGAAATCGCCTGGCGCAATACCTCCTCATACTTGTCGGTTTGCAGGAGCGACAGATCGAGAAGGCCCGTCTGCGAGGCCTGCTTCAGGGCCGCCAGATAGTCCTTGGCGTTTGGCCACAGAGCCAGATAGCCGGGGTCCGCATAGTGCGAGTCGCGGAACGGATCGCGCAGCGTATATGGAAGCTGAACGCGCTGGCGGCTTACATCTTCGCTGTTGAGCCACTGGATGAACAGATAGGCAGCGTCCTTGTTTTTCGAGGTTGACGAGATTGACAATGAAAAGCCGGCAGCGAGCTCGGGATGCCCTCCCGGCGGCAGGGCGTAGCCCACTTTGCCCGCGATGGTTGTTTTCGGGACCCAGTTCAGCGCCTCCTGGTCGGTACCGTAACCCTCGGCCCAGCGCCCATAAGGTGGCCATGAGATCGTCATGGCGGATTGGCCTTGCAGAAAAGCCGCGAGATTCTCCACGAAGCCGAACTGCTCGACGCCAGGCGGCATGAATCTGTTCTCGTTGCGCATGCCGGTGAAGACCTTGATGCCGACGTCGGAGTTGATCGTGGCCTTCATGGTGTCAGCGGCAAAGAACTTGCCGCCCTCATTGCGGAAGCGTTCCTCGAACATGTACATCGCGTAAGGAGGCTGTCGGAAGAACGAGGCGCCGTAGATACCTTTGTCCTTCAGGATATCCGTAAGACCAGCTCCGACGACATCGAAATCGGCCCAGGTCTTGGGTACCGCGAGGTTCTTGCCGGTCTTGTCCTTGAAGGCTTTCTGGACGGCCGTGTCCTCGAAGAGGTCGCGCCGATAATACATGATGAAAACGTCGCCATCATCGGGGAAGCCGTAGATCTTGCCGCCCACTTTCATCCAGTTGTCGCGGAACGTCGGCGCAATCGTCTGGAGCTCGGGGGCGTAGCCATATTTCTCGACATAGGGGTCGAGCACCTCAAGCGCGCCGGCCTGCGCAAGATCGGGCATCCAGGCAGGAATGACGTTAAGCGCGTCATAGGCGCCGGCTCCAGACTTGTAGTCCTGCATGATCTTGGTGAACATCTCGGCGGTCGCGACCTCGACCACCTTCACGTCCATGCCGGTCAGCTCTTTCCATTTCGGGCCGGAGAAGTGGGTGGGGTCGAGCGACTGAAGGCCGGCCTCCCAGACAATAGTGATCGAGCGTCCCTTGTATTGCTGCGCGGCCTTGACAGCGGCGTCGGCGGCCGATGCGGCCCAGGCCGGCCTTCCAATGGCTGCGGTGAGGCCTGCGGCCAGGCTGATCTTTCCGAAGTCACGTCTATTGACCATTGTGTCCTCCCATTTGTTGAATGGCGAAAGCCATTCAAAGCCCCTCGCTCGTTGCGGCGAGGATTTCTTAAGTGGCGAATTCGCGGCTGTACTCCTTGAGTTTGCGCTGGAAAGTCGGCTTTTCGAGCACAGCGCGGTTGACGATACCGCGCGGGATTCGTCCGTGTTGAATGTCAAGCACAGCCCTGATGTCGGCTGCACCGTTTCCGGCGAAGCACTGATCGGTCCAGCAAAGTGCGTGAGGCGTCACGATAACGTTGTCGAGTGCGAAAAGAGGATCGGCCGGATCCGTCGGCTCCTGCTCGAAAACATCGAGGGCCGCGCCGGCGATCCGCCCGCTTGCAAGAACGTCCGTGAGAGCCTTTTGATCGACGATTGGTCCGCGCGCAGTGTTGATGAAAAAGGCGGTCCTCTTCATCAAGGCGAGGCGGTCGGCATTCACGAGCTCGCGGGTCTCTGCCGTCAGCGGGCAGTTCACCGTAACGATGTCGGCGTGAGCGAAGACGTCGTCGAGACCAACAAGTTCGATTCCGAGCTCGGCCGCCAGCCTGGTATCCGCATATGGATCATGGGCGATGAATCTCATGTCGAACGGCTTGGCAAGGCGGAACAGCTCCGCGCCGATATTGCCGATACCGATCGAACCCAGCGTCCGGCCGACGAGGCCAGTGCCCATATGCTCACCGCGGGCGGCAAAACCCGATGGGCCCTGCCGGGTCAGCTTGTCCTTCACCATCAGCCGCCCGGTGAGTGCCAGGATGAAGGTCATGATCGACACGGCGACAGGGCGGCGCACGCCGTCGGGCGTGATCGCCAACGCGATGTCCGCGGCGGTACAGGTGGTCACATCCACCGTGTCATAACCGACGCCAAAACGGGCGATGATACTGAGCCTTCCGTTCTTGGGTGCGCTTTCGGGCGCAAAGCGGTGAGCCAGCAGGATGAGCGCATCGAAGTCTTCAAGGTCGCTGCTGCGCAGAGGATTGGCGTTCCCCAAATAGACCACCTCCACGCTGGAGGCCTCTTGCAGAGGCTTTAGATCGAAATCGGGGAACACGGCTGAGCCGTCGGCCTTCCTGAAATCACCGGAAAGGGCAACACGGAATGGGGCGCTCATGTCATGCATCCCTTCCGCAGCGTGGTGATTGCGGCGGCAAGCGCATCCCGAAGCACCCAAACGTCGCCCGAATAGCAGCAAAAATCGAAGCCCTGCTTGTAGAGCGCGATTCCGATCTCGGTGGTCGGCACAAGGCGGCCGAGTGCTTTTTTGTGCTTCTTGGTGGCCGTAATCGTGCGCTCAACCGCCGTCAGAAATTTCGGATGATCGAACTGCCCCGGAATGCCAAGCGAGACTGACAAGTCGAAATGGCCGATCCACAGACAGTCGATGCCATCGACGGCGGCAATCTCGTCGACATTTTCGGCGCCTTCGGCGGTCTCGATCTGGCAGAACAGCGTCGTCCGCTCATTGGCGGCCGCCAGCTTCTCGGGCACCGAGCCCTGCGCATAGGCATCATGTGCAACGCTCAAGGCGACGCCACGTCGCCCATCCGGATAGTATTTCATGCAATCGACGACCGCCTTTGCTTCTGCGGCAGTGTTGACCATCGGGATCATGATCCCTTCCGCGCCCACGTCGCAGGCCCGCGCGATGTGGTGATATTCCTTTGATGGCACGCGGACGATGGCCGGCAGCCCTGCGGCTTCAAAATAGCGCGTCGCGCTTTTGACGGTTTCGAAGCCGAAACCTGAGTGTTCGAGATCGAAGAGAGCGAAATCGCACTCCGCCTGTTTGAGGATATGACCGATTCCTGGAGTGGCAAACTCGACGATGAAATGACCAAGCTTGACCTCTGGCGTCCGGGTCATCTGCTTGAGGCTGGTACGAGTCATCGTTCATCCTCCGTTTAACGTCTGATGTTTGATCCCTCGAAAGATAAGATGAGCTTTGCAACGGTCTCGTTCATCGCGAGATCGCCACTGGTCTTGTTGAATGCGGCGAAGTGCGGCGAATGGCAAGTGAGGAGGGAAAGCCGTGCGGCTACTACAGAGTTCGTAAAGAAAGATGCAGTCGTTCGCCCCGTGGACGCGTGCACGGCGGGTTACGCGCACCCTGTTTTGCGCTCCCATGACGTTTTGCGCATTCTCATCGATGAACTTGCGGAATGCCGCCGCCGTACCCGGCTCTGGCCCGAAGTCGACCGTGACCACAAACGCGTTCATCTGGCCGCCCTCCGGGCCTTCCAGTAGAGTTTGGCAACCTGGTCGAGGTGCGAGCGCATGCGGGCATCAGCGAGTTCTGGATCATGGGCCTTGATCGCCTCGAAGATCGCGACATGCGCGTCGAAGGCGACCCGGTTCTGGCCGGGATAGCTGAGCGTTACGCGCCTCTGGTCGACCAGCCAATCGATGATGGCCCGGTGCATGACCACATAGATGGGATTCTTGGGGATCGTAGCGATGGCGTAGTGAAAGGCGACATCCGAGTCTTCAAACCGTCGGATGTCGCCGATGGACTTGTAGTTCGCATCCAGCGCATTGCTCAGTTGGCGGATATCCTTCGGTGTGGCGTTGCGCGCCGCATCGCGCGCCAGGCCGGTTTCGAAGAGGGCGCGCGCATCCTGGAAATGGTGGATTCCGTCGTCATCGGAGAGCAGGTATTTGGCACTGCCCGACAGCGACGTCATGACGACTTCAGCGTTCGGGGCGGTGACCCGTGCTCGCGAACCCGCCCGCAGATCGACGAGCCCGGCCTGCTGCAGATGAAACAGCGCCTCGCGGATCGCTGTCCGGCCCACGCCAAACTCTGCCATGAGCTGACGTTCTGATGGCAGCTCGGCGCCAGCCACCAACTCCCGGTCGCGTATCCTCTGCTCGAGGACATTGGCGACCTGCTCAAAAAGGCGCGATCTCTTGAGCTGAAAACTCATTGGTATACCTAGTATACCAGGCACGGTAGGTTGCCCTGACCGCGCTGTCAATATGGCCAAGCTTGGTCGACGGCTGCAGGCTTGCGAGGCCCCTGCAATCGCCGACGCCACGCACCAGCAGGGGGTATCCCCTGCCGCGAAGGGAGCAGGCTCGCGTATCGAAGGCGATATCCAGGGCCAGACCGTGCAGAACCTGCGGATGTTTGCAGCAAATGGCGTTGAGCACTTTGCGACCGAGCTGCTCGTCGACGACGAAGTGCCGCAAGTACCCTATTCGAAGGTTGCTAAGACGGCTTGATAAGCCAAATAACGAATCTCGTGGCGATAGAGAGGGCCAGCGGGAAGGGGAACCTGCATCATCATGATGATGATCAGTCGTTGCTTCGGATCAACGAAGAACGTGGTACCCCATGCGCCAGTCCAATAAAATGACCCAGTTGATCCGGGCAGCGGATTTTGCCCTCCCTCGATGCGCACCGCAAAGCCCAATCCAAAACTTTGTCCCATCGCTGGCGTCGGCCCGATATCTCCAAAGCGCTGCAGGGCCGCGGCTGAATATCCGATCCCTGGCTTAAGCGCATTTGACGTCATTAGGTCGATGGTTGACTGCGAAAGCAGGCGCGTGTTTCCAAGTTGGCCGTCATGCAACAGCATCTCGCAAAAGAGCAGGTAGTCCGAGGCGGTAGACACGAGACCGCCACCGCCGGAGAACAACCTCGGCTTTTGGGTGGCGTCGAACAGGGGAGGACGTTTTCCGGTCGCCGGATCTATCTGCGGCTGTGCGAGTCGATCGCGATCGGCCTCACCCACATAGAAGCCTGTTGACGACATGCCGAGCGGTTTTGTGATGCGCTCATCGATGAATTGGTCCAGGTCCATTCCAGAAACGACTTCGATGACCCGGCCGAGCACATCGACCGCCACGCCGTATTCCCAAACCTCGCCCGGTTGGTGGGCAAGGGGAAGCTTGGAAATCTTCGTCACCATCTCGGCCAGCGTTGTGTTCCGATCGAGAACGTTTGCATCCCGATAGGCGTCCGAGACGGGGCCATTGCCAATCGGAGGCGGATAGACGAGCCCAGCAGTATGGCGAAGAAGGTCCTGAACAGTCATCGGCCGTATCTGAGGCTGCATGACAGTTTCCGTCTTGCCGGTGGCTGGATCAACCTGTTCGACGCGAACCTGCAAATCCTTAAATTCCGGAAGATACTTGGACACGGGCGCGGCGATATCTAGCTTTCCTTCCTCGGCCAACATCATGGCACCAACACTGACGATTGGCTTGGTCATAGAGGCAATTCGGAAGATCGAATCGGTGGTCATGGCAATCTTCTGCTCGCGGTCCCGAAATCCGAAAGCTTGAAAGTAAGCTACCTTGTCATTGCGGGCGATTAGCACCACCGCTCCGGGAATTTGGCCACTATCGACAAATCCTTGGAACGCCTGTGTCACCCGATTTAGGCGATCGGTGTCAAATCCAAGTTTTCCGGGATCGCGCTCGGGCTGCAATTGATCAGCAAGAGCCGGGGCCGACACGACTGCTGCCACCAACACGAACAGAAATTGTCTGCATAGTCTCATGACGCTTCCTCCTCTTTAGAGAAACAGCTCCCTAAGTGTCCGAGAAGCTCGAATATGCTTCAGTCTATGGCACAATAGGATAGATGGTCACGTAAGTCAGTCTAATGACGATGACGCTCGTTCAAAATGCTGCAGTGCAGGAGTCCGAAAGTGTGTAGGTTTCTCGGACGCCGACATGAGGAGACGTTCCACGCACTGATGCGGTCGGCGTCCGAGAAGCGCCAAGGCACAAAGTCGCGGGAAGTTTGGCACCGGTTGGGCAGCGAGTGTTATGGGGATTTACGCCGTCGCCGACC
>Ga0210401_10000557_pt1 | contig 45476 bp, 30 predicted proteins | sample IncBWH32MmetaG_FD_150866 | JGI IMG/M metagenome (GOLD analysis project Ga0210401, IMG submission 150866) | Forest soil microbial communities from Barre Woods Harvard Forest LTER site, Petersham, Massachusetts, United States - Inc-BW-H-32-M | ecosystem: Environmental > Terrestrial > Soil >...
CTTTGCTGCTGACTGAAATCGACGTCAACGGCGCGGCTTTCAGATCTGCTCCGGTTTCCTTCTCGAACGCGCTGTGCCTCGCGGTTGAGAGGACCGCTGAGTTCGCCGAATCCCGCCAGGTGACACTAATCGCGCCAGTGGTGGACCTAGGCCTCGTTCTGGCGGACGAGAACTTGTTGGTCAGAGCCCTTCAGGCCCTGCTGGAGACCGCCGTTAAATTCTCCGATAAGAGCGGGGCTGTGCGCTTGGCACATGAATCCGCGCAAGATTCACGGAGGCTTGAGATCGAGAGCCAGGGCCGGACGATCCCAGGCCCTGCCTTGGCGAAAGTCTTCGATCTTTTCTCGATTGGCGAAGCGATCACGCCGGGCGGCGACTTGGGGGTGGGCCTGCCCTTGGCGTATCGCATTCTCTCGTTGTTCGGCGCTTCACTCAACGTCGCGAACCGGGATTCGACAGGAATACTACTGACCATATCTTTAAGGAATGCCGGCCGCAATCTGGACTGACGCCCGCGCCACGTTCATTATAGTAAGCGATGGCCCGCGACACCCTCGTCGACTTCTTCCAGGACTTCGCCGGCCAGCCCCAGGAATTCCTGATCTACGATGACGGCTTTCGCAGCCACCACTACCGCTATGACGAAGTCTCGGCCAAAGCTTACGCATTCGCCGCTCGCCTGCGCGACGCCGGCATTCAAAAAGACGACAAAGTAATTCTCTACGGCGAAAACCGCCCGGAATGGATCATCGCGCTGTGGGGATGCCTGCTCGAAGGCGTGATCGCGGTCCCCATCGACTATCGGTCGTCACCCGAATTCGTCGAGCGCATCGACCGCATCGTGAACGCCCGAGCCATACTGATAGGCGACGAAGTCTCGCTCCCGGCTTCACCCAAAATCTGGACGCTTGCCGCTCTGAACGACGCTCAGCCCGGCGCCCTCACCACGCCCGCGATTCAGAAAGATCAGACCGCCGAGATCATCTTCACCTCCGGAGCTACAGCCGAGCCCAAAGGCGCCATCATCACTCACCGCAACATCCTCGCCAACATCCTGCCGGTGGAGCGCGAGGTCCAAAAATATCGCAAATACGGCGGTCCCTTTTTCCCGATCCGCTTCCTCAACCTGCTGCCCCTCAGTCACATGTTCGGCCAAGCCATGGCTACCTTCATGCCGCCCATGCTGCCCGGCATCGTCGTCTTCATGCGCGGATACAATCCGAAAGAGATCGTCCGCCAGATTCACACCCGCCGCATCTCGGTCCTGGTCTCGGTCCCGCAGATCCTGGAAATCCTGCGGGAACATCTGCAGCAGACCTTTCCGCAACTGAAAGACTTGCGCCCGACCAGCGCGCACTGGCTCCGCCGCTGGTGGCGATATCGCAAAGTCCATCGCCTCTTTGGTTGGAAATTCTGGAGCTTCATCGTCGGCGCGGCGCCGCTCTCGGCCGATCTGGAGTTATTTTTCACGGAGCTTGGATTCGTGGTGATCCAAGGCTACGGCCTCACCGAGACCGCCCCCATCGTGACGCTGAATCACCCGTTCCACGCTCGCAAGGGAACGGTCGGCACGCCCATTGGAGGCGTCGAAGTGAAGATCGCCGCTGACGGCGAAATCCTGGTGCGCGGCGAAAACGTAACCACCGGATATTTCCAACATCCAGAAGAAACCGCCCAAGCGTTCGAAGACGGCTGGTTTCATACCGGCGACATCGGCGAGCGCAAGGAAAACGGCGATCTCGTCATTCTCGGCCGCAAGAAGGAAATGATCGTGACGCCGGAAGGCCTCAACGTCTTTCCGGAGGATGTCGAAGGCGTCTTAAACCGGCAGCCAGGCGTGCGAGATTCCGCCGTAATCGGAACCGACCGCGTTCATGCCGTATTGATCCTCGACCCTGGGGCTGATGCCGATGAAATCGTACGACGCGCCAACTCGGAGCTCGCCAACTTCCAGCGCATCCGCAGCGTCTCGCTCTGGCCTTACCCCGAGTTTCCGCGCACCGAAGGCACCGGGAAACTGAAGCGGCTCCAGATCGCGAAGGGAACCCCGCCGCCGGCCAAGTCCTCGAAGTTCGATGGCACAGTTCCGCTAGAAAACCTGACTTCGCTGGAGCGCGTGGAGCGAATGGTGGCACTGGGGCTTGACGAATCGGAAATCGCGGGCGTCCCGCCAACCGAAGCACGTTTAGCCACGTCCGATTTTCCAGCCTGGAACCGGGGCCGGCTCGCCCGCGCCGCCCGCCGAACCCTGCTACCTGGGTTCCTTTTGCCGCTTACCAGAATCTTTGCTCACGTTCGAACCGAGGGGCTGGCCAATCTCGACGGGCTGGAGCCTCCGGTGATCTTTGCGTCGAACCATCAAAGCTTTATGGATGTCCCCGCGATCCTGGGCGCGCTACCCGCAAAATGGCGCTGCCGGGTGGCGCCGGCGATGCGTAAGGAGTTTTTTAGTGAGCACTTTCACGCCAAAAGCTTCACCAATAGCTTGAATTATTATTTGTCGACCCTCTTCTTCAACTGTTTCCCGATTCCCCAGCACGAACCCGGTGCCTTGGCCACTATGCGCTACATTGGCGAACTGGCAAACGAACGCTGGTGCGTCCTCATTTTCCCGGAAGGAAGGATGACCCGGGCGGGCGAGATCGCGCCCTTTCAGCCTGGCGTAGGTATGATCGCTTCGAAGCTGGAACTGCCTGTTGTTCCAATTCGAATCGACGGTCTTGATCATGTACTACATGAGGGTTGGAAAATGGCGCATCCAGGCCCGGTTCGCATCGCGTTCGGTCCTCCGCTCCACTTGACCGGCGACAATTACCTGGCCATGGCAAAAGAGGTGGAAGAAGCCGTCCGGAAACTTTGACGCCGTGATATCTTAGGCCATGCGCTCCATACTGCTGGGCCTAGTGGCTTCGTTTTGTCTTTTTGCCGCCGGCCTTGCCGGGACATATAAAGGAACGTACTCCGGATCAGCGGGCGCCAGTGGAGACTTCGTAGTCTCCCTTACCCAGGCAGACGGCGGCGAATGGAAGTCGGAAGTGACATTCGCGCTCGGCGGGGCGGATGTCAAAACCAAGATCACGTCGGTCACTGTGGACGGATCGAAAGTCAAAATTGTCTACGAATTCGATCTGCAAGGTACTGCGCTCGAATCAACCGTTACCGGGGAGCTGAACGGCGCTACGCTGGCCGGCGATTACCACACGAAAGTAGTGGCTGATGGCTCGGCCGTAGACGAAGGAACCTGGAAAGCCACGTCCGGCCAGTAGCTTCACTCCGGCTTTTCGAACAGCCCGATCTGCTCCTTGGGCGTTGGCTTCGTTTTGCGGATTCGCAGCGGGCTGCCGATCACGCCCAGCACCTGGACCCCGGTCACAGCCGCTTTGGGAATAAATACGCGCTGGTTCTGAAACCCAGGATCGGGCGGGATCACGGAAAAACCGTAAGGTTCCATCAGAAGGAGATTGTTGCTCAACAGACCGTCCATGGCGTCGCCGTCGCGGAAGCGCATCCGAATCCAAAGCCCCTCCATCTTGGGACGAGTCGTGAACAGACGCAGCTCTTTGCGAGGCTCACCCTGCTGGAAATCTCGAACAAAACAGACCAGTTTCACTTCGGCGTAGGGTACGATATTGACGGCTCCGTCCTGGCTTAGCAGCTCCAGGCCCTCAGGGAGCAGATAGTTTTGCGGGCTTACGAAGCCTGAGAGAGGCTCGCGGTCAAAACGGGACACCAGCACCTTCTTATTCGTCGATCCCCCCAAAGGGCTCCTTTAATGCCTGTACCGGCAACCTAAGCACTTTTCTTCCAAACAATTTCGCGAATATTGTATCATTGGCACAATGCGCCCCGGTGCATCGATTTCCGCCCATGTGGCTTCGTTTCTCGATTTCTGCCGTATCGAGAAGGGGCTGGCGAGGACTACAATTGAGTCCTATCGTCTTGATTTGGAACGATTTGCAGGTTCTATCCAGGCCGCCAATCAGTGGTCCGACCCGGAGTGCGTCCGCCGCCATATCGATTCGCTCTACCAGGCCAGGATGGCCAGCCGATCCATTTCCCGGCATCTGACGACTCTCCGGAACCTGTATCGATACCTTTTGGAGAAGGGCATCGTCGATTCAGACCCGACCGCTAATCTGGCTGCTCCAAAACAGTGGCAAAGTCTTCCTAAATACCTAAATAAGAAGCAGATTGATGACCTAATGGCCGCCCCGGACCAAGCCAAGCCGCAAGGGTTACGGGACCGCGCTATGCTCGAATTCCTCTATGCTACCGGGTTGCGCGTCTCCGAGCTTTGCCGCGCCCGGGTGTCGGACCTCGACCCGAACATGGGTTACGTCCGGGTGGTCGGGAAGGGCAACAAGCACCGGCTGGTCCCGGTGGGAAAGGCGGCGCTTCAGGCGGTTGAGTATTATCTGACCAGCGGAAGGCCGCGGCTGCTGAAGAACCGGCCCAGTCCGTATTTGTTCGTGACCAATCGCGCCGGCGCCATGACGCGCCAGGCCTTCTGGAAACTTCTAGCCTCCTATGGAAAGAAGGCGGGAATGTTCCACGACCTCACGCCGCATGTGTTGCGGCACACTTTCGCGACTCATCTGCTGGAGGGCGGGGCAGACTTGAGGAGCGTGCAAACCATGTTGGGGCACGCCGATATTTCGACGACGCAAATTTACACGCATGTTATGCGGTCCCGGCTGCGGAAAACCGTAGACGAGCATCATCCGAGGGCCTGAAGAGAGCGAATCGATGAGCGATTACATGTATATGCTCGAGAGCCACCTGAGTTCTGATCAGAGCCGCGTGGTTTCCGAAGTCCAGGCCGCCGCGACGCATGCCAACGTGAACGTTTTCCTCACGGGCGGGGCCATGCGCGACATGCTGGGCGGCTTCACGATCCAGGAGATCGACTTCACGGTGGAAGGAAATGCGCCCAAACTGGCCGAGATCATCGCCAAGAAAGCCGGCGCCAAAGTGTTGTCGACCGACGAGAACCGCAAAGTGGCCCAGATGCTTTTCCCCGGCGGCGTGCACGCCACGATCGGAATGGCACGGCAGGAGAAATTTCCGAAGCCGGGCGCCAAACCGGTGGTCCGTCCGGCAACCATCCACGAAGATCTGCGCGGGCGCGACTTCACCATTAACTCCATCGCGCTCTCGCTGAATCCTGCCTCACGCGGGTTGCTGCTCGATCCGAATAATGGCGTCGGCGACCTGGAGCGCAAAGAGCTGCGCGCGGTCAGCAACTACACTTTGTACGACGATCCTATCCGGCTGCTTCGCTTGCTGCGCTTTAAGGTACGGCTGGGATACAACATCGAAGAGCGCACCAAGATGCAATACGACAATGCGCGCGAGGCGCAGCTGGAGACACGCATCCCTCAGGAAGCGCTGCTCGAGGAACTGCGGCATATCGCCAATGAACCGAACTGCGCGGATGTAATCGGCATTCTCGAGGAAGAAAAGCTCCTGGCTCTGATTTCGCCCCTGCTGACGGCCGCCAAGCTGAACATGCCTGGGCTGCAGAAACTGCAAAAGGCTAAGCAGCTGGTTCCCTTCGGCATCGACATCCACTTGGAGAGCATAGGCCTGTTCCTGTATTTCCTGACCGAGAAGTTGAACGTCAAGGAGAAGGCGGCGCTTGCCAAGGGGATCGGTCTGAACAAGAGAGAGATCGAGCTGTGGCAAAAGCTGGATGTGAAGGCCAAGAAGCTGGAAAAGGACTTGAAGTCGGCAAAACTTCAAAAGCCGTCGCACGTTTATTCACTGCTTTCGAAATCGCCGGGCGATCAATTCCTGTTCCTGCTGGCGCACTCTTCCGAGCGCCTGGTGCACGACCGCATCCGGAATTATCTGCAGAAGTATCTGCCCAGCGCGCAGGAAGTCACCGACAAAGATGTGCTGGCTACGGGCGCGAAGCCGGGCACGCCGAAATTCCAGAAGACGCGGGAAGAGCTGATTCTAACGAAGCTGGACGCACGTCCCAAGAAGGTGCCGCCGCCGGAAGTTCCACAGACGCCCATGGGAGCCGCGCCCGGGAAGCCGGTGGCCGCTGCGCCACTGATGGCGCGCAAATAAGCTCGGGGCTGCTCGTTTTATCTGAACGTCGCGGTTGCGCTAAAGCCGATTTCGCCCAGCGCGAGACCGATATCGATACCGCTCGCGGTTAACGGCATGTAGATATCGTTCTGCATTCCCATACCGCCGCTGCCGGGCGGCAGGGCCGACAAAATGTACGAGGGTACCGTCACCTGTCCGTCGCTGGCGCTGATCAGGCAGGTAAAACCGAGGCTGACGGATGGTGCCGTCGAAGTTGCCTTAGAGGTGGAAACACCGGTGACGTAAACGTAGGAGCCTGGATTTCCACCCGTCCAAGTTGCTGTGAGATTCTGGCTGCGGTCAATGGTTGCGGCTATGCCAGGATTGGTCCAGCTCAAAAGAGGATTCGAGAAGGTAAGGACGGAGGTGAAGGGGCCGACGTCCGCGCCACCGCTTCCCGTGAAAGTGAACGTTCCCCCGGTGTCCGGGATCGCCGTCGCGCTGAGAGTCGAGGCAAACATACCCAATCCCAAGGGCGAAGGTGGCACGGTGAGGGAAAGTCCATTGGGGCCGGTCAATGTGAGGGTGCCCGGGTCGAGGCCCGTGATGGACCCGATGGTTGCCGGCTGGAGGTAGTCCACAATGCATCCACCAGGCGATACGGGCTGGTTGGGCGAGTAGAGGCCGCTGTATGCCACAAACGTCCCACCGGCGACGTTGCTCACGGGTTTATTACCGGTCGTATTCGCCTGTATCGCGACTAATCCGGTCCTTAGGGCCTGAGAACCCGTCGACGTGAGCTGGTTGCCGGTCAGACCGTTGACTGCGTCGACACACGCGCCGCCGACGCCGTTGACGGGGATCGTCGCGATGTTGCCGAGGACACCTCCCGAAACAGCGGCGAGAGAAATCCAGCAGCCGTTGGAAATCGAGGCCGGTATGATTATGTTGATCTGATTGACGCCGGGGAAGCCGGCGGAGCCCTGATAGAGTATGCTGGCCGGAGCTCCGCCGACATAGACCTGGAGCGGAGTCGCCACTGCGTGAGGGGTCGGTGTATAGGTAGTGTCGCTATCGGCCGGGTCTGCTCCGAGGCCGGTGGTCCACAGGGTGATGACCTCGCCAGGTGTACCCGAGTTCGTGTAAGTAAGCAGAGCGCCGCTAACGGCATCGGTGGCGACGGCGGAGTTGGTGTAGAAAGTGTTAATCCCTAGCGCGGCGGGTACAACCTGAAGGGTTGCCGCATTACTGGCGACACCGTTGTAGGTCACAGTAAGGGTTCCGGTTCCAACCGGAGTGGATGCGGGAAGCACTGCGGCGATCTGGGTTGGACTGGTGTAGTAGATCGCCGGGTGGACGGTCACGCCGTTCACAGTCGCCGAGATGCTCGCTCCATTCAGAGTCAGCGGAAGGCCGGGCGCGGCGCTGGACTGTAAAGTTGGAGTGCCCGCGTCCGCCAGGCCCGTTCCAGTAACGACGAAGATACTGCTAGGGGCGATCCCATAGCTCGGAAACCCGGCGGCGATGCCGCTCGAGTTATTCCGAATCGCGGTGATGACCGGCGGGCCGGTGGTGCCCCCGCCCGATACGCCGAACGTCGTGAACATCAGGGTGATGCTAGAACTTGTCGAGGCGGTCACTAACACTTTGGCGTAGTGCCCGCCATTCGTGTGCACGTAAAAGGAATCTGACCAAGCCAGGGGGACGTTGACGGCGTCAAGAGTGGCCGTAGGGATTGTTGCGGCTGAATAACCCGGCCAGAACTGCACGATCGACTGGGAGGCGGTGGCGAAGTCCGTCGCACTCTTGAGGCCGACGTTGGCTGCCTTCGCGGAGCCTTGCGGAGTGATGCCGCTAGAACTGAATTGGATGTCCCCGCCGGAACTGGAAACGGCTCCTGTATCGAAGTTCAGGTTGGTGGTGTTCGAAGCCGATAGAGTCGTCGTTTGATTGAGGTCGGCGAAAATGGCCGCCGGAAAGATGACTGCTAGAACCGGTATGGTCAGGCGCTGCCCGAGTGCTCGTATCATTAAGTTAGAATCCCCTGGAAGTTAGAATCCCCTGAAAGTTAGAATCCCCTGGAAGTTAGAATCCCCTGGATGGCATGAACGATTCTATCGTGCGGCGGGGCCCGTACGCGCTGGCGCGCAAACAGTAACCAGATCAGCCATGCCGCCAGCAAGGAAACGCCCGTTAAAGTTCCTCCGACATACACGCTCGTGGGGCGATAGCGCATCTCGATCTGGTGATGACCACGATCGACGACTACGCCACGAACTATGGCGTAAGCTGCGTAGAGCGGCGCGGGTTGGCTATCGATGGTGGCCACCCAGTCCTTGGAGTAGCCATCGGCGAGTACGACCATGCCGCGGCAGTTCATCTGGACGTCTAAGATGGCGTGCTGGATATCGTGACGAAGTAGACGTACTTGATCGCCCGAGCACTTTTCAAGCGATGGAGGATCGCCTTGCAGGATGACGGTCCGGTTCAAATCGAGCGAGGGCTCATTTAGATGCGGCTCGAGTTCGTCGAGGTTGCGAATTGTGGACGTTTCGTGAACCGGCCACGCTCTGGGCATGGCCGTATCGGTTTCAAACACTTTAATTCCGTCCGCGCCCGAGAAAATCTCTACGAGCCCGGCACGCGGCGGCTGCTTGGCGACGTAATAGCGTACGCCGAAGAGGTCGTGCGTGCGATCGTAGCCCAGCACAGGGACGAAAGCCCGCGGCGCCGAGGAGACGTAGCCCATATAGCTTTCGACGCCATACCAGTCACCGAAATTGTAGGGCACGTCATCATCCTTGAGGTCGACGCGAAACGGCCCGGGTCGGCCTTTCAGGAAGGTTGCGATGTCGGAGTCGCGCATGAGCGAGCTCCAGTACCGGTAGCCCTGATCACGATTCGCCAAATCTGCTTGGGTGAGCGAGCCGATTTCAAGCATCACGAGGACGATCAGCAAGACTGGAACAGAACGAGGCTGAATGGTTTCCGTGCGCAGCGAGTTCAGGAGCACGATCAAGAGGATTGCAACGATTCCAGTCACGGCGATCGGCGATGCGCGAGCGGTCACCGGTGTGTGAAACGACCAGACGATCGCTTCGAAGGTCCAAATGGCAATGGCGACTACTCCGCAGCCGATCATGACGCGCTTCGCCCAGACGGACTGCGCGTTTTCAATCAGGGAGTCGACTCCGAATGCGGCCAGCACACAGATGCCCAGATGAAAAATGAAGACGGCCATGGCAGGATTGCGCGCCTTTTCTACAAAAGGCACCAGCGCATAGATGACGCCGTGCAGAATCGTCGGGCTCGAAAATGCAAAGATCAGTCCGGCCAACGCGACGGCGGCGAACAATCGCACCGGAAATTCGCTCCACGCCAGCGCGACCCCCAGAATCGCCAGCGAGAACACTACGATTCCCACGAATGGATTGGAGTGCGTGAACAAGCTTTGGAGAAATATACCGAGTACGGACGCCGGGTTGAGACTGAACTCATTGTGCACGGAATACGGCACCGGCTCGTCCCACGTGAATTCGTGGCTCGCGTTGACCCAGCGCACGGACCCCTGCGCATAGGAATAGGCCGGAAGCGTTTGCAGAGCGCTCACCAGCACCATGGTGACTATCAGCGCGACGAAGCACTGCGATCGCTCGGCACGGTGTCTTCGCGCAATCTGGTAGATCCAGACGCCGGCAATCGCGAGCAAGGTAAAAATCGGGATCTGATGATGGCCGCCGAGCCATGCGATCCCGAGAAACGCGCCGGAGACAATCGAATTTACCAGTGGCTTGTCGCCTCGCAGCGCGCGCAGCGAGAACAGGAACACCAGCGGCGCCCAAACGGCTCCGTTGAGCAACTGTGGCCAGGCAGTAGTCGCGATGTACCCGGCAAAGGCGAACGCGGACGCGGCTAGGATCGATGCGGTCCGGGATCGGCCCAGATCGCGGCACAGCATGTAGCAGGCGAGCGCGGCCATAAATCGAATCAGGGCGATGTACCAGTTGAGGGTGGTGTCGCGAATGAAGCCGTCCTTCAGCGGCGCGAGGAACAGGAGCCAATTGAATGGGTAGGCGACCCCCGGTTGTCCCTGGCCGATTAAGGATTGCCCGCCGACTTGATAGGGATCCCACAACATCGGGTGGCCGTGATGCCATTGCGCGGCCTGCACCTGCAACCAGGGTGCTACCTGATTGGTCAGATCGGGTTGATCGAATTCTTGGTATTGACTCGTCAGCAGAGTCTTCCAGTGCACCCCGATGGTCAGGGCGAGCAGAATCAGCGGCGCGAGAAAAAGTTGTTTGGCGCGCGTGAGAAATATCAAGCTTGCTTTCAAAGACCTTTTCCCCGGCTCATTCAACTACACCATTATCAGTTTTCTTAATTGGAAGTCTACTGGAAACTCCTCACTTTGGCGCAAACCAATCGGGTTGCCTTGAAGACCTAGCGGGACAGTCCAGCTCTAGTTTTCGCTCTCTAAGCCGGCTCTCATTGCCCACGGTGGCCGTCGATTGATCTCGACCCTACCATGTTTGCCTCCGTCACCACCCGACAGTATTCAGTGCGAACGGCGATGCTTACGTTGGACAAGCGCAAAGCCAGACGGGGGTGACCATTGCCGTGCAATAAATAGGGAGATTGATTGATGGAACACGGTACCTAGCATTAGCGTATACCAGGCATTGTGGAGTACTCGGAAGAGAGCAAAGACCGGCGAATCACCCAACTACGGAAGGGCATCCTGGAGTTGGCTGTGATGGGCGCCCTCTACGACCAGCGCCACTACGGTTATTCGTTAATCCGGGCACTGTCGGAAAACGGTTCCATATCTCTCAAGGAAGGGACTGTTTATCCTATCCTGGCACGGTTGGACCGGGACGGAGTGGTCCGATCCGCATGGGTGGAATCGGATCAAGGGCCACCTCGCAAGTATTACACCCTGACATCGTCCGGACGGCAGCTCTTCGATGAGCTGAGCCACGAGTTTGACCTGTTGGTTTCCCTGGTCCAGCACAAGTGGAAGGCCGGGGAGCAACCGAATGAGGGTGGAAAAAAACTGCTGGTCCGAAAGGCTTAAGACATAAATGAACAACTATCCAGAAGTGGTTGCGAAGCTGGTGGATGATTATCTGCGGCGCGTGAGGTTGCAATTGGGCCAGCTTCCGGCTCTTGAGCAGGACGAGTTCGTGAGGGAAATCCAGTCGCACTTGTATGATGCTTACCAGCAAATGCCGGGCGAAGACGAGATCACGAGAATTCTGGCGGTGTTGCGCAACTTCGGCGAGCCTGGCGAAGTGGTGCAGGACCGGCTACCTGCGGCGATGGTGCGTTCCGGCACGAACCGCAACCTGCCGCTGTATGTTCTGGGCGGAATACTGATCGCGTTGTTCGGTATTCCTTTGGGATTTGGCGGCGTGGCGGTGCTGGTGGGCATCCTCATTACCTTGGCGGCGATGGTGGCGGTCTTTTATGCGATCGGTGGAGTTGTCTTTTTGACGGGAGCGTTGTTAATGTTGATGGGTTTCGCGCGAACCGCCGCGCCGGAATTCTGGGACAGAATGGTAGCCCTCGGTTTTATACGCCTGGACGGGCCGGCGGGCGACTTTCTGGATCAGTTACCTGCGTCCGAACAGGGCCTTCTCATGATCGTGCTGGCCGCCCTGGTGGTAGCGGGCGGGTTGGGGATGCTGTGGGTGGGAAGATACCTGATCAGGGGACTGCGGTTCCTGTTTAGCCTGGCTCTAGACCGGCTCCGAGAGTTTGCCGAACGAATTCGGCGGCGTGCTCATCCGGATGAAGTGCGGCCGCCTGTGGCAGCGATGCCCGCGATGGCACGCAAGTAACCCCGATAGAGACATTTGGTTCTACCGCGATGCCGAAGCGGGCCGTGAAATGGAATGAACTGCCTTTACCGACCTGGCTTTCCACCCAAATGTGACCGCCCAGCAGCTCAGTCAACTGACGTGAAATGGTCAGCCCCAGGCCCGTTCCACCATAGGTGCGGGTGGTGGAATTGTCGGCTTGGGTAAAGGACGCGAAGATCTCGCTTAGCTTGTCCGGTGGAATGCCGACTCCCGTATCTTTGACAGTGAACCGCAGCATCACATGCCGATGGTCCCGAGACTCGTTTTGAACCGATAGAGTCACTCCGCCCGAGCGGGTGAATTTGACGGCGTTCCCGACCAGGTTCACGATGATCTGACGCAGGCGAACCGGATCACCGGTGATGAGATCGACGACCTGAGGATCGATGCGCGAGTTGAGATCTAAACCCTTCTGCTGGGCACGAAGCGCAAGCGCCTTCATGGTCTGAGCCAGGCTTTCGCGGAGACTGAAGTTTACTGTCTGAAGATCGAGCTTTCCGGCTTCAATCTTCGAAAAATCCAAGATGTCGTTGATGATGGTCAGCAGCGCGTCCGCCGACTCCTTGGCCGTTTCCAGATAATCACGCTGTTCAGAATCGACGACAGTATCCAGCGTCAGGTCGAGCATGCCGAGAATCCCATTCATCGGAGTGCGGATCTCGTGGCTCATGTTCGCGAGAAACTCGCTTTTGGCACGGCTGGCCGACTGCGCCGCTTGCTCGGCCCGTTTGCGCTCCAGAATTTCTTGCTCCAGCCGCAGATTGACGGCTCGCAGGGTAGCGCGCTGCAGATGCGCCTTCAGCGCGAGGTGAACGACCACGCCAAACAGGATCGCGCCGGATAGCCCTCCCAACAAAGTCAGGTTGGTTAGCAGGTCCATCTTGCTTTGGTTCTTGGCCGAAAATGCGTCCCATAAACCAACTCGCACGATCACCAGAAAAAGACTCGCGCCGATCGGCACCCAGGCGGGCACGCTAAGCGCCGGTTGGGTCATGCCAAAGGCCACGACCGCAGCGCCGATCCCTAGTGAGAAGAGACCAACCGCAGTGTGCAAAGCTACGCCGCTCAAGTTGCCCCAGGCAAAGGCATCTCCCGCTCCCGAAAGCGCGCCGATAGCGCAGGTTGCACCGACCGCGGCGACCAGCAAACCCGTGAGGCCGAGAACCGGGGGCATGATGGAACGAGTCTCCGTCTGGGAGAAAGCAAATCCGACCCCGAGCAAAAGGAAGCAGGCTGCGGTAGTGAAAGACGCGCGATCGAGAAGTGTGGCGATCGCCAATGTTGCGGTGATCGCAGAACTGATGAATGCAAACCGCGCTCGACCTATTGCGATGCATAGGAGAGCGAAGCCGCTCAAGACAAAACACGTGGCTGTGGTGCGCTGCATCGGGGCCAGATTGGGGGTCTGAAAGCCCACCAGAAACGCGAAGCCGAGCAGGATAGCCAGTGCGCCGGAAAGGACCCCGGTCATTCGGGGAAAAGATATACCTGGAAAGCTAGGCACCCTCCCAGCTATCGACCGACTTACGACAAAGCTTTAAGGCTCTGATGCTTGCGGTTCAATTCTTCTTTTTGCCGCCTAAGAGCCCGTTGAGCAGTCCACCGGCGGCCTTCCCGACATCGCCTCCCACACCCTTCAACTCCTCTTTGGCGATGGCGCCGACGTCCGGCTTGAAAACCGGATTCGAAGAGGTCCCTTCGACGGTGAAGGGAATCGGTTTGTTTCCCACCACGGCCAGTATTCCGGAGGTGTGGACCGTGGCGCTCATCTTGAAATTCAGCTCATTGGTTGGACTGATAGCGCCGGCGCCGGTCACCTCGCCGAGAGCGGGTACCACCAGCTTCATATTCTGGGCAGTGATGCCCTCGGGCGCGGAACGTAGGCTCGCGCTCAGGACCTGAATTTCGGTATCCGGACTGGCCTTGATTCCGGCCAGTCGCTCGATCGCCGACATCTTTTTGGAAAGATCGAAGCCGACCAGCCGCGTATTGTTGACAGCGACGGACCCGGTTGTGACCAGGCGATCCGCCGGACCATCGGTCGCCAGATTCGCGCTAGCGGTGCCGCCACGAAGCGATGTCCCAGAGGGCAGCACAATTGCCAAGGCCGGCAGCAGCCCCTCCAACTCCTGTACGGGCATCCCGGGGCCGGAGAGTTTCAAATTCAACAGCATGGACTCGCCCTGCTCGGCATAGGTCCCGGTGAGGTGCGCGGAGGCCGTGCCGATGTGGATGTCTCCTTGATTGACTGTGCCGGAGTGTTTTCGAAGATCGTGTTGAACGGCAAAATCGACTTCCACTGGACGGGTGGCGGGGCTGCCGTTCCTGGCGAGCTTAAGTTTTTCGGCATTGAGCTTCCCTTGGAGATGCATGATCACGCCATCTGACTGTCCACTGCCGTCAAAGGAGGCGAGGCCGGTGACATGGGGCGCAATGTCGTTCATCCCGGAGCCGGCCAGATCGAGGTGGGTAACTTTCAGGTTGACGGTTACCGGCGTCATGGCCGAATCGGTGGGATTGAGTGGGCCGGCTTTTCCATCCAGGTTGAGATTGCCACCCCCGTGCACCTGCGCCGAGAGCGAAAAGGGGAATGCCGTGGAGCTCGAAAAATTGCGCAGCTGGATATTCACTTGCTCCAGGGCGAGAGGTTTCCAATGGCCAACGGTTCTCTTCATAGTCACGCTGCCGTTGCTGATCTTCACGAGTTTCACGGAGAGATCCAGCGGCAGGCGCGCCGAGGATGGAGCCCCGGCTGGCGCGGGGGTGGACTTGCTGCCCAAGCTGGAGAAATTCCAATTGCCGGTCGGCGCCTGCACCAGTGCGATCTCCGGCTGGTCGATATCCAGGTCCGTGACGATCAGTTTGCGGGAGAAAAGGAACGGAAAAAGCTCCACCCCGACGTGCAAGGACTTGGCTGTCAGAAAGGCAGGTTTGCCGAAAGCCGGATCTTCAGCGACCGAAAGATCGTCGGCTGTGACCTCGCCGGTGAAGATTTTGAGGTGCAGACTACCCAGAGTTACCGGCCGGCCCAGGGCGGTACTGAGGTCCGATTGAAGCGTGGGCCGGAATTGATCCACGTTGATCAGAAAAGGCAGGCTAATCACGATCAGGATTAATATCGCAAACGAGATTCCAACCCATTTCAAAATTGGATTCATAGAACACCTCCGGAGCAGGGCACTGGCCTGCCGATGTGTGACGCTGTCACACACCTGGAGTATACATCCGTGAACGGCGATCTAGAGCAGATCTGTTGCTTTCGTCCACGATGTATGATCGAAGGGTTGAATCGCATCGGATACTTTATGCTTGGGGCAGTCGCGGTCGGCGCTGCGGCGTCCGCGGCCACCGCACTCTTTATCGTGAATGCCCACGGCTTCAGCGCCAGTCAACAGCCGAGCAGCGTGGAGCGCTGGGTGGCTCGAAGGGCTCGATCGGCGGCGCTTGCATCGGACGCTCGCGCTCGTGCCAATCCGGTACCCGATAGTCCCGAGGTTCTGGCGCAGGGCCGGGGCCATTGGGCTGATCACTGCGCCATTTGCCATGGAAACGATGGCGCCGGCGACACGCCCATGGGAAAGCGAACGTATCCGCCCGCTCCGGATATGCGGCAGCCAGAAACCCAACAGATGACCGACGGAGAGCTGTTCTACATCATTCAAAATGGAATACGGCTGAGCGGGATGCCGGCCTGGGGCGGCGGTCCGGGTCACGATGAAGAGGATTCCTGGAAGCTGGTGCGGTTCATCCGGCATTTGCCTCAACTGAGCGCGGAGGAGAAAAAGGAAATGCAGAAGTTGAACCCCAAGAGTCCGGACGAGCTGAAAGAGGAAGAAGAAGAGGAAAGGTTTCTAAGAGGAGAGAACAGCAATGACCATCCAATCGAACATCACCATCATTAAGAACTTGAATCGCGCCCTGATCGCGGGGCTCATGGTAGCTGTATTTGTATTCGGGGCTGCGCCGGTTTTCGCGCACGGCGGCTTCGATCATGTTATGGGGACCGTCGTTCAAGTCTCGAACAACGTCTTGACCGTCAAGACCGCTAAGGGTAACGTCGACGTGAAATTAGACGACAAGACGGAGCTTACTAAGAACGACCAGAAAGCGCAACTTACCGACCTCACGCCAGGCGCTCGGGTGGTGGTGGACATCCCCGAAGGGAGCAAGGACAAGCTGGCTCACTCGGTAAAGATCGGCACGGCGAGCAAACCTGCTGCGCATTAGCGGGAAGATCACTCCCTGGGTCATGGCTCAATTTACTTGTTGGCCAGGCTGAGAAAAATGATGCCTAACAGGATCAGTCCGATGCCCATGACTTTGGCGCGGGTGATGACCTCTTGGAAGAACAGGCGCGACCACGCCAGCGTGCAGATGTAACCGAGCGAGACCATCGGGAACAAGACCGACAATTCACCGTTGGACATGCCCTTCACAAATAGAACCGACGACAACATGTAGGTGACGATGCCTAGCGCCAGTCTCCAATTGAATACAATGCTCGACACATTGGGTTGCAGATTCATCGCGCCGGATTTCAAAAAGACCGCGCCGGCCGACCCAATGACGGAGGCAACCAGTACCAGGGCAATGGAAGAGACCGGAGTCGTCAACTTTTGCCGCCCCATCCGAGAACGGCGACGCCGGCGACGATGATCGCGATGGCCACAACCTTTAGTGGATTCATCGCTTCATGAAAAACAACCGCCGAGAGGATGGCGACCCAGACGTACCCTAGGGCGATGATCGGGTAGAGAACGGAAACCTCGCCATGGCGTAAGGCATAGACGAACAGAACCGTGAAAACGCCGTAGAGACAGTACCCGGCGAACAGGGGCGGAACGGTGAAAATACCGATCATTGTTTCCAGAAAACCGGCGCGGGACAAGCGATTCGCCCCAATTTTGATCAGTATTTGGGCCACTGCAATCAGCAGCGTGCAACATGCAACGATGAGCGCCGCCTGCCGACGTTTGTGTGGATCGACCACCTGGGCGTCAGGCGAAACAGTGACAGAGCTCAATACCCCTCCCGCTTCCATATGATAACAATCGGTTGGGACGTAAAATAAGATTATGAACATGGCTTCCACAGGCGCTCTGTCGCCGGTGGACAGATTTTTCCAGTTTTCACTACTGGGCTTGCTGGCCAGCGGCTACCTGGCGGTGGTAGGCTCCGGCTACCTGGACTTACCCACCATGGCGATCACCGCCGCCGCGCTGCTGCTGCGTGGCCTGATCACGGCCGGAGTTCTGAAGCTCGAGTTTAAGCCGGCGATCGTCACGGCGGCCACCTTGGCCTATATCGGCTTTTACCCCATCGACTATTTTTATATCTCGGGCGCGTTCATTCCCTGTACAGTGCACCTGGTGTTCTTCGTGGCGGTGGTGAAGATTCTGACTGCCAAGACGAATCGCGACTACCTGCTGCTGAGGGTGATCGCATATCTGGAGTTGTTGGCGGCCTGCGTTCTTTCGACCAGTCTGAATTTCTTCGTGTTCCTTTTGCTCTTTTTGGTCCTGGGAGTAGCTACCTTTACTGCCAGCGAGATGCGCGAGTCGGGATTCAAGCTCCAGGCGGGGCCGCGAATCTCGGGGCGCGCTCTATCGATCCGGCTGACGGCTGTTACTTTGGTGGTTTCCGCTGGGATCCTGGTGATCACCGCGGGATTATTCTTCTTCCTGCCGCGGACTGCGCGGGCGGCCTTCCAGCATCTGGTTTCGCATCGCTATCACCTGGCGGGTTTCTCGAACCGAGTAATACTCGGGGAGATAGGAGAGATCAAAAAGGAAAACACTCCGGTGATGCACGTTCGCATGGACCGGACCGAAGACCGGGGCCTAGCGATGAAATGGCGGGGCGCCGCACTGGCTCGGTTCGACGGGCGGGCGTGGTCGAGCTTGCAAGGAATGGGACAGCCTATGCGCCCTGACCGGGGCGGCCAGATCCAATTGGACGATGCCAGGCAGCGGCCGGGAGCGCGGCACATTTCCTACGCGGTTTACTTGAATGACAGTGAAGTCGCATCCGACGCCTTGTTCTTCGCCGGCACGCCGGAGTTTTTGAGAATCGAGGCTACCGTGATCCGCCGCCCCGGGGGTAACTATAGTGTCGGTTTTGGAGACGCGCGGAATATTTCCTACCAGGTGTATAGCCGGTTGGATAGGGAAGACCTTACCGATGATTACCTCGCGCCGTTGACGGGAGAGCTGCGCAAAGCGTACCTTCAGCTCCCAAGCATGGACCCGCGCATTAGCGAGCTGGCGCGAAGAATCGTCGGGTCGGAGGCGTCGCCTGCCGTTGCGGCGCGACTGATCGAGCAATATCTGCGAACGCAATACGGGTACACACTGGAACTGCCGGCGACCGAGCCGCTGGATCCAATTGCCGATTTCCTGTTCCGGCGGAAAAAAGGCCACTGTGAATACTTCGCGTCGGCGATGGCAGTGATGTTACGCGCCGTGGATATTCCCGCGCGCGTGGTGACCGGATTTCAAAGTGGAATTTACAATCCGATCAGCGGCGCGCAATTGATACGAACGTCCGATGCGCACAGTTGGGTGGAGGCATGGGTGATCCGGCGCGGATGGGTGACGTTCGATCCTACGCCGCCCGACCCGAATCCGCCGCGGATGTCGCTATGGACGCGACTCGGCTTTTATACCGACGCCGCCGAAGTGTTCTGGCAGGATTGGGTGGTCAACTACAACCTTGACCGGCAACTGCAACTGGCGACCAAAATGGGCCGATCGAGCCGGTATGTCGGGCAAAGCTGGTATGATCGCCTGGGATTAGCCGTCCCGCACTGGTGGAACACGTTTGGGGATTTTGCAAAGCGGTACGGAATCTGGCTATCGAGTGTGGCCGCACTGGCGTTGCTGGCCGGTTTGTTCGGCAAAGATGGATGGCGCTGGTGGAGCACGCGGCGGCGAGTGCTCAAAGTTCAACGCGGCGAGGCGGAGGCTTCCGATGCGACCCTGCTTTACCAACGGATGCTGAAAGTACTCAAGGGGCGGGGTGTCGAAAAACCAGCCTGGCTGACGCCTTGTGAATTCGCGCGAGTCTTAGAGGAACCGGAAGTGGCTGTGCTGGTGGAAGATCTTACGTCCGCCTACAACGAGCTTCGATTCGGTGGCAATGCCGAGGCGGCCGGCCGGATGGTGGTGTTGTTGGAGCGGCTGGAGGCGGTGCCGTAGTTGGTGTTCGCAGGAGTGCGTGCGCCACGTCTAGGGGACTTTGCCCGGCCCGATTGTGATCTCTAACGTCAGCGGCATCCTGTCCATCGGCTGCAGCGTCAATCTGAACTTCTGTTCCATGTCCGTTACGAGGATCGGAGAATCGGGAACGGTCGCGGCGGCGTTGGGCGCCACTTGCACGCTTTGGACCTCCTTCCAGTTTCCGGACGGATCGAGCTGATACAAGGACAAAGAACCGTCGAGCGCAGAGGAGAAGTTCAATTTAACCGAGTCGCCGGTCCGGAGAGGTGCGTTCTGAGGGAGCACGGAATAGGCGCCGCTGACGTCGCGTTTTGTCAGGAAGTAGCGCAGTAACGTATCGGCCGGAGCGGATTGTTCCTGACGGAATGCTTGAACCCGGGGTGCCGTGGCCAGAGCCGGTTGAGGCGGCGGTGCTGGTAGAGGGGTTGGAGGTGGTGGAGGGGTTGGAGATAGTGGAGGGGTTGGAGATGGTGGAGGCGAAGTCAACTTCCGGAACTTGGGCTTGGGCTGGGCCGGCGCTGGGGCCGCTGGCTGGGCTTGCTCTGCCGACACCGTTGGCGGCGCTGGTGGCGCGACACGGGCAACCTGGTATTTCGGTTGTTGGGTCGGCCGTATAGCAATAACTATCAGAACCGCGGCCGCGACGGCGCCTGCCACGCCGCCCCAAAGCCACGCTCTTGACCACCAGGCGGTGGGGCGGGGAACTGGGGCTTCGGTCAGCGCTTGTTGAATCTGACTCCTCGATGCCGGATCGGCCAGCAGCTCCTTGAGCGCTTCTTCCTGCTGCAGAGCGTCGAAGAGCTCCTGGTCATCCAGAGCGGCTTCAAAGAGCGCCTTTCGCTCGGCTTCAGTGAGCGAGTTGGTGGCGTACCCGCCGAGCAGTTTACGCGCTTGATCGCTCGTCATTGGCCGGCCTCGTTCATTGGCTCACGTCCCAAGCGCCGCCCATTAGTTCCAGCAGGTGCTTGCGGCAACGAAAGTCCCAAGTGTAGATGGTGTTAATGGAACCCGCACCGAGGCTGTCCTGAATCTCGGCGAAACTCTTTCCTTCAAGTTTCAGCGCAAACAGTTTTCGGCAGCGCTCCTCCATTTTGGAAATGGCCGCGAGGAGCCGTTCGCGCATTTCACCCTGCTGGGCGGCCGCTAGCGGGTCGGCTCCGCCGTCCGCCAATTGAATCTGATCCACGGGCACCTGGGTGTACTCTCCGCGTCTCTGGGCTTTTCTCCGCAACGCCATCATTTTGTAGCGGACGATTTGAAGCGATAGCGGGAGAAGTTCTTCCAACCGTTCGAGGTGGCCGTATTTCTCGTGCAGCAGGATCAACACTTCCTGGGCCAGGTCCTCGGCAGCGTCCCTCTGTATTCTGGATGCCGCGAAGCCGACAATCCTTTCGCGCAGCTTTTCGAGGAGTTGCTCCCGCGACCCGGAGCGAAGCTTTTCCACCCCTTCACTTGCCATTGGTCCGGCGCATCCGCCCAAAGGATACTTCTTCCTGGCGCCCTTTGACAACACAGGTGCGGCCGTAACGCCTGGCCGGGACGCGCCGGCATCTGCTATGTTGGCAGCCATGTGCACCCGACTTTTCTTGTTAGCTGCCTGTGCCGCGACCTGCTTTCCCGCCGGATTTCAATCGGCTGATCTGCTAAAAATGCGCTCGGTCGGAACGGTTCAGTTCTCACCCGACGGCTCACGCATCGCCTACACCGTAACGCGCAACGACGCGCCGGAGCGGCCGGTGGGCCAGCTGTGGATCATGACGATGGCCGATCGAAAGTCGATTTGTCTGAGCGCGGGCAACGAACCATCCGGGGACCCGGAATGGTCGCCGGACGGAAAGTGGATCGCCTATTCAGGCAGGCTGGGCGGCAAGTCGGGCTTGATCGTCGCGCGTCCGGATGGAAGCGGAAAGAAGTATCTGGGGCCGCTCGATGGCACTAACGCCCCGCTGCCCACTACCGGCAAAGACATCGCCTGGTCGCCCAACGGCAACAGCATCGCCTATGTCACCTCGCAGCCAGGACCGGAGACCGCCGACGCTACCGGCGACCCGATCGTGATCACCCGCTATCTTTACAAACCGACGGCGTCCGAAGGCAATTCACATTTCAATGACAACAAACGGCTGCATATTTTCATCGCCGACGTGGCGTCCGGTACATCGAAGCAGCTTACGACGGGCACGCACTATGAACACTCCGTCGACTGGTCGCCGAATGGCAAAGAGATCGCCTTCATCTCGAATCGTGAGCCGAATGAAGACCAGTTCTTCAACTACGACATTCTGACGCTCGATCCGGCCACGGGCGAGACGCGCAGGCTGACCGCGACCGAAAATGCCGAGTACCGGCCGCGCTGGTCGCCGGATGGCAAGATGCTGGTCTATGAAGCTACCAAGCGCGGGCTTACCGACCTGGAGACGACGATGGAAGACACGCACGTCTGGGTGATGGATGCCGATGGAAAGAGCCGCCGCGAGCTGACGGGCGCGATCGACAACCGGCAGGGCGAGCCTGGTTGGACAGACGACGGCGGCGCGGTGTTGTTCACGGTGCAGGAGCGCGGTAATGTGCGGCTATATCGGATACCGGTTTCGGGTAGTGCGCCGGTGGCGGTGGTGAACGATCGCGGCAGCGTAGGTTCCTGGTCGGCACATGGCAATCAGATCGCCTACGCGTTCACGTCGCCCGGTGACATGGCGCAGCTTTATCTCAAGACGGGGGGAGAGTCGCCGCAGAAACTTACTGACTTGAACCGGGAAGCGCTGAGCGGCAAGGCGGCCGAACAGGTGGAATCGTTCACCTTCATCAGTAACGATAATCAGTGGACGGTGGAAGCGTTTCTCACCTATCCGGCTAACTTTCGCGCTGACCAGAAGTATCCAATGATCGTCAACATCCACGGCGGTCCCCATGGCCAGCAAGGTCCGGCGTTCAATTTCAAGAACCAGGTGTATTCATCCCGTGGCTGGGCGACGCTCATGGTGAACTATAGGGGGTCGACGGGCTACGGACAGAAGTTCACGGATGCCGTCTACGGCGACCAGAATGGCAACGAGGCTCAGGATGTCTTATATGGAGTCAGCGCGGCGCTGCGGCGAAATCTCTGGATCGATCGCGACCGGCTGGGCATTGAAGGCACTAGCTATGGCGGCCAGTTGACCGACTGGATCATCACACAATCGAACCAGTTCAAGGCGGCCATTCCATTGGCGGGAATCAGCAATCTGATCAGCTACAACTACATGACTTACTACAACCAATACGAGCAGATGGAGTGGGGCGCCTTTCCACATCAAGGCAATTTGATGGATGTGCTCTGGGAGCGCTCAGCGCTGAAACACGTGGCCAACGTTCACACGCCGACGATGTTCATCCACGGAGAGAACGACAACGACGTGCCGATCGCCGAGGACGAGCAATACTACATCGCGATCCGGGACGTAGGAGTGGACTCGGTGATGGTCCGGTATCCGCGTGAAGGGCATGGCCTAAGGGAGCCTAAACACGTGATTGATTCCACGGATCGCTCGATTCGATGGTACGAGAAATATTTTCGGTGACGCGACGTCTCACTCTTGGGAGGTTGGGGACCCCTGACGGCCGTGGCTCCGAAAACGCCGGTTACACGCTGGGGTGTCATCGCAGAGACCTTCAGCGAATGGAACAATGACAATGCCCAGCGTCTGGGCGCGTCGCTGGCGTTTTTCACGCTACTCTCGCTGGCGCCGTTGGTGGTTGTAATTGTCGCAGTGGGCGCGTCTGTTTTCGGCCAAAAAGCGGCCGAAGGTCAATTTGCCTGGCAAATTCGAGACCTGGTGGGCCCGGTGGGAGCGGAGGCTGTTCAGGAAGTGATTCGCGGGGCCTATAAGCCACAGGCCGGCGCGATCGCGACGATACTGAGCCTGCTCACTCTCGCATTCGGCGCTACGTCAGTGGCCGTTGAGCTGCGTGATGCGCTAAACGTCATATGGCATATTCCGGTCAAGGCAGTCAAATTCTCCAGTCGCGTCGGCGGCTTCCTGAAAGAGCGGTTCTTATCCTTATTGTTGGTCATGGGGGCGGGCTTCATTCTGGTCGTTTCATTAATCTGGAGCGCCTGGATCGCAGCCATGGGGCGGTACTTCGGCTCGGTATTGTCACTGCCGGAGTACGTTTTACACCTAGGTACGTTTCTGGTGTCGTTTATCACGATTACACTGGTCTTCGCGGCCATCTACAAGTTCGTTCCGGACGTTCCGCTGAAGTGGCGCGATGTATTTGTGGGCGCTTGTTTCACCGCGCTGGTCTTCGCGATCGGCAAACAGCTGCTGGCGCTGTATCTCGGTAAGGTAGGTCTGGCGTCGGCTTATGGAGCGGCAGGGTCGCTGGTCACCGTTCTGGTGTGGGTATACTATTCGGCGCAGTTGTTTTTCCTCGGCGCTGAATTCACAAAAATCTACGCCAGGAGATATGGGTCTCACTTTACGCAGAAACTTCAGTTAAACGCTCCCCCGCAGATGACTCCCTCGGTGTCAGCGCCAGACGGACAGTCCACCCGTTCGAGGGGGGTTACATCGCCGTTAGCACCACGTAACTAAGCTACGTCGGCGGTGTCCAACAGGGGTGAACCTCCCGGCGAAGCGTCGCATCCTCTATAACCTAGCTCCGCTCGCGTATAACCTAGCTCCGCTGGCGCTTTTCTGTTGTCTAGCTGACGCGCAGGTTGCACGATTCGAGGGAAAGCCGATTGTAGACGTCCGTTTTTCGGGGGTCCAGCCGCTCGATCCGGCTGACTTGGCTAAGGTTCAGCCTTTGAAGGTAGGCCAGCCGTTACGGATGTCCGACGTGGCGCACGCTATCGACGGCCTGTTTGCCACCGGCACGTTCGACGACATCGCGGTGGAGGGAGAAGCGTCGGGAAATGGAGTAGCGATCCGTTTCGTGACTAAAAACGCCTGGTTTGTGGGGGGCGTGTCGGTACAAGGCAAAACAGGGGACCCACCGAATCGCGGGCAGGTGGCCAGCACCGCGCAACTGTCATTGGGAACGCCTTTTCATGCAGACGACGTGACGCGAGGGGTAGAAAGCATCAAGCATTTGATGGAGGCCAATGGCCGGTATGAAGCGCAAGTGACGTCTTCGGTGGAGCGGAGCGATAGCGCGCAGCAAGTCTTTGTCACGATTAACGTTAAGGAAGGCATGCGGGCCAAGTACGACCCGCCAAGCATTGAAGGCGAAACCAAGCTGTCGAACGATACCGTTTTGCGCGTCACCGGGTGGCGCATCCCGATCATTCACTGGTGGCGGCATGTTACTGATGCACGGACGCGCAAAGGAGTGCACGGGCTGCTCGCTAAATATCAAAAACAAGACCGTCTTACCGCGCGGGTAGAACTCAAGAAGCTCGATTATGACGCCGAGCGCCGGCGGGTGCGCCCGAGTCTCAGTGTAGATCCAGGCCCGAAAGTGGAAGTGAAGGCGCTGGAAGCAAAGATGTCGAAGCGGGTACTCAAACGCTATGTGCCGGTCTTTCAGGAGAACACGGTAGACAACGATCTGCTGGTGGAAGGAAAGCGCAATCTTCACGACTATCTTCAAAGTCAGGGCTATTACGACGTCGACGTTGACTTTCGAGTGCTTCCGCCGCAGAACGATGTCGAGACGATCGAGTACATCATCTCGCGCGGGCAGCGCTACCGGCTGGTCCGTCTGGTTATCAGCGGCGACAAATATTTCGACGATGAGAGCATCCGGGAACGCATGTTCATGCAGCCGGCCTCGTTCCGTATGCGGCATGGGCGTTACAGCGAAGCTTTTCGACGGAAGGACGAAGAGAACATCGCCGATCTGTATCGCGCCAACGGCTTCCGCGATGTGAAGGTTACATCGATTGTCGACCGGAATTATCACAATAACTCGGGCGATATCGCGGTAACGGTGAAGATCGACGAGGGGCCACAGTGGTTCGTCGAGAGCCTGGCGATGCACGGAGTCGACCAGGTGAATGCCGATGAGCTGCGGCCACAACTGGCATCCATCGCCGGACAGCCCTTCGCTGAAGTGAACCTGGCCAGCGACCGCGATACGGTGCTCACTTATTACTACGCGCACGGCTTTCCGAGTGCGGATCTCAAGGCGTCCTGGCAGATCAATGGGGAGCCGCATCATGTCAATGTTATTTACACCATTACCGAAGGCGACCGGCAATATGTTCGCGAGGTAATGACTTCCGGTTTGCGCACCACCCGCCCCAGCGTCGTCGACAAACAGATCAAGCTGAAGCCTGGCGATCCACTTTCCCCCATCGAGGAGACGGAGATACAGAAGAAGTTCTACGATCTCGGCATTTTTGCGCGGGTGGATACCGCCATCGAGAATCCGGACGGACAGACGGATCACAAATACGTGCTCTACAATTTCGAGGAGGCCAACCGATACGACCTAACTTTGGGCGTAGGCGCGCAGGTGGCGCGTTTCGGCACACCGAGCACGGCGGATCTCTCGGCACCGGCCGGCACCACTGGGTTCAGCCCGCAGTTCACAGCTACCCTGAGCCGCTTGAATTTCCTGGGACTGGGCGACACGATCTCGGTACGAGGCAGTTATTCTTCTATCGAGAAAACCGCCTCGATCAGTTACTTGCAGCCACGTGTCATGAACGCCCAAGGTCGAAACCTGACTTACACTGTTCTTTTTGACAATACGCTGAACGTACGTACCTTCGCTTCAAAACGGGAAGAAGCATCGGTGCAGCTGTCGCAGAAGTTTTCTAAAAGCTTCACCGGATTGTTCCGGTTCGCGTATCGCCGGGTCAGCGTGAGCGACGTTGTGATCCCTGTTTTGTTGGTTCCTCAACTGCTGCAACCGGTGCGCCTGGGAATTCTGTCAGCGAACTTCGTGCAAGACCGGCGCGACAATCCGGCCGATCCTCATCACGGCATTTACAACATCGCGGACATTGGCGTAACCGGCAAGTTCTTGGGCTCCGACCGGAGCTTTGGACGGGTGCTGTTGCGCAACGCGACGTACTACAAGCTGACTCGAAACATTGTTCTGGCCCGGCAGACACAGTTCGGGATCATTCGTCCCTTTTCCGCGCCGGCTGGTGTCAGCAACCAGGAGTCCGTTCCCTTGCCAGAGCGCTTTTTCGCCGGTGGCGCAGATTCGCTGCGAGCGTTCGCCTACAACGAGGCCGGACCTCGCGATACAGGCATGGCTCTGGTACCGGGCGGGCCCACTTCGGCGCCAACCGGATTTCCGCTAGGGGGAAATGCGCTTTTCATCAACAATATAGAACTGCGGTTTCCGCTCATCGGAAACAACATTCAGGGCGTCCTTTTTCACGACATGGGCAACGTCTACAGCTCCCTGAGTGACATGTCGTTCCGATTCCATCAGAAGAACCTACAGGATTTCAATTACGCGGTGCACGCGGTCGGGTTCGGCATCCGGTACAAGACGCCCATCGGACCCATTCGCGGCGACCTGGCATATAGCATCAATCCTCCGTCGTTCGTCGGATTTAATGGCACGCCGGTGCAGTTACTGCAGTGTAATCCTAACCTTCCCGCCTCGACGCTGCCGAGTTTTTGCCAACCGGTTCAGCAGAGCACCGGCCATTTTCAATTTTTCTTTTCGATTGGGCAGACGTTCTAATGCGGCACTTTGCTTTGCTACTAATGCTTGCGAGCGCTTCGAGCGCCGAAGTGGTGCTGGATCGCATGGCGGTGATCGTTGGCAAGCATGTCATCAAGACCAGCGACATCGACTGGGATTTGCGGGTTACCGAGTGTCTCAACCGCGAGTCATTGAATTTCAGCCCCAAGGCAAAGCGGCAGTCGGCCGAGCGATTAATCGACCAGGAGATCATTCGCCAGGAGATTGTGACCGGCAACTATCGGCGTCCTCCGGACAGCGATGCGGGGGCGTTGCTGAACAATCTGAGGCGCGACCGCTTTGGCGGATCCGACGTCAGGATACGCGAAGAATTGCAACGCTACGGCATCACCGAAGATCAGTTGCGCGCCCAGTTGCTGTGGCAACTTACGGTCTTGCGTTTTATCGACCAGCGCTTTCGTCCCGCGGTAATCGTAAGCGACGAGGAGGTCAATGCTTACTACAATCAGCATCTCACCGATCTTCGCCGCCAATATCCGGATGACCGCAGTCTTGAAGGGCTGGAACCGAAGATTCGAAGCTTACTCGAGGGAGAGCGCATCAACGAAAACTTCAATCAATGGTTGGCGGAAGCGCGCAAAGGCGTTCGGATCGAGTACAGGCAGGAAGCATTCCAATGACCAGGCCAGCAAGAATCATCCGGAATATTACGATTGGCGTCGTGGCGCTGGTCATAGTTGTGATCGTCGCCGCCATTGTCGTTGTCCAAACAGACTGGTTCCGTGCTTATGTGAAGCAGAAGATCATCGCCTCCACCGAAGAAAGCACCGGTGGAAGAGTCGAGGTAGATGCGTTCAGTTTCGACTGGCGGCAAATGCGGGCGGTCGTAACGGGCTTCGTGATCCACGGCTATGAGCCGCCCGGGGCAGCGCCATTTCTAAGCGCGCGCCGCGTACAGGTAGACATGCGGCTATTCACTAGCATTCATCACCTGCTGGATGTGGCATATCTGGGCATCGAGAAGCCGGAAGGGAACGTGATCGTGTTTCCGGATGGTCGCACTAACATCCCGAACCCGAAGCAAAAGTCGACATCCAACGAGACACCGCTCGAGACCGTGGTGAACCTGGCGGTAGATCATTTCGAGCTGACTAATGGCCTGCTGACGGTCGCTAGTCAGAAACAGCGGTTGAATATTCGCGGAAACGATCTCAAGGCAGAGCTTTGGTACAGCGCGCTCAAGCAAGGTTACCGCGGGCAGCTTTCGTTCCAGCCACTTTATTTTGCGTCTGGTCGAAACACGCCGGTCGAGTTCACCGTCACGCTACCGGTTATGCTGGAGCGCGACCGCATCGAGTTTTATGACGCCAGGATCAGCTCTGCGCTCTCGTCGGTTATGATCAACGGATCGGTCGAGAGCATGCGCGACCCGAAGATTTCGGCGCACGTCAACGGGCGGCTCGCTCTGGCGGATTTGAAGGATGCCGTGGACCTGCCGATTGTGACTGGCTTGAAGAACATTCCGTCGGCGGTGGACCTGGATGGCAATGCCGTGGTGACGGGGAACAGCATTCGGGTAAATGGATTGCGGCTGAGCATCGGGCATTCGGATCTGGAAGCGTCCGGCACGCTCAAAAGTCCTTTGGGCACCGGCGCTCTCGAGTTTAAGAGCCGGCTGGCGTTGGGGGAACTGGGGCGGCTGGCGAAGGTGGCGGGGCGCCCGGAAGGGACTGTCGTTTTGAATGGAAACGCCAAGCTCGATGCCAATAACAACTATCAAGTCGATGGGAATCTGCAGGCGACCGGCGTATCTTTTCAGCAGGGCGCGCAGCGTATCAGCAACATCAACCTGTACTCGGCGATCGTGCTCGATCCGCACCAGCTTGAGTTGAAAGGATTGCGGCTGGCGGCCTTCGGCGGCCAATTCGAGGGAAATGCCTCAATCCACGATTTGGCCCGCTATCGTGTCGATGGGAGTCTGCGTAGTCTCGATCTCAGTGCGGCCGCTCGCGCTGCCGGACAAAAGCAGTTCCCGTACTCGGGTGTCGTCTCAGGACCGATTGAAGCAGCCGGAGATTTGAAAACGCCAGGGACCGCCAGCGTAACGGCGACCGCCCGGCTGTCGATTACTCCCGGCAGGCGCGGAATTCCGGTATCGGGCCGGTTGAACGCCGCTTACAACGGCGCTACGGATGATATTCGGGTGGAGAATTCCTACATTGGCCTACCGCACACGCGGCTGACTCTGAACGGCGCTGTGGACAAGCAACTCAACATCGCACTTACAAGCAGCGACCTCAGCGATCTGCTGGCGGCGACGTCCATGAACTCCAAGCCTCCAGTTACTTTGAATGGTGGCCAAGCCAGCTTCACCGGCGTTGTCACGGGCATGCTGACCTCGCCCCACGTCGCAGGTCATTTGTCGGTAAACCGATTCAGCGTGGAAGGGCGGGGATTCGACAAACTCGATTCCGACGCGGCCGTTTCCAGCACAGGCGCGGCTATCCGGAACGGCAGCCTGAACCGCGGTTCAATGCAAGCGCAGTTCTCGGCGACGGTTGGACTCAGGAATTGGGAGGCGCTTCCTAATCAACTTGTCACGGCCGACGCGTCCATTCGCGACGGGGATCTCGCCGACGTGCTGGCACTGGCCGGTCAATCGAGCAACGATTACTCCGGCAAATTGGGCGCGAATCTCCATCTGAGCGGAACAATCGGCAACCCGCGCGGGTCGGCCGGCCTGCTGGTGACTAACGGCGCTATCTACGGCGAGCCATTCGATCGCATTCAGGCGCAAGTGAACCTCACGGACCAACTGGTTACCGTTACGAACGCATCGCTCGAGTCAGGCGCCGCGCGCGTCAACCTGACCGGGGAATTTCAACATCCTCGCGACAGTTTCACCACCGGCCGCTTACACGCGCATGTACAAAGCAATCAAGTAGATTTGGCTCAAATCCAAAATGTACAGAAGCAGAGGGCTAACACGGCGGGGCTGCTCGAGCTGAACGCCGACGTCACGGGTAACTTGTCGGCAGTGAGCGGCGGCAAGCAGCAGACCGAGTTTCAACTCACCAGCGTGAACGGCGACGCCTCCGCGCGAGGGTTGCGCTTTGAGGGAGAGACTTATGGAGAGCTCACCGCAACCGCACACACCAGCGGCCCAGCGGTTACTTATCAGCTCACGTCCGACTTTGCCGGTGCGAATATCCGAGTGAACGGAAACACGCAGCTCGCGGGCGGATATCCGACCACCGCCGACGCGAACATCCGTAATCTTCCGGTTGAGCGAATGCTCCAGGTGGCGCAACGTACGGACATTCCGGCTAAGGGCAATCTGTCGGGAACCGCGCACTTGACTGGCACGATCGAGAATCCGCAGGGAAGCGCGGATATGGATCTCGCAAGCGCCGTTATCTTCGACGAGCCTGTGGACCACTTGCGTGCCCGGGTCACCTATCTCGCTAGCACCATCGATGTACAGCAGCTTCAAATCGTGTCGGGACGGTCCCAGATCGATCTTGCAGCGCGCTACGATCACCCGTCTGGCAATCTGCAGCAGGGCCAACTCCAGTTCCGCGTGAACAGCACGCGTATCGATCTGGCGCGGATCAAGCACGTGCAGGAGCGGCGGCCGGGACTCGGCGGCGTTTTGCAAATTGAAGCCAACGGCGCGGCGGAGATCCATGAGAAGGATCCCCGGCTGGCGATTCGCGATCTAGACGCCAACATTAAGGCCAGTGGTCTTGCGGCCCAAGGCAAAAACTTCGGTGACGCGAGCCTAACTGCCAAGACCGCCGGCGGCAAACTAAATTTAACGCTGGACTCGAACCTGGCTAATGCTACGATCCATGGCAGTGGCGACGCCCAGCTAAGCGCCGATTATCCGATCGACGCACAACTGGCTTTCAGCAACGTCACCTGGACGCGCGTTCAAGACCTGCTGGGTTTCAACAACGGCGAGCCGTCACAATTCGAGGCCGTCGCAGACGGTCAAGTGTCACTGCGCGGCCCAGTGATGAAGACCGATCAGCTCATCGGCTCACTCCAAATCGCGCGCCTGAAAGTGAACAACATTCCGGCGGCCGGCGCCGGCCCAGCACATCTGGTCGTATTTCAGAATCAGGGGCCGATTTCCGCCACGCTCGATCACGATGTGGTTCGCATCGATAACGCCCACCTGACTGGACCGCAGACCGATATTCAAGCCAAAGGCAGCGTGCCTTTGAAAGGCCAGGCCATGAATATAACCGTCAACGGTAACATGAACCTGGCGATGCTGCAGAACTTCAGCGAGGACATCACATCGTCTGGATCGGTCGTGCTCGCCACCACGGTGCGAGGATCTTTGACCAAGCCGCTGGCGAACGGAACAATGGAACTGAAGAACGCCTCGTTCAATTACGCCAGCCTGCCGAACGGGATTTCCAAGGCGAATGGAGTAGTGACGTTCAGCGGCAACAGCGCGCTGGTGCGCAATCTGACTGCTGAGTCGGGTGGTGGCAAGGTCACATTGGACGGTTTTGCCACACTGGATGGCACTGTGCGCTTCGGCTTGCGCGGCAATGCGTCCAATGTGCGTGTGCGCCTCCAACAAGGCGTGAGCATCGTCACAGATGCGAATTTGCGTTTGGCTGGAACCAGCGACGGCAGTGTTCTATCGGGCACCGTTACCGTCGAACGAGTGACGTATGCTCCTAGAACGGATCTTGGCTCAGTGCTTACGCGCGCGGCGCCGCCGGTGCAGGGGTCCGCTGCTCCATCACCGCTGCTGGACAACATGAAACTCGACATCCAGGTTCGAAGCACCGGCGCCACAGCCGTACAGACCTCTTTGGCGGAGAATCTCCAAGCCGACGCCGATCTGCATATCCGCGGCACAGCGAACAATCCCGGGGTGCTCGGACGAATCACTGTCACGGAGGGACAGCTCGTATTCTTCGGGTCAACCTATACCGTGAACACAGGCACCATCGGATTCTTCAATCCGGTTCGGATTGATCCGATTCTCGACCTGAGTCTTGAAACCACGGCGAAAGGAGTAAACGTGGTGCTGCGGGCGACCGGGCCAATAGACAACATAAAACTCAGTTACACCTCCGATCCGCCGCTTCAATTTCAGGAAATCGTCGCTCTCTTGGCAGCCGGCACAACTCCGACTTCGGACCCGACATTACTTGCGAATCAGCCGTCGCAACCAGCGCAAAACTTCGAACAAATGGGTGAATCGGCGGTGGTGGGCGCAGCGATTGCGAATCCGGTTGCGAGCCAACTGCAACGGGTGTTCGGGGTAAGCCAGTTAAAAGTCGACCCGGCTTTCACCAGCGGGTCGCAACTACCCACGGCGCAGGTTACGCTACAGCAGCAGATCGCCAGCAACCTGACCTTTACTTATACAACGCCGCTGAATTCTTCAAACACGCAAATAATTCGGATCGAATGGGCGCTCAATCCACAATGGTCGGCGGTGGCAATGCGGGATCAGAACGGGATTTTCAGCGTCAACTTTCTCTTCAAAAAGCATTTACACTGAGTGTCATTACTAACCTCTGGGAATGTTTCCCGCGAATATTCCTAGAGTTACTGAGGTAACGATATTGTGGAATCCTCGATCGAGCTACGCGACTTACCGACGAAACACCTGCCTGAGGCGGTGCCTTACGCGCTTATTAAGCCGCCAGGTTACGAGCAGTCTGCGCCGCTCCCGCTTTGCCTGATGCTGATGGGTGGTGGCGGCAGCCGTCAAAATCTGGTCGATTGTCAGCCGCTCTTCGATAGTTGGTGGTCTGAGGGATCGCTCCCGCCGATGGTCCTGGCTACACCGAGTCCCGGAATGAGTTACTACCTGGAAGATTCTCCTGGTAGCATTCGTTGGGACTCTTTTCTTGCGGACGAATTTGTCCCGCACTTACGGGCGACCTGCAACGTCGGCGCCGATCGGCTCTCAACCGCCATCACAGGGATTTCCATCGGCGGTTATGGCGCACTCAAGACGGCCTTCTCACGCCCGCATCTATTTGGAATAGCGGCGGCTATGCAGCCCATGCTTGAGCCGGGCTTTCACGATTCCGACATCGGCGCTCGAAACAGGCTCTATCACACGGCCGGTGGCCCGACGCAACTAGTGGGCCCAACTCGCGATCCTGAGCTGTATGAGTCCAACAATCCCGCGAACCGGGCGCGCGCCAACGCCGGACTGATTCGCAATACTGACATGGCGATTTATATCGACGCCGGCGATCAAGATTTCCTGAACGCCCATGACGGCGCCGAATTCCTGCATCGCGTGTTGTGGGACCTGGATATCCCGCACGAGTACCATCTGGTACGTGGCGCTGATCACGGTGGGCCGAGTATGCGTCCACGCATGCGCGCCATGTACACCTGGGTCGGCTGTGTTCTGAGCGAGTTGCGACCGACGGCTGAACTCAGCGCCGAAGGGCGAGCGGTGAGCGCGTGGATAGAAGGTGGAATGGCAGGTAATCCGCCCGCCACCGCACCCAGCAGCCCAGAGTTCCTGCGCATTCTTAGGGCGCAATTCCAACCGCTCCGCGATCGAGCCGCGGCTGCTGATCGCACAACCATTCGAAGATATGGAGTCCTGCCGAAGTCCGAGCCGTGACACTGCCGGGCCGTGACGGCTACCGAGCCTCGAAGAGCCTGGAATTATCCCCCAATTCGCTCTGACGATGTAACATATTGTCCTGTGGTGCATCACATACCACAGCCGTTCCCTCGTTTTGCCGGAGGTGCCTAGGAGCTATGCAAGTAACTACCGCTCGCTATCGATCGCCTATTGCCGACCGCCTGAACCTGCGATACGCGCCTCTGGATGCTGAAGTCGTTTGTACCAATGCAGTTCTGGAGGCGGTCCGGCACGAGGCCGCCGAAGCTCGTAGCCGGCTGGCTCATGGAGGTCTCGAGATTGGCGGCCTACTCCTCGGCAGGCGGACGGACCGATCGCTCGAGATCCTGGGTTCGCTGCCGATTGAATGCGAGCACAAGCTGGGGCCTTTATTTATTTTGTCGGCGGCCGACGAGAAGGTCTTGGATACCAACCTCGCCGGCGACAAACTAGGATCGCTCCAGCCAGTCGGGCTTTATGTTTCACATTCGCGGCGAGATTTTGCGGTGGCGGAGACGGAGGCGAAAATTCTCGATCGCCTGCCCGCCGGACCGTGGCAATTGGTGCTGGTCGTGATGCCGGCGAAGTTTGGGCCGGCCCGCGCGGGCTTTTTCATCCGCGGGGCAGTCGACCGTTCATTCGTCTGCGCTCATGAGGTCTTGCTCTCGCCGCGCGAGCATCGCCTACAGCCTGCCGTAACTAGCGCGCCCATGGCGCCTATTACGCCTATCGTGGCCGATCCTAATCCCGTGAATCGCAAGCCGACTGCGCTGCAACGGCTGCGTTGTTCTCTCCCGCAAATACCCAGGCACTGGCGACTAAGCCAGTGGAATATGGCGACCACCCTCGGCCTTTTACTATTGTTCGTGTCTGCCGGGGCTTTATGGGTGCGGGTGCGGGCCGTATCGTCGCCGGCAGTTCCAATGCATGTGAGCGACTTGGGAACGAATCTTCGAATCGAATGGGATCCCGCCCTGAAGGCGGTTCGCTCGGCCTCGCGTGCCACCCTCCTGATCCGCGATGGCGAGAGCAAAGCCGTCACGGTGCCTATCACCAGGAATGAGTTGAATAACGGCGGCGTGGTCTTTACTCCTCATTCCGACAACATTGAAGTACGTTTGAAATTGATGCAGGGCAGCACGCTGTCCTCCGAATCTGTTCTTTACTTCATCAATCCCGAGCGCCGGGTGGCGAGACCCCCAGCCGCGGCTGTTTCCGCTCCACCGGTTGCTGCTAAGGTTTCACCCACACCTGCGTCACCAGCACCGCCAGTCGCGCAGACGCCCGCTTCACCAACGCCACCAGTCGCGCAAACACCCCTTTCCGTTGCGGAACTCCGGCCTGATCCAGCAGTCCAGCAGGTTGTTGAGAAACGGCCCCCGCCCGACCCCACGCCCGATGTGGAGAAACCCGCCAAGACCTTTCACTTGCCGGCGGTTACGGCTCCACACGAAACGGCAAGCATCGCGCCTTTAGACCTGCCCGATCTTCCAGACGTCCACGTTTCATCACCGGTGATCCCGGTGGCGACGAGCTCGCCGCTCGTGGCCGTTCTCGCACGCACGACTCATTTGGCGGGCCCGCCGCTATTGCGCTCCGGGCGTCTCATCTGGACCGGTGCACTCCGGAAAAACGCCTCGATCACGATCACACCGGCCGGAGCTTCGGCGGGAGTCTTGAGTGGAAGTCTGCCCGGGCTTCCGGTGAAGGTCAGCCTTCAGCCGGCCGAATTGGTGGAAGGCGGTATAGCGGTTTACTCCAAGGATCCGGAGCCATCGGACGCCGAGCAACCGCCCGGCGCTTGGAACGGATGGAAGGTCGTGGTATACGATTGGGACCCGAAGCGCATTGCCGCAGTGGACATCGTCGAAGCCCCGGGCCCTGCTAATAGCTGGAAGCGTCTGGTGCTGCGCAACGAAAGCCGCAACGTGTCGGTTTTCGTAGTGAATTGGCAGCGCGTGGCCGGTCAATAGGCTGGGAGCCGGTCCCTGGCCTGCTTAAGCACCTGCTCCAATCGGCGCATCGCTCCCCTTTGCAAATCCCGGCGTGACTTTCTCGCGTTGCGACGAAGCTTGCTTGCGGCCGGAAGCTGGCTGATATTAACGTCCACGGTGAGCAAGATTGCCCTCACACATCCCGCCAGCATCGTCGCCGCCGCACCGAGATCCGACACGACAGACCACGGCACCAGGGTCACCGCGTCCGCGCAGATATCCACGCCTCGCGCTGCCGAACCGGCCGCTGCCAAAGGACTCTCGATGATTCGGCGCAGCGCGGCCTCCACACCTCGCTTGCGTCTGAGGCAGTCGCGGTATTGCTGATAAGCGGAAATATCTTCGTCGGCGTATCGTAGCAATCGTGCCGATTCTTTATTCGCCGCATCCAGCAACTTAGCGAGCCGAGTGCGGTTGCCCGAGAAGTTCTTTCGGCGCGACGCGACCTTGAGCGTCAGGGCTAGCAGGGCCATACCGAGACCTGCACAAACGGCCGCGACGGCTACCCCACCCGCGATCGGATTTTGCGCGCCGGCGATGTGTTGTCGAAAGGACCGGAGTGTTGATGCGCGGACCGGTCTTTGAGAGGGCATGGCGTTAACTTTATAGAGTCGCACGCCAACACCCCGCCGTCCGTACCCCCAATGCTGTACTAGATCTCGCCGTGCTTCGACGATCGGGTCACAACGACAAATTAGTACTAAGAAAGTCGTACGGAAAGAAAATGGTTCCCGCAGAGTCAGCCCGCTGTACAATCGATGCCTACCCGGAATTGCGAAACGGAAAATCCTGACTGAAATCCAGGAGACAGAGAAATGTCTACTCACAGATCGAACTGCTGCAGTTTATCAACTGCCGCCGGCGCTCACGGTTTGACACCGGCGGAAATTCTAACTTCACATCCCAACCAACACATCCAAGCACATAAGACGAACAGCATCTGGAAACTCGGAACGGCTCTGGTTTTTTTGATAGCGTTTTCTGGAGCGGCCCAGGCCCAATGGAATACACTGAACAACCCGTTCGGCAGCACGGTCCACCTGGACACTTGCGTTCTGCTCACCAACGGTGACGTCATGTGCCACGAATACGCCAGCCCAAACTGGCATCGGCGCCGTCCGGACAACACAGGTAGTTACCTGAACGGAACCTGGGACTCGCCCCCCATAACGCCCATGCCGAATGGTACAGATGCCAGCAGTGTGACGAGTGGCATGACCACGATAACTTGCACGCCTTGCGTGTATGCGCCCACCTATTTCGCTTCGCAAGTTTTAGCCGACGGCAAAGTGGTTGTCATCGGTGGAGAATACAACGCCCAGGACGGTAACGCTCAGGTCGAAACCAATATCGGATTCCTATACGATCCGGCCACCGACTCATGGTCGACGCAACTGACCGAGCCATTCGGGACCGGCAACGTTGGTGACGCTCCGTCCGTGGTTCTCGAAAACAAGACCATGCTGCTGGCGAATATCAATAGCACCAACCTGGCTTCGTTCAATGAGTCCACTCTGACCTTCACAGCACTGAACCCAATCGGCAAAATCGACAACAATGGCGAGGAAGGTTTAACCAATCTTCCGAACAACCGGGTCCTGGCCGTAGATGCCAACGTACCGAGTTCTTACGAAATCTTCGATCCAGTGTCGAATTCCTGGGGCAACTCCGGATCGACGCCCGTCACACTAACGGATCTCGGCGGTCCGATCGCCGGCGGCCCCTGTAACTCACACGAGGTTGGACCGGGAGTGCAGCGGGCGGATGGAACCATCATTTACTTTTCCGGCAGTACCTTAGGACAAAATGCCGTCTATGATATCGCCACCAATACGTGGTCGCATCCGGCGAATGTGGATTTCCCAAAGATCCCGAGCAGCGGTCCCCAGTACGGAGCCGCGGATTCTCCGGCGTCCTTGCTGCCAGATGGCCACGTGCTTATCATGTCCAGCCCGGTCACTTGTAATCCCATTTCAGGCAAGCCCGGCAAATTTAGTATTTTCAACACACCCAGCCATTTCTTCGAGTGGGACGGCACGACGCTTACACAGGTGAGCGATTCCGCCAATGCAAGCAAATTCGTTTCCTATCAAGGGCGCATGCTGCTGCTACCCACGGCGGAAGTTCTCTTAACAGCTTTTGACCAGGGCAGCAACGATGCTGTGCAGCTCTACCGTAACGGCAATCCGCAAATTACCGGCGTCGGACCGGTTATCAGCGTATTTCCGCCCGCCGTTCTTGGGCTCGGAAACACTTACAGCATTGCGGGCTTTCACTTCAACGGTTTCTCACAAGGGGCTTTCTACGGCGACGATGCACAGTCGAACACCAACTACCCTCTGGTACGAATTACCGATAGCGCCGCGCACGTGTTTTACGCCAAGACGCACGACCACAGCAGAATGGGAGTCCAAGCGGTGAGCGACAATACTACGCTCGTATCCACCAATTTCGATGTTCCAAGCGGCCTCGCCACCGGAGCCGCTTCGCTGGTGGTGGTAACCAATGGCTTCCCGTCGGCTCCCTACAGCTTTACAGTGGCGCCGGCAAGCACCCTCGAATTCACCGCCGGTAACTCGACTACCTCTGACTTCAGCGACTCGACGCAAGTACAAGCCCTTCTCACGGCCACCAGCGGCGGCGCCACGATCTCGGGCAAGTTAGTGACGTTTGTACTCGGCTCGGGTGTTGGTACCGAAACGTGCTCTGCGATTACCGTCAGTGGCCTGGCAACCTGCAACATCACGCCCAACCAGGCGGCGGGCACTTACACTCTGACCGCAACTTTCGCCGGCGATTCGACGTTTGCGGGAAGCTCGGTATCCACACCGTTCATTATCACGAAGGAAGAGACCGCGGTGGCGTTCACCGTTAGCAGTGCGACCAACTCCGACTATGATGACGCCGCACAAGTGCAAGCCCAGCTTACGACGGATGGAAAGCCGCTTCCGAACAAGACAGTGACGATTAAACTCGGTGCGGGCACCGGCACGGAGAGCTGCACGGTTACCACCGATGCGTCGGGCAATGCGACATGCATGCTAACGCCCAACCAGGCTGCCGGAGCGTACACACTCACTGCGTCCTTTGCCGGGGATTCGTTCTACGTCCCAGCCACCACTTCGACTTCATTCACGATCAACCTGGAGGAAACCACGACCACGTTCGCCGGCGGCAGCGCAACCGTAATTGCCGTAGGCCATTCCGCCACGTTATCCGCCACTCTGCTCGAGGACGGAATCACGCCCATCCTGGGCCGGACCATCACCATTACTCTGGGCACCGGCGTCACGGCGCAGTCCTGCAGCGGAGCAACCAACGCGTCGGGCACGGCGACATGCGTGATTCCAACGGTCAGCCAGCCGCTCGGTCCGAACACTGTCACAGCGAAGTTCGCGGGCGATGCGTTCTACCTGCCGTCGTCGGCTTCGGAGGCAGTAATTCTGTTCGCCTTCCTCAGCCAAGGCTCCATGGTCGTGGGCAACTTGGACGCCGCTGCCGGTACGACAGTTGACTTCTGGGACTCGCAGTGGACGAAAGATAATTCGCTTACCGGTGGTCCCGCGCCCGACGCATTTAAGGGGTTCGCCGACACCGCTCCGCAGAGTTGTGGCGGGGCCTGGGTCGCGACTCCCGCCAATAGCCCAGGGCCGCCTGCGACCGTTCCGTCCTATATGGGCGTGATCGCGTCCAGCTCAATCGGCCAATCAGGGAACACGGTGTCTGGCGATGTACCGATGATCATCGTCGTTAAGACGAATCCTGGCTATGGGCCGTCGCCCGGCCGCGCGGGAACCGGTACGGTAGTAGCTACCTACTGTCACTAGTCGATCCGATTCGCGAGGGAGCAGCCCCGTGTGCTCCCTCGATCCTTCGCCCGCTATTCTGAGCGTCGTATACTGTCTCTTATTCGTCCACGGATTCAAGTCGTGAACGTCAGGAGATCCTAATGCGAAAAGTTTGGCTTATGCTGCTGATGCTGGCGCTCGGCATCGGATTAGGATTGATCATATCGAGCAGACTGGCGCCAGTCGCCGCCCAGTCCAAGGCCGGAACCGGTTTCGCAGCCGTACCCGGAGAGTTAGGATCCGAGGACCTGACGGGCCCCTATGAAGTAGTAAAGAACTGGCCGCAAGACGTCAGCACTTTGCCAGGGAACGAAAAGTGGACCTACGGGGCGGGCGAAAGCGTTTTCGCGGAAAGTCCGAATCGCATTTATATGTTGTTCCGCGGCGAGCTGCCAAAGATGGCGCCGCCTAAGCCAGTACTTCTGCCGCAGCTTGGACCCAGCATTAGTTTTCCCGTCGCCGGCCTTTGGCGGGATGCTACCACAGCGTCTCTTCCCGGCACGGGCGGCACTGATAACGACATGAGCGAATGGCTGACGGCCTGGGAAGGGAAGTCGCAAAAACAGGGCATCAAGGGCCCTCCCTATCGCCAGCTCGGCGTCGACGCGAAATGGGAGAACTGCCTGGTTGTGGTGGATGGAAGCGGCAAGATCATCGAGACCTGGAAGCAGTGGGACAAGCTCTTCCGGCGGCCGCACTCGGTCTACGTCAGCCCCTACGATCCGGAAAAGAACGTCTGGGTGGTCGACGATAATATGCAGGTCATTTATAGGTTCACCCATGACGGTACCAAGCTTCTGCAGACCATCGGTACGCCGGAAGTTGCCGGCGCCGACGCAACCCACCTCAATCGCCCCACATATATCGACTGGCTGCCCGATGGCACGTTCTTCGTCTCGGATGGCTACACCGGCACGCGCGTAGCGAAATTCAATAAAGAGGGGAAGTTCCTCATGGCTTGGGGTAAGCTCGGCGGCCCACCACGCGGTCCGATCGACACTCGGCCCGGTTATTTCAGCAATGTGCACGGGGTCGCCGTGGATCCGGCCACTCGTCACGTTTTTGTAAACGATCGCAACAACCACCGGATTCAGGTGTTTGACGAAAACGGCAAGTATCTTTATGAATGGAAGATCAGCGCCGATCCCTCCAGCCTTCACCTGCTCTACATCGGGTCCGGCAAAACCATTTGGACCTATGACCGGACTACCAACAAAATGGTCGAGTGGGACTTGCAAGGCCACCTGCTCTATTCCTGGGGCAGCATGGGCGATTTCCCCGGCGGGTTGTGGGGCGTGCACGGGATGAGCGTGGATCAGGAAGGGAATCTGTACGTAGCCGAAGTCGACTCGGGCCGCGTACAAAAGTTTCGCCCCAAGCCGGGTGCTAATCCCGCATTTCTCGTTGCGAAGCCCGTATATTCGGCCTGGAAATGAGGAGCTCGGATGAGCAAGACCGTAGCCTTGGTCGGGGCCATCGGTTTCTCTTGTCTGGTCGCCGTCTCTCAGGACTACGGACTTGGGGTCAAGTATTCCAGCGCGGCGATCGATGCATTGTCGAGGCAGATCGCAAATGGCGATCAGACCACGGACGCGTTCTGGCGGCGAGTGACAATCTCGGGCACGCCACTGGTAGAGCCCTTCCAAGAAGATAATCGCTACCAGCTCGTAACATTCCTATGGCGAGGAAGCGCCGACACTCGCTACGTACTCGTCAGCGGCTCCTTCACCAAACCGCCCGCAACTGACTACTTGATGAAACAACTTGCCGGAACGGACGTGTGGTACCTCACCCTGAAGCTCCCTAACGGGGCGCGCTTTGCTTATGGTCTTTCCACTCTTTCGGACTTGCTGGAGACTAACCTCATGCGAGGAGAGGCTCGCGGACACCGTGATCCTCTCAATCCACATCTATGGTTGGATCAGTCCATGGCCGAACTGCCGGGCGCGACGCCGCAACCCTGGATCGTCAAGAACGCAGCCAATCCGGAGGGCAAGTTGGAAGAGCATCGGATCAAGAGCGAGTTCTTGAAAAACGAGCGCGGCGTCACGGTGTACACGCCACCCGGCTATCGGGCAAACGGGAAACCATGCGCCTTGCTGGTGGCTTTCGATGGAGACTCTTATCTAGACCTAGTACCCACGCCGGTCATCCTCGACAATTTGACTGCAGCCTCGAAGATCCCGCCCACGGTTGCTGTGTTGATCTCCAGTCCTGGCCGGGAAACGCGCAATCTGGAACTTGCGCCCAACCAAAACTTTGTCGATTTTCTCGCCCAGGAGCTCATCCCCTGGACGCGCGCTCATTACAACGTCACGAGTGATCCGCGACAGACCGTCGTTGCAGGATCGAGTCTCGGGGGAACCGCCGCGGCCTATGCAGCGCTTCGGCATCCAGAGCTCTTCGGCAACGTTCTCAGCCAATCGGGCGCGTTTTCGTGGACGCCTTCGACGGAGCTAGGTTGGCTGCCGAAAGAGTACATCAAGAAGACCAGGCTGCCGCTGAAGTTCTACCTGGATGCCGGTGTTTTCGAAGTAGATCGCTCCGGTAACGGCGACGGTATTCTCGAATGGAGCCGTCAAATGCGGGATGTGCTTCTGGCCAAGGGATACGAGGTTCACTACCGGACCTTCGTCGGTGGGCACGATTATCTGAGCTGGCGCGGCACGCTGGCCGATGGACTCCTGGCGCTGATCGGCAAACCGGACGGGTAGCATGTACGCAAATTAGTTTTAGGAACCTTTTGGTTCAATCGACGTCTAAGCCGGAAGTAGCCGAAAGGATTCAGGCACCCTTGTGAGCGAACTCTCAGGCAATGTGCGCTACGCATTGCGCGGGCTGGTGAAAAATCCCGAATTCTCCGTCGTGTCCCTGCTGACACTCGCCGTGGGAATCGGCGCCAACACGGCAATTTTCAGTTTCGTTGACGGCGCGCTGCTTCGGCCCCTTCCCTATGAACATCCCGAGCGCATTGTGCGTGTGCTTGAGAAGCCGCCTGACGGCGATTTCAACGGCATCTCCACGCTGAACTACCTGGATTGGCAGAAGGAGAATACGGTTTTCGAGTACATGGCCGCGCAAACCGGCGGTCCGGTCACATTGACCGGATCAGGCGCGCCGGTGCAACTCCGCGGAGGACGAGTTTCGGCGCAATTTTTCGATATCTTCCGCGTTCCGGTCGCGCTGGGCCGCACGTTTGCACCCGGCGAAGATGAATCCGGCAAGAATCTCGTAGCAGTGCTGAGTAATCCGCTCTGGAGAACCCAATTTGGAGCGGACCCCGGCATCGTCGGTCGCAAGGTGCTGCTCGACGGCCAGCCTCACCTGATTATCGGGGTCCTTTCGGAAGGGAGCGCGTTCGACCGCGCCTTCAATCAGATTTGGCGGCCCCTGGCTTTTGAGCCGGAGAACATGACGCGGAATTTTCACTGGTTCGGCGCCTACGCCCGGCTGAAACCGGGTGTCACATTAGAGCAGGCGCGTTCTCAGATGAACGCCATCGGAAGCCGCATCGCCCACGATTATCCCGATTCGAACAAAGGTTGGGGCGTGGCCGTAAACCTTTATTCTGACGTTTTGATCGGTAGGTCTGTTCGTCAATCCTTATATGTCTTGCTGGCTTCGGTTGTGATGATCTTGCTGATTGCATGCGCGAACCTGGCGAATCTCACACTGGCGCGCAGTGTGGAGCGGGCTCGTGAAGTGTCGATCCGCGCGGCGCTCGGAGCGGGGCGCTCCAGATTAATTCGGCAGTTCTTGACTGAAAGCGTATTGTTGTCCTGTTGCGGTGGCATTCTGGGTATCGGGATCGGTTATGCGACGATGGCCGGGCTGAAAGTTGCATTACCGCCGTATACGTTTCCCCGAGAGGTGAATATCGCGATGGATGAACGCGTCCTCCTATTCGCGCTCGCCATCTCTGTGCTGACTGGAATCGTATTCGGCCTGGCGCCCGCGCTGCATGCGAGCCGCGCCAGCCTGACGGCGTCGATGAGGGAAAGCGGACGAGGCTCCAGCACCGGAAGGACGCAGCAGCGGTTGCGGGGCGCGCTGGTGATCACCGAGGTAGCGCTGGCCTTCGTTCTTTTGACCGGTGCCGGTTTGCTGATTCGGAGCTTTTTTCAGATCCAAGGGGTGGAAACCGGTTTTGACGCGACGAACGTAATTACCGCTGGGCTTCCAATTCCCGAAAAGCGATTCCCCGATGCGATTCAATTCAACAACTATCTACGCCAGATTGTTGACCGTGTCGAGGCGCTGCCCGGCGTCCGCGATGTCGCAGTCACCTCGGCGTTGCCGATGCGCGGTTGGGGCTATGGAATGCCATTTCTGATTGCAGGCCGTCCCTTCGTGGACCGCTCTCATCGGCCCGCATGCTTCTTTAAGATGGTGAGCCCATCCTATTTCCGGGCGCTGGGAATGCGCCTTCGCAAAGGCCGTGGGCTTACTGACCGCGATCTTGCCGGTGCTACTCCTGTGGCCGTCATAAACGAAACGATGGCCAAGAAGTATTTCGCAAATCAAGAGCCACTGGGCCAGCGAATTCTAGTGCAACAAATTGTCCCCGGTAAAACGCAGTTGGGACCGGAGATCTCGTGGGAGGTAGTGGGTGTTGTGGCCGATGAAAAGGTCGGCGATCTCGACGACACGATTGCCGCGTCCGGCATGTACGTTACCAACGAGCAGAGCCCGGCGTTCTTTACGGCGCTGGTGGTGCGGGCCGCCACCGACCCGGCGCTGCTCGGAGAAGCGCTGCGGAAATCAGTATATGCGTTGAATAAAGATCAGCCGCTTACGGACATTAAATTGCTGGAACAGATCAAGTCGGAATCGCTGGCGCCGGACCGGCTCCGCGCCGTGCTGATCGGAGTCTTTGCCGCTGTGGCGATGGCGCTTTCCGCGATCGGGATCTACGGCGTCATTTCGTACTCGGTGGTGCAGCGAACCCAGGAAATCGGAATTCGCGCGGCCCTGGGCGCCAGCCGCTCCGCGACGCGCTGGCTCATATTGTCGAGCGGGTTGCGCATGACTGCCGCCGGCCTGTTGATCGGATTCGTCGGAGCGCTTGCGCTAACCCGCCTGCTCTCCATCCTGCTTTTCGGCGTAAGTGCGCGCGATCCTGTCACTATGACCATCGTAGCCGGAATTCTGGCCGTGATAGCGCTGTTGGCCTGCTATCTGCCGGCGCATCGGGCGACTAATGTGGATCCACTGGTGGCGCTGCGATATGAGTAACCAGGCCGTCCGCGGCCCGATCACTGCTGTCGAGAATACTGGACGGTCATCAGAACCTCGTGTGACTGCGGCGTCGCGCCTGGCTCGGGTTCTTGACCCATCACGCCGCCTACCCATTTGGCCGCAGCCGCCAGCGCCGGGTCATTGAGTGAGGCGTCGGAAGAAGCCAACAGTTCTACTTCTGTTAATTGGCCATCCGGCGATTGATTCCCGTGCAGCACCACGATCTGCGCAGTACCGCCCGGCGCGCCCGCTGGCGCCGGCCTCATCGACCTGACGTGCCACGGCGCCGACATGACAGGTCCCACACCGATCTGATTTAAACCGGCAGTCTGAAACGCTGTGGGATTGTTGGACGGGTCGCTTATACTCTCGGTCTGCGCCTCGACTACCGTCTGGCCCGCTTGCGTAATGGTGAATTTATTGGCGATCAGCTTGCCGTGAAACTGTAGCGCCTTAGAGTAATCGTACTGGACGTACAGGCCCGGCGCCAAAGAGTAAGTCATTAACGTTCCCGCCTTGGGATCCACGCAATATTCCTCTTCGTCCCACCGCCGGCCACCGGTTTGGCTCGAGGTATTGGCATTGTGGGAAATCAGCGCGCAAACCACGCCAATGCCGTTAAGGCTCCCGGTCGCCGTCCGAAGCGATGCGCGCGGTCCCACCATCGGCTCCGAATAGAAAATGGCCTCGCGAACCTGAAGCAGCCGCAAGGGCAGGGAATTTGCGGGCTGACTGCTATATAGTATGCGATTGGCTTGCAGGTTCACGGCGGAAAAGTTAGGGCCTTGAGCCGTCCAGCGATAGAACCCGGCCACCGACATGTCTTCCAACTGCCAGACGCCGCTCGAAATCGAAGAACCAGTCGCAGTGAATGTAGTCTTCAGGTCATAAGGCTGCGCCCGCACATTGGAATTCCGGTGCGCATTGAGGAGCAGGTTGATGATTTCGGCCCGCTGGCTCACGTCCTGCACGGGTTGAGCGTTACCCGTGACCAACTCCAAAGGATCGGACGGGACTGGAGGCTGCACCAGTTGCGGCAAGACCCGCGCCCCGCGCGC
>Ga0210401_10000559_pt1 | contig 45336 bp, 43 predicted proteins | sample IncBWH32MmetaG_FD_150866 | JGI IMG/M metagenome (GOLD analysis project Ga0210401, IMG submission 150866) | Forest soil microbial communities from Barre Woods Harvard Forest LTER site, Petersham, Massachusetts, United States - Inc-BW-H-32-M | ecosystem: Environmental > Terrestrial > Soil >...
TTGCCCGCTGCCGAAATAATGCGGCCCCAGTTGGGATCTGATCCGGCGACAGCAGTCTTAACCAGCAGCGAATTTGCAATGCTGCGGGCAATGCGCTCGGCCGCATCGTCGCCGGACGCGCCGCTAACCTCGATGGTGATCAGTTTCCGCGCGCCTTCGCCGTCGCGCACGATCTGGCGCGCCAGGTTCTCCATCACCTGCGACAAAGCTTCTTGGATTTTCGCGCGTTCTTTCTCGACCGGCTGAATACCGGACGCGCCGTTGGCCAGCAGCAGCATGGTGTCGTTGGTCGACGTATCGCCGTCCACGCTGATGCGGTTGTAACTTCGAGCTATGGCTTCGGAGAGCATGGAAGCCAGCGTGGCGGGCGGGATGGCCGCGTCAGTAATCACGAAGCCGAGGGTGGTCGCCATATTGGGCTGAATCATGCCGGAGCCTTTAGTCATGCCCGCGATATGCACAACACCTTTTTTCAAACGCACCTGCTGCTGAGTCGTCTTCATGACCGTATCGGTGGTGAGCATCGCGCAAGCGACAGCCTCGAAACCCTTGGGCGACAAGCCTGCAATCAACTTCGGCAGCGCGTTTACGATCAGCCGTGTTTCGAGCTCCACTCCGATCACACCTGTAGACGCGGGAAAAACCTGCTCGGCCGGCACCCGAAGCTGCTTGCCGACCGCGTCGCAGCATGCCAGCGCAACACGGTCGCCTGTGCGAGTGGCGCAGTTGGCGTTACCCGCATTGATGAGCACGGCGCTGACCAATCCACGCGATTGAGCCAAATGAAAGCGCGCGATCCGGACTGGAGCGGCCTGCACGCGATTCTGCGTGAACACCGCGGCCGCGGACGCCGGTGAGTCCGAAACAATGAGGCCGAGGTCATCCTTTTTGACCTTGCGGATTCCGGCATAGGTCGCCGCGTATCGATAGCCTGAAGGCAGCTTCATTAGTTGGGGTGCACTCCCATAGGTTGAACTAACAAAGTCTCATTCTCGTTCAAGTGCTGGCCATTGAGAAACGCCCCCACCGGCATGCGTTTTCGTCCTTCGATCTGCACTTCGATCGCTTCCAGCGCGGTTTCTGCGCCGCAGTCAATCAGGAGCCGCTTCTGGAGCGGTCTCAGACGGCCGGGGTGACCGGAGCCCTGCTCTCCGGCAACCCGCGCCTTCCAAATGTGAAACCCCCGATCGCGGAAAAAGGTGTACGCGCCCGGCCAGGGAAGAAAGCCGCGTGCCCGGTTAACGATATTTTCAGCGGTCCAGTTCCAATCGATGAGGCCGTCTTCCTTTTTCAAGATCGGTGCGAGCGTTGCCGCGGCCGGATCTTGTTTCTCCGGTGTGGGATTTTCACGAAGTGTTCGAACCAGAAGCTCAGCGCCGGCCATCGCCAGCCGCTGGCCCAGTTCCAAAGCATTTTCTTCCGGCCCGATTTCGGTCTCCCACTTGAGCAGCATGTCGCCAGTGTCCAGCCCGGCGTCGATGCGCATAGTCGTAATGCCGGTGCGCTTTTCTCCGTTGGCGATGGCCCATTGAATCGGCGCCGCGCCTCGATATTTGGGCAGCAAGGACGCATGTACATTGACAATTCCGCGCTTTGGAATTTCGATGATCGGTTGCGGAATGATCTGACCGTAGCCGACCACTACCATCGCGTCCGGATTCAACTGCTTCAATTGCTCGACCACTTCCGGGCGTCGAATACGCTCGGGTTGATGCACTGGCAGACCCAGTCGAAAAGCGGTTTGCTTCACCGGCGAAACGGCCAGTTGTCCACCGCGACCTTTGGGGCGGTCTGGTTGCGTGAAGACCGCCAGCACGCGATGCCCGCCGGCGACGATCGCATCCAGGGTGGGCACTGCGAAGGCGGGGGTGCCAAGAAAAATCAGATTCACAGCGGTCAGCTGCCCCATTCGCCGGCCTTGGCCAGTTTCCGGACCTTGCGGCGGATCAAGTCGCGTTTGAGCGCGCTGACATGGCTGATATAGAGGCGGCCGTTCAAATGATCGATCTCATGATTGAAGGCGCGCGCCAGCAGATCCTCGCCGGTCATTTCGAACGGCTCGCCTTTTACGTTCTGGGCGCGGACCGTGACTTTCTTCGGACGCCTCACCTGTTCGCGAAAACCCGGAAGGCTAAGGCAGCCCTCCTCGCCGGCTTGGGTGCCGTCTTTGTGGATGATTTCGGGATTGATGAGAACAATCTTCTGCTGCGGATCTTCGGCCACCGACAGGTCGATGACGGCGATGCGCTTGGGGATGCCGATCTGGGGCGCCGCCAGGCCGACGCCTTTGGCCGCGTAGCAGGATTCGAACATGTCATCGATGAGCTGGTGGAGTTCAGGAGTATCGAATTCCTTGATACTTTCGGCCTTTTTTTCGAGTACGGGCTCCCCGTACAGCACGATCGAATAGGTCATCAGAAGTTTTTCACCTGCTCCAAGTAGCCGTCGAAATTGCGCCGAGTCTCGTCCAGCGAATCACCGCCGAACTTTTCCAGGAACGCCTGCGCCAGGACGATGGCGACCATGGCTTCGCCGATCACCCCCGCCGCCGGGACAACACAGACATCGCTTCGCTCATAGGCGGCCAGGGCAGGCTCGCGCGTGGCGATATCCACCGACTCGAGCGGGCGCCGCAGCGTTGAAATCGGCTTGAGAAATCCACGGACCAGCACATCCTGGCCGTTGGTCATGCCGCCTTCCAGCCCCCCGGCACGATTGGCGCCTCGGGTGAAACGCCGCTCTTCCCGATTGTAGTGAATTGTGTCCTGCACGCGCGACCCGAAGGAAGCCGCGCCTTCGGCCGCAAACCCGACCTCCGCGCCTTTCACCGCCTGCATGGATACGATGGCCTGAGCCAAGCGCCCGTCCAGGCGTGAATCCCAGGTGATGTGAGAGCCGAGACCGGGCGGCACATTGTGCGCGATCACTTCGAAGACGCCGCCGACGGTGTCGCCGGTGCGATAGGCTTGATCGACTACTTCTTTCATCTGCTTCTCGACTTCCGGGTCGACGCAGGCGAGCAGCACTTCGGTCTTCTCGCTCAGCGCCACCAGTTCATCCCAGCCGGCCTGCCGGGTGAAGCGCACCTCGCCGACACCGATTATGTGGCTGAGAATCCGAATTTCGAATTGTTCGAGGAAAGCCTTGGCCAGCGCTCCGACTGCTACCCGAGCCGCGGTTTCGCGAGCACTGGCGCGTTCCAGGATATAGCGGGCGTCGTGAAAATTGTATTTGAGACTGCCAGACAGATCGGCATGACCGGGCCGCGGTCGCGTGACAGGCTTGCGCTTGTCTTCGGCCCCGTCGATGTCCTCGACAGGTAGCGCTTCGGTCCAGTTTTTCCAATCTTTGTTGCGGATGATGATGCCGATGGGCGAACCGATGGTTTTCGAGTGCCGCACGCCGGCGACAATTTCGACCTGGTCCGTTTCGATCTTCATGCGGCCGCCGCGCCCATAGCCTTGCTGGCGGCGCCACAGCTCGCGGTTAATGGCGTCAAGGGAGACGGGAATGCCGGCGGGGAGTCCGGTAAGAGTGGCGACCAGGCATTCTCCGTGAGATTCGCCGGCTGTTTCGAAGCGGAGCATGAGTTGGGGAAAACTTCATCGTAACCGATTGGCAGGTCAGCGACCTGCCCGACGCTTGAACATTTTGTTCGCTTCCGCACAGCCGGTTCTCTGTTAGAATGTGCCAAGGATGTCACAGGCGGCAGTTGAGCGCGAACGGCCAGAAATCCCGGACAAACTTTACTTTCGAATTGGTGAAGTGAGCCGGCTGGCCGGAATCAAGCCGTACGTACTGCGATTTTGGGAGACGGAGTTCTCCTCGCTAGGGCCGAAGAAATCCGGCAAAGGGCACCGACTTTATCGGCGCAAGGACGTGGAACTGGTGCTGGAGATAAAGCGCCTGCTTTACGACAAGCGGTATACCATCGAAGGCGCCCGGAAGTTTCTGGAGTCGCGTCCGAGGGAAGCGGCCGGGAAATCCTCCGACGGAGCAGTTAAGAGATCCAAGCGCTCGCAGGGGGACCTGTTCAGCGATGGGGCCCCGGTTCTGGATCGAATCCGCAAAGAACTCACAGAAATCCTGGAAATTCTGGCCTAGAGTAGCTGCAGGCCGTAAACCGGGAGCTTCTCAAATAAGCCTTCTTCGAGCCGATAAGGAACTTGAGCATCCTTATGATCCGGCTCACTCGCATCAATCATTTGCCCTTGGTGTTGAACTCCGATCTGATTGAGCACGTAGAGATTACACCGGATACGGTGATCGCCATGACGAGCGGGCAGAAGTTCATGGTGCTGGAGTCGGCCGATGAGGTGATTGAAAGAGTGATTGATTTTCGCCGGACGATTGCGAATTTACCGGCCAAGGTTTCTAGCATATGCGAATGGCCCGAGCCGGCTTCGGAAGAGCAACCTTAGCGCATGGCGGAGCAAATCAACGTTAAGAAACCGCCGCCCGCGAAAAGTAAGAACGCCAGCGGGCCCAGGCCGGATTTCGCAACGGTGGGCGGACTCTTGCTGGCGGTTGGCGGCATCGTGGGAGGTCTTCTGATGGAGGGCGGCAAGATCAGAGACGTCTCGCAAATCACGGCCGCCTTGATTGTGTTGGGTGGAACCTTCGGAGCGGTGATGGTGAGCACGCCCATCCGAGTGCTCAATGGCGCCGCTATGCGTTTGATCCATGTTCTGATGGACAAGACCGGATCTCCCGACGAAGCCATCGAAGAATTGATCTTATATGCCACCAAGGCCCGCAAGAACGGCCTGGTCTCGCTCGAAAACGAGGCGCTGGAGATTCAGGATCCATTCCTGCGAAAAGCTCTGACGCTAGCGGTCGACGGCACGGATCTGCAAGAGATTCGCAACATGATGCAACTGGAGATCGACACGGCGGAGAACCGCGCGATGGCGGAGGCTAAGGTTTTCGAAAGCGCCGGCGGTTACTCGCCCACCATCGGAATCATCGGCGCGGTGATGGGTCTGATTCAAGTAATGAAAAACCTGGCGAACATCGAAGAAGTGGGGCGCGGAATCGCGGTAGCGTTCGTAGCGACGTTGTACGGCGTCGGGCTGGCAAATATCATACTGCTGCCAGCCGCCACCAAGATCAAATCCCGGATCGAGTGGGAGACAGAGATGAAACAGTTGAAACTCGAAGGTGTAGTGGCTATCGTCGAAGGATTAAATCCGAAGTTGATCCGGAGTAAGTTGGACGCCTATAAGCATGAGGAGCGGGTGGCGCAGCCGAGGGAAAAAGGCGATCTGAAAACCAAGGCGGGGGCTAAAGCAGAGACGCCGCCTCGCGCCAGCCCGCAAGCTGCTCCTGCCAAGATCTGAGCAAGATGGCACGCAAGAAACGGGAATCCCAGGTAAATCACGAACGCTGGCTAGTGTCCTACGCGGACTTCATAACGCTGCTATTCGCGTTTTTCGTGGTTATGTTTGCCAGCTCTCAGACTGATAAAACGAAAACGCAAGCTATTTCCGATTCCGTGGAAAAGGCGTTGAAAGGCGAAACGTTCAACAGCGTGGTTACGGCCGTCCTGGGTGGAGCGATCGATATGAAGGGCCAGGGCAGCGCGCAAATGAAGGGCCCGGGCGGAGTCAAGAAAGAGCTAAAAACGGTGGACGTGAAGCGGGACGGGCAGATCGCTGAATTGCTGCCGTCGCTTCAAATCCTCAACCAGGAATTGGGGAGTGAGATCCGGTCTGGAAAGTTAAAGATCAGCATGGGGGCACGCGGGTTGATCATCAGCTTTACGCAAGCAGCGCTGTTCCCTTCGGGCGAGGACGAGATTGCAAAGGATTTTTATCCGACCATCCAAAAAATCGCCAATGCGATCAAGCAGGTTCCCAATCCAGTACGGCTGGAAGGGCATACCGATTCTGTTCCCATCCACAATTCCCGTTTCAAGAGCAATTGGGATTTATCGGCAGCGCGCAGCATCGCGCTGCTGGAAGTATTCGTTGATTCCGGAATGCCGCGGGAGCGTCTTTCAATCGCCGGATATGGCGACACGGCGCCCGTCGATGACAACGACACTGAAGAAGGGCGGCAGCGCAACCGGCGAGCCGATATGGTGGTCCTCAATGAAACGGGTGTGAAGGGAGAGCCGGAACGGATGTCGGCGCCGGCGCAGAAGGCGGAGGCGATTAAGCAGGAAGCACCGGAGATTAAGCGCTAGGAGGAGAAACCTCACCGGTGCCCGCCAACTGCTGCAGTATCTGTTGGGCGGCCCTTTGTCCGGCGCTTTTCTTGGACAAGCCCTCGGCCCGGCCGATCCATTCCCGGCCAACGCGCACTTCCACCAGAAACGTTTTGGCGTGCTCGGGTCCGTGCTCCTCAATGGTGAGGTAGCGCGGCTGAGGAAGCTTGCGCGATTGCGCCATCTCCTGCAGGGCGCTCTTGAAATCGGTGCCCTCTAATCCCTCGTCCAGAGGATCGTCCTCACCGATGATATGCCCAACTACAAAGCTACGGGCAGCCTCAATGCCCGCATCCAGATATAACGCGGCAATCAATGCTTCGAGCGCATTGGCGAGCAGCGCCTTTTTTTCTCTTCCGCCGCTCATCTCCTCGCCCCGGCCCAGCAGCAGGTGATTTCCCAATTTGAAACGCGCCGCAACCTGGTGAAGATGGGAGGCGCTTACCAGATGAGCCTTCATCTTCGAGAGGCGGCCTTCCGGATAATTGGAATGCCGCGCCACCAGGGCCTCGCTCGCCAGAAAGCCGAGAATGGCGTCTCCAAGAAATTCGAGCTGCTCGTTGTCAGAGGGCGTGTCCGCGTTCTTCTCGTACACGCGCGACTTATGTGTAAGCGCCCGCTCCAGTAGCTCCCGATTTTCGAAATGATGCCCCAGAATCTCTTCGAGCGCTTCGATCTCGGCCGTGACAGGCTGATGGAACCGCTGGCCGCCTAGCCTTGCCCTAAGAACTGGTTTTGCTCTAAAAATTCGAACCTCCCGGAGGTTTGGCTCCGGCCTTTCGTTTTGCCGTTTCGTCCTTCTTGGCTTGAGCGATCGACTTGACCTGCGGACTGGCGTTGGAAGCGCTCAAGGCCTTGTCGAATGCGTCACTCGCCTCGTCCAGCTTGTTGGCATCGAGACAAGATTGCCCGAGACGGACCCAGTTAGCCGGATCCTGGACGGAGCCGACAGCGAGCGCCTGTTTATAGTCCGCAATGGAATCGTCGTATTTCTTGCGCAGGGATGCAGCCATGCCCATGGCAACATAAGCCTGCGCCTGCATGTCCTTCTTAGCACTGTCCCACTGGGCGTCCGGGATGTTGGCATTGGGCTTGGGAGCGCTGGGAGCGACGTCGATGGCGGCTTTGGCCCACTTGTCCACCTTGGTCAGCTTCTCCTCTTTGTCGAGATCAAACTCGCGCGTATGCCGCGCGGTTTCACTGGCCAGGGTAACTAACGCGGCGGCACTCTTGGGATCGGCGTCGAGCAGCCTCTCGGCGTAAAACACGGTCTGGGCGAAGTCGCCCTTTTGCTCCTCGATCTGCATGGCCATCTCAATAAGCACGTTCTTGAATTCGGTGTCGGCGTATTTAGTCAACACGTTCTCGATGGCTTTGATCTGTTCGTCGGGGGTTTTGGCGGCCTGAACGGCCTGGATAGCTTCAATCTCACCTTTAGATTTTGGCTTCTGGGCCCACAGCGTAGGCAGGCCCAATACCAGGACTCCGATCGCCAACGCGCAAACTCTTCTGAATCTTTCCATGTCTGCTCCTAAATTAGTTATGATCATTAGCCGCATTCTTCACGGCAAACTACTGGTCTCGATGAAACGGCTGCGCGAGCTCCTTGGTGGCAGCGTTCTTTACAGAATCCGGCGCGCCGTCGATGGCGAGCACGGCCCGGTAATTCTTTTCCGCCTGGCCGCGATCTCCCGCGGCATCGGCTAACCGGCCCAGATAAAGATGGGCCCACGACTCGGTGTCCTTGTCCGGCGACAACTCCAGCGTTTTCTGAAACAGCTTCTCAGCCAACTCAGGATCTTTTTGCAGCGCAGCTATGCGCGCTAAACCATAATACGCCCTGGCGTGCAGCGCAGTCTCGCCGGGGACCTCGAGGACCTTCAGATAGGTTTCGCGGGCGCGATCGAGATCCCGCTTGGAATAGAGCTCTTCGGCCTCGGCCAGCGTTTTTGCCGTACCTGTGATCACTGGAGCGGGCGGCGGCGGAGCGGGCGGGGCCTTCTTGATGGCCGCGTTCCTTGCGAACTGAACCTTCTCCAGGCGCTTGTCCTCTCGCTCCAGATCGATTTGCCCTACCAAATCGAGATAATAAAGGCGCAGCGATTCATCCTGCTTTTCGTAAACCGCCAAGCCATCCGCCATAGCCGGCGTCAGAACGAACCCTTCCCGCAGTGCCTGGTCCACCACCGCCTGACGATTCGCCGCCCCATGCGCCAGCCTGCTTTCCACGGCTTTGATCAAACACTCGGTAGCGAGCAGGACGAAATCGTCCTTGTACGCGTTATCGAGCGCGGGCGCTGGATTCGCGAAATCGGCCAGGCCCTTCAAGCGGTTCAACTGTTCGAAATAGCGGATCGCCAGCGGGTCCAGCAAATAATGCAGATAGGCGTGACGAATCTGATCGACCTGCAACTCGGGCGAAGGCGTCACTACGACGAAATAGTCGTCCTTGTAGCTGCGGGTCTGAATCTGGTTAGGGGCGCCGAGCAGATCGATATAAATTTGAAATCGCCGGCCGCGGAATCCGCTCGTTGGATTACGCACGTAGGCGTTGGCTTCGAGCAAGGCCTTGGATACAGGCGAATGATAGGCCGCAATCAACTGATCGTAGGCGGGCTGGGCCTGCTTCCACAGATCCTCGATATCGGCCTCCCGATAAAACTGGGCGATCAGGTGATCGAACCCGGCCATGGGGCGGACATCCAGCGGGATCTCCTCGGTTTTCATGCGGGATTGGAAATCAGGCGGCCCCTCGAGCGTCAGGGCAAACGAGATGTACTGATTCAACTCGGCGACCTGATTTTCTTGCTTGTGCGCGCCGAAATACTTTTTAAGCGCGTCCACCGACGCCAAATGCCTGGCCGCGATGGCGTCCCGAACCTGCCTGCGAACCGCTGAGTTAGCGTTGGAATCGAGATCGGCGTCGTAGCCGGCGGCGTTGATTGCCGCCAGCACCGTGAACAGCGCCGGGCTGGAGTCGAGTTCCCCATGTTGAGGCTGCGGTTGAGCCTGCGCGAGCACAGGGCCGATGCCAACAAAAAGCCTTGCAATGCCTAGAAAGAGGGTCGATCGGATCAAGAAACTTGCCTGCCACCCCCATTGTAAACAGGTCCGGGCCATTTTTCCCACCACCCCGACGCCCCAATCCACGGGTTTATTTTCCGATGCAGAAGGTCGAGAAGATGCGGTCGAGGATGTCGTCGGCGGTAGTGGCGCCGGTGATGGCATCGATGGGGCGCAGAGCGGCGTAGAGATCCAAGAGTAGCATCTCATGCGGAATGCCAAATTCGGCGGCTTTGCGGGCCTGCTGGAGGGCTTCGACGCTCTCGCGCAGCAGTTGCACATGGCGCAGGCTGGTGATGAATCCCGAATCCTGCTCGCGTGCCGCTGCCGGTACGATCTTCTCTCGCAGCCGTTCGATTCCGTGACCGGTGATCGCGGAAACGGCGACAAATTCTTCGCGGGGCTCGGCCGCTTGGGGCAAATCCGACTTGTTTGCCACCAGAATGTAGCGGCCCTGCAGCTTGGCGCGGTCTATCAGGGCCAAATCCTCCGGCTCGACGGGTTGGGAGAGATCGATTACCACCAGCGTAAGGTCGGCGTCAGCCATGGCCTGGTAACTGCGCTCAATGCCGAGCCTTTCCACCAGATCCTGGCCCAATCGAATCCCTGCCGTGTCGACAAACCGGATGGGGATGCCTTCGATGGCGGCGACTTCCGACACCACATCGCGGGTCGTGCCTGGGATTTCGGTGACGATGGCGCGGTCCTGTTCCAGCAGCCGGTTAAACAGGCTACTTTTGCCTACGTTCGGCCGTCCGACGATGGCCAGCGTGATTCCGGCGTGAACCAGCTTGCCGTAGTCGAAAGTGGAAATGAGCTGCGCGAGAGCTTGCGTCACCGGATCCAGCCGCCTTAGGATTTCCTCGGTGGGAGCCACATTCACGTCGTCTTCAGCGAAGTCGATGCCGGCTTCGAGCAACGCAATCAGCTCCAGCAACTGTTCCTTAACAGGCCGGATGCGGTGGGAAACCGATCCTTCCACCTGCTGCGCGGCGACGCGAGCCTGATAGAGCGTGGTGGATTCGATCAAATCGCGGACGGCCTCCGCTTGGGGAAGGTCGATCCTGCCGTTCAGGAACGCTCGCAGGGAGAATTCGCCGGGCTCAGCCAATCTTGCACCGGCCGCGCAGGCACGATCGAGGGCGAAGCGCAGCACCACCGGTGAGCCGTGGCAGGAAATTTCCACCAGGTCCTCGGCGGTATAGGAGCGAGGCGCGGCGAAAAACGTCGCCACTACTTCGTCGATCACGTTGCCGCCGGGGTCGATCAGCTCGGCCAGGGCTGCCGTCCAGGGTCTCCAGGCGTGGTCCGGGCGAAGTCTGAGGATGGTCTCGGCTATTGGTCGCGCGCGGTCACCGGAAAGCCGGACAGTCCCAAGGCCGGACCGTCCCGGCGGAGTGGAAATAGCAACGATGGTATCTCGAAGCTGCAGCGTGCTGCCTTGCTCTACCTGCCACGGTCTCTGCCGCCACCACGCCGGGGCGGACCTGAACGTCTTCCGGGCGGACCACCGGGGCCATCTCGTCGCGGCGGAGGTGGGTGGGGTGGGCGGATAGGCTCCGGCAGAGGCATGCCGATTGGCAACACCACGACCTGGCGGAACGGTCCAGTGCCGGTGCTTTCGCTGCGGATGGCAGTCTCATTACGCAGGCAGAGATGAATGATGCGGCGCTCCCGGCTGCTCATGGGATTGAAGTGGAAGGGCCGCTGCGTCTGCTTCACCCTCTCGGCGGCGGTGGCGGCGCTGAGACGCAATTCCTCTATACGCATGAGCCGATAATCATTGGCGTCGAAACATAGCCGCGAATGATCCTCCGGCGGCATGCGCAGGGCTTCCATGGTCAGAAATTCGAGCGCCAGCAGTACTTCGGCCTTGTTGGCGAGCAGAAGCTCAACCTCCGGACCGGAGAACTTCACCACCACATCGGGATCTTCGAGATCAGGATGGGTGTGCACGCCCTCCAGGACCTCGTACTCGACATCCATGTCCATGTCGTCGAGTGCAATGTCCAAGAATTCCTCGATGCGCGGGCCTGTCGAGGCGACCGTGTATTTGTGTTCGCCCACTGGTCTTATGCCCTCGGTTTTTTCTTGGGTACGGTCTTGGGCGCCGGGGCCGGCGGTGGTGGCATGGTCCGATTGACTATCCATTGCTGCAAAATTCCCACTAAATTGCTGGTCAACCAGTATAACACCAGACCGCTCGACACATTGTAGAAGAAGAAGCCGAACATCAGAGGCATGAACTTCATCATCTTGGCCTGCGCGGGATCAACACCCGGCGTGGGCGTCATCTGAGTGACCAAGAACTGGGAGACCACCATGATCAACGGCAGAATATGAATCGCGAGCTGCTCAGGCTGCGACAGGTCGGTCACCCACAACCAATGCGCGCCGCGGAGCTCGATGGTGACGTTGAGAACTTTGTAGATGGCATACAGGATGGGCATCTGGATCACCATCGGGAGGCAGCCGCTCATGGGATTAGCGCCGGCAGTCTTGTAGAGATCCATGATCTCCTGGTTCTGTTGCGCTTTGCGTGGATCGCGCAGGCTCAAGCCTTTATACTTGGCGTTGATTTCTGCAATCCTGGGCTGCAGCGCCTGCATTTTGCGCTGCGATTTCATGCCGGCGAAGCGCATTGGCAGCAGAACGAGATTGATAGCGATGGTGATGATTACGATGGACCAGCCGTAATTGTGCACCAGGTTGTCATTGAGCCAGTGCAGCGCCAGGAAGATCGGCTTGGCGATAACACCGAACCATCCCCAGTCGATGAGCTGCTGCAGCTTCGGATCCACTTTGCGCAGCAGGTCGATGTCCTTGGGCCCGACGAAGGCCACCATGCGGTTGACGGTGTCTCCGCCCACTTCCACGCCTACATGCATTTCCTCCTTGCCAGCCGGGGCCGCGGGTACGTCATCCTTGACCGCCACCGCGGTGGTCGATGTATTGTCTTTCGGCAGGAAAACGAAAGAGAAGAACCGGTCATCCACGCCGGCGAAAGAGAAGTTTCCACTCATTGAGGATGGACCGTCCTTGACGGACTTGGCATCCCTGGTGATCAGCTTGCCCTGGTTGAGGTCATAGTAGACGACATGCTGCTCGGAGATTCTATTGAGCGAGGTGGGGTCGCCAAATCCACCGCGCCACTGGATCAGGTGGTCGACCGGAACGCCGTTCTGCGAAACTTCGGTGGCAACTTGCGACAGATAGCCGTCTTTGGTGAACTGAAACGTTTTCTTGGCGTGGATTTTGCCATCGGAGAACTCGTACTCGATACCCAGACCGCCCGGTGAAGGTTTGGCGGCATAGAGTCCGTAATTGAGCACGTCGGCGGCTGGGCTGTCCTTGAGTGACAAGGAGAACGGCGCCGGCACCTTCGCGAAACTCGACTGGTTCACCAGTTCGAGCGGCTTACCGGAACGGTCGAGATACTTCTTGAGCACCCAGCTATGCACAGTGGCGCCGCGATTGGAGAACTTGATGCGATAGATATCGGTATCTACCGTAAATTCTCTCTCGGCGGTGTCCTGGATCTGGCCGGGGATGGCCTGGGTGGGGGCCACCGGACGCGCGGGAACTGTTTCCGCGCTTTTTTCCGCATGGGCGGCCTGTTTTCCGGCAGTGGGGACGGCCTGTTTGGGCGGCGCAGGCGGGGCCTTATAAATGTAAGGCGTGAGGAACAGAACCAAACCCATGAGCAGGAACGCCAACAAGAGCCGGGTCTCCATGGACAGCTCTTTCTTGCCCTGCTGGCCCGGTTGGATAGGATTATTAGGCGAATCGGCCATGGTGTGAAAGTTTTCTAGCGAACCGGATCAAAACCGCCCTCGTGAAACGGATGACAACGCAGCAGACGCAGCGTGCCCATCCAAACACCGCGCCGTACGCCATACTTGTCGACCGCTTCGAGCATGTATTCCGAGCAGGTGGGACGATAGCGGCAAGCGGACGGAAGCAAGGGCGAAAGGAAACGCTTGTAGAACCCCAATGTGGCGATTACCACTTTCCGCATTGCGTCACCAACCGATCCACTTCGCGTCGCAACTCTTCCACGGGCGCCTTCAAAGCGGCGCGCCGAGGGTTGATCACGATGTCCCATTGCGCCGGGATCTCGTGCATGCGCACCCGAATCGCTTCTCGCAACCGCCGCTTGGCCCGGTTTCGCATGACAGCCTTTCCGAAGGCGCGTGGCACCGTGAAGCCCAGCCTCGGCCCCTCCTTCTCGCCGCGCGGAATTCGCAGGCAAAACGCCGCAAAGTAAGGGCCCGCAATCCGGCTCCCTTGACTGTACGCCTTGCGGAAATCAGAAGTTCGCAGAATTCGGGCGCTCTTCGGGAAACCGAAGCTAATCGGCAGACCGGACAGCTCTCTCGTCGCTAACCGTGAGTTTATGACGGCCCTTGGCCCGGCGCCGCGCCAGCACCGCCCGTCCATCCTTGGTACTCATGCGTACCCGAAACCCGTGTGTTTTTGCCCGTTTGCGATTGTTTGGTTGAAATGTACGTTTTGGCATCTGATTTCCTCGGCCCGGGCAAGCGACCCGAATCGTAAAAATCTAAACTCCAGTATAGCAGGGCGTCATGTCACGCGCGCGCAAGCGATCGGGATCTTACACTAGAAGCTTATGCCCAAAGTTCTGGTGACGGGAGGCGCGGGTTACATCGGGTCGATAACCGCTCATTTGCTGGCCCGGCGCGGCTACAGCGTCGTCGTAGTGGATGACCTCTTGCGCGGGCACGAGCACAACATCACTGATCTTGCGTTTCACAAGCTGAATATTGCCGACACGGCGGCTCTGAGCGATGTGCTGGCCCGCGAGGCGGTCGACGCCGTCGTTCATTTTGCGGCTTACATCGCCGTGGGAGAATCCACTCAGAAGCCGGAGCTGTACTTTTCCAACAATGTCGGCGGGACGCTGTCCTTGCTGACGGCCATGGTGCAGACCAGTGTGAAGCGGCTGGTTTTTTCCTCGACCGCGGCGGTTTACGGGACGCCGCAGGTGGTGCCTATTCCCGAAGATTCGCCGTTCGATCCAGTCAGTCCATACGGCGAATCCAAAGTGATGGTCGAAAAGATTCTTGGCTGGCTGGACCCATATCGCGGCTTGCGTAGTATCAAGCTACGATATTTCAACGCCTGTGGCTCTGATCCCGAATCCGGGCTGGGCGAGGAACATGATCCGGAAACGCATCTGATCCCCCTGTTGCTGCGGGCGGTCGCTACCGGCAATCCGATCAACATCTACGGCGACGATTACGAAACGCCCGATGGAACCTGCATCCGGGATTACGTCCATGTGACGGACCTGGCGGAAGCGCACGTCTTAGCCCTCGAAAAACTGTTGGCGGGCGGAGCCTCCGATGCCTTCAACGTCGGGACCGGCGCCGGGCATTCGGTGATGGAAGTTTTGCGCGCGGTCGAGGAGGTCACCGGCCGGACTGTGCCATATGAGATGGGGCCGCGCCGCGCGGGTGACGCTCCGGCGCTGGTGGCGAATTCGGATAAGCTTAAGCGCGCGCTAGGGTGGAAGCCGCGGTTTCCTGAGTTAACCGATATTGTCTCCACCGCGTGGCAGTTCGAAAAGAACCGGCGCAGCGCGTAATCAGATCGGAACAGCTTCGATCACGTTCACTTCGGCACGGGTCGGAACAATCCTGGTGAGCCGGAAACCTGCGGCCGCAAACAGCCGGCCAAACTCTTCCTCTGTCCGCTCCAAGCCGCCCGGAATCATGAGCATCTCCAGATCGAGAAGCTTGACGTACGCCGGGTCATTGCCCGGCGGAACGATCATTTCGACTATCAGAAGCTTGCCCGAATCGGTGATGGCGCTGCGACAGTTCTCAAGAATTTTGAGGGCGTGTTCATCGTCCCAATCGTGAATGATGTGTTTGAAGAGATACCCATCCGCGCCGCTCGGAATACTTCCGAAGAAATCGCCGTGCACCATCTCGCATTGGCCTGGCTTGAGAATGGCGGCCTGCCGGGCTCGCTCGATCACGTGCTCGGAATCGAATAAGATTCCCCGGAGATTGGGATATTTCCTGAGAATCGCTGCCAGCAATGCTCCGTTACCTCCACCCAGATCCATGACCGTGCGAAAGCTGGAGAAGTCGTAGGCTTCGGCTACCGCGGCGCTGCTGGTCGATGACAAAGATGTCATCCCTTCATCGAAAACACGCGCGTCTTCCGGGTGCTGGCTCAAATATTCAAAGGGTGCTTGCCCCAGCACATGGTCAAACCCGCGCTTGCCTGTCCGGACGCTGTACAGTAAATGCTCGTAAATCGACCAATGCAGGTGATCGCCCAGGAAAAGGACCATGCCGCGAATGGACCCGCTCGTATCGCGGCGCAGAGTCTCTGAGAGGGGAGTCTGGACAAACTGGCGCTCACCCGACTCGGCAAAAACTCCGACGCTGGCTAGCGCGCGCAGCAGCCGATAAAGTGCGCCGGGATCGGTTTGCGTTGCGGCCGCAAGGTCGTTCGCGGATCTCGCTCCGTCTTTCACCAGATCGGCGATTCCCAACTGCGCCGCGACGTACACCGCCCGCGAAAGCCAATATCCACAGGCTAATTGCAGTACCTGGACAGCCGGCGGCGCTCCGCTACCTTGCGTTTGTAGTGACATGAACACTTAGACCATAACACCTTCTCAGGTCACTTCCGGATCAGCCATACCTCGGAAACCTGGCATCCTCGCCCATTACCGCCCTGCCCCGGCTCGCGCGTCCACGCAAGATTCAACACTCCGCTTCGCGTCGCCTCCCTCGGGATGTCAAACTCGATCGGCCGGTACGGAACCGGCCTGGCGATGAAGGAATGAATCTCGATCGCACCATTTGCCACCAGCCGGATCTTCTGCCGCGGGCTGTCGCCGCCGTACACGACGCGAATCTTGTACTGCGCGGCCGGATCGAGATCGGTGTAGCGCATGCGCAGGGGCTCGTCGTTCAGCGATGCCGCGTGGGTCCAAAATGATTTGCGATATGGACCGACGCCGCCGAATGCGACGTGAGGCGAGCTCAAGAATGCCGGGTCGGAAGCGTAATCGGCGCCGTGAACCAGGTGTGGCTGGAAAGCAGGATCCCCCAGATCGTCATAGAAGCCACCAGGGCCGGGGTTGGTCCAATTCAGAATCTTATCGATGGCGGCCCGCCGATCGGCTTCGTTTTCCATTTTGCGGATGTCCGCAAAACGCTGGTCGAGCCAGACGCGGCTGTTAAGCGGCCGATCGATGGTGTCGAGCGTCGCGCCGCGGTCCACGGAGATCGCATGATATTTTTCGACGCTCAACTGCATGCGAATGCTGTCGAACAACGCCTGGGCCAACTCGAATACTCGCGCGCGCCAGTCGACTGCCGGATGCTCAGCAATCGAACGATCCAGAATCTGCTGGGCATGGTTCATCGATTCGATCGCACCGTTGATTGCAGACTGACGCAGTTGGTCCGTGGCCGCCTCTTCGAGAGCAGTTTCATTGAGGAGCCGGCGGCGGACGTAAGCGTCGTAATAGGCGCGGTAGAGAGCTTGTTGGAAGCGCCAGTTGAGCCGCGTTCCAGGCGAAGCAGTAGATTCCATGCTCTGGAACTGTTCGAGCGTGGTGTAGACGCCGGTGTTTATCGCCAGCGGACCGCGCCAGTTTCGCTCCAGCGCCAGCAGGCCCTGGGCGAATGACTCTTCGTATTCGTCGCCGATGAAATAGCGGCTGTATTGGCGAAGAATATCGGTGACGTTGGCCCCGGGGTCCCAGCCCAGCGAACTCCAGACAAATTTATTTACGTCGTCATTGCAGCCTTCCGAATAAGTGATGAAGCCGATCGTGTACGGTTGGAGCCGACTGAAGATAGCCGCTTCGTCGATCGGCCGCGGATTAATCACCTCGCGGCCTTCCGTGACTGCATAGGCAACATCCCATTCCGGCACCGGATACTGGGACTGCAGACTGTGCGTGATGTCGGGATAATGCCGAATCGGGTAGCGTTTGGGCACTTTCGCCCGCAATTCCGGCAAGCTGACGCGAATCTGTGGACCGAAGACCAGGCCATTCAACCAAGCCGGTTGCTCGCGCTTCAGAATGTCCAGGAACTCATCGAGCCACTGCTGATCAAAGCTTTGTGGCGAGACCCACATCTGCGCTTTGGGATGATACCGGCGCAGCACACGCGCCTCTTTTTCAAGAAGCGACATCAAGACCTTTGGCTCCGTGTGCCCTGGATCGCCGCCCGGCACAAACACGGCGTCGACGCGAGGCAGTTTCTTGAACACTTCGCCCCATTCGCTGAGCGCAAGCTCGACTGTTTGCGGGTTCGAGTAGTCCGGATCCATGGCTGGGTACCAGATCCACACATCCAGGCCGTATTCATCGAGCAGACGCGACATCTCGGTCATCATCTGCATGGGCGGCAAGGGAAACAGCGGGCTGTCAGGGGCGTCATCCGACCGCGGCGGAATCAATTCGGCTGCGTTGGTTCCAAAGACCGCCAAATCGCATATGTACTGTTCCCAGACCGGAACGGACCAGCCGTCGTAGGAATTGGTTTTGGGGCGATAGCCTAACTGGTGGCCACGGAGCGGGTACTTGGGGAACGTGGTGATGTTGAGATCGCCCGCGATCGTCATTCGCCCGGGCCGCATGCGCATCTCCCGCAGCAGCCGCCCGACGCCGAACAGCATCCCGCGCTCATCGTTGGCGATTATCGATACGCGACTACCGGCAACCTGGAGTAAGTAGCCCTCGGCGGGACCTCGGCCGCGTGAAATGGCGATAGTCGGGCCGCCGTCGGATGGCGCAACCGGAAGCTGAATCTCGGTGCGCTTTTGTACTTCATCGCGCAACATCTCAACCGCTTTCGACTCCCGTTTGGACAGTCCCGAGGGAAGCACCAGACGCGCATTCGAGAGATCCAGGCCGACAGCCGACGCGGCAAAGCATGCTAGAAGCGCGCCGGCCCATGGGCGATGGATCATCTGGGAATTATAAGCCGTAACACCGCTACTAATGTCGTAACACGATATAAATGCCTAGGGCTAGAAGCGCCACGAGACCTAGGCTGGCGGCAATCCAAACCCAACGGCGGCGCGGCCGGCGCTCCGGCATCCGCCTCAGAATTTCATCGATCTTGGCGGTGACAATCGAAAAATCCTGAGTCCGGGCGCTCGAATCCTTGGCCGTACAGCCATGGATCAGATCGCTGACCGCATCTGGTATTCCGCCTTTTTTCAGCGGCTCGAGATCGAGCGCCTGATGCAAAATCCGGTCGAAGATCTCGTTCACAGTCTGACCTTCGAACGGCCGGATTCCGGTGACCAACTCGAACAGCAGCACCCCAAACGAGTAAATGTCCACCAGGAGTGTGGGCTTGTCGCCGCGTACCTGCTCGGGAGCCATGTAATACGGCGTGCCCAGAGTGAAACCGGCTCCGGTAATGGAAAACTCGTCGGTTTTCGCGACTCCAAAGTCGATGATCTTCACGATGCCGGCCGAGTCGATCCAGACGTTGTCCGGTTTAACATCGCGGTGGATAATGCCCTTGGAATGCACGTAAGCCAGGCCATTGGCGATCTGGCGCGCGATGAGCAGTTTGTTGCGGAGATCGCCCGTGCGCCATCCTCGAATAGCCGCTCCCAGGCTTTCCCCGTCGAAGTACTCCATGACCAGGAACGACCGTCCGTCCTGCTCGCCGTAGTCATAAAACCCGATGATGTTTTCATGCATCAGGCTGCCGGTGAGCCGGGCCTCGGCCAAAAAGCGGGCGTGGACCTCTTGATCGGCCATTCCAGCCTCGGTCAGAATCTTGATCGCAACTGTGCGCCCCAAATTGGCATCCCGGGCGCGATACACCTCCGCCATCCCTCCGCCCAGCGGCTCAATCAGCTCGTACTTTCCGATGTTCGCCGGAAGTTGCACGTTTTCAAGCAGTATAGCCCCGAAAATCACCAGGGTTAACGGACTAGCCACTGGCAGCCGATAAGTACATGTAGGATCTATGACTTCGAAAGGTACGCGCCGGCACGAGCGAACCGAGCACGCCGAGATCGTCCAGGTCATGTGGAAAGACCGGGATGGCGGTGACAAGTTCACCAACGCCCGCACGCTCAACATTTCCGAGGTCGGCATGCGCATCGAAGTTCCCGAGCCGCTCCAGGAACGCTCTTATGTGACGATCCGCTGCGACAAGCTGAAGCTGAACGGCCGTGCGTCTGTTCGCACCTGCCAGCGCAAGGGCCCCCGGTATCTGGTGGGGCTCGAATTCAGCGTCGGAATGAAGTGGAAGTCCCCCGAGACAGCGCCGGCGGGATAAGCCGAAGCAATCTGAATCCGGAACGCCGATCGGAGGAAGGCGCCCTCTAGCGCTGTTCGAGTTGGTTTTTCTCGTTGAAACGCTTTTCGAGGCTATTGAATTTAGCCTTCAAAAAAGCGAAGAGGATGCCAAACAACCCGGCGTTGAACAGCATAGGAATGCCGATCGCCAGGTAGAGCTGCTCGTTGGTCATGAGAGCTGGCGCCAAATATTGCCAAAAATTATAGTCGCATGGGCCGCAGCGGCCAACGGCGCCCGCCAAAATCACATAAAATTGTCTTTTTGTTCACCACTGCCACTTGACCCTGGATTACGCTCAGGATAGAGTGGAGGACTGGAAAAAATGGCCGAACATCATTCACACGAACCTGCGGTGGAGCTGCCGCCGACGCGCCGCAAGGTCTACACCTGGTTAATTCATGGCACGATGAGCTTGATCGGCGCCGCCTTGGCGGTCCCGGCCGCCATCTATCTCCTGTTCCCGCCCAAGGCCCGCAAGGAAGCCGAGTGGGTTCAGACCGCCGACCTTTCCTCGCTGCCGGTCGGCGCACCGACCGAAATTTCATTTCAGCGCAACCGCGTGGATGGCTGGAAAGTGATCAGCGAGAAGGCGACCGCCTGGGTGGTGAAGCAGTCTGATGGCCAGGTGGTTGCTTTTACACCCAACTGCACGCATCTGGGCTGTGCGTATCATTGGGACGACCCGTCTCATACTTTCGTCTGCCCCTGCCATACCTCGTCGTTCTCAATCGACGGCAAAGTTCTGGCCGGTCCTGCGCCGCGCCCGCTTGACCGCTACATGGTCAAGATAGACTCCGGCAAGCTGGAGATCGGACCCCCGGAGGCCCATGCGTAAGGTTATCGACTGGGTCGAACATCGCACGGGCCTCGAAACGGCCATCAAGAATTTTCTCTATGAGGACATTCCGGCTTCAAGCGGCTGGCACCAGATCATCGGGAGCACCGCGGTCTTCTTCTTTGTGATCCAAGTGTTTACTGGTGGATTGCTGGCGTTCAACTATGCGCCGACGCCGGGCGACTCCTACAACAGCGTGAAGTACATCATGACCGCGCTCACCGGCGGCAAGCTGATCCGGGGCTTACATCATTGGGGCGCCAGCATGATGCTCATCATCGTCGTGCTTCATATGCTGCAGGTATTTCTCTACGGCGCGTACAAGAAGCCTCGAGAAGCAACCTGGATGGTTGGGGTTGTTCTGCTATTGATCGTACTGGCGTTTGGCTTGACCGGATATCTGCTGCCTTGGGATAACCGCGCGTATTGGGGCACTGTAGTGACCACTCAGATCAGCGGGATGGCGCCTGTCCTGGGGCCTTACATGCTGCGGCTGATGGGCGCCGAATCGGGGGTGAGCGTGACCACGTTCTCCCGGTTCTATGCGCTGCACACGATCCTTTTGCCTCCGCTGGTGATGATTCTGATCGGAATCCACATTTACCTGGTGCGGAAACATGGTGTCGCACCCGCCGTGGATGACACTGCGCCACGACGCAAATTCTTCCCGGAGCAGGTCTTCAAGGACACGGTCGGTGTCGCCGTCGCATTCATTATTCTGTTCACATTGGCGGTGGTCGCCGACGTCCCGTTGGGGCGGCTGGCCGATCCCACTGACACTGCCTACATTCCACGGCCCGAGTGGTATTTCCTATTCCTGTTCCAGACGCTGAAATTCTTCAAAGGTCCGCTCGAAGTCGTCGGGGCCGTGGTTCTGCCGGGTGTGGCGGTACTCACGCTTCTGCTCGTTCCTTTCATCGATCGCGGCCCGATGATACGGTTGGGAAAGCGCACCTTCGCGTTTAGCTTCGCGCTTCTAGGCATCCTGGCCTGGACCGGTCTGACTACAGCCGCCGTTGCCACTACGCCACCGAATCCCGAAGAAAACGATGCGGCCGTGACTGAAGGCACGAGTGCAGTTCCGGCCTGGCAGAAGTTGTCATCCCCGGAGCTGGAAGGTCTGGGCTATTTCCGCAAGCAGAATTGCGTCGCTTGCCATCCGGGAGGCGGCAAGAAGGGGATCGGACCGGACCTCACGCAGATGCCGGCCGAGCATCGCAATGCGACGTGGTTGATTCCGCATTTCAAGAATCCGTCGTCGGTGGTGCCTGGCAGTTCCATGCCGCCGGTTACCTTGCCCGATGCGGCGTTGAATTCACTCTCGGCTTTCGTTTTGAAGCTGACGCCTCAGGACGAGGCGGCCCTCATGGCCGCGCCCGATTTCGTGGTCCAAGGGGCCATGGTCTATCAGGCGAACAAGTGCAACGCATGCCACCAGATCAACGGGGTCGGCCAGAAGCTCGGTCCGGCGCTCGATGGCGTCGGGCTGCGGCACGACCGGGCGTGGCTTGAAAAACATTTCGTCGATCCCCAGAGCACGTCGAAGGGAACGATCATGCCGGCCTATAAGCTCAACGCCGCCGACATGGATGCGCTGTGCAAGTACCTGCTGCAGCTACCAAAGGCCGGAGCGTAGTTACTCGATCGGGGTCTCTGGATCAATAAACGGCCAGATCACCGATCCCAGCATGTAGACGGCGGCCATCAAGTACAGAAAAATATCCCAATTCCGGCCCGTCGCGGCCAGGATGTAGCCGCCGACCACGGGCGAAACGTAGGCCGCCAGGTTGCCCATCATGTTCATAGAGCCGGAAACTGTTCCCGCGTACTTGCCGCCGATATCCATGCAGGCTGCCCAACTCGGCGGCATGACGACGTCATTGCAGAAACCGGCCATTCCCATGGCCAGCATCACCCAGTTGGGATTGTGAAATTGAACCGCCAGCACGAGAAAAAGGCCGGCGCCCAGGAAGCCCGAGGTTGCCAGCAGCCGGCGGCTGCGCGTCAGCCCGATGCGTGTCCCCAGGCGCGTAGAAATCGAACCGCACAGCAGCGAACCAACACCCCCAAAGAACAGTGGAAAGATCGCCAGGCGCGCCGCTTGAGACGCCGGGAGCTTCCAGTATTGCTGAAGATACGTCGGCAGCCAGGTGACGTAGAAATACCAGGGAAAGCACAGACAGAAATATTGCAGCCACAGTAACCAAAGCGACCGGGAGCGCAATAGTCTAGCCCAGGGCACATTCCCATGACCGGATGCGAGGCGTTCCGAACCGGCCAGCAGCGCTAGTTCAGCGGCATTCACGCCTTTGTGCTGGCGTGGATCATCGCGGTACCAGGCATAGAAAAAGAATGCCCAAACGATGCCCAGCACAGCAAAAATCGCGAAGGCATAGCGCCAGCTCACGTAACGCAGGACCGCGACCACCAGCACGGGCGTGAACGCGCCGCCCCAGCGCGCAAAGGTCCACATAATGCCCTGGGCTTTAGCGTGTTCCACCGGGGGCAGCCAGGTTGTGAATGCCTTGGTGAGATTCGGAAAGCAGCCGGCTTCCCCGACGCCGAAAAGAAAGCGCGTAATCCACATCGTGACGAAGCTTCGCATCGCACCGGTCAGGGCGGTGAACACCGACCACCACAGCACGATTCGCATGAGCACCTTGCGCGGGCCCATCCAGTCACCCAGCCAGCCCGTGGGTATTTCGAATAGCGCATAGGCAAGACCGAACGCACCGAAGATCTTTCCCATGTCGACGTCGGAGAAGTGCAGGTCGCGGGCGATATCCGGGGCTGCCTGGGAAATGCAGACCCGGTCGACGTACGACAGCACCGCCAGCGTGATGGCAAAGACAATCACGCCGTACCGAACGCGCGACGGCCGCTCGGCTATGGTTCTAGCTTTGCTGCCAACTCCCGCTCCAACCATTCCAGATACCCCTCTGAGCCGTCGACAATGGGCACTGCGATCACCTCCGGGACTTCGTAGGAATGGAGTTTCTCGATCTCCACTCGCAGCCGGTCGAACAAGCCACGGCTTGACTTTATCACCAACAGCGACTCCTGCTGGTCTTCAATGGCGCCCTTCCATCGGTAAAAGCTCCGGACCGCTGGCATCACGTTCACGCAGGCCGCGAGCTTCTTGTCTACCAATGCCCTGGCGATCTGTGCGGCTTCTTCGGCGGATCCACAGGTGCACAGCACCACGATTTTGTCGGTCATCTATATTTTTTTCGCTCTTCTGTATTTTTTTCGCTCTTCCACTGGATCTTTTGGCAAAACAGGATTATAAACGAATGTAAGGACTCATAACCGTTGCGAGTGCATCATCTCATCCGCCGTCTTGCCGTATTGATCGGTTTTGTTCTGGTCGGCGTCTGCGGATACCTGTCTTTGCGGGGTCCCCAAGGCGTTCCAGCGCTCATGGACAAATGGCGCGAGATCCGAAGGCTGGAAGAAGACAACGCCAATCTGCAACGCGAGAACGACTACAGGCGCGAGCGCATTAAGAAGCTGCGGGAAAGCCCTTCCGAGCAGGAACTCGAGATCCGGAAACAATTGAAGCTGCTGCGTCCGGGAGAGACGTCTTTTATCTTGCCCGAACAGCCAAAGCAGCACGATATCAAACAGTTCCCTCCAAAGTAACCTCAAGTAACCTACGCATGTGGCACGCTGGCATGATGGTTTACGGGGCCGGAGCCTGCGCCGAAACCTGGATTGCCGCGAATTGCTTCCGTAATGTAGAGCTTGGCCCTGCTCACAGCAATGGGAAGATCAGCGCCCAGGCCCAGCGACGCCGTGATTGCCGCCGAATAAGTGCAGCCGGTTCCGTGGGTGTGGCGCGTGTCGATTCGCGGAGCGGAAAACTCCAGCCATTTACCCTGATAGAAGAGAACGTCGATGGCGTCTCCCGACAAGTGTCCTCCTTTTATCAGGACGGCTTTCGGACCCATCGCCGCCAGCAATTCGGCAGCCCGCCGCATGCTCGCGACGTCAGACACTTCGGTGCGAGTTAACATGGCCGCTTCCGGCAGGTTGGGAGTCAACAGGAAAGTATGCGGGAAGAGCAGTATCTTCAGAGCCTCGATCGCATCTGGCGTTAGCAACGCAGCGTGATGCTTGGTTAGGATCACAGGGTCGACCACCAGCGGGAAATTGAAACCGGCCGCCGCTGCCGCCACGACTTCGATAATTTCCCAGTTCCCCAGCGCTCCCGTCTTCGCAGCCTGAGGCGGGATATCGCTGACAACGGCGCGGATCTGCTGGGCGACCAAATCGGCCGCCAGGCACTCCACCCGTTTGACTTCGACGGTGTTTTGCACCGTGACCAAGGTGACCACAGCCTCGCCATACACGCCGAACTGATGAAATGTTTTGAGATCGGCCTGGATGCCGGCCCCTCCGCTGGGATCAGAACCCGCGATCGATAGCGCTACCGGTCTAGGCATTGCCCGCCATTTTCTGGACAGTCTGGAACGTGTCGGCATCCGCCGCGGTCTTGTCGGGACGATAGCTCTTGACTCTCGCAAATCGCAGCGCGAGGCCGCTGGGATAACGTGGGCTAACCTGAATCTCGTTGAAAGCGATCTCCACCACCAGCTTGGGCTCGACATGGACGGTATAGCTGTCCCGGCCAATTTCGAGCTTGAGAAGCTCCTGAGTTTGCCACACCAACATCTCGTCCGTTAGTCCCTTGAAGGTCTTGCCGAGCATGGCGAAACCGCCTTTTTCGGTGTCACGCGCGCCCAGGTGCAGATTGCTGAGCCAGCCCTGCCGGCGTCCGTGGCCCCATTCGGCTGCCAGGATCACCAGGTCAAGAGTGCGAGGCCGCTTGATCTTCAGCCAGCTCTGACCACGGGCTCCGGCCGCGTAGGTTGCGCCGACCGCCTTGGCCATGATGCCCTCGTGACCCTGCGCGAGCGACCGCTCGAAGAATTCATCGCCGGCCGCTGCATTCGTGGCGATGATATGGGAAATTAGCGATTGCGGAGCCAGTTCCACCAAAGCCTGGAACCTGCGCGCCTGCGGTTCGTCGAGCAAAGAGCCGCCGTTCAGGTACAGCAAGTCGAACCAGAAGGGCGTCATGGGCAGGTCGCCGCGCATTCGCTGGACATCCAGCTTGCGCCCGAAACGCCGCATCGTGATCTGGAAGGGCTGCGGCCGCCCGTCGGGCAGCAGACTCAAAACTTCGCCGTCTAGAATCAGGTTTTGCGCGGGCAGGGCGCGGACCGCCTCGACGACTTCCGGCACGGCCGCGCTCACGTCATTCAAGGCGCGTGAGTAGACCATTACTTCGTCGCCGGACTTGTGCACCTGCACCCGCGCGCCGTCCATCTTGAATTCGAGAGCGGCTTCACCGAGGTCGGCCAGCGCTTCGGTGACGTCTTCGGCGGTCTGAGCCAGCATCGGCTGGATCGGTCGAAAGAGCTGCACGTCGTAGGAATGCAGTCCGGCTTCCCCTTTTTCAACAAGAGCCCGCGCGACCACCGAGATGTCGCCTGTCATCATGGCTGCGCGCCGGACTCGATCAGCCCGGACGCCCGACGCCTTGGCGATCGCGTCCAGCATGATGCCTTCCAGCGCTCCTTGGCGAAGCTCACCCATCAAGAGGCCTATCAGAAACTGCTGCTCCGGTTCGGTGGCACGCGCGAACATCGCGCTCAGGAGTTCCAGTCTCAGCCTTTGCGATCCGCTGCCCTGAATCTTCGTGATCGATTCGAATGAGCGATCGATTTCAGCCACTTCGAGACTCGGCTCGGTGGCCGGCGAGCCCTTCGCATTACGGATGGTTCCGTAGCCGATGCCGATTCTTCCCTGGCGAGTGCGGCCGGTGAGAAATGCGACGACGATCTCGACTTCCTCGGGATGAAGCTGCTTCAACTGCCGCGCCAGAAGATCGACTTTTTCCAAACGCTTGGTGGTCTCGGCGACACGGCGGGAGGTTTCGACGACCGCGGCCAGCCGCATGTTAACGGAGCCGCCACCCGTTCACTGGACCACTATGGAAAAACTTCTCGGGCGTCATAACGCCATCGCGCTTGAAGACCATGCCGTCCTTCATCACAAACGGAACGTTGCGTAGCGCGTCGATGTCTTCCAGCGGATTGGCGCGCATAGCGATCAGGTCCGCCGGCAGGCCAACCTTGATCGGGCCGCGCTGATCGTAAATATCGCAAACCCGGTAGCCGTTGACGGTCATGATTTTCAGAATCTCGGGAGCGGGGAAATTCGCGGCCTTCCAGCTTCGCAGGAAATCGATCACCACCTGACCGCGCGTCATGCCGGGAATGTAGTAATCCGCGTCGGTGGAGAAGGCCATCTTCACGTGATTAGCATAGGCATTTTTCATGCCCTCAAGCATGCGGTCGTAGCGAGCCTGACTGGGACTGTAATAGTCGGAAATCGGCGTCTCAGTGCCGACGCGCCAGATGCCTTTCTGCGCCATCAGTTTGTGCGCTTGATCATCCAAGGCGTTGGAATGCTCGATGGACCAGATGCCGGCTTCGATCGCGCGCATCGCGCCGGCGTGCGTTTGAACGTGCCCGGCCACCTTCAGGCCGCTCCTGGCGGCTTCAGAGACGAACAATTTCATCTCATCGGCAGTGTAGCCGTAGGACTTGCAATCGACGCAGATCTTGATGACTTTCGCTCCAAAGAGAATGTTCTTGCGCACCGCCTTCACGATTTCATCGGGCGTGTCGGCATCGAGGTATTCGGGATACACCAGGTTCGCGCGCTCCGGCGCCGGAAAAAACTGGCCGCCCATGGGACCGATGATGATTCCGGAGTTGATCATGGTCGGTCCCGGAATCCAGCCTTGATCGATGGCGACGCGATGTGCGGTGTCGGCATAGTTGCCGTTGTTGCCGAGATCGCGGACTACCGTGAAGCCTGCCGACATCATCGTGATGCCGTTCGAGACGGCTTGAATGGCGCGGAGCGCGGTGGAATCCAGAACCGTGGTCAGGTAGTAATTGTTGTTCTCCGGATCGCGCTTGTAGGTGAGCGCGAGATGGTTATGGGCATCCACCAAACCGGGCGAAATGTAGTATTGCGACAGATCGATTACTTCGGCGCCCTGCGGAATGGTGACGTTCGCGCCGATGGAGGTGAACTTTCCGGCGTCGACGAGGATTACCTGGTTCGCCGCAGCGGTCCCTGTTTCAGGATCGATCAAGTGGCCGGCGCGGATGGCGATCACTTGCGCGCTGAGTATTGCCTGAACCGCGAATGACGTGAAGGCGAAGCGCCCTAGTCGGTTTGTCATTCAGATAGTTTAGCGATTTTGGCATTGCATGTTGACTTTTCCCCGTCCAATAGATTAGCGTGACCGATTGAAGCTCGAAATCGAAATCAAGCTGCGGCTTACCGGAAAGCTTGCAAAAATGCGACGGACTCTCGCCAAACTCGGGTTCCAGGTCACGAAACCACGGGCTTTGGAATCCAATATCCTTTTCGATAATGCCAAGCGGAACCTACGCAAGCACGGCAAGCTCATCCGCGTGCGCCTCACGAGCGGACACCGAAAGCTCACTTTCAAAGGACCTTCTCAACCAGGTAAATACAAAAAGCGGCTCGAGATCGAATTCGATCTGCCGGACAACGCGCGCCTGGAACCAATCTTCAGCCACATGGGATATCATCCGGTCTTCCGATACGAGAAATACCGCGCCGAATATTCCAAGCCTCGCGGCCTCGGGATAGTGCTGCTGGATGAGACGCCGATCGGGAATTACCTGGAGCTGGAAGGGCCACCGCGATGGATCGATCAGACGGCGCGACTGCTCGGATTCTCTCACCGCGACTACATTACGCGCAGCTATGGCTATCTATATCTGGCGTATTGCAGGGAACGGCGGATTCGTTCCAAAGACATGCTCTTCCACGATCGGCGAGGACGAAAGTGACCGCCAGGAACCGGCGCTAGATGGTATGCTGTGGCATAGCGGGAGCGTTGGTAAAGCGAAGTGGGGCAGCTCGAGCAATTCGTACGAAATTGTCGTTACGCCTCTCGCTCGTTGCGGAAGAGCCCGGCATTTGCGGCTGCGGCGATCCTGACCCTTGCACTGGGTATCGGAGCTAATACAGCGATTTTCAGCGTGTTGGAAGGCGTGGTGCTGGCGCCGCTACCTTACCACGAGCCGGATCGCCTCGTTCTGGTGGCGCTGTACAATCGAACTCTGGGGTACGCCACGAATCTTTCGTATCCTGACTTCCTCAATTGGCAGCAGAGTTCCGGCTCCCTCGAGCAAATCGCGGCGTTTAAAGGCCGGGGCTTCGATCTGTCAAGTCCCGGTGCTCCTGAGCATGTCGACGGGAAGGAGGTCTCGTCGAATTTCTTCAGCACGCTGGGAGTAAAGCTGTGGCTCGGGCGTGATCTTTCGCCGGAGGAAGATCGTGCGGGCGGTATGCCGGCGGTCGTTATCAGCCATCGCTTATGGCAAGACCATTTTGAGGGGAGCCCGGCGACGCTCGGCAAGGCTATCACTTTGGACGGCGTCGACTTTACGATCGTTGGCATTCTCCGGCCAGGGTTTCGGTTTGGGGATCAGCAGGCGGACGTTTACACAACTCTCGGCCGAACCGATCCACTGTTCCGCAGTGATCGTACGGTTCACGACATCCTCTGCGTCGCGCGCCTCCAACGGGGGGTAAGCGTGGGTCAGGCGCAGGCGGAGATGAACAGCGTGCAGGACCATATCGTTGAACTCAATCCCAGTACAGAACGAGGGTTGGGAACGTATATCGTCCCTTTGAAGCAGTTCTTCATCGGAGATGTGGGTGGGACGCTTCTGTTGCTGATGGGAGCGGTCGCGTTCGTACTACTGATCGCCTGTGCGAATGTCGCCAATCTATTACTCGCGCGCTCAGCCGTGCGCACGCGGGAGTTTGCGGTACGACTGGCGCTAGGAGCGAGCCGCGCGCAGGTCGCGCAGCAAATGGTCACCGAGAGCGTGCTGCTCTCACTGGTAGGCGGAGTGCTCGGCCTGGCGATTGCAGCATGGGGCCTCAACGCGGTGCTGGCGGCGGCGCCCGGAAGCATGCCGCGCACCGAGAACATAGGCGTGAATACCCCGGTTCTCTTATTCGCGTTCGGTATTTCGATCGTGGTTGGGATCGTCTTTGGCCTCTTGCCCGCGCTGAAGAGGTCTGACACCGACCTGCAAGCCGGGCTGAAGGAAGGAGGCCGCGGCTCGGCGGGTGGCCGTCAGCACACTCAACGTGTGCTCGTCGTTGTGCAGATCGCGCTAGCTCTGATCCTGCTGACGGGCGGCAGCTTACTACTTCGCACCATCCGCAATTTGTGGGCGGTGAATCCCGGTTTCGATACGCAGCATATCATTACTTTCCAGGTCGGGCTTTCACCTTCGGTTACTACGCCACCGAGGGTGCGAAGTGCGTACCAGCAGTTGGTCGAGCGCATCCGCCAAGTTCCCGGCGTGGAAGCGGCGGACATTACGGCACTCGTACCATTGAGCGAAGGCAGGAACGAAGGCCCCTTCTGGGTCGGCTCTCATCAGCCCGCGTCGATGGCTGAGATTCCGCGGGCGATTTATTATCCCTCAGGCCCGGATTATCTCCGCACGTTGAAAATACCACTTTTGAACGGCCGCTTTCTTACCCGGGCGGATAACATCAACGGCCAATTGGTCGTTGTGATTGATAATTTGCTCGCGCGTACTTATTTCCCTGGCCGGAACGCTGTGGGTCAAACCATAACAATCCCTCATTGGGGCGCAGCGCGGAACGTAGCTGCTAGGGTGGTCGGAGTTGTGGGCCACGTTGAACACTATGGACTCGATGGTTCGTTCACCGAAAAACCGCAGATCTACTACGCCTTTTACCAGCTCCCGGATAACGCGGTGCCGGCGTTCCGAGGAGAAGTTACCTTGGCGGTACGCACACCGCTGGATGCCGCGACTGTGATGCCCGCCATCAGGAACGCAATTTACGAAGCAGGCAGCGACCAACCCGTCTACAACATCCACACCATGCAAGAGCTCGTTTCGGGATCGATGGGACGCCAACGCTTTCCGATGCTGCTTCTAGTGGCGTTTGCAGTCCTGGCGTTGTTGCTGGCTTCCATCGGAATCTACGGAGTCATTTCCTACTCAGTGACCGAGCGTGTGCGCGAGATCGGGATTCGAATGGCGCTCGGCGCAGAAAAGCGGGATGTTTTGCGGATGGTGGTTGGCCAGGGGCTTCGGCTGGCGGTTGCGGGGGTGGCGATCGGGTTAGTGATCGGATTCATCCTCGCCCAATTGCTGTCGAGCTTCACGCACCTGCTTTACGGCATTCGGGCTGGGGATCCGTTGACGTTCATAGCCGTCGGGCTCGGACTGCTGGCCGCGGCCGTTTTGGCCTGCTATATTCCAGCGCGACGAGCGGCTCGGCTGGACCCAATGGTCGCGCTTCGTCAGGAATGAATCACCAGGTTCGCGGCGCACGCTACTAATCCACCAGGTGAGTCTGCAACGCGTAGCGGATCAGATCCGCAGTGGTTGACATATGCATTTTTCCTAGAATCCGGGTGCGATAGGTGCTGACGGTGGTCGGACCCAGGTGCAGCTCGCCGGCGATCTGGCTGACCGTTTTGCCTGATGCTATCATTCTCAAGATTTCAAATTCGCGGCTGGATAGAGTCTCGTGGATGGGCCGCCCGTCATCGTCCTGGTGCAAAGCCACAGCCAGCTTTTCCGCCAGCGCCGTGCTCACATAGCGACCTCCGGCAAGTACCTTCTGGATGGCCTTGACCAATTCTTCCGGAGCGCTTTCCTTGTTCATGTAGCCGGCGGCTCCAGCCTTAAGGACTCTCTTGCCGAACTGATCCTCGCCGTGCATGCTCAAGACCAAAATAGGGAGCTTGGGTTGCGTTTGCCGGAGGTCGCCGAGGAGATCAAGCCCGCTTCGCCCCGGCATGCTGATGTCCAGAATTACGAGGTCCCAGCTACGGCGCTGAACTTCCGTCAATGCCTGCTGCGCATCTTCCGCTTCGCCGCATGTCACCTGGTCGAGTTCTTGCACCAGGATTTCCTTCAGTCCTCGGCGCAGGATGGCATGATCATCGGCAATGAGAACTCGAATCATGTCGTCGTCACGCTCCCAGAACTGTGGATTCGGCTAGAGGAATACGTACCAGGACAGTGGTGCCCTGGCTTGAAATTCCCCGGATGGCGAGCTCGCCTCCGAGCAGCAATGCTCGCTCCCGCATTCCATGGATTCCCAGCGATCCTGACGCGGAGAGTTGCTCTTCGGTAGCGCCTCGGCCGTCATCGTGCACTTCCAGAACGATATTCCCGCCTTCTTTGAAGAGCCGCACGTACACACAAGCCGCGTTGGCATGGCGCGCCACGTTGGTTAAAGTCTCCTGAAGAATCCGGAAAATCGCCGTGGCGCGATCCGGATCGATAGAGTTATCGTTCTCGAGAAGTTCCAGCCGGCATCTCGTTCCGGTGCGGGCTTCAAATTCCTCCGCCGCCCATTCGACGGCAGCAATAAGACCCATATCGTCCAGAATCCCAGGCCTTAGTTCAGTCGAGATTCGGCGAACGGACTTAATAGTCTGATCCACCACTTTTGAGATGGATTCGATTCTCTTGGTCTCTTGGGCTTCGGGCGGAAAGTCATGAACCAAAGAACTCAGATCGATTTTAATAGCCGTCAAGGCTTGGCCCAACTCATCATGAATTTCACGCGCCACGCGCTTTCTCTCTTCTTCCCGAGCGTTTTGCACGCGTGCGGTGAGGGCTCGCAATTGATCGAAGGAACGCTGGCGTTCGAGTTCGGCCAACGTGCGTTCGGTTACGTCCATAACAACGCCATATCGTTCAACGATCTGCCCAACCTCGTTCGCCACCGGATAGATCACATCGTGGATATACCTTATCGAGCCGTTCGGAAGTACAATTCGATAATCTTTCGCGTAGCCGACCGATGCTTTTGGCGCTTCCTTAATGCCTTGCTCAATTCCCGGTCGATCTTCGGGATGAATGCGCTGCAGGAATGTTTCGGCCAAAACGAAGCTGGACATCGGTGGATCGACACCGAAGATGCGAAAGGTCTCCTCGGACCAGAACAGTTCCTTCGATAATACGTTCAAGGCCCAACTGCCTGTGTGGCTCAGCCTTTGCCCCGCAGCCAAATAAGCCTCGCTGCGCTTCAGGGCTTCTTCGGTGCGTTTCCTGGCAGTAATGTCCCTCCCAATTCCGACGGACATCCCATCGGAAAGTTTGACGCGAGCCCAAGTGGTGTCCAGAACCTGGCCATCTCTGGTTTGGAGCCTAAACTCGACCCACTCAGAGTTTGCCTCGGCAATGAATTTCAGAACCTCCCGGCGATGTTCGGGGTCGGGATAGCAAAGGGAGAAGATATCGAGATTCTCCCGGATGATCTCCTCCAGAGACCAACCTAAGGTGCGCTCCCATTCTCGGTTAACAAACCTGATCGAACCCTCCTTGGTAGCGACGCTGATCATTAGCGGAACGTGATCGAGTATCTTCTGCAAAGCTTCATTCTGCTTCCTCAGATAGTCGTCGACTTTTCTGCGAGCGCTGATATCTTTAGCGATGGTCATCAGGAAACTGGAGGATTCGTCCGGGCCAGGAATCAGCGACACCGTGTTGTGAACCCAGACTATCTGCCCGTCTTTACGGCGATAACGCGTTTCAATCTGAAAATCATGACGGTCTCCACGACCTAATTGACCCAGTAACTGCGAGTTGGAGTGGCGATCCTCCTCCACCGCCAGGTCCAGAAGAGTGACGGCGCGCAATTCGTCATTGGAATAGCCGACCAGTTCGCAGTAGGCGCGATTGGCTTCGACGAACTTTCCCTCTAAATCCGCTCGTGCGATGCCTAGCGTGGAATTTTCAAACATTATGCGCCAGGGTGCCTGAGGGGGCCGCGGGGCGTCTTTTGGTAGTCGTGACGATGCCATTAGATTCAAGAGGCCCTCATGTCAGGAGCCCCGCGTCCCCGGGAATGGCACGCCGGAGAATACTATTGTTCCTCCTATTGTCAACAATTCGGATGTGGTTTTGGAACCCCCCTCAGCTAACCGGCTCAATTCGGAAACGTCCAAAGGCCGGGAGGCTTGCTTTGATCACCCTCTTTCAGGACCTACGATATGCACTCCGTACGTTGGGGCAGAACGCCGCCGTGACCCTGGTTTCGGCGCTGGCACTGGCTCTCGGCATTGGAGCGAACACAGCGATCTTCAGCGTCGTTCATGCCGTCCTCCTAGAGCCGTTGCCCTATGCCGATCCGGCGCGCCTAGTCACGTTGCTGGGACCAAGATCGCGCCCCCTCTCGCCACCCGACTTTCTGGATATCCGCCATGAAGCACATTCGTTCGAGTGGGTCGCCGCAGCTGAAGGATGGACCGGCAACCTGAGCGGACGGAGCATTCCGGAGAAGATTAGTGGATTGCACCTGTCCGAAGACATGTTCCGGATGCTGGGAGTGCCGGCGTTGCGGGGCCGGACGTTTTCGCGGGATGATCTTGAAGCCGGACGAGGACGAGTCCTGGTGATCAGCTACGGGTTGTGGCAGCGGCGCTTCGGCGGCGCGGAGGACGCGATCGGACAGACCGTTGTGCTGGATGGCGAGCCCTATACCTTGATTGGCGTAATGCCCGCCTCGTTTCAATTCACGCCCTTCTGGATTACGCAAGCGGAAATGTGGGCACCGCTCGATTTGTCGGCTCGCGTTACGCAGCGCGCTTTCCATTCGCTGCGTGTTTTCGCCCGGCTCCGACCTGGCGCGAGTGCGCTGAGCGCGCAAGCGGAAATAGACGGCATCTGCCGGAATCTGGCACGCGCATATCCCGACACGAACACGAATATGCAGGTTCTGGTCGAGCTATTGCAGGAGAAGGTCGTCGGCAATGTACGTCCCGCTTTGCTGGTGATCCTGGGGGCGGTCGGGCTGGTGCTTTTGATCGCCTGCGCCAACGTCGCCAACCTGGTGCTCGCTCGCGCCACCGCGCGGCAGCGTGAGACTGCCATCCGGCTGTCGCTGGGGGCGCAGCGGATGCGCATCGCACGGCTGTTTCTGACCGAGAGCATAGTGCTGTCCATGCTGGGGGCCGTACCGGGGTTACTGCTGGCGGTATGGGGGACGAACATACTGCAGTCGATGCTGCGGCCGGACCCGGGCGCCAATGTCCGGCTGGCGCACTGGGATGCGGTGGCGATCAACCCGCCCGTACTTTGTTTTACGCTTTTGCTTTCGTTGGCAACCGGTATTCTTTTCGGGCTCGCGCCGGCGTTGTTCGCCTCGCGCCAGGATTTGAACGATCGCCTGAAAGAAGGTGGACGCTCCCTGGCCGGAGGGCGCGGGTCAGGATTGCGCAAAACGCTGGTTGCCGCCGAAGTTGCCATCGCGATCGTGTTGCTGGTCGGGTCCGGCTTGTTGATGCGCAGCTTCCTCAATTTGCGCGACGTCAATCCCGGTTTCGATCCGAAGAACCTGCTCACCATGAATGTTTCGGTTGCCGGCCAGCAGCAATATGTGGGACCGCAGCGCGAAAATCTCTACCGCAGGCTGGCGACGGCGTTGCAAGGCCTGCCCGGCGTGCGCTCAGTGGCCATGACCAATCATCTCCCGCTGGTCGGCGATACCTGGGGAACAAACATGGCTATCGAAGGACGACCGATCCCGGCGCCTGGCCACGAAATGAATACGATCTATCGCGAAGCCGGCCCGAACTATTTCGCGACTATGCGAATTCCGTTACGAAACGGGCATGAGTTTACCGACCACGACAACTTGAACAACCCACAGGTCGCGATTATCAATGAAACTCTCGCGAACGCCGCTTTCCCCGACGAAAACCCGATCGGGAAGCGAATCACGCTGGAAACCAGGAATCCCCGCTGGAAGACGATTGTCGGCGTGATTAAGGATGTCAAGCAGTCCAACTGGACCGGACCTCTAGACAACGAGGTTTATATTCCATTCCTCCAGGATGCGGAATTCCTGAACAGCCAGCATCCCTGGCAGGCAAATGTCAGCATCGTGATCCGCACGGATACGGATGCCGATTCGCTTGCGCCCGCGGTTCAACAGACCATCTGGAGCATCGATCGCGATATGCCGGTTTCCCATCTGGAGACCATGCAGCACGCCATCGGAAATGCGCTCTGGCAGTCTCGGTTCAATTTAACGCTGATCGGCGTCTTTTCGGCGATCGCGATGTTTCTGGTAGTGTTCGGCATCTACGGCGTAATGGCGTACGAGGTGGCGCAGCGCACCCAGGAGATCGGAATTCGCATGGCGCTGGGCGCGAACCGGAGCGGCATCGTACGGCTGGTCTTCAGCCAGAGCCTAGGTGTGGTGCTCATCGGCATCATCGTAGGAGTGGGGTCGGCGCTGGTCCTCGCGCGACTGATGACCACGATGATTTACCAGGTCCAGCCGGCCGATCCGCTGACTTATGTTGGAGTGACCGCGCTGGTCTTTGCCGTGGCAGCCTTGTCCGCATTGTTGCCGGCACGCCGGGCGACTCGCGTCGATCCGATTATCGCCCTCCGCTACGAATAACAGTGGAGCAGGTGTCGGGCCGCTTATTCTATAAGTGTGCCGCGGCCCGCAGTGAAGAAATCCAGGAAACAAGAAAGCGCTACTGCTCTAATCCTCATCGGCCTTTTTAAGCTGGCCAAAGCGGTAGCGCTCATTGCTATCGGAATCGGAGCACTCAAATACTTGCATAAAGACTTGGCCGCGAGCGTGCTGCACTGGGTGAACGTGCTGCGGGTGGATCCTGACAACCGCTTCATACATCCCCTCCTAGCCAAAGCCTTCTCAGTAACGCCCAAGCAGCTCAAGGAAGTGAGCGCGGGCACCTTCTTTTACGCCGCCCTGTTGGGAACCGAAGGGATCGGTCTGCTGCTGCGCAAACACTGGGCCGAGTATTTCACCATCATCACCACGGGCGCACTGCTGCCACTGGAAGTCTACGAGCTAGCCAAGCACATCACCGTCGCTAAGATGATCGTGCTGGTGATCAACGCCGCGATCGTTTGGTATCTGGTAGTTCGAGTTCGCTCACGCCGACACTAGCGCTGAGATAGCGCCGTTAGGCCACCGCGGCGCGGCTGCGACCTGCCGGACGGGATTCTGAGCCGCTGCGGGCCGCCGGTTTCCGCGCCGCTCGCGGTTCGGCCGCCAAATGCTTCAGGAAATTGATCCAGCTTTGGCGTTCCTGCGCTGGTACAAATGCGGCAGCCCAATATTCGCGGAATTCCACTAATCGCTTGCGCTGCCTTTTCTTGAGCCAGACAATCACGGTCTCGGCGCCTTCGTATTGGCCAAGTATGTCGCGCACCGTCTCGAAATCATTGATGTCACCCAGAAGCGTCTGCACACGCCGCATCGCTTCCAACTTAGGATTCAACGACGTTCCGCACAAGGGTGTGAATAGTTCAAGCGTATAACGGAATTTCTTGGAGGCGAGACGAAACTGATGCAGCTCCCGAGGATGGGCTTTCACGTTGGCAGCCGCGTCACCACGTTCAAAGAAATCCTGTGCCATACCCGGCAGCATTTGGCGCGCGGTCCGCGCCACGGGCGCCTTGCCAAAATCCTCGCCGGCTTCGGCGGCTGCGCGTTCCAATGCGCCTCTCCACTTCAAGGACGATTTTCGTTCCAGCCAGCTTTTTAGCAGGGTTATCAGGGAGCGCTCCGTCTCCCGGCGGTGGCTTTGGATTTTGGACTGGAGACCGGTCCGTTCCGGCCGCTTCGCCTTGGCAAGCAGCTTCAAGGCGATATCGAGATTCCGAACCTCCCCGCCGACCGCCATAATTCCCTTCAACTCCCGTCGGATCTTGCGGAGCTCTTTGCCGCGAAAACAGGGCTTAAGAACACGCAATGCTTGTACGAATCGTCGAATGGAGACTCTTAAGTCGTGAACTGCCTCGGCGTTATGCGATTTGACCGCCCGGCCGATCTGGAATGCCAGACGTCCTAACAGCCTATCGGCTTGCTCTCCGGCGAAACGACGGGTCGCGGTGCCGGCTATCTTGACAGAAGAGTCCAACTTCGCTATTGTCACACATTTGTAAAACAGAATTAGGGACAGTGCAGTTACACTCAAATCCCGATTTTCGATCAAATGCGAGGACGGCCCCCTGTGGTTTCTTCATTCGGCTCGAATCGCGACCAGTGGATCGACCGCCGCCGCTCTTCTGGCCGGCAAAAACGCGGCAGTGAGCGAAACTCCCGCCAGCAGGGCTACTGCTCCCGCCAGGGTCGACGGGTCGAGCGGGCTCACACCGAACAGCAGGGTCTTTAGCACCCGTTCCGCGACGACAGCCATTCCTATGCCTAACCCGATCCCCCAGGCCAGGAGCCAGCCTGCGCCCCCAAGAACAAGCCGCAGGATCTGCCTGGAATCCGCGCCGAGCGCGATGCGCACTCCGATCTCACGCCTACGCGCCATCACCATGAGCGTTATGAGGCTATAAAGACCGACCGAAGCAAGCACCATCGCGGTGCCTGCAAAGAATCCCACGAGGCCTGCGTTCAGGCGCGGCTGTTCGAGAGTGTCATTGAGAAGACCGTCGAGCGTCCTCATCCCGAACACGGCGCGTTGCGGATCGATCCCGTGAACAATCTGCCGCACCTGCTCCATCAAGGCGCGGGCGTTGCCTCGGGCGCGTACCACATATTCCGGATCTGGCCAGGAACCGGCGGTAGGGCAGTCGTACACATACGGCGCCGGCGCCATGGCGAGGCCGTCTTCTCTTACGTCGCCCACCACACCCACGATTTCGTTCGCCGGGTTATTGGCGAGTGACGATTGAGTGTATTTGAACCACCGTCCCACGACATTCTGGTTTCTCGCATACAACTCGACGAAGCGGTGGTTCACCACAGCCTTGATCGAGCGGTTGAACTTGAACGGCTCGAGCGGCGGGCACCAAGCGCCGGCTAGCAGCGGTACGTGCAATGACTGCAGATATCCGGACGTGACCGTGCGTTCTCCCACCATGAAAGGTCCATTTTCCGGCGTCTGGCCTGAACCTTCGAGCGCGACTGGAAAATTCAGTGTGGCGCCGGTGGCCGGCAGGAAGCTGGTGAATCCAGCGGATTCCACGCTGGGAAGGCGTTGGAATGCGGCGATGATCTGCTGTTGGAGCCGCCCGATGTGCGGACGATCCTCGTCCCAAGCGGCGCCCACGTGAAACGTGATGACATTCTCAGTGCAAAATCCCGCATCGACCTGGCTCAGGTTGCGGTAACTGCGCAGCAGCAAACCCGCGGTCGCGAGCAAGACAACCGTGACTGCCAGCTGCGCGACTACCAGGCTTTGCTGGAGCCTGCGGCGTTCTCCTGAAACACTTCGGGACGATTCCGCGAGCACCGGTGCGAGGTCGGCCCGAGTCGCCTGAATGGCCGGAACAATCCCGAAGAGCATGGCGGCGAACAGGCTCACGGCAGCGGCAAACACCAGAACACGCCAGTCAAATCCGAGTTCGGCAATTCTGGGGAGCTCCGCAAAGTGTCTCGTGACTATACCTATCAGTGATGCAGCCAACGTGGCTCCGCCGGCCGCACCCACACCTGAGATCAGCAAGACTTCCCGCATTACCATAGCGATGACCTGTCCACGCGAGGCCCCCACCGAGCTACGAATCGCCATCTCCCGTTCCCGCTGGTGAAGCTGCGCCAGTGTCAGACTTGCAATATTCGCTACAGCGATGAACAGCAGCAGCCCAACTGAGCCGAACATCAGCAGCAGGGCGCGGCGGTACTGGCCGACCCGTTGTTCCTTGAGATCGCTGGCTATCGCAGACCAATCTTTGTCGGTCTGCGGAAATTGCTCACCCAGCTGGCGCTCAATCCTCGCGAGATCCGCCTGGGCCTGTTCGATCGTAACGCCCGGCTTAATTCTCCCGACGCCGCTCATAAAGCGATTCTCCCGCATGCGAAAGAACCATGGCGCGAATTGGGCCGGAAGCCAGGCGTCGATCGGCCCCGCCGCGAACTCCTTGGGCATCACGCCGACGATCGTGTATCCTCTACCGCCCAGTAAGAGCGCTCTCCCGATTGCATTCCGATCCTGTCCAAACGCCCGGGTCCACAGACCATAACTAATCACCGCCGCGCCAGGTCCGCCGTAGATTTCCTCCTGTTTCGAGAACGTGCGCCCGACCAGTGGAGCGGCGCCGAAAACGGCGAAGAATCGTGGGGAAACGCGCCGGCTAGCGAGCCGCTGGGGCTCAGGCCCACTGGTGTCGGTGACGTTCTCGGAGTAGAACCCAGCGATCGACTCGAAGGTCCGATTCATCCGGTTCCAATCCTCGAGACGCGCCGGCGCGATTAGACTATCTTTCTTGCTCTTGGAAGGGCTCGCCTCAAGCAGGCTGACTAATCGATCGGCGTTGGGATAAGGCAGCGGTTTCAAAAGCACCGTATTGACCACGGAAAAGAGTGCGGTCGTCGCGCCGATACCGAGAACAAGAATGGAAATCGCCGTAAGAAAGTATCCCGGCCGCCGCGCCAGCGATCGTGACGCGATTTGCCATTGTTTCACCGCACACCTCCTGGCGAATACCGGTAAGACGCCGACGAGGCTGCCTGGTTAGCTGGTCTAGCCAGAAAGTGAGTGGCTGTGACTCTGGGCGCGGGGTGCGGGTCTTGGCGCTCAATTGGCTGCGCCTGAAACGGCCGGGGACACGGCTGTCGCGACTAGTGGGAGGACCCGTTCGTCACTTCGTACGGCAGGCTTTGTTGGATGGTAAGGCCGGTGAACTGGGCATTTGCATTGCTGTTGCCTCCCGATAATTGGACCATCGCGTTGGTGAAAAATGTGAGCGAGTATCCGCTTACCGCCACGACAATCCTGTCCGCGGCGGAATAATCCGGTTGCGGGCGCGTGACGGTGACGTTGGAAGACGACAGCCCAAAAATGGGCGTGCTCCCCGGGCCCGGTGTGGACGTGCCGTACAGCACCACATTGGAGATCTCAGTGGGCGAATTCGTATCATCCCAAGCATTAACGGCGCCCCATCGGACCGCATTTCTTGTTCGCTCGACCAACGTCTGGTGAATATAGAGGATTTCACCAACCTCAATCATTCCGAGGAAAATAGCGAGGAAGGCCGTCAGCGTGAGGACCGACTCAACCAGCGCTTGGCCGCGCTGCATTCGTGAACGTGGCCGGGCTTGAAGGGCGCGCTTATCAGCGTGGGGACCGATTGACTGATTCAAGAGATTCTCCTCCTATGAAGATGGCGGCGTCGGGATGCCCAGATAGGGGAAGCTGACTGACGGGTTGCCATTCAAAGTGACTGTTCCGAAGACCGCGTCGATGGAAAAATTAGAAATCGAAACCGTCATCTGGACCGGAGCGCTTCCACTCGTCAAGACAGTTAGGTTGACATTCGAAGTCGATAGTCCATGCAGAATCGGAGTCGCGTGGTTCGAAGGACTCGGATTGGCATAAACGACCATGTTCTGGACCGCCGTGTTAAAGTCCGTGGATGGAGTTGAAGAGGCTGAGTCGTACGGCTTTAGAGACGCATATCGCGCTCCCTCACGGACTGCGTTGACCAACGTGTTGTAGGAGTAGAAAGCATAACCGAACTCGAAAGCTCCGGTAAAGATCGAGAACAGCACCAGAAAACTGAGCGCAAACTCAATAAAGACACTGCCCCGCTGATCGGTTTTCTTCGTGCGCCGCGGCTTCATTGCGTGAGCCTCACCAGATAGCCGCCCGTGCCCGTGCCGGCTGCCGCTGTGCCGGTGCCGGTCTGCTTGTAGGTTCCGATATATTCGGCGCAGATTGGGGTGCTACCAGTAACTGCCGAGTAGACGCTGGCAGGTTCCAGGAAGAAGGCTCGCACCGCTACGGCTGTAAAGTCGGGTGGCCCTCCATTTACGGGAACGCCTATCACCCTGCGGCCGTTGCCCAGACCGCCTGCCTCATATGCTGCATACGTCGTCGAGTTCGGATCGGTATCTTCCATCACCCGCGTAGCTAGAGAGTTGCCTTCGGCGCTGCGGTTTCCGCCTACCATCGGCACATTCTCACCGATCGTAATCGGCACGGCCTGGGTGTCATCCACGATCTCGCCACGTATGACTGCGGAACTGGTGCTCCCCCAGAATCCATGGTCCTGCGAGGGTAGATTCTGCCAATAGGTTCCGGTCTGGTCGCCTGGGCAGACGCTCCCCATGCCTTGAACCGGGGATGGATAACGCAACGTATAGAGTTGTCCGGTCTGGAATCCATAATTCGTTGTATCGGTCCCGTTCGGGGCAATCGGTGAGAACGGCAGCAAACCGTCCATATACGTCGTCACCATCACTTGTCCCGCCTGGGCTGTACCGGTAACATGCATCGTCGATTGCGTTGTGACCGCCTGCAGCAAAGTTATCGGAACATCCACTCCCGCTGTCACCTGGACGAACAGATAGTTTGTTCCATTGGGAGGAGCCGTGGTCCAAGTGGCCGGGTCCGGCTGACCTGCATTCGTGGCCAGGGGCTGGGCAAACTGAACGGTTGGATTGGAAATGTTCTGAGTGCCAAAATTCCATTTGTTGGGCACGCTCTGTGCGGACGATTGCGCAGCGCTGATCCCCACCGAAGTCCCGTTCAACTGTGCCGCGGCCGCAATGGCTGCCGCGTCCGTATAGGCCTGGACCTCGCTGCGGGCAACATAGGCCCGGCCGATATCCACTGCCAGTCCGGCGGCGCCTATAACCACCGTCATGCCGAACGCTGTGGCCACTAGCACATAGCCTTTTCTTGGATTGTTTATGCTCATTGGTGAAACCGTCTATCTCGGATTATGTAGGAACTACCGCTGAATTGCTATCCGGCTCGCATGGCATGTAACCTTAAGAAAAGGCTCTAGTCCCACGACGGCCGAGGTTCCAAATCTTAGAACTTTCGTCCTAGGAATCAGGGGTGGTTTGGTACACCATATTTCGCTTTGTGCGTCGCCAGGCACCTCCGGTAAAAAAGGGTATGCGAAGCGCAGTTAAGGAAATTTTTTAGCGGAAAAAAGAAACGGAGTGGCGGGGACAACGTGGCTCGAACCGACCTCCGACGTGACAGATTTGCGTTCAAGGCTCGTCAAATCATTGACTTACCTGTGTTTTCAGCGGCTTAAGGGTGTCAGGGTCCGACACGCACCATTTTGGCACCAAAATGTTTTTACCCACAGATTTCGAACCAATCTAAGTTCATTTGCCAACTCGATTTTATCAAGAGAGGCAACACGTACCCGACTAACAGACAGCGCAACTCTCGCCGAGCGCTGATGTATTGGCCAGGAAATGCGCTGCCGCGTCCTTAGCTACGTGACAGCCCGAGCAGGCTGTCGCCTTGGCGCCCTCAGGACTAATCCAGCCCTGCGGATTCACGACGTCGTTTAACTCGACCGGCAATTTGGCCTCCGAACCTTTCACATGGCACATGGAGCAAATGCGTGAGAATCTGAGCATGCCGAAATCGTTCCTCAGAAGCTTTCTACCGTCTGCTGAAATCCTGGATCCCGAGTACCCCATAAGCCCGGAGACTGAAATAACCGCCCGATGGGACGTAGCTCGAGTTCGTGAGCCTCACTGCAATAAGCTTGTCATTGATAATCTAAATTCTATCGGCAACGCGGCGAAATTACCATTCCGCGACGGATCCGTCCTCGTGAAAGACACGGGCCATCGGTCTGGTACCTCCGAACGGAAACTTCTGCAGACTGGATTCGGAGAGTTCAAAACCGAGGCCGGGCCGGTTCGATAACGGGAACCGGCCGTCCACCATGCGCATAGCGGGGAAGCCTAACCACTCTTCCCAGATCTTATCTTGCCGCGAGGGTTGGACAAAGCCGCAGATTTCCTGAACGACGAAATTGGGGATGGCGGAATCGACGTGTAGTGTGGCCAGTCCTCCTATCGGGCCCTCACACGCATGTGGCGCCATCGAGACGCCGGAGATGCCAGCGAGCGATGCCGTCTTCCACAAGCCGGAGATGCCACCCACATGGTTAATGTCGGTTTGCAGAATATCAATGACACCCATCTCGATCAACTCGCGGCAACCGTAAGAAGCGATCAGCCGTTCCCCCGTAGCGATCGGTGTAGTGGAACGCCGGGCAATGCGGGCCATGGCCGCAACATTTTCCGGCGGGCAAGGCTCTTCGATGAACAGCAGGTTCAACGGCTCTACTTCCTTGACTATGACGGAAGCGACACTGGGACTGGTTTTGGCATGGAAATCCACCGCGATATCGATATCGGGCCCAAGGTTTTCGCGGAGATTCTGCATGGATTTCACCGCACGCTCGATTTTCCCGTGCGTTTCAATGTATTCGTATTCTCCGGGGATGCCGTATTTGAAGCATGATACGCCCTGCTGGAGGGCGGTTTCGCGGAGTTTTATAAGATCTTCCCGGCTACTGGCGTTGGAGTGATAGTACCCACGAACACCCCGCGCGTCGAGTGGTCCGCCCAGCAACTGGTAAACGGGCATGCCCAGAACCTTCCCGCGAATATCCCACAGCGCCTGATCAATCCCGGAAATGGCTGACCCGATGACGGGTCCGGCGCGATAGAAACTATGGATGTACATCGATTGCCAGATGTGTTCTACCTGCATGGGATCGTGACCAATCAGGAAATCATGAAAGTCGTTCATGCAGGCCATAACGGCGCCGGCCTTGCCTTCCAGCGTGCCTTCTCCCCAACCGACGACGCCCTGATTGGTCTCCAGCTTGACGAAGACATAAGGCCGGTCTGATTCGGGGGTGAGCGAAACGCCGAATACCTTCATTCCGGTAATGGTGATGCCGGAATGCAGGCCGTCGAATGCGTCGGCAACGGCTGGAGGGGGCGCCATGGCACAACCGCAAGAATCGGCTACACGGAGCCCGTGCTGCACTCCCAATGCGAGCCCGGTGCTACCTAATGCTAAGAATCCTCTACGCAACATGATATTTCTCCAGTGCAGCTTCGTTGACGGTAATGCCAAGCCCAGGAGCGGTGGGCAGCGCCGCGAATCCATTTCGAATGCTCTCCAGGGTAGTGCCGGCCAGCTCCGCGCGCATGCGGCGATCCTCATCCGCCGCGGGAAACGGGATATGCTGAATGAAGAAGTTTGGCAACGTGGCGGCTAAGTTCAGGGCCGCAGCAGTGGCAATCGGCCCTCCTTCATGATGGGGTGCCACGGCGACATAATATGGCTCGGCCAGGGCGGCAACGCGGCGGGCGCTTGTGATACCTTCCCGGCAGATATCGGGCCGCACTACGTCGATGAGGCCCTCGCGCAACAGCTCCTGGAAAGTACCAGGATTGGTAATGGTTCGGCCGAACCCCAGTGGCACCACAGACTCTTCGCTGATTTTACGAATGGTCTGAAGATTAGCGATCGGGCACGGCTCATCGAACCATAGTGGATGCATGGGTTGAATAGTGGTAGCCACGCTGCCGGCGTCGCCGGGTGTGAGAAATCCGCCGCCATCTATGACGAAATCGGCTTGGGCTCCTCCCTTGTCTTTTAGTTGTTGTAAGCGAGCGCGGATGGCGAACTGGTATGCCTGACCCTGATTGCGGGTGGCGGGATCGGGTGCGGGGACGCGAAAAGCCCTATAGCCGGCAGACATCGCGCGTTCCATACTGGTCAGGAGATCGGCATTGGCGGACCCTTCGAGAGCTGCCAACGCACGTACCTTGTTGCGCGTCGGCCCTCCGAGTACGCGGTAGACCGGCGCTTTGCAGGCCTTACCCACAAGGTCGAGCAGGGCCATGTCGATGGCTCCCGACAACGGCGAAGGCCGGTTCAAAGTGACATAGGAAGTCGCTGGCCGGCCAACCCACTCTCGTTCCGCTTGACGAAGGTCGGCGGCCGTTGCCTGGGCACATTCGCCAAAACCCGTCAACCCGGAGCGCGTCGTTACCCGGAG
>Ga0210401_10000561_pt1 | contig 45298 bp, 43 predicted proteins | sample IncBWH32MmetaG_FD_150866 | JGI IMG/M metagenome (GOLD analysis project Ga0210401, IMG submission 150866) | Forest soil microbial communities from Barre Woods Harvard Forest LTER site, Petersham, Massachusetts, United States - Inc-BW-H-32-M | ecosystem: Environmental > Terrestrial > Soil >...
TGTGCTACTCGCACCTCGGCCGGAGTCCCCACCATGCCGCCGCTGTAGGACGCAACCTTAGCGATAGCCTTGTTCTTGAACCAATAGAAACCGTACACCGTTCCCGCGATGCCCGCGGCAAACAGAACTACTACAATGGCACAACCGATCAATAAGGGTTTTCGTGAACTGGAGGGCTGGGCTGGGGCTGCAGCGGGTGTTACCGGCGGTGGTGGCTGGGCCGGAGTTACAGAAGCTTGCAGCTTCTGGCCGCAATTCCCGCAGAATGGCCCGGAAACCGGTGAGCCACAGTTAGGGCAGTAGCTCGGCATGGGTCGATTTTACAAGAGTAAACGGTGGGTTACAATCCCGATCTTCCTCCGTAAGATAGCTTTATCTCCGAGGCACTGAAATTGCACTCCAATTCCGCGAAGGAGGACAAACAATGAAAAAAGTACTCTTAGGTTCCTTACTCGCCGGCGGCCTTCTTTTTGCCGCCAAGAATAACGACGTGACTACAACGCGGATTTCAGGCGATGAGCAGATAGCGCTCGCCTCGCAATCACCGCGTGTCCATCCGGCCCGTATGCATAAGCATCAGAAGGCCAATCAGAGGATGGATCAGGTGGTGAGCGATAAGCGTACGGTCAACGCATTTATTCCCTACGGCAAGTAGGTACATCCTTCAATAGCAGCACAGCCAGTGGCGGGCAGGATCAGGTTCGACGAAATGCCGGGCCGATTAGCCCGCCTTTTTTGTGCACTCAATTCGCGCGGCTGCCGCCAGATCGAAGACACCTTGTAGGTCATATTCGGGTCCGGCAGTTCTTTAGGGCCGGGCACGTCCCTGGCAACGGCGCCGCCCGCGATCGGCAAGGCTTCCGCCGGCTGCGCGATCGCCAAACCGGAAAATGCAATCAAAATGGCCGCGACGGCCGCGGCATAGAGTTACTACGGATCAGCGAGCGGGTTCCAGGCCTCTGGCTCTGTAAGCCGCCGCGGCTTTCGAGCTCGTGAAAAACTTCACCACCGCGCGGCTGGCTTCGGCATTCTTCGTGTGGGCGCTGACGCCGCCGCGAAAACTCACGTAGCTTTGTAATTCCTTCGGCACCGGTCCCACCAGTTCGACCCCCTTCACCGGCAGGATCTCGCTAATCAGCGTCATCACCATTTCCGCTTGCCCGTCGGCCACGGCAGTTTGCGGACGTCCCGGCACAGATTGAAGCATGATCTTCGGTTGGACTTCGTTGGTGATTCCGAGCCGGTCATATATTTTCTCGATCAGTTTTCTGGCCGCGCCATCCTTAGCATAAGTGATGGATTTGGCGTTCAGTAACGTTCGTTTCAGCGCGTCAGGACTGCTAATGTCGGGCTTCGGCGCCCCGGCGCGTATGCCTATTCCCACGCCGACACGTCCCAGATCGACACGAGACTCGGCCGTGACCTTCCCTTCCTTAATCAGTTCATCGGTCACTTCCGTGGTGAGAAACGCGACATCAAACTGCTCTCCGGCGTCGACGTTTTGCTTGAGCAATGCCGCGGCACTATACTCGATCGCCAGGGGATGCCCGATCGTCTTCTCGCACTGCGGTTGCAGATCCTCCACTACCGCCCTGACACCGTTGGAAACGAGCACGCGAATCGAAGCAGGCTGTGCGAGCAGCGAAGCGGCTCCGAAAATAACAGCCGCGACGGAACGTATCTTCATACGATCTCCTAATCTGGGGTCGTACCCCCGGCCCGCCAGTCTATAGATATACTACGCTCCAGGGCCATAGCTCGTTTTTCTATTTGCCCTCCTCGCGGGCCGACGCGAATCATGACCGACCATGTCCCCGATGAACACCTGGCGCAGTACAGCAAAGGACTGCTGCAGGAACCTCGCCTCCAGGTAGTGGAAGAACATCTTCTGATCTGCGAGAAGTGCCGCGCCAAGCTCACCGAGTTCGATAATGAATGGGATTTGAACGGCTGAGCGTGGGAGTCTCGCTCACGTTAATTGGCGCGGATCAACGAGCGGTGCTTGCCTGGCAAGAGGTCCAGCCAGATACTCACGCGCAATTTGAACGAAATTACCGCGAAGAACACTGTCTGGGCCCGATTTAATACCAAGATCAACCGCGGTTCTGAACTCTGCGTGGACGTCCCGATAAACTGCTCCCGGAATCGCGATATTTGCGACACAAGCGGGCGCGAGTGAGACGCCCAGGCCGGCGCCCACCAGTCGTACGAGAGTAGGCCACTGCGGCGCTTCCTGAACTATGTTGGGGCGGAAACCACTCTTCTCGCAACAACCGATGGTTCTGTCGAAAGCCAGGGGCCCCATCCGGCGCGCAAAGAAAATGAAGGGCTCTTTCTTTAAATCGCCGACGTGCAGCTTGGGTTTTCGAGCCAGCGCATGAGCCGCTGGAAGCACGGCCACGTATTGCTCTCTCAATAAGGTGCTCATCTGTATCCCCTCCGTGGGATCCCCGTCGCGCAGAAAGGCCAAATCGAGCGTTCCATCGAGAAGGGCGGCAATCTGAGCCGACGTAGCCAGTTCACGCAGGCGGAGTTCCACCTTCGGATAGCGCCGCCTGTAGGCCCCAATCGCGGCCGGGAGTTCCGTAAACATCACGGAACCGCTGAATCCTACGGTCAGTGTCCCTTCCTCCCCGCGTCCGAGTCGCCGAACCTGCGCTAGATCATCCTGCACTTTCTCAATCGTGGTGCGCGCTCGTTCCTCGAGAAGTTGGCCGGCCAGCGTGAGCTTAACGCCGCGCGTCGTCCGGTCGAAGAGACGGTGCCCGACGATTTCTTCGAGCCGTCTAATCTGTTGGCTCAGTGGGGGCTGGGCCATGCCCAGCCGCTGTGCGGCCTTGCTGAAATGCAGCGTCTCCGCCACCGCCACGAAGTACCTAAGATGTCGAAGCTCAACTTCTCCTCTCATATCCAGACCATATAAATAAGCATATTACAGATATTGGACATCTTAGACGCCGGTTGAATACCGTAGGGACAAGAATTGATCCCGAGGAGGTGGTCGGATGAAATCGCTCGATACGGAACTCACCATTCGCGACTTCGTCGCTGGGGACGAGATTGCTTTTCGGCGACTCAATGAAGAGTGGATACGGCGCCACTTCGTCATGGAACCCAAAGATGAGGTCGCATTCGCTGACCCACAGAGCACTATCTTGAATCGGGGCGGCCGTATCCTATTCGCTGTCCAGGAGGGGGAAATAGTAGGCTGTTGCGCTTTACTCGCGATGCGCCCAGGTGAATTTGAAGTCGCAAAGATGGCAGTCGCGGAGTCCTCGAGGCGGAGCGGCGTCGGACGGCGGCTCCTCACGCAAGTGATCGAAGCGGCGCGTGCTTCGGGTGCTAGACGTCTCTACCTGGAAACGAACCAAAAACTCACGGCAGCCATCCGTCTGTACGAATCGATCGGCTTTCAGCACATACCACCAGAGCGTGTTACGCCCTCTCCGTACGTGCGCGCCGATGTATATATGGAACTGGAATTCACAACCTCTTCATAGGCTTATTTCCTCATCCATTTTTCAACTTCGCGGCTCCCACCCGGTCGTGGCCCAGCCACGCGTGCTAAAACCAGAACTGAAAGGAGGGAGATTGTGGCCTCGCCACGCGCCGGCTGGCTTCGTTTTTTCGAATCACGCCTCGACCCACAACACCGCCACCCGATGCGTCAAATCCTGGCTGGCTTGTCCGCCGGAGGTTGGGTTCGTTTTGTCAAAACAACCTTCTGCCTCGTGCCTCCTCCTTCTGTCTTGCTACGCTGAAAGCAGATGGCTTTATCCGATTCCTTCTTCGGGCAAAAATTCGGCATTACCGAGCACGACCTCCAGTCCTATATCGATCAGGCGCTTTCGGCCGGAGGTGACTACGCTGATCTGTACTTCGAATACCTGGCTACCAGTAGCCTCAGCATTGACGAATCTATCGTCAAGAGCGCCGTTCAGGGAGTCTCTCTCGGCGTCGGCGTGCGTGTGATTGCCGGCGAGCGTACGGGTTACGCGTATAGCGATGATCTTAGCCCGGAGAGAATTCGCCGGGCCGCCCGTGTCGCGGCCTGCATCGCGAAAGGGCCCGCGAAGGTAGATAAGACCGGATTCGAGGAAGCCAACAAGCGCGATCTGTATCCGATTCTTCAGGCCCCCAACGAAACCAGCCTCACCGAGCGCGTGGATCTGGTGAAACGAGCCGACCGGGCCGCCCGCGCCTATGATTCGCGGATCTTCCAGGTCCAGGCCAGCTACGGCGACAGCCTGCGCCACGTACTGGTGGCCAACAGCGATGGCGTGCTTAGCTTCGATCGCCAGCCGATGGCGCGCTTGAACGTTGGCGTACTCGCTCGCGATGGAAACGGCAGTCCGCAGCGCGGGTATGCTGGCGGCGGCGGACGCGTGGCGCTCGACTTTTTCCAGAACGACAAGTCGCCGGAGGCTTACGCGCAGGAAGCCGCCCGTCAGGCCATCGTGCAACTGGACGCCGTGCCGGCCCCGGCCGGCGAAATGACCGTGGTGTTGGGCCCCGGCTGGCCTGGCATCCTGCTCCACGAAGCCGTGGGGCATGGTCTGGAAGCCGATTTCAACCGCAAGAAAGTCTCGGCCTTTAGCGATCGCATTGGACAGCAGGTGGCCAGCTCACTGTGTACCGTAATTGACGACGGCACTATCCGCAATCGCCGAGGATCGCTCAACGTCGACGATGAAGGTGCCCCTACGCAGAAGAACGTCCTGATCGAAAAAGGTGTGCTGCGCGGCTACCTGTTCGACAAGTTGTCCAGCCGTCTCTTGCGATCCGGAGTCACCGGCAACGGACGCCGCGAAAGCTACCAGCACATTCCCATGCCTCGCATGACCAATACGTTTATGCTGGCGGGTGACAGCGATCCGGCCGACATCGTACGATCCACTCCGCGCGGCCTCTACTGCGCCAATTTCGGCGGCGGCCAGGTGGACATCACCAGCGGCAATTTCGTTTTTAGCGCATCGGAAAGTTACCTGATCGAAGACGGCCGCATCACCCGGCCAGTCCGCGGCGCCACGCTGATCGGTAACGGGCCCGAAGCCCTCAAGTATGTCAGCATGGTCGGCAATGATCTGAAGCTGGACGAAGGCGTCGGGATCTGCGGCAAGGAAGGCCAGTCCGTTCCGGTCGGCGTTGGGATTCCCACCATTAAAGTGGATCGAATGACCGTAGGCGGCACCTCCGGATGATCGACGCCGAGCTGGCCTCTCAAGTGGTCCGGCTCGCTCTCGACCGCGGCGCGAGCGATGCCGAATGCACGCTTTCGGAAGGCGAAGAATTTTCGGCCGGTGTCCGCATGCGCTCGCTCGAGACGCTGAAAGACGCCGGATCCCGTGGAGCGGGTCTGCGGATTTTGCTCGGCAAGCACGCCGGCTCGTCTTATACTTCTGATCTTTCAAGCGAGGGCATCCGTAAGCTGGTCGATTCGGCTCTTGAAATCGCCGCCATCTCCACGGAAGATCCGCACGCCGGGCTGCCCGACCCCTCCGAGCTCGGTTCCCTTTCAGGCGATTTGCAGCTTTACTCGGACGACGTCAGCAGGGTCGATACGTCGCAGCGAATCGATCATGCGCTTGAGGCTGAAGATGCCGCGCTGTCCGCCGACCCGCGCATCACCAACTCGGAAGGCGCATCGTTTGACGCCTATAGCGGTGAACGCGTCTTCGCCAACTCCCGCGGCTTCCTGGGCACCTACCGGGTAAGCAGTTGTTCGTTGAGCACCACGCCCGTGGCGCGCGAAGGCGAGTCCATGGAGCGCGATTATTGGTATTCGAACGCCCGTAGTTACGCGAAGCTCGAGAGCCCGGCCGCAATCGGACGCAAAGCCGCACAGCGCGCCCTTCGCCGCCTCGGTTCGCGTAAAGTTCCGACTCAGAAAGTACCGGTGGTCTTCGACCAGCTTACCGCCCGTTCGCTTATCAGCAACATCTTCGAGGCCATTGATGGCGACTCGGTCTATCGCAAGGCTTCTTTCCTGGCGGAAAAACTTGGCGAGCGCGTTGCTTCGGAAAACGTCACTATCATCGACGACAGCACCATCCCGGGTCTCTTCGGCACTTCGCCTTTCGACGACGAGGGCGTCCCCACGCGGCGCACCGTGGTGATCGATCGCGGCATTCTCACCAGCTACCTCCTCAACACCTATACCGCTCGAAAGCTGGGCCTTCGAACTACTGGTAACGCGGCGCGCGGCCTCACCGGCAACGCCAGCGTCGGGCACGGCAATCTATTCCTTGAAAAGGGAGAGCGGTCGCCCGAAGAGATCATCCGTGGAATCGGCAAAGGACTGTACGTCACCGAGTTGATCGGGTCCGGCGTCAACACCGTCACCGGCGATTATTCGCGCGGCGCCGCCGGCCAGTGGATTGAGAACGGCGAGTTCGCGTATCCTGTATCCGAGATCACCATCGCGTCGACGCTGCAGCAGATGTTGATGAATTTTGCAGCCATCGGCTCGGATCTGGAATTTCGCGGCTCCGTGGCCTCGCCGACGGTGCTGATCGGGGAGATGACGGTAAGTGGCCAGTAGGAGCGCAATCTACATCCTGGCCGCCATGCTATTGCTGGGCGGTGCGGTGGTCTGGTACGTCAATCATCCCGCCACTGCTGCTAGCGCCCCACCTCTGACGCCGGATGCCAAGGCCTACGTTCGCAATCTCCAGTTGGCCGACGTCACCATGAAGGCCACAGAAAGCTACGTCCAGCAGATGGTGACCGAAATCGAGGGCAAAATCACCAATGGCGGCCCTCGTCCGGTTAAAGAAGTCGACGTTTACTGCATCTTTTATAACCGCTACGGCGAGGTCGTGCTCCGCAAACGCGTACCCATCGTCAACAGCTTGGTAAAGCCGGGAGAGTCGCGCTCGTTCCGCTTGCCTTTCGATGAAATTCCAGAGAGTTGGAACAACCAGATGCCGCAGGTGGTGATCGCGGGCATCGAGTTTGGCTAAATGGCGCGCATCCTGGTGGTGGAAGACGATACCGGTCAGCTAGAAGTGCGGCGGCTGATTCTAGAACAGTCCGGCCATGAGGTCGTAACCGCGCAAACAGCCGCGGAGGCGCTCGACCGGCTTCCCGGTTGCGAAATGGTGCTCATGGATCTTCAGCTTCCAACGCCAGAGGACGGCATGCAGTTGATCCGCGCGGCGTCGGGTGCAGCGCGCATCATCGTGCTGTCGGGCGGAGAACCTCAGAACATGCCGCCGGTGGATGCCTTCTTGACCAAGCCCTGCTCGTCCAGAAAGCTGCTCGAAACGATTGCCCGCTTCTGCCTGTTGCTAGTATGCTTCTCGGTGCTCCATGCCGCGACTGTGAAGGTAGCACGTGATCGAAGCGAAGTGGTCGTCGAACTCGATTTGCGCGCGCCGGGCACCAACTGGAGCCAGGAAGGCAAAGAAGCTGCGTTGGCAACGGTCTTCGTGGACGGCCGAGCCCAGCAGCAGATTATGCTGTACTCCGGCGACCGCAAGTTCACGTACACGGTTTTTCTCGGCGCACTTTCAGCAGGGCAGCACGACGTCGATGTCCGCGGGCCGGGCGTCGAGTTTTCGGGAGCCCGGTTTCACGAGGATTCATCAGACGTCTTGGCCAACGCGCCGGTACTCTATGCGCGCGCGAACACCATCGGGAAATTCACGGATATCCCCCTCATTGTTTATTGCGAACGCCTCTCCGATAACGGCACTCCGTTCCTGCAGTACACCGTGATTTTCTCGAACGAAGATGGCGGCACTTCCACTCGCGCTTTAATGGCCCGCTGGGGCCGGACGACGGACGTCGAGTATGTGTACCGGGCCTTCGCCTCGCGCGCGACTATCCAGGCCTCGGGTCACAAAGAGGTTGAGTTTCACGGGCAGCGCGATGGAACGCATCCTCTGCTGATGCCCATCACCGACAACAATATGATCGGCGAGGCGGATAATCCGACGCCCATCCGCTACCAGATCGCGCCGATTCTCGTCGATCTCACCGGCCACTCTCGCGAGGAGGTCATAGATCAACACCCGATTGCCTACGACGTCATGGCCAAGGAGCTCCAGCGCGAGGGGAAGCTTCGGCCGTATGGAGCGGTCGATGGCGAGAAGGTCAGCGATCCAGCCGACTATTTGTACTTCGAGATGAAGCTGGCGAAGCGTGAATCGTTCGTTGCGACTCTAGTGCATCTGAAGGGCGACCCGCGCTGGTACAGCTCGCACCTGGGCCACGCTGACTTCGCGATCCGGACCTGGACTCGCGGCGCGGCCGAAAGCGCGAGCGGATTTGTGCGGACCACTGTCGAACTGCCGCCGGGAACCAGGCCTGATCAAATCTCGGAGATCGGTTTCGAATGTATCGTCGGGGAGAAGGCCGCGGCCGATTCGCCCTGTCGTGTAGAAGCCGTTACCAAATGCTTCTTTCTGGATCGCGATTACCGGCCAGGTCCGACCGTCTGGACCTTGGCGACGTCGCAGGAAATCGCGGCCGGCCAAATATGGACATCCGCGTTAAGGTAACGCCCAAGAGTTCGAAGACGGAATTGACCGGCTATTTGCCGGACGGGACATGGAAGGTCAAGGTCGCGGCCGCACCGGAGAAAGGCAAAGCCAATCGCGCACTATGCGAATTCCTGGCAGAGAAACTGGGCATCGCGAAGTCAAGGGTACGGATCGTTGCCGGCGAGACGTCGCATCTCAAGCGAATTCACGTCGATGATTGATCGACCGGTGAGGCCAGAGAAGAAGCCCGATACCGGCGGCCAGAGTGGCCAGCGCAATCCACTGCGTGTAAGAAAGTCCGAAATGCAGGCCTTGTTCGTGAAAGCGGAAGAACTCGATGATGAAACGGGCGCTGGAGTATAGCGCCAGATACCATCCCAGGATCGAGCCCGACGAGTGCGGCTTGCTGATCGACCGATAGAGGAAAGCAAAGATGAGCGCGTCGGCGAGCGATTCGTAAAGTTGAGTGGGATGCAGCGGCACGCCCAGCGGGACGCCGGTTAGATTATACGCTTCGGGATTCTTGAAGGTGACGGCCCACGGCAAATGGCACTCGATACCCCAGCAGCAGCCGGCCGAGAAGCAGCCCAGCCGGCCGATGGCTTGTCCCAAAGCGATGCCCGGCGAGAAGACGTCGCAAGTATCCAGCACCGGCAGCCGGTTGTGGCGCATATAAAGGATCGCGGTTATGAACGCCACCAGGAAGCCGCCTTGGTACACGCCCGCTGCTTGCAGAGTGCTGAGGGAAAACAGCGAAGCCGGATCGTTCCAATAGGACTTCCAATCGAACAGAATCATGAACAACTTGGCGCCCGCTAATCCTGCCAGTGCGCAATAGATGGCGAGATTGGTCACGGGCTCGGTGGGCAGCTTGGCGCGGCGCGCGAGCCGGACGGTAGCCCACAGAGCGATCAAGAACGCGATGGCGACTAGAGTGCCGTAAGTCGGAATAAAGAATTTTCCGATGGATACCAGCTTGGGAAACATTTCTTATTACCTCGGCACGTTTACTGTTTCGGGCTTTCGCTCCCGGGTGCGCCACATGTCCAGTAGAAGCAGGCAGGCCCCGACAGTGATGGCGCTGTCGGCTACGTTGAAGGCCGGAAAATAGTAGGGGCCCCAATGTACTTCGACGAAATCGGTCACGGTTTTGTGTACAAGGCGATCGTAAAGGTTGCCAAACGCGCCTCCCAGGACCAGCCCCAGGCCCGCTCGCAAGAGGGGTCCATGGTTGCCGGCGGGATCGGGCCGCACCAGAACGGCGGATATTACGAGCAGCACTGCGAGCGAGAAGCCAATCAAAAGAACATCGCGCCAGGGATTGGATGTATCCGCGAGCAGGCCAAAAGCGATGCCGGGGTTTTCGGTGTGGACTATGTTGAAGAAGCCCGGAATCACGGCCAGGGAATCCCAGGGCGAAAAACGGCTCTTGATCATTTCCTTGGTCAGACGATCCAACAAAACAACGGCGGCGGCAATAAAAAAAGGAAAAACGCGGTGATTCATCTCACTCGCCCAATATTTCCTTCACGGCATCTCTGCAGGCCGCGCAAATGGTCGGGAAATCGGGATCAGCGCCGACATCGGTCGTGTACTTCCAGCAGCGCTCGCACTTCTCGCCCTGGGCGCGTTCGATCTCGACCGACAGCTCATCGCCCGACGCGCGCTCCAGAGCTACCTGCGAAACGATGAAGAGACCTGGCAGGTCGTTCAAGTATTCGTCTAGCAGCGGGTAAAGCTTGTCGCCGGCTTTGAGTCGCACTCGGGCTTCGAGCGGTGCCCCGATGAATTTTTCCTGGCGCGCGACCTCCAGTTGTTTTAGAACCACATCTCGGACGGCGATCAGTTCGTCCCAGTTCCGCAACCGGCCGCGCTGCCCAGTCGTGAACCCGGAGGTGAGTTCTTCAGGCTGCGGGAACAGCGCCAGATGGACGCTATCCGGACTCCCTTCTGGTTTTCGCAAGTAGCCCCAGACTTCCTCGGTGGTGAAAGCGAGCAGCGGAGCGATCAACCGCACTAGCGCGTAGAGGATGCGATAGATCGCGGTCTGGGCACTTCGACGGAGGCGAGATCTTGGGGCGGCTGTATAGAGACGATCCTTCGCGGCATCGAAATAAACCGCGCTGAGGTCGGTAGTAGCGAAGTCGTAGACGGCGCGATAAACTTTGTGGAATCCGAATTCCTGATACGACGCCAAGCAATCAGAAACCAGCGTCTCGGTTCGTGAAAGAATCCAAAGATCGATCTCCTGCATCTCGCCGGGAGAAACTGAATCGGCCGCAGGATCAAAATCGTGCAGATTGCCGAGGGCCCAGCGAAAGGTGTTCCGGAACTTGCGATAAGCCTCGCTGAGACGGGCAAGGATGGTGTCGGAGAGCCGCACGTCTTCTGAGAAATCGACCGAAGATGCCCAAAGCCGGAGGACATCGGCGCCGTGTTTCGGGATCACTTGATCGGGATGAATTCCGATGCCTTGCGATTTCGACATGGCGCGGCCTTGCTCATCGAGGGTCCAGCCATTGGTGGCGCACTCGCGGTAGGGCGCCTCGCCCTTCAGTCCGACGCCGACCAGCAACGAGCTATGAAACCAGCCGCGATACTGATCGCCGCCTTCCAGATACATGTTGGCGGGCCAGGGCAGGCGGTTTTCCGGCGTCAGAACGGCGAGGTGGCTGGAACCGGAATCGAACCAGACGTCCAGAATGTCGGTCTCCTTGCGAAATTCTTTGTGGCCGCAGCGCGAGCATTCGACGCCTGGGCCCATCAGCTCGGCCGCCGAGTGAGCGTACCAAGCGTCGGCGGTTTCTTTGGCGAAAAGCGCGACCACGCGATCGAGGACCTTGCGATCGGTAAACGGCTCCTGGCAATTTTCGCAGTAGAAGACAATGATCGGAACGCCCCAGATGCGCTGGCGCGAGATGCACCAATCGGGGCGCGTGGCAATCATGTTGGACATGCGCTCGTCACCCCAGGACGGCATCCACTTGACAGCCTGGATGGCCTTCAGCGTGCGGGCCCGCAGATCGTTGCGGTCCATTCCGATGAACCACTGCTCGGTGGCGCGAAAGATCGTGGGGTTGTGGCAACGCCAGCAGTGCGGATAACTGTGCGTGATCTTTTCCTCGCCGAGCAGCGCGCCACGCGATTTCAGAATCTCATTTACGATCGGATTCGCTTGCCAGACGGTCTTGCCGATTAACTCTTCGGGCAGCCGTCCGGCCGCGCCTTCGGCATGGAAGATTTTGCCGGCAGGATCGACGGGGCAATAAACCGAAAGCCCGTATTTGGCGCCGACCTCGAAGTCCTCCGCGCCATGTCCGGGCGCAGTGTGGACCGCACCAGTGCCCTGTTCGAGCGTCACGTGCTCGCCGAGGACGCCCAGCGAATCGCGTTCGATAAACGGATGCCGGAAGATCGCTCCTTCAAGCTTCGAGCCCGGAAAACCGGCGATGACCTTGGGCTCGCTCCAGCCGAGTTTTTCGCCGACGGTCTTGAGCAATTCAAGCGCGACGATATAGACATCGCCATTGACTTCGACGGCGACGTACTCAAATTTGGGATGAAAGGCGATGGCGACATTGGCCGGAATGGTCCACGGCGTAGTGGTCCAGATGAGGCCGTAGATTCTTCGGCCGGTCAGAGCGGGGTCGATCAAGGCCGGGTCAGAAGTGAGGGCGAAGCGCACCCATATGGACGGGCTGGAGTGGTTTTCATATTCGATTTCCGCTTCGGCGAGGGCGGTGCGGTGATGGATGCACCAGTTGACGGACTTCAGGCCTTTGTAGATGTAGCCGCGATCCAGGAACTCGACGAATGCGCCGGCGATGATGGATTCGTACTGCGGGCTCATCGTCAAATACGGATCCTGCCAGCGGCCGAAAACTCCCAGGCGGACGAAATCGCGGCGTTGGAGATCGACGTATTTGGCGGCGTATTTGCGGCACTCGGCGCGGATCTCGACGGCGGTCATGTGGGCTTTGCGAGAACCGAGCTGGCTGTCGACTTTGGCTTCGATCGGCAGTCCGTGGCAATCCCAACCAGGCACATAGGGCGAATCGTAGCCCTGCATTGTTTTGGTCTTGACGACGAAGTCCTTGATGATTTTGTTGAAGCCGGTACCGAGGTGGATTTCGCCGTTCGCATAGGGCGGGCCATCGTGCAGAACATACATGGGACGGCCGGCGCGGGCGGCGCGGACCTTGGCGTAGAGGTTCTCGGCTTCCCAGCGTGCCAACAGTTTAGGCTCCATTTGCGGGAGGTTGGCCTTCATCGGAAAGTCGGTACGCGGGAGATTGACAGTTTTCTTATAGTCCACGCTAGTCGCGCCCATGGGGATACTTTTATCGTACTAGATGTGGTCGGCGGAGGACCGGGAGTTGGTGGTTCGTGAGCGTATGGCCGCCTCAATTTATTGGAGTGCCGCGATACGCCAGCGAAAGGGTTCGCGCCACAATTCCGTAATCTCCATTTCCATCACCATAGAGTACAGTTCAACGTCTAGGTCCTGTGCAGCATCATGATCGTCTCGCAAAGCATCAATCCACTGATTATTTGGTACGACAAGAATTGCCTCGGCCTCTGAAAACGGCAACTCATCGCAGCGTATTCGCCATTCGCGCTCCCATGTGAAATCGATGACGGAGTCGCCAGCCAACTCGAAACGCACATGACGCCATCGCAGCTCATCTGGCAGGATGTTGAAATCGCTTTCAGGTTGATAGATAACGGGTCTGTCACCGCGATCATAGATCCATGACTTTTCGGAATATCCGGGGATTCACCGCTGGTGAAGTGAATCAGCTTTTGACTAATATCAAAACAACTAGCCATCAATGCAACCCGGTACACCTTACCATGCACCATAACAGCATCGGCAGAACTCTTGCGGCTGTACAATTGTACATATTTGCCCGTGGACTGCGATCCGCGGAAACCGAAGCTGAAATGCTCGCTAGCACTAAGTGCATTTTGCCGACACCGTACCGGTCCTTGAAGACGAGCAAGCGTTAACGATACGCGATTCCGACCTCCAATGGGGAGGAGCGCTGGGTGACCATCGGGCTGGATGCATTTGGGCGCGTGATTGTCCTCGTTTACACATGGCGGGGGAGAGCGCGCAAGGCTGATCTCGGCACCCAAAGCCACGCCACACGAGCGGCAGTGGTATGAGGAAAACACATGAAACGTGAATATGACTTTTCAAGCGCCAAGCGCGGCCGAGTGATGTCCGTTCCGAAGGGAAAGACGAGAATCACCATTCGCCTGGACGAGGACGTAATCGCTTGGTTCCGCAATCGGGTAGAGAAGGCTGGTGGCGGAAACTACCAGAGTCCGATTAATGAAGCACTCCGCGAACACATTGCGCACTCCCGAGAGCCACTGGAAGCCACGCTGCGCCGAGTGATCCGCGAAGAGATCCGTCGAACCGGTTAACAACGCCTTTTGGCAACACCCTACTTGTGCTACGATCCCATCAATATGACCCGGAAATCTCGCCTCGGTCGCTTCCTTGGCCTGCTGTACGTAGGTCTGTTCCTGGTGGCTTCCAGCCTGTGGCTAATACACGCCCAGCAAAAACAGGAGTCCAATTTTACCGGCAACATCAAGCGGATTGAAGACGACTCGAAACCTGGCATTGCCCATATTCACTTCGAGGCGGGCGCCCGAACCAAGTGGCATATCCACGAAGGCGGACAGATCATTTTAGTTGAGGAAGGCGTCGGGCGCACTCAGGTGAAAGGCGGTCCCGTTATCGAATTGCACGCCGGAGAGACAACCTATGCCAGCCCCGGAGTCGCTCACTGGCACGGCGCGTCGCCCGATCAGGGAGCAACTCAATTCAACGTGCAGCGCGGCGCAACAACCTGGCTGGACGCTGTAACCGATAAGGATTATAAAACACCGCCCAAGCGATAAGTGGCATCGTAATGATCACATCACGGTGTCGGCGGGTCGACGCTGATGATAAGATGGTCGCTCAGACTGCAAGTTCAGCGAATGATCGGCCAGACTCTCCAGCATTACCGGATTGAGACCAAGCTCGGCGCAGGAGGGATGGGCGTGGTCTATCGCGCGCTCGACACGCACCTCGACCGGCCCGTGGCTATCAAAGTTCTCCCGGTCGCTGCAGTAGGCAGTGCCGACCGCAGAGCTCGCTTTGCTCAAGAGGCCCGATCGGCTTCGGCTCTGAGCCATCGCAACATCATCACTATTTACGACGTCGACACCGGCGAAATCGACGGCCAGCCGGTCGAGTTCATCGCCATGGAATTCGTTTCCGGCAAGACGCTCGATAAGCTGATCGGGCGTAAAGGTCTCCGCCTGACCGAGGCGCTTCGGTATGCCATACAAATCGCGAACGGCTTAGCGGCGGCCCATGAAGCGGGTATCATCCATCGAGATTTGAAGCCCGCCAACGTCATCGTTAATGAGCAAGGCGATGTGAAGATACTGGACTTTGGGCTCGCCAAGCTGACTGATCCCGAAGAACCGGACCTCTACGCGGCCACCGAGAGTGTTCACCTGGACGCCATGTTGAAGACCGAGGCCGGCACGATTATTGGGACCGTGGCCTACATGTCGCCGGAGCAGGCCGACGGTCACAAAGTGGATGAGAGGTCCGACATTTTTTCGCTCGGCGCAGTTTTGTACGAAATGATCACCGGCCGCCGAGCCTTCGCGGGCGACTCCAAACTGTCGACCTTGGCTTCCGTCCTCCACAATGAACCCAAACCTCTGGGCCAGTCTGCTGAGGGCGTGCCGCGCGAGGTGGAACGGATCATCATGCGCTGTCTCCGAAAGGATCCGGAACGGCGCTGGCAAAGCATGGCCGACCTCAAGGTTGCGCTTGAGGATGTGCTCGAAGAAGTTGAATCGGGAAAGCAAACTCCCGCCGAAGGCGTCGCCTCTGCGCGGGCTGGCCAGCGAAGTCTTCCACTCCTGATCTGGGCGGCCGTCGTAGTTGTAGCGCTGGCGGGAGGCGCGTACGTAGGATCCGAAGCTCTGGCCCCGCCACAACCGACTTTCCAGCGGCTGACTTACCGGCGCGGCGATGTACAGAGCGCCAGATTCTCACCCGACGGGCAGACCGTGCTATTTAGCGCGCAATGGGGCGGAGAGCCGCTGACCATGTTTTCCATGCGCCCTGGAAGCCGCGAATACCGTTCTCTCGATCTTCCACAGGCCCGTATCCTCTCTATTAGTCCCTCGGGTGAAATGGCGATCTTGCTGGGTTCGAGCGCGCTAGGAAACCCTGGTACGCTTGCTCGTGTGCCGCTCTCCGGCGGAGCGCCGCGCGAGATCCTGGAAAACGTGGATGATGCTGACTGGTCGCCGGATGGAACGCAATTGGCGGTATCCCACACAATTGGCGGCCGGAATCGCGTGGAATACCCGATCGGGACCGTGTTGTATGAGAATGTGGGCCGGCCGCCGGTAAGCCTTCGAGTCTCGCCCAAGGGGGATTCAATTGCGTTTTTCGAATTCGACAACGCCGTGGCTGATTATGCCGTAACAGTATTGGACTTGCACGGTAAAAGACGAGTTCTTTCCCGCGGTTGGCGAGCAGAGGGTAATCTGGCCTGGGCGCCAAAGGGCGATGAAATCTGGTTTGGCGGATCTAAGGCCGGAGTGAATGCGGCGTTGTATGCCGTTAGTCTGGGCAACAAAGAACGCACGGTGGTGGAAATGCCGGCCCCCATGGCGCTCGACGACATCAATCGAGAGGGCCGGGTTTTGGGCGCGACAACCGACTCGCGCATGGGCATCTCTTTCCTGTCTCGCGGCGACAAGGATGAACGGGATCTGTCATGGTTCGACGCATCGTACGTCTACGACGTGTCCGCCGATGGCAAGACCATTCTGTTCGTCGAATTGTCTTACGGCCAACCACGGAACGTTGCGATCTACTTGCGAAAAACGGATGGCTCTCCGGCCGTGCGCTTGGGCGACGGCAACCGGCCTGCGCTGTCACCGGACGGCAAGTGGGTGGTTTGCATTCTAAGTGATGGTCCGAAGACCAAACTGAATCTCTTGCCAACCGGCGCCGGTGAAGCACGATCCATCGGCACGGAAGGGATGCATTATGAGCGCGTTGAATGGTTGCCGGATGGGCAACGGATTCTAGTCACCGGTAATGAACCGAACCGCCCGTTGAGGACATTTGTCCAGAGCTTGGATGGAGGAAGACTAACGGCTGTTACCCCAGAAGGAACGGTTGCCGCGCGTGTTTCGCCCGATCAAAAATACGTGACTGCGGTGGCTGGAGGTAAATTGACTCTTTACCCGATCGAGGGCGGCGATCCAAAACCAATTTCAGATAGCGAGCCCGGTGAATCTGTGATCAGCTGGAGCGCCGATGGACGCCATTTGTTCCTGAGCAAGTTGGTCGGCCCGTCGTCATTGAAGATCAGCAGGCTAGATGTATCCACGGGGCGCAAGGAGCTTTGGCGCGAGTTGAAAACACCAGACCCGGTCGGAGTAGCGATCTCCAAAGTCGTAATGACGCCGGACGGTGAATCCTTCGCCTATTCCTTCCAGCGCGACATCACCACACTCTTTCTGATCGGTGGACTGAGATAGATTCAGCGGTGCGCGATCACCAGCAGCGACTTGGCGCGCTTGAGCACGCACTCCACGGCCCGCTGCAGATTTTCGGGATCGAGCGCCGCGAAGCTTTCATCTAGCACGACCACTTCGGCATCCTGGAGCAACGCACGCGCGATGTAAAGGCGGCTTCGTTCTCCGTGCGAGAGCTGCCAACCCGTCTCCCCCACCATCTGTAGCAATCCGGCCGGCATGCGAGACAGAAGATCGGCCAGACCCAGCTCCTGGCAGAGGATCTCGGCCTCGTCCAAATCCCGCGGCCGGAGATTCCCCCGGCGACCCATAAACAAATTAAAAGCAAACGTTTCGGCGAGAACATAGTTCTCGTGGAACTGGGGCGCAGCGGCGATGTGTTGGCGCCAGCGCTGGGAGCCGAGCGTTCGCAGATCGAAGCCATCGATGAGCAGTTCGCCAGAGTTCGGCTCGCGCAACCCGGCCAAGATGGAAACGAGCGTCGATTTTCCGCCGCCGGATGGACCCTCTAGCACCAGGCGATCGCCGGTATAGATCCGCAGGTTGCAGCCGCGCAGCACGGGCTCCTGACGGTCGTGATAGCGATACGCGAGATCGCGTGCGTCGAGCACAGTTGGCGAATCGGTGGGCGGTAAGGCGCCAGGGGAGCCCAGCATTTCCGGACGCGCGGCGGAATTGAAAAGGGTAGAAACACGCTCCCAGGCGACCGCTGCTCCGGCCAGTTGCCATGTGCCCATAGATAGCCGTTTGAGAGCCCGATAGGCCAGCAACATGCCACCGATAGCGATGGCCATTTTCGCGGTAGAGTTGCCCCCACCGACGAATGCCGGCGTAAGACCGAACAGAGCGATCACCAGCCAGCCGCGTGGGACGACGCCGATCAGGGCCATGGTGGACCGGTCCATGGCGCGAGATATTTTGCGATAGTGCGCCAGCGCTTCGTCTTCTCCCTCGTGCCATCGATCGGGCGAAAGCTGTGCGAGACGCGTACGATGTCCGACCATACTTTCCACCAGATCGTGCGTCATCGTAAGTCGAACATCGGTCCAGGAGCGATTTCTTACAAAGTATCGCCAGCCAAGCACTCCAGTGATTGCCAGCCAGACCAGCAGCAAGACCGAATGAAGCAGACCGCCCGCGCCCGCGGCCAGCACAAAAGTCGCGATTGCGAGCTCGATGATTGCGACCAGACCGAGGAATCCGCCGCTCAATGCCAGCGCCTCTACTGCCTCGGATTCGATGACTCGTCCCAACAATTGGCCCACGCCCTGGTGCCGGATGCTATCAGGCTCCAATCTCAGAGCGCCGTAAAATAATCGCTGTTTCAGCTTGGCGCCCGCGCCGATCGCGATCTGGCCCTGCAGCCAGGTGATCAGCACGCGAATCGGCACCAGACTGAGCAGCAATAGCGCCCATAGCACGAGCCAGTTCTGGCTTCCCCGGCCGCTCAACACGTTTTGCCCCACCATCCACCACGCCAGAATCCACAATAGGTACTGAATTGCGTGCGCGGCCGCCAGCGTGACCAGGCGCTGTGGCACTCCTGCCTGGCGGAGTTGCAGCCAGAAATTCGCACTGGGCGGCAGGCGCAGAAGCCAGATGCCGCGGATAGGAGCGGCGGTGAGTCGTTCGCGCAGGATCGCCGCGCGCGCGCGAGCTTGCCGGGAGACGGGGACCTCGGCGGAATCGAGTATTTCCTGAATCTGCTTCAAGGCCGGCGACTCCATTTCGTAACAGAGCGCCGAGCAGACAGCGGCCGGATCCATCGCGACCTTCTTGTGGTCAGGCGATAGCAAAATCGAATTCGCCAGGATGGCAAGAAAACCATCTTCAGTTGGAAAGTGCAGGAGTGCGGGGCCGATTTTGGGGAGCTGGCGTTCAAAATCCGCATAGGACATTTCGGTTGCCAATGCTTCCATCCCTATGTGCTGGGGACTGGATTCGCGTGCCAGTGCTGCCCGTGCATCCTCGAAGCGCGCGGCGGGCCAAACGAACGCTGTCAGCTCCGGATTCATTGCTCGATTAGCGTGCCGTTTTGGAGATTCAATCTTCGCCAGTCGCCAGTGGCCCACAATTCTTCGCGAACGGCACGCTCAGCTGCGAGCATGGCCCACAGACGTGAATCCGGTATCAAGGCTAATTCCTTCGGGTTTCCGTCTTCGACGATGCGGCCTGCCTCAACGACCAGCACGCGATCGAACGCCCTGCTCTCGGCGATGTCGTGGGAAATAACTAGAAGGGTACAATCGCTCCAAAGCCGGCGCGCCCGCTGGAGCAGGATATGGCGCTGGTCGATGTCGAGGCCACGAAACGGCTCGTCTAGAATGACCAACCGCACGTCCGGCCGCAGCAGAGCGCGTGCCAGGCGGACTCGTTGTCCTTCGCCGCCCGAAACCAAGCCACCACCTTCACCGAGCGGTGTCTGGAGCGCGTGGGGAAGTCTATTGAGCACGCGGCGTAAGTCGGCGGCATCGATCGCTTCGTCGATCGACATGCGCGGGCCGTTCGAGAGACCGTACGTCAGATTGTCGAGCATCGGACGATTCCACAATTGAACCGCCGGATCGACCCACGCGACGTTTGGTCGCAATCGCTCAACCAGTGGCTCATCGAGTTCGACGCCATCGACCAGGACGCGGCCGGTCGCCGGCCGATACCAGCCCAGCAGAATTCCCACCAGGCTGGACTTTCCGGCACCCGAAGGACCGACGATGGCGATGTGCTCGCCCGCATTGATGGTCAGATCGATATCGCGGAGCACGGTGTGGCCCGCGGCAGTCACGCTCACGTTCTCAAACTTGATGGCAGCCGCGCTGACGTGGGACTCGAGTATCGGAGCCGGCTGAGCGCTTCGTTGTTCGATGGCCCCCAGCGGCTCAAGCAGCCGCAGCGCGACATTGCGATAAGACGGATACTGCCAGGCGATCAACGCGACCTCTTGGCCGAGGGCTGGCAGGTTGAGCGCCCAGAATACGAGCAGTAGGACTGCGCCGGTTTCCCCGGTCCTGCCAAGATGCGATGCCAGCAACCAGATCGCGAGCCCGAAGCCGGCGAGAAATTGCACGGTTTCGAGCGAGATTACAGCTCGCTGGAGGTTCAATCCAGCCTTGTTCCATTCAGTGAGCAGGCGGGCATGCGAGCGCCGCATGGCTGGTTGCGCGCCGTGAGTATGAATCGGCACCAAGCCGAGGAGCGCGTCCAGATAGAAGTGGCTTAACGCTCCGGCATGCGTGCGCAGACGCAGATCTCGCTCGATCAGAAAGGGCTGCGAAAAGATAGGAATCGCGACCGCTGCCAGAGCGGACAGCACCGCGATTGGTGCGCTCAACGGATCGAGCCAGATGATGCCGGCCGCGGTGAAGACGATTTCGAAGACGTAGCGCAGCAGTTGGCCGCCGAGATCCGGAAGGCGGCGGATGAGATGGATACTGTGGCTGCGCTCGGCCATGTCCGATTTCAACCGGCTCTGGAAGTAGCGATCGCCGAGGTTCGGGATCTTGCGTAGAAAAGCTTGCCGCAGCCGGGTTTCTAGATGCCGGCCCATGCGCAGCAAGCCGCCAGTCAGCGGAATTTCGAGTACCAGCAAACCCAAGGAAAAGGCGATCAAAGCAAACATTAGTCCCAGCCGGGGACTTTGAATCAGAGCGCGAAACAAGATCGCTTCGACTACCACTGCGGCGCTTCCCAGCGCCAGCGCTGCCACAATAGTTGCTGGCGTGAAAATACCGTCAGCGCGGAGGAGTCGCAAGAGTTCCAGGCCGGGGCGGGCGGGTGGTTGTTGTAACGACGCAATCAGTTCCGGTGACGAGAGCGCGTGGCGTTTTTTCCGTTCGGTTTCCGGCCACCGCCCGAGTGCTCGAACCAGGACTGCGCCCCGCAACAAGAGCTGTCCTTCGTCCTTAGCGGGACGGACCGACCAATAGTGATCGGGGATCGTTTCAGTATCTTTCAAGAAGTTTTCCAGCACACGAACGGTCTGGCGGCCACGGGTTAGAGCGCCCGAACTCGCGATGGACTCGGCCATCCGAACAGCGGCGTCAAGCGCGGCGATGGGTTGCCAGTATGGGTGGCTTATTACCCGCCGAAGCATGCGCTCTATTTGATCCGATGCTCCCAGGCGATCGATGCGGCGCCTAAGCGGGCCCATAAAACTGTCGGAGAGCGCGTACTCGCACCAATCTTCGGCCGGAACCGCCATTTTGTGGATGTAAAGCTCGTTCAGGAACTCTCTTGCGGGCGTCAGCCGGCGGCCGGTGGCGGGGTCCATCACTTGTAACAACCGGCCATGACGCCGCCACACGACTACGAAATGAGTAAGGCCGTTCGGCAGCACGACGACAGCAATGGCCGGGAGCGCGTGAGCGTCGTCCAACAAGACGTGATCCGCCGGCAACATGATTTGCTCGGCCTGGATCCCGAGCTGGTTGGCGACGTCCTCGATTGTATCGATGGAGGTTCCGTCGACATCTGTCTGGCAGGCTTCGCGCAGCCGGCCGTAGTGCACGTTTATGCCGAAGCCGCCCAGCAGGCACTTTAGGGCAGCCGGTCCGCAATCCATGTTTGAAGTCTGCACGACCTCCGGGACGATGAAGCGGGCGCGCAATTTCATCGATCCAGTTTAGCGCGAGGACTTCTCGACCCCCGCGTTCAGGTGTCTAATCCGAGGGGTTTCTTGGGGACTTGATCGCGCTGGCTGCGCCACTTATGCTGGATTCCGGATATTTCAAAAATAACCACTAGCAGTAAGATCAGCGAGAGAGTCACGCTTCCGGCCACCCACAAGGGTGAATGGGATTGCCATTCCCGTCCCACTCGCATCCACAGCAGGACCAGAATCCCAAGGCTCAGAGCGATCCGCAGGAGCCGTCTGAAGGACATCCTATAGCCATTATCCTACGGTGCCGGCCGCAAAAAATGTGCGATCCAAAAAAATTAGCGACGACCAGATCGGCCGCCGCTCCCACCCCTGGTCTCCTCGCGGAGCCAGGAAATTTATGATTATATCGATCTTTGTAGCGTCTTGCCGTTAGCTCTGTGTTGAAGCTGCGGTCATGACGCTGGAGATCTTGCTGAAGATGGTGCTGATGCTGCTGGCAACGTTCGGCATAATCGCGCCCGCCGCCACGGCAACAAAGCCGGCCATCAAAGCGTACTCAATGAGGTCCTGGCCTCGAGTATCCTTCCAAATCCTCAGCTTCCAAACCAGATTCGTGACTTTTTTCATTTTTCCCTCGCCTCCATTTGTGAACGGAACGTTTGTCCCTGGTGCTAAATTATCATCCAAACACGGTACGAGGAATGAGAGAAACCCCTTAGATGACCCTTAAAAGCCACTAGCGATTGGGCAGCGATTATTTTAGTCCGGGCTAGTTCAAAGGTTCTGAACCCCTCCGCGCCAGCGGCCCAAGTACTAACGCGTTTCCCGGATGTGGGTAGCGATATACCATTGATTGCCGAAGACATCTTTCACCCCGGCGCTACGGTCGCCATAGGATTGGTCAGCTGGCTCACTAGTAGAAGTGGCGCCGGCGTTTACGGCACGCGAATACATCGCGTCGACATCGGGGACATACAGGTAGAACACGGACGGCATCGGCTGGTACGGGCCATGGGCTTCTCCCATCTCCAGCATCGAGTCGCCGATCCTGATCTTGGCGTGATGGACCACACCGTCCGGGGAAGCGTATTTTTCTCGTTCTTCGGCTCCGAAAGCGCGCTTCAGGAAGCTGATGACGGGCTCGGCTCGCAAGGGATGCAGGTACGCGGTGACGGAGTGGAGGCCCTCGGGAATATGGCGGTCGCCTTTATAGGTGGCGATGTACCAGTAATTACCAGCGAGATCTTTCACGCTTCCACTGCGTTCGCCATAGACCTGATCGGCCGGCGGTTGGATGGAAACTGCGCCGGCGGCGACGGCTCGCTGGTATACGGCATCGGTATCTTCCACGTAAACGTGAAAGGCCATCGGTTGAGATTCACCGCGCCATGAAAGCCCCGGGCCACCGCCACCCAGCATGAGCATGGAGTCGCCCAAGCGAACCTCCGCGTGGATCCCACCCGCTGAGCCAATCGCCCGGAATCTCTCCTCGGCGCCAAAGGTTTGCTTGAGGAAATCGATCAGGCCCGGGGCGTCCTGAGCTATGGGATAAGGCGTGAGGGTATGAAAGCCTTTCGGAATGGGGCTACTGGCAGTTCTGTTGGCGGCCTGCTCTTTCTCCATGGCCTCGAAGCGGCGATGCAGCTCGTCGGCGGACATCTCCTCCTTGCGCATCGCGATGTCCCAGGTGTATCCGAACGGATCTGCGACTAAGCCCGAGCGGTCGCCATAGAACTGATCGCTAACCGGCCGGACTAGCCGCGCACCGGCCGCGACCGCCTGGGCAGTTACGGCGTCGGCATCGTCCACGGAGAGACGGATACTGACTGGCGAACCGCCCAGAGCCGCAGGTCCAGGGAAGCCGTATTCCGGAGCTTCCTCGCCCAGCATGATGGTGGAGTTCCCGATTGCAAGCTCGGCGTGGGCGATCTGGCCATGGACGTCAAAGCGCATAATCTCTCTGGCTCCAAAGGCATGCTCATAAAACTCGATGGCGGCCGCAGCATTCTTGACGCGCAAGCGCGGCGCCGCCGTTTGACGAATAGTGACAGCTGCTTGAGTTTGACTTGACATATATGCATTCCTTTCCAATTCAGACTTAAGACGTGACTTGAAACTCTCGCGCGGAAGATCGACCAGTTCGCGCGCGATTGCGACCAGGGGCTCGACACCCGGGTCGACAGTGGCGGACGGACGCCCAATTAGCAGCCCTTGTATCGCGTCATCCGTCTGGTGGATCAGAGAGCGCTTAGGCATGGCCACCCTCCATTTGCGCCCGCAAGCTCTGCAAAGCGCGGAATTGAAGCTGCTTCACGGCCCCTTCGCTGCGCTTCAGCTCTTGCGCAATTTCACGAATACTCTTTTGCTCCACGAAACGCTGCAGGATCACGCCGCGCTGGTCTTCGGGAAGCGTTTTCACCAGCCGAAACAGGCGAGCGCGATATTCGATTGCCTCGAGATCAGGTTGGACACTTGGTTCGGACGATTCTTTAGCGCTGGCGGCGAGCTCACGAGCCGTACGCTTGAATTGGTCCGCCAATGCATTGGCGGCAATCCGGAACAACCACGCGGCGAAAGGCGCGCCTCGATCGACATAGTTCGGCAAGTTGGCCAGCGCTTTGTGAAAAACATCCGACGTCAGATCTTCCGCCGTTTGCCGGTCGTCTACGCGACGGGATATGAAGGCATAGATCCGTTCGAAATGAAGCTCATACAGATCTCCGAACTTCCCGGGGTCGCGTTGGGCAGCTTCCACCAGCAGACGCTCGTCTGGCTTCTCGGCGACTACTTGTGCTGCCGGTCTTTGGACGGCCACCGTTCCTCTGACTATATAAACTGGCGAAGGGCGAAAAAGTCACGCGCCTACCGGCGATCGTTCTTGGGCTCCCATTGAGCAGATAGAAACTTTCGATTGGCGGTTCTCGCCGGCTTCCCTTAATATAATCCTGACGAGCCTTGTGGGCCCGTTCATCTCCTCGTAGTCCAGTCTGATCCGGTCATTGTTCTTGACCGTCTTTTTCCGAACCATTATTCCGGAGGAAGTGTGTCCTTCAACAAATTCATTCCGTTGTTATTCTTTTGCGGGGCTCTATTCGCGCAGATGGGGCCCGCGACCGGTGAGCTGAGCTTCAGCGGAGAGATTCAGTCTAATGGCTCTACGCCGCTCAACACGCTTTGGGTGGAACTATATGACCCGCGAAATCATGTTGTGGTTGAGCGTACCGCGGTTTCGAGCGACGGCAGTTTCCGTCTTGGCCATGGCAGTGCAGATTCGTCCTACACGATTCGCGTTGTGACCGCTCCGGGAGAAACTCCTTTGGTGGAAGAGCCGCGCCCAATCGGCATCGGCAATTCTCTGGTGTTGCATTTGCCGGACCAGAAGACCACCCAGCCCCCGGCAGGAAGCGTTTCACTTCATCAACTTCAACATCCGATTCCGAAGCAGGCCATCCGGGCGGTGATGGAGAGCCAGCGGTATTCGGAGGCTCACGACACCGAGAAAGCGATCGCCAAACTGGAGCAGGCGATCCGGATCGCGCCGGCATTCCGGGAGGCTCACGCCAACCTGGGAGTTCAATACGCTCGCGCGGGCCGGTTGGATGAAGCGGTGGGGCAATTCGACGCGGCACTCGAAATCGGTCCACCGGATGCGCTGATCTATTCCAACCTGGCACTGGCACTTCTCACGTTGAAACAATACAAGGACGGGGAAGAGTTCGCGCGTAAGGCAGTGGCGTTGGAACCGGGAAATGCGACGGCGCAGAGATTGTTGCGGTACGCGGCGGCGCATTCCCTAGGCGAGCATGGATCGGTAACAGATCGGTAGTGTATCAAGTAAAGAGTAGAATTGTGCCATGGTGAGAGATCTAGCCGAGGTTCTACGCGACGCATTAGAGCTTCCTCTTGAGGCCCGCGCCGCGCTGGTCGATTCGTTAATTGAGAGCCTCGATCAGATTATCGACGAAGGCGTTGAAGAAGCTTGGCGCGAGGAGATCTATCGCCGTCTTCAGCAGATTGACAGTGGAGCTATTCAGCTCATCCAATGGGAGGACGCGCGCCGCCGGCTTCGCACTCACGTCACCAGATGACAAACAAGTCCGTTCGAATTCATCCTGCGGCTTTGGAGGAAGCTGAGGTGGCAACAGCGTGGTACGGTCAACGCAGCGCAAAGGCCGCGGAAATGTTCCTCGAAGAGCTTGGCAGCGAGATCGTGGGCATTGGTGCGAAACCCAGAACAGTTTCCTCTACATGAATTCGGAACTCGTAGGACCACAATTCGCAGATTTCCATACCTCATCATTTTTCGAGAACCAGGTGCTGGCTTAGAGATTATTGCGGTAGCCCATGGCCGGCGGCGACCGGGATATTGGCGAGATCGGGTGGATTGATGTCTAGTGAGTTGCGTTCGAGCGGTCAAGCGCTACTCTTGCCGCGGCTTTTGCTCGCGCGCCAGGCGCTCGGCCAGGAACACCTTAAGGAGAGACTGATACGGAACGTCGCGCCGATTCGCGAGTACTTTGAGATCCTCGATCATCGAAACCGGCAGGCGCAGCGATATCGTCTTTAGGGTCGGTTTGAGTTGCACGAGTTTTGTCCGTTTTCCCGATTGCCAAGGCACGAACTGCGTCGAATCGGCAGTAGCCCAGAATCGGCGCTCATCGTCTTCGTTTTTGAATTCAGGAAGTTTCTTCTTCATATCTCTCGTAAGTCTCCGTTTCGTTCCGCTTCATGTCCCTGGCGGAAATCACTCGCATGAGCTTCCGGCGGACAGTGAACGCGATAAATAGGTGCCAGCCAACACTTGTCTGCCCGAGGGCGTAGTATCGCTTCTCACCCTTTGAATGCCGAAGATCACTGCGCAGCACCAATGGCTCATGGGAAATAGTCTCTACGGCTTCCTCCGGAGCCATCTGATGGCGTTCCCAGTTTTGTGGCCATTGCCCTCGCTCCAGTACGACTATACGCCAGCGGCGTCGGCACGAGTGTCCGGCCCTACCGCGACTGAGCGACGGGGTCGACCTTCACGCCTTCGTGGATGGTGTCGCTCGGGTTGGCAATCACCAGGTCGCCCGGCTGTAGACCGTTGATGATCTCGAGCTTGTCGCCGTAATCGCGGCCGACTTGGATGCGCTGCAGATGGATGGTATGATCCGCGCGAACCACCGCAACCTCGGTGCCATCGGCACGGACGATCAGCGCATCGCCCGGTAGCAACACCGGGGGGTTGGCGCGCGGGCTCGACAAATCAACCAGCGCATACATGCCGGGCAGCAGAACGCCATCCTTATTCTGCACCTGCACTTCGACCAGCATGGTGCGGCTGTTGGGGTCGAGCGAATTCGCGGTCCGAGCCACTGTGCCGGAAAACTTGCGGCCGGGCAGGTTGGAAACGGTCAACTGCGCGACTTGGCCGACGTGTATGGAATCGGAGTTGCTCTGCGGGACGTTGACATAAGTGCGCAGCACACCCATCTGTGCGATGCGATAAAGCAGCGTGTTGCCGGCGTTTACCAGCGTTCCAACATCCACGTTGCGCAACGTGACGATGCCATCGAACGGCGCTTTGACTACCCGGTAGCCCTGCACTTCGTTAAGACGAGATACATTGGCCTGGGCGGCCACAACGTTGCTTCGAGCAGCGGCCACAGCTTTATCGAGTGAATCGAGATTGGCAACCTGGGCCTGGTACTGGGCCTGATACTGATCGTTTTCCTGGCGCGAAACGACGCCTTTGCCGGCCAGATTTTTCCAGCGATCGGCTGTGACGCGCGCGAGCTCCGTATTGGCTTTGCCCTGGCGCTGATTCGCGAGCGCCTGATCGAGCGCCGCGTTGTTCTGCTGCAAGTTCGCTTGGGCTTGCAGAACCTGCTGATCGAGCTCCGGCGCTTCGATTTCGGCTAAGGGTTGGCCGGACCGGACGCGATCGCCAATATCCACCATTCGGGTTTTGACATAACCGTCGGCGCGAGCCAGAATAGGCGCTTCGGTGACCGCCTGGATACTGCCGGGCAGCTCCAGTTCGCTTCGTGCGGAGGATCGGCCCACCTCGATCACGTCCACGCGCGGCAACGCCTCCTCTTGTTCCCGAGCCTGGTTGAGAATGACGCCCTGGCGCTTCTTTAGCGGAATGTAACCGCCCAGGAAAGCCGCCGCAATCAGTAGAGTGACCACCAGCGTGATGGACCAAATCGTGATGGCCGATGGATGCCACACTTTCCCAGCCCCAAACGCGTGCGGAGAGCCGTGGGCCAAGCGCTGGTGTTCCTGAAGCTGGCGTTTAAGCTCTTCATTTTCCCGGCGGAGCCGCTCTTCGGTGGTCTCGTCGAGGGCCTGGAACTCGGGTTGATCAGGTTCGGTATGGCGCATTCAATGTTCTAGATACGTTCAAAATTCCACTCGGATTCTGCAAGGCCCTCCCGCCTCTGGGCTTCTAGTTGGCGTTCGTGATCGACCGGAGGTTTCGTCCGGAGGTAACTATAAATGATCGGAACCACGAAAAGCGTAGTGACGGTGGCGAACATCAGACCACCTATAACGGCGCGTGCCAGGGGCGCGTTCTGCTCGCCGCCTTCGCCCCAGCCGAGCGACATAGGCAGCATCCCGAGGATCATGGCGGATGCGGTCATCAGCACTGGGCGGATACGCGCATGGCCGGCCGACAGCATGGCTTCGCGGGCGGAGGCCACAACGGATCGCTCGTCATTGGCGAAGGTGACCATCAGAATGCTGTTCGCGGTGGCGACGCCGATGCACATGATTGAGCCCATCAGCGAAGGGACGCTCAGGGTAGTTCCGGTAACGAACAGCATCCACAAAATACCTGCCAACGCGCCAGGCAAAGCGGTGAGGATGATAAACGGATCGAGCCAGGATTGAAAGTTCACGGACATGAGCAGATAGACCAGGACCACGGCGAAGACGAGGCCCACACCGAGGCGGAAGAACGACGATTGCATGGTCTGATACTGACCGCGTTGATCGAGCGTGGTGCCGCGCGGCAAATGCGCGCTCTCCTGCTGCATGATCTTTTCCACTTCCGAACCGACGCCGCCGAGATCTCGACGGTCGACGTTGGCGTAGATGTCAAAAACCGGCCAGACATTGTAGTGATTCACGATCACCGGCGCGTAGTCGCGTCGAACGGTGACCAAATTAGAGAGCAACTGCGTGCTGCCGGGCATGGCGCCGGGATTTCCGTAAGCTTGCGAAGACCCGTTCGGTGACGCGCTGACGAACGCATTTCCAGCCGCGGATACGCCGGCTTGGGACCCGGGTGTAGTAGTGTTCACGGCATTAGTGGCCACCGATACCGGCGTGCGAAGCAGGGCATCGAGGGAGTTCACTTTGTATTGCGGAGTCTGCACTCCAATGTTGTAGTTGACGCCGTTCGACCAGTTCAACCAGAAGGCCGGCGCGAGGGCCCCATTTCCGCTTAGGGAGATCAGCATATTGGTGCTGACGTCGCGCTCCGTCAAACCCATTTGCGAGGCTTTGGCTCGATCCACGTTCAGTTCGATTTCTGGTTGGTTGACCACCTGGTGCACATGCACGTCGGCGGCTCCGGGAATGCGGGAAATTCGTTGGGCTAACTTCTGAGCAATCTTATAGTTTGCGGCGGCGTCGCGTCCGACCACCTGCACATCGATGGGCGCGGGCAGACCGAAGTTCAAGATCTGCGTGGTGATGTTGGCCGGCTGGAAGAAAAAGACGGTGTCCGGAAATTTTTCCTGCAAGATCTTGCGGAGCTGAACTTCGTAGTCACGCGTGGGATGATGCTCTTTCTTCAGCGAAACGAGGATGTCGCCGTCGGAGCTGGAAATAGTGGAAATGTCGCCTTGGGCCAGGCTGCCCCAACTATTTGGAACACCGATGTTGTCGATGATGGTGTCCATCTCGTCCGCGGGTATCATGCTGCGGATTTCGTGCTCGATGGCGGAGAACCGGACTTCGGTTTGTTCAATGCGGGTGCCGGCGGGCGCGCGGGCATGCAGCTTCATCTGGCCGGAGTCCACATTGGGGAAAAAGTCTTTGCCGACTAGCCAGGCCAAGCCGAGCGAAGCGATCGAAACCGCCATGAAAGCCGTGAGAACGCGCACGCGATGCCGCAGCGACCAATCGAGCAGGCCGATGTAACGGTAGCGAAGGCGCTCGAAAAGCCGGTTGAATATGTAGTGCAGGCGCCAGAACAATCCGCGACCAGCGGCCGCTTCCCCGTGACCTCCCTGCCGGTACAAGTGGGCTTCCGACTTTAGAAGATGGTTCACCATAGTCGGGACTAGGGTGCGGGACAACAGATAAGACGCGAGCATGGCGAAGACCACGGCCATCGCCAGAGGGGTGAACAGATACCGGGCAGTGCCAGTAAGCAGCAACACGGGCACGAAGACGATGCATATGGAGAGCGTGGAGACAAAGGTGGGGACGGCAATCTGCGAAGCGCCATCCAGCACTGCGCGGACCAGCGGCTTGCTCATGCCCAGGTTCCGGTGCGTGTTCTCGATCTCGACCGTCGCGTCGTCCACCAAGATGCCGACGGCCAGGGCCAAGCCTCCGAGTGTCATCACGTTGATGGTTTGTCCCATCAGGCTGAGGATGCAGATGGAGGAGAGAATCGAGAGAGGAATCGAGATGCAGACGATCAGAGTGCTACGCCAGCTTCCCAGGAAGAGAAGGATCATCATGCCAGTGAGGCCGGCCGCAATCAGGGCTTCGCGTACTACACCTTGAATGGACGCTCGAACGAACAACGACTGGTCCGCCAGCGCGGTGACATTAAGCTCTTTCGGAATGGTGGCAAGAATTCTGGGGAGGACCTTTTTGATGGAGTCCACGATGGCGAGCGTCGAGGCCTTGCCGGTGCGGGTAATGGTCATGAGTACGCCGCGCGCGCCATTCATGCGAACGATGTTGGTCTGTACGGAAAAACCGTCGCGGACCTGCGCAACATCCTTTATGTATACGGTTGCGCCGTTCACAGTTTTGATGGGCAGGTTATTCAGCTCGTTGAGGACCAGCGGGCTGCCGTTGACTTTAACCTGATATTCGGTCTCGGCCAGCTTAGCGGTGCCGGCCGGGAGAATGAGATTCTGCAGGGTCAGCGCGTTCGATACGTCGATCGGCGAAAGCTGCTTGGCGTAAAGCTCATCCAGATTCAGGTCAACCATCACCGCGCGGTTCTTTCCGCCGAAAGGGTATGAAACAGCAGCGCCTTGCACGGTGCCGAGCGGAGTGCGGATGAAGTTTTGGCCCCAGTCGAAAATCTCCTGCTCACGCATGGTCTTGCTGGAGAGTCCGAGCTGCAGAACAGGAACGCTGGCCGCGTCGTACTTCAGAATGTTGGCGGGGAACATGCCCGGCGGCATTTGGCGGATAGCGCTTTGCATTTGCGCATTCACCTGAGCGACTGCCATGTCGATTAAGACGTTGGGATGGAAGTAAATCCGGACTACGGCGATGTTGTTGTAAGACTGCGATTCAATGTGCTCAATGTCGTTGACATTGGAGGTGAGGCCGCGCTCGAAGTTGGTGACGACGCGCTTCTCCATTTCCTCGGGGGAAAGCCCGGAGTACTGCCACAAGACGGCCACGATGGGGATGTCGATATAGGGGAAAATGTCGACCGGCATGTTGATGATAGCGGTGACACCGAGGATGGCGATGAGGATAGCCATCACGACGAATGTATAAGGCCGCCGCAGAGCAAGCCATACTATCCACATAATGTTATTGTTACAGGTCCTCCGGAAAGCCAGTATATCAGTTAGGTCCTCTCGAGCTTTCGGCCTTGCGTGGGTGTATGCTAATGAGGATGGAATAAGACAAGCTGGCCGAACAGGAGCAGAACGCATGTTTCGCAACGATGGGCTGGATCGCAGGTCGTTCCTCAGGAACGCCAGAATGACGGCGCTAGTGGGCGCGGTAGGAACGAGCTCACTGGGGACCGCGGCTGCTTTCGCGGCGGATGCCACGATGGGCGGCAAGTATGATTTCGACACACCTTACAACCGGATCGGCACGGATTCAATCAAATGGGATGCCGCGCTTCGGAACAATGGAATCGACCACATCGTGGCGGGCATGGGGATTGCGGACATGGACTTCCGATGTGCGCCCGTGATCACTAAGGCTTTGCAGGATCGACTCCAGCACGAAAACTGGGGCTACCTGGATATGCCGCGTAGCTTTTCCGATGGAATTCTCAAATGGAACAAACGGCACTACGGTATCGACATCAATCCTGATTTGATGGGGATCACCACCGGTGTCCATCCGGGCATCATCGCCGCGCTGAAGACATTTTCACCCCCCGGTAGCTCGGTGCTTCTGACCACTCCTGTCTATAACGGCTTTTATAGCGACCTCACCTATTGCAATCTGAAGCCGAATGAGAGTTTGATGAAATACTCCAACGGCCGCTTTTCGGTCGACTTCGAAGATTTCGAACGGCGCATAGGACAGGACACCAATACCTTTATTCTCTGCAATCCGCAGAATCCGACCGGGAATGTCTGGACCCGCGAAGAACTCACGCGGATGGGTGAGATTTGCCTCCGGCGCCGCGTTGTGGTCCTGGCCGACGAAATTCATTGCGACTTCGCCAGCAAGGGGCAAAAATACACCCCATTCTGCACTCTTGAGAACAGGGACATCGTGAACAACAGCATCACCTTCAAAGCTGCCAGCAAGTCGTTCGGCCTGGCGGCCATGAAGTGCGCCTGGTACTTTACGACCAATCCGGAGTATTTCGCCGGGGTGAAAACCAATAACAGAGCGGATCTGACGACTCTGGGCATGATTGCCAGCAAGGCCGCTTATTCCGGAGGTGAGGAGTGGCTGGAGCAATGTGTGTCGTATATCGACGCTAACCATGATTTCGTGCAGTCGTTCTTTAAGACCAAGATGCCTAACCTGATGAAGGTCGGCGCCAAACCTGAAGGGACGTATTTGACTTGGGTGGAGGTCGGTGGGCTGATCGAAAAAATCGGAGCACAGCAAAAGGCGGCGGAAGCCACCAAAGCTGGCGGCAAACCCGTCACCGCCGAGATGGTGGTCGAACGCTGGCTTGCTAAGAACGCGGGCGTCGCCTTGAACGCTGGAAATACGTATGGCTTAGGTGGGGCAAACCATATGCGGATGAACGTCGCGACGTCGCGAAAGACTCTGGAGATGGCACTCAATAACATGGCCAGCGCGTTGAAGAAAGCATAGAAGCTCACTTCTTTTTCGGCAAAAACTTTTTGTCGATGGACGCGACCACGACATAATTGGGATCTACCATCTCATCCAGGTGGATCTTCGCCACCTTCGATAGCAGCTCGTAGGCATCCAGGCTCGAAAGCCCGTAATCCTTATGGATCCAATCGACTAGTTCGGTGAAGGCGATTCGCAGCGCGTCGTCGAGCGGCCGGTAGGCGCCCACGGCCATGATGGAATCGTCGTTTTCAAAGCGCGGCCAACTGATCTTCTTGCCCTTGATCACGTTGACCTGTATACGCGCCAGAAGTGCAACTTCGATCGCCGTGCCAGCCACCTCGCCATCGCCCATCGCGGCATGGCCGTCGCCCACGTATAGCAGCGCGCCGGGCGCGTTGACCGGGAGATATAAGGTATTTCCCACGCTGGCCTCGGGCGCGTCCATATTGCCGCCGAATTCCGCGGGCACGATCGAACTGCGCGCTTCGCCACCAGCGGGCGCCACGCCGATGCAGCCGAAGAAGGGGTGTAGCGGAATCTTGACCGAAAATTTCGAGTCCAGCGCATGGAACGTGGCCGTGTTGCTGGCCTTGTCGATGGGATAGAACCAGATCTTTTCCGGCAGCGGCTGATGCAGCATGGGGGTATAGGTCGTTTGGTTCAATGCCCCGAACCCCGGCGCGAATGCCCCGACGCCTTGATTGCCATCTACCTGCAAATCGAGAATCTTCACAGCCAACGTGTCGCCCGGTTGCGCGCTCTCCACATAAAATGGCCCGGTTAGCGGGTTGTCTCCCTTGACCATGCTCTGCTTGTCGCCGGGCTTCTTCAGTACATTGCCGAACGCGTCGAGCGTATTGGTCTCGATGATGTCGCCCGGTTTTACGCGCGCGACAGGCGCGGCCGAGCCGTAGAGATACTTCACATCGTTTATGGTGGCGTGATACTTGACCACATTGGCGGTCTGAGCCTGGGCAATGCCCGCTGCCATGAGCACCAGCAGATAAATTCTCATCCTCTAACTTTACAGTTACGGGACTGGCTTTGAGAGCAAAACCGGATACAAGGTCAAGGCTACCTTCGGCTCCGGCGGTGGAACCAAGCAACAAGTGGCGCGCGGCGAGGCTTCGACGTCCCGATTGTGCAGCCGCCTTGATTGTTTCTAGCGGTGTTGATTTATAGCGTTGCGTTCGAGCTCTAGGGGCGGATGGGCTCCGGTACTGCCGCACCGTCCGCTCGCGGGTCGGACGCGGCATAGTTCGTTCCGGTTTTCGAATTGTGCAGAATCGCCTGCCCGCGGCCCATGTTCTGGTTGTATTCTTTTCGGAGTTGCAGCTCATGGCCCAGTTCCGAAAGTTGCTGCAGCGTAGCCGGCGGTAAACGGAACTCGAAAGCAACGTTGCAGCCGTCGGCGTTTTGCTTGGCGAAGCGCGGTGCTTCCATGGCGGCCTGAACATTCATGCCGAAGTCGACCATATTGGACACGAACTGCGCATGCGCCAGCGGCTGGACCGCGCCGCCCATAATTCCGAAGCCGATGTGCATATCGCCGCGTTCCATGAATGCCGGAATAATGGTGTGAACCGGGCGCTTGCCAGGGGCCAGAACATTAGGCTGTTTGGGATCGAGCGAGAAGCCGGCGCCGCGATTTTGCAGGATGAATCCCATGCCGTCCACGGTGACTTTGGAACCCCAGTGAGCGAAGATGCTCTGAATCCAACTAACGACGTTGCCGTCTTTGTCAACGACAGTCAGATACGTTGTGCTGCCTGCCGGCGCTTCACCCGGTTCAACCATGCAGTTAGCTTTATTGGGATTAATCAAAGCCGCGCGTGAGCGAGCGTAGTCCTTCGAGAGCAATCGGCCCAGCGGCACGTCATAGGTGCGAGGGTCGGCATCGTAGCGGCGAAGGTCGGAGTAAGCCAACTTCATAGCCTCGATGCGTTCGTGCCATTCAGGAGCGCTATACGCGCCTTCCGCAGCCGGCGGCGCCGTCTCCATGATGTTCAGCATTTCGAGCGCGGCCATTCCGTCGCCGTTGGGAGGAAGTTCATAAACGTGCCAGCCGCGGTAATCGATGGAGATTGGCGTCACCCATTCCGAAGAGAAAGTCGCAAGATCTTGCGCCGTCATCGTTCCGCCGAGTTTTTGCGAGGTCTTGAGAATAGCAGCCGCGATCTCGCCCTGGTAGTAAGTCTCGGGTCCTTTTTCTGCGATCAAACGAAAAGCGCGGCCCATATCCGGATTGCGGAATACCTCGCCGAGTTGCGGAGGCTTGCCACCGGGCAGAAAGACACGCGCCGACTCGTCATTGGTCTTCAATTCCTTGATGGTCTGCTGCGCGCCCCAGATCTCGTACATGCCCTCGGGAACCGGGAAGCCTTGTTCGGCATATCCGATTGCCGCGCCGAATAATTCTTTCCACGGGAGCTTGCCGAAACGTTGGTGCATTTTGAACCAGCCATCGACGGCGCCAGGAATGGTCACGCTGTGGATACCTTCGGCGGGCATCTTCTTAATGTCATGCTTGGCCAGGAAGGCCGGCGACAGACCGTGCGGCGCGTTGCCAGAGCCGTTTAAGCCGGTCAATTGTCCGGTCTTGGCATCCCAATAAATCGCGAACATGTCGCCGCCGAGGCCGTCCATCAGCGGTTCCATTACGGCGAGAACTGCATTGGCAGCGATGGCTGCGTCGACGGCCGATCCGCCTCGGGCGAGAATCTGCGCGCCGGCCTGCGAAGCCAGAACCTGGCTGGTAGCGACGATGCCCTGCTGGCTGATTACCATCGACCGGCCGTAGTTTCGACCGACGCCCGGGCCTTGCGCATAGAGCGAGAGGAGTGCGACGGAAAGAAGTGCGGCAATACGAAAAGACATCGACATAGCTCGGCTCAGAATACCAGTTTATAGGCGGGTCGGGGACCTGCCTTAGGACTTGCGCTTCACCGGCGGGACGCGCATATCGGGACTGAGTTTCGGCCGCATGGTGTGCCACTGCGTGACTTTTTCGTAGGCCTGAGCGAGCGCCAGCACGCGGCCTTCTGAGAAACGCGGGCCGGCGATCATCAACCCGATCGGTAGGCCGCTGGTGGAGAATCCACAGGGAATGGAGACGGCGGGAATTCCAAACGTATTGAACGCGGGACAGTTCGAAGTCTCTTCCGGTTCATGGGGTTTGGGTTCTTCTTCGCGGTTCAGCTCATCGTTGATGGTAGTTGGCACGACGCGCATGGTGGGCAACAAAACCAAATCGAAATCCGTGAATGCGTCGTCGATGGTCTTGCGCAATCGGATCAATTCCCAATTCGCCAGAACATAGTCGACGACTCTGGCTGAGCAGGTCTCGCTCGCGGTGTCGTTCATTCTCCGATGGATGGCCTCGAGCGCGCGGCGCTGATTCAGCGAATATCGGCCGGCGCTGCGTTTCATCCACTCCCAATGGAAGGCCTCGACCTCGCCATCCAGGAACGCTCGGGAGTAAGTGCCGGGGCTCGGCAGATGCATGTCCTTGGTGCTTTTGGTGAGTTTGCCGAGTACCGCAATTGCGTCTTCGACCGCCTTGGATGTTTCGTCATCCAGACGGTCGAAAAAAGGCGCTCGCGGGATTCCCAGCCGGAGACTCGAGACCGGCTGCTTGAGTGCGGCGACGTAATCTTCTTGGGGATGTTCTACGCTGGCGACATCCAGCTTGTCGTAGCCAACCATGGCATTGAGCAGGATGGCCGCATCCTCGGCGGTTTTGGTCATGGGCCCGCAATGATCGAGCGAGTAAGTGCGGGGGATGATTCCACGGATAGACACCAGGCCATAGGTCGGTTTGAGGCCGACGATGCTGCAATAGGCGGCGGGCATGCGGACGGAACCGCCGGTGTCGGTGCCGAGCGCTCCGACGGCGAGGTCGGCGATCACGGCCGCCGCCGAGCCTCCCGATGAACCAGCTGAGATGCGATCCAGCGCCCATGGGTTTCGCACCGGCTGGAAATAGGTGGACACCGAGGTACTGCCCATGGCGAACTCCTGGAGATTCGTCTTTCCGATGATCACGGCTCCAGCTTCTTTGAGGCGTCGAACGACCTCAGCATCTGCGTCGGGAAAACGGTCGTCGAAAACCGCGCTGCCGCCAGTGGTGCGAGTTCCGCCGGTGTCGATATTGTCTTTGAGCGCGATCGGGATACCGTGCAGGGCGCCTCGAAATTTTCCGGCTTTGGCTTCGATGTCCAATTGACCGGCCTGTGCCAAAGCTTCTTCCTGCATGACGGTGATGTAGGCATTGACCTTAGGATTGTAGGTTTTGATCCGTTCCAGGCAGGCTTGGGTGAGCTCGGTTGCGCTGATTTCGCGAGCTCGCAGCCTCCGGGACGCTTGGCTGATGGTTAACTTCGCCAAATCGTCGGTGGAGGCCGCAAGCGCCGACGGCCCATTCGCTGCGGAATACACGGCACACGCAGCGGCTGTTGTCTTCACGAAATCGCGCCGGTTCATCCCGTCTGTAGTTTTGATACTAAGGTCATCCGCCATTTGTATAGCTTACAACGTGGTGGGGAAATGTAGAGGATCCCGGAGGCTTTGCAACTCCCGATAATAATACATGGCGGACGGGTGCCTATCCTTGAAACTCAGGGTCTTCAGGAATTCGATCTCTTCCTCGCTGGCATCGCCGCTCAAGACTTGGTCGTTGAGGAACTGCTCGAAGCCTGGTTCCAGCGTGAAGGGCAAGTGCGACTCCACTTCTACAAACTCAAATCGCTTAAGACTTCCGGGCGCCCAGCGGGGGTTCAGGGCAACTTCCATTCCAAAACTCTTTAGGTCGATATCCCAGGAGTCAAGCATGGGATCGAGGAACGATACGCAATTTTCAATCGACACATTGAAGACATCGGTATCCAGGAAGTCCAGCATGGCTACGCGCATTTGTTCGTAGCTCCGGCCGCTGAGTTGGGCCATCAAACGCAGCCATTCCTCGCTCCGCAGTTCCTCCTTGGCGACCCCTTGGGTGACGTCGAGGAGCTTCTGCGTCACCAGGCGTTCGAGTTCACCGAAAGGCTCCTTCTCAAAAATCCTGCGGACTTCTTTCTGAGTCTCCGGATCGCATTTGCGGAGAACCAACTCGCGGAACTCTTGGAACAGCGGCCGGGGCGGCGCTGCCACACGTTTCTTCAACTCCTCCTGACGCTGGGCTTCCGCCAGCTTCGAAAGTTCCCCGGCGGGTAGTTTCAAGAATTCGCCAATGCGGTCGTAAATGTCCGTGCGTCCAGGAGCGGGAGGAGCTTTCTTGCGAGTCAGAAGCTGGGAAATGTAAGAGTCGGTGACCTGGACCGCGGCTGCGAGATCCCGTTGATCGAAGCCGAGTGCACCCAAGCGCTCTTTGATTACAAGGGAAACGTCCATCTTTAACCAGATGAAGTCAATCTATATGCAATTCTGCCACGTGCATAGATTGACAAGCAATATAAATTAACTGATAATAGTAAATGTCTGAGCACTTCTGCCCACTCACAGGTCATCTGAACTAAGTCAGGCGATCTGATTCACTTCTTCTTAGGCCATCCGCGACAAACGAAGGAGTGCCATGTTCGACACACAGCAGAAGTCTACGGGGACCGGGTACACGACGGCGGTCGCCTTCCTGGTTGTAGCCTTCATCTTCATTCCCGCAGCATTGATGTTCTATGGTCACTATGGATATGTTTCTGTTTCTTTGGCCATCGTCGGTACGGCGCTGTGCGTCGGGTTGGCTTGGATGAATTGGAAAAGCTCGTCGCAACTCTCTATCCCTTCCATCGCGATTCAGGACGGGAGAGCGAAATGAACCGCGCGCGCGCAATCGGCGTCGGGGTTCTCTTCGGCGGGCTTCTATGTGGCGTTCTGGGGACGCCGGTGCTCCGAGCCGGTGACTTCTCCAGTTACCGCGGCTTCCAATTCGGCATGAACCTTTCCGCGGCGGCCAAGCAGGCCGGGATGAATCCGTCGGAGGCGACGGTACTGCACCAGCAGCCAGCGTTAATCCAACAATTGGACTGGCGGCCGCGTTGGCCGATACAGGCGAAGCAGGCGCAGGCGGATCCGGTAGAAGACGGACTGCTTTCCTTTTACAATGGAGAGCTCTTTCGAATCGTGGTCAGCTATGACCGCTACCGGATGGAAGGAATGACCACGGAAGACGTGATCGACGTTATCTCGCAGACCTATGGGACTGCCACCAAGCCCGCGGCGGAGGTCGAATACCACTCCACGTATGGCGAAGCCGCACAGGTGATAGCGCGGTGGGAAGACCCGGAATACTCGTACAACCTTGTTCAGACGGGAAACCGGTCCAGCTTTGCCATGATTTTGTATTCCAAACGGGCGGACGCCGCGGCTCAGGCGGCAATCGTCGAGGCGGTCCGGCTGGAGACGCAGCAAGCGCCGCAGCGAGAAATCGATAAACAGAAGAAGCGCGAGGACGACGACCGGCTGGCGCTGGAGAAGGCGCGAACCGCGAACAAGCCGAACTTTCGACCTTAAATTCGTGCTTAGAACAGATCGCGAATGAACTCACAATCAGAAATTTATCAGACTATCAGTCCCGGCTCCATATTGGTAGAACGGAACACGTTTCTCCCGGCGCCGTTAGGACTCGAAAGCGCTATGACCCGCAGCGGGTGGGGGCGGGTGACGAATAATCCGGATCGCCATCAACTCGAAACGGAGCTCGCGACCTCGGGATGGACATTCTTTCTGATGGCCGGCACGATTAAGACGACGGCCTTCGGATTTGGGCGGCCCCAGATGATCCAAGCGGCGCTGAAACGCCTGATCGCGATCGTGAAGCTGCAGAAGTGCAATTGCCTGGAGATCGATGCGATCCGCACGCGCTCGTTCTTAGGGCTGCCCTACATAAGCCTCTCGGCCCATTCGCGTCATATTCAAAATGGCTCGCTTTTTGGCAGCCAAGCAGGGACAGCAGAATGACACTCATTACGGTAAAACTCAGTACTAGAGAACTTGCGCTGTTGACGTCTTTGGCGTCCGATCAGCTATTCCGCAGGGAGTTTATCGATCCGAAAATGCCGGGCTACAGATCAAACCCAGAGGACGTAAGCCTTGGAAAAAAACTGGTGGAACGATTGCGGCTGAAAGCTGACCCCGCCAAGAAATCCTCGTTTCCAAGGAGAAATGGTGCGACTGCTTAAGATCTCATTAACGGCCGCTGCGGGAAGGATGCAGGATGCCGTTTGACAAGTTCGTTCCGGCGCCTTTTATCGCCAGAGCCATCCAATCGCACGCGCCGGTTGCATCGGGTGTTTATGGAATCTCGAATGCGCGAGAATGGATTTATATCGGCGAGACCGACAATATACAAGGCGCGCTCTTTCATCATCTGCAGGATCTCGGTGCGTCGCTCATGAAACGGCTGCCGACCGGATTTGTGTTCGAGATTTGTGATGAAGCGCGTCGGGCGGCCCGGCAGGATCGCCTGGTGCTCGAATACGAGCCCGTTTGTAACCGCTCTTCGACGGTGCGTACATGACGGCGGCCCGCGCCGGAGAGGAAATCATGGATAGTCCCATAAGAGGCGTAAAGATGCAGTTCATCCTGACCGGGTTCACGCAAGAGCTGGGATTCCGGGTCTTTGCATTCGAACGGATGGGTGAGGACCGGGTACGAACCAGATGGACCGTCAGCGCCGACCTTGCTCTGAGTCGAAGATACGGCATCCGGCTGCAAGAGCTGCCGTTAATGTGCCGGGGACTGCTGGAACGCGGTGACGTCATCGAGGAGACTCGCGCAATAGTCTTTAGCGAGGAGCTTATGCGCACTTGCGCGGATGAGCGCGCCGCCGCTAAAGAAGGAGCCGCTCACAAGAGAAAGGCGCCGCGCCGGCCTGTTGTCGAGAATCCGGGGGCGGCCTGGCGCGGTCCGCAGCAGTATTGAGGCCGGCCGGATCGGAATAAGCATGTTCTCTACAAAATGTCCGCATTGCCGATCGATCGAGTTTAGAGGAGTAGGCGTCCGGAACGCCATCGAGAAGGCCATTCATTGGATTCTGTTGCCTTACAGATGCGCTCTGTGCGGCCGCCACTTTTTCCTGTTTCGATGGCAAGCTCCCATCGGCGGGACCGCTTAAGCTCGGAGCGCCCTCGGCATCCACGCGCGATGACCTGGCGCGAATATCACGAGTCGACTAAGCACAGCGTTCAATCCCTCCGACGATCACAGCATTTTCTAGATTGGAAAAATATGCCCGATCCGTTCCGGCATTACGAAGGCGCGCCACTGCTCGACCTTCCAGCCGACCCGCCCAGCCCTGAAATCCCCACGCTCGAATTACTTCAAGGAGCGTATGGCGCGGCGCGCGCCGTTGATGGGCCCAGCTTCTTGTCGGGGCTGCTATTTCATTCGGCCGCCATAAGCGCCTCAAAGCTGGTTCCGTCCACTGGAGACCGGTACGCGCTGCGTGTAAATCCGTCTTCCGGCAATCTGCATCCGACGGAATTTCATTTTGTGACGCGGGGTCTAAAGGGATGGCCGGACGGTTTGTATCATTACCGTCCGTCGTCACACATGGTGGAACAGCGCGCGACCGGCGATTTCGAAATGAAGCTGACGGGCGACTCTGCTCCCCTCACATTTATCGTGACCAGCATTGCCTGGCGCGAGGCATGGAAGTATCGCGACCGGGCTTATCGATACTGTCTGCACGACATGGGACACGCGTGGCAAGCAGTGGCGTTGGCGGCACGAGCCGCGGGATGCGATAGTTTGGCGCTGGGCCAGTTTCAGGACGATGAAATTGCGCAAGCGTGCCGGTTGAGTGAAGACGAATGGCCGATGCTAATGGTTGAGATAAGCGGCGGCTCAATTCCAACGGCCCAAGGGGGCGCCCGAGAGCCCGTATGGTACGGCGGACGCGCGAACCGGCTTTCGGATCACCAGGTCAGCTATCCATTGATAGATGCTATGCACGCCGCGACGAAATCCAACTTGGCCGCCGAGGCGGCAGCCAGTCGCTCGGACGAGGGTTCCGGAGAGATCACCTTGCCTGCCCCGGCCTCATCGAAGCTAGCATTCGGCGAGGTTGTGCGACTGCGACGTTCGGCGCTGGACTTTCGGGGCGGAACCGGATCGATATCGCTGGCACAGCTTTCGGCTATCCTCAACTCCGCGAGCCAGCCGCTTTCGGCGGACTTCGCCGTTTCAGAATTCGTCCAGCTTTATTTATATGTCCACCGCGTCGACGACTTACCGTCTGGCGTGTACCGCTACTGGCCACGGCAAGCACAATTGGAGCAGATCCGGTCCGGAGATCAGCGCGTTGCCGCCGCGGGCCTCAGTCTGGGACAGGATCTCGCGGGCAATGCCTGCGTGGCGTTCTCGATGATAGGCGACTTGGAGCGCGCGACCCGCTTACACGGCGACCGCGGTTATCGATACGTGCATTTCGAAGCAGGAGCGATCGGCCAGCACTTGTATCTCGCGGCCGAAGCGCTGGGGTTGGGAGCGACTGGCATCGGAGCGTTCTACGATGACGAGGTGCACCGCTATCTTAGTCTCACCTCCGGGCAAAGACAGGTGGTGTATCATTTCGCGATCGGTTATCCGGTGCCAGATCCACGGATTGGCGCCTGATGTGTATCAACGGCGAAGAGGGATTGAAACAATAATTTCTGCCATGAGTTCGCTAAAAACAGTGCCAGTTTCGTGTCCGGGTTTGAGCAGTTCCCAGATCCGGAAGCTTGCTCGGCTTGATGCGGTTATTCGTGAATTTTTCGGACCAGCATCCTAACCTTGCGAGCCGTTTTCGGACCGACCGTCCGGATCGCACTGAAGACATCGATGGCGGGCTCAACAAGATGACGGTGGCATGTTTCGAAGCGATCGTGCGTCAAAGCGGTATGCGCGTGGAAAGCCTCCACGCACATTCGTCACCCTGAGACCAACTCGCGTGCGTGCGCCTTGGCGAGCACGTAAGGACCTTCCGGGATTACCGCGATGTTGGCATTGGCGGGCAGGCCATCGGTTAGCGCCGTTATCGCGAGGTCCAGCGTGGGATACGCGCGGCCCCAAAGATTCTGGTGGTATTCCGTGGGAAGACCCGGCACATAACACAAGAGCCTCTGTCGCGTTGTTACGAGAGCCAGCTTTTCGAGTTGCCACTGATCGACTGTAACCGGTTGGCCTTCGATTCGTTTCAGAAATCCGGCATCCGAGCTATTTTCAAGCAGCATTCGCATAAACTCAGGCGCACCGGCGCCCTCCGGACAGGCAGCGACCAACAAGATCGGCCCTCCCGGCTTGACGATGTGGGCAGCCGCTGTGACGCCTTTGATCGCCTGGTAGAACGTGAGATCGAGCGGGTAGCCGGCAGAAGTGGTGATCACGGCGTCAACCGGTTCATCGATGGTCTCGAGCAAAACTTCGGAGACAAACTCGACTCCGCGCCGGTGCGCCTTCTCTGGATGTCCGGCGAATACACCTGCAATCGAGCGATCGCGCGCCAACGTAACGTCCACAATGAAATCGTGCCGCGCCATGCGGGCAATTTCCAATAATTCCCGATGGAGCGGGTTATCCTCGACCGAGCCCTCCACCGCCCTGGCGTCTCGCATAAACTTGGAACTGTGGAGCACCTTTATGGTTTCCTGAGCCGCTAGCCCAGGCGCGACCAACTTCCGGCCGCCTGAAAATCCGAGCATGAGGTGAGGCTCAATGAAGCCGAGCGTGACGTGAAGGTCAGCAGCGATGAATCTTTCGTCAATGTAGACTCGCGTGCCCGAGGCAGTGGAGCCGAGATGACGATGCGATGCCAGATTCCGCGCATCGTGGTTCTCGACTCGGTAAGCCGAGGCGACCTCGTCTCCGCAGATCTCTCGCATTTCGGCCTCGGTCGCCTGCCGGTGCAGCCCGGTGGCAATCAGGATCGTGATGTTTTCTCGTGGGATTCCGGCTTGCTCCAGGCGGCGTAAAACGTGCGGAAGCGTTTTGCGATTCGGCGCCGGCCTGGTGATATCGCAAACTGAAATCGCGGCGCTCCGCTTGCCACGCGCTACATCGGTAAGTGGCGGAGCATCAATAGGGCGGTCGAGCGCCGATTCGAGCGTGGATTGCCAGTCCGGCAAAGGCTGGGCGGAGCGGGCTTCTAAAACGCGATATCGGAATCCGGCCGGCAGGTTCGCCTTTATACCAGTCGTCCCGAAAGCGAGGTCGATCTGCATCAACGTTATGGTACTGCATCTCAGGATGCCGGCCGGGCCCCCATTTTAAGGTCAAGGCACGTCCCCGTAATATGCGTAACCACATTCCGGTAATGTTCTTGTGGTTCGTTCTCGTGGCGGTCATGTGCGAAATCGTGATCCATTCACACCCGGTACCCGCTCAAAGTTAACCGACCGTTTACATCGAGTATGTAGCCCTGGGTATTTCTCAACGGGAAAAAGTCGTTCGGAGGCCACATTGAAGTTATTCCTCAATTGGTCATTGCCTGATAGACCATCGTTCGTGTTTGTCGCCAGATCACATTGAGCATGGTTTGCGGAGACTGCGCCATCAGCACAGCCACGAGCTTGGTCTGTGGATCAACCCAGAACAGCGTGCCGGTAATTCCGCCCCAGGAGTAGTCGCCTACTGACCCGGGCATGGGATTGCGGCCAGCATCCACACGAACGGCGAAGCCCAAGCCGAAGCTCGTGCCCATTTCCGGAACCGGACCGAACGACCCGATCGCGATGGCGACGGGTGTGTGCCGTTCCACGGTGGCCGGCAGTTGGTCGGACGTCATCAGCGCGATAGTTTTCGGCGCCAGAATGCGTACGCCATCGAGTTCCCCGCCATTGAGCAACATCTGAGAAAAGCGGGCATAGTCGCCCGCCGTCGATAACATGCCACCTCCGCCGGAAAATATATTGGGCTTCTGCGTTGGGTTTTCGAAGGCGGCGTTCGCTTGACCATCGGGCTTTGCAAGGCGGGAAACCGCCTCAGGCTTAACCCAGAAACCGGTGTCGTTCATCCTCAGCGGACCGGTGATGCGTTCTCGGACAAAGCTATCGAGGTCCATCCCACTCGCCACTTCCACCAAACGGCCCAAGACGTCGGTCGAAACACTGTATTCCCAGAATTCGCCGGGCTGGTGTAGCAACGGCATGCCGGCGATGAGCTTCACCATCTCGTTTAGAGATTTGGCGCTGAAGATGTTGGCCTTTCGGTACATCTGGTCGATCGGCGAGTTCCCGAACAAACCGTAGGTCAAGCCCGACGTGTGACGCATGAGATCCTGAACGGTCATCGGGCGCTTCGGCAAGGCTCCCTCCGTGCCAACTTTGACGTCTTTGAATTCCGGCAGGTACTGCGCGACGGGTGCGCCGACGTCGAGCTTGTTTTCTTCGGCCAAAATCATCGCGGCCACCGTAGTGATCGGCTTGGACATGGAAGCGATTCGAAAGATGGAGTCCTTTTTCATTGGGCTCTC
>Ga0210401_10000563_pt1 | contig 45274 bp, 41 predicted proteins | sample IncBWH32MmetaG_FD_150866 | JGI IMG/M metagenome (GOLD analysis project Ga0210401, IMG submission 150866) | Forest soil microbial communities from Barre Woods Harvard Forest LTER site, Petersham, Massachusetts, United States - Inc-BW-H-32-M | ecosystem: Environmental > Terrestrial > Soil >...
GCGATTAACTCCTGATTCCAGGAATAACTCGGAGTGAACTTTGGACCGTACACGCCCACGCTGATCGTGTACTTCCCCGCTTTCGTTGGGGTCCATGAAAACTCGTACGTCTTAGCCTCGCCGGGAGCAAAATGTTCGTTCGACTTATTTTGCTTGTGGACCGGCTTGTGCGATTCGCTCCAGATTTCCATCTCGAGCACGCTGTCCGGCGCCGCCTTCCCGTCGTCTTTGGCCGCGATGTGGATGGTGACCGGTTTGCCAGTCGGGACCAACTGAACCGGTGTGCTGGCGGTGACCGTAAACGGCGGCGTAGCGAGCGCAGGTGCGAAAAACCCTGCAATCTTGACAGCCAGTGAGTCCACTCGTGAGCTGCCCGAGTTTGCGAGAACGATCACGCTAAGCTGGTCCTCCTCGAAGCGCTCGTAATCCGATCGGAACCCTGGGTATTGGCCGTCGTGATGTACCCTCGCGCGCCCGAGAAATGAGTCCACGTACCAGCCGAAGCCGTAATCGGCGGAGGCGCCATTATTCAAACTCACGGGCGTCCGCATCCGCTTCCGGCTAGCTGTGGTGATTGGACCGCGTGAATCCATGAAGGCGTCCCATTTCGCCAGGTCTAGAACCGTGGAGAGAAAGGCGCCGCTCGGCCGCATGGCGATCCAATTTTCCGCATTCACCATTCCACGCTCTGTCTGCTCGTAACCGCTGGCTCGATGCGGAACGATAGCCGTCACAGTGATCGTGCGAGTGGATGTCATGCCCGCCGGCGCAAAGACTCGCTCGGAAATGAAATCGCTCCAAGCTTTCCCGCTCGCCTTGCCGATGATTTCCGAGAGCACGTAGTATCCAATATTTGAATACAGCCACTTTTCGCCCGGTTGAAAGAGTAGCGGCACGGGATAGACCGACTCGATTACTTCCGCCGGCGCCTGCTCTTTGTAGGGATGGTAATCGGACGGGTCGCGAACGATGCCCGAAGTGTGTGTCAACAGGTGCCGCACGGTAATGTTCTTCCAGGACTCAGGCGCGCCGTTCAGGTATTTTTCTGCCTTGTCGTCCAGCCCGATCTTGCCCTCCTCGACCAGCAGCATCACGGCCGTGGCCAAAAACTGCTTGCTGAGCGACGCGATCTTGTATACAGTTTCCGGAGTGGCGGGCGTATCTGTCTCAACATTTGCCAGTCCATAACCGGCCGCCTTGATGACCCTGCCTTTTTCCACCACCGCAATCGAGAGTCCTGGAATGTGCAGCGACTGCATCTGCGCTTTGACATACTCGTCCACTGCATCGGCGCGAGCAGGCGAGCAAGTAGCGATCAGCAGCGACAGCAGGAGATGGAAGTGACGCCTCAACATTGGAATACCTCGGGCGTTTGAAAAGGTTACTTACGGCCAAAAATAGCGCTTAACGGTCGCACAAGTCTCTGGCGCCCGGCGGGAGCCCGAAACCGAACTCGTCGTGCACATGAGGAAGCCCCGCGGTACACGGTGCAAAAACAGTCTCCGAGGGGTACTCGCTCTGTATCTTCAGGCCGCCCATGCGGGTCTTCAGAACCTGAGGTCCCGCCGGACTCAGTTGGGCAACAATGTCCTGGCCAGTTTTGTCTCGGGCCCAAATCTGGAGCTCACCGGGGTGACCCGGGGATCCAGCCAACGGATCGTGAGCAAAGTCCGGGACCAATAAGCGGAAACGCCCGCCAGATGAGAGATACGCCACATCTCCGACTGGAATGGTGGTGAGAAGATCTTCACCAAGTCCCAAGAACGACTGCGCCCAGCGAGCAACGTACTTCACTTGAAGTTTGACTTCGCGCCCGAACAACCAGTCGGTTCGCGTAAGCGCTCCGTTAATCCATACACTCGACAGGGGGCGACAGACGAAGAGATATCGTTGGTTGTCTGAACCAGAAACGGGAAGATCTAGAGTCTGGATCGCGCAGCCCGGAGCATACAGGATCGCCTTGATTCGAGTGGCCGGAAGGCCCTCATGAATCGTGCTGATAATATAAGAGGAAACGCCGGGACGCGGCAGAATCCAACCGCCGAGCTCATCCTCACTCAATCGATAACGAACGAATATTCCTTCGGAAGTCACTTCAGGCGGGAGATTAATCTCAAGATGCCGCGACGGAGTGATCGGTTGCACGTTCTGACCGGAGCAAACGCCCGCCATGAAAATCAGCGCGCCCAAAATTCCATCTACCTGGCGCCCGCATAGCTTCATAATAACGTCCAACGAAACTAGTGACCGGTTACTGCCGGTCGAACCACTCGTGGAACTGATTCACTTCCCCGTGACTCGCGGTTCCTGCCCGAGTCAGCGATTTTCCATCCGGCGCCACTGTGTACGTCGTGTCCACGATCACCTGGCCATCCTTCTTCATCTTGACGTTAAAGGTGTTGGTATTGATCCGGCGAACCGAAACCATGTTGTACGCCGGCGCTCCCGTAACCGGATAGTCCTTGCCGTCGAGCTTGGCGTGGAAACTTGCGCCGCCGCTCGATCCATCGGTCAGGTGGTTTTGGGAGGCGTACTGGATTCCGCCGGCGCCGTCCGAAGTGATCGTGAGGACCAGGCTCAGCGGTAGATCGCCGTGGCTGAAATGAGACCTAGGTGGGTTGAGTTTCCAGACTCCCACCAGCGAAATATCCGCGGCCAGTGCATTCAGTGCGAGCGCGGCCACAATCAGAATCAAAGGAATCACTTTTCGCATGGCCAGATTATACCCCTGCCCTACTGGATTTGAAACCGAGCTGAAGCCGAGTAGGCGCGCGGTGGTCCATCGGTAGTGAACCAACCCTGTACCACGTAACTGCCGCGAGGAAGTTTAACCAGCGGCATGTTGATGATGTACTCCTTCTGATCCTGAATCTCCAGCTCGGAGACGATCTGCGGGAACGTTTTGCCACGCGACCAGAGACCAATCACTTTCCCGTCCCCGCCGCGGATCTCGAGGTCATACATCTGGCCGCTGGAAAAGCTCAGAACGCCGGCCTTACCCGGATCGCTGTTGCGGATAGTCAGGCGCGCCGTGAGTGTGTCCGACACCGCGTAAACGGTGCGATCCAGCGCCAGGTCTGTCGATAATTCGCCTTGCGACACGGTTGTTCTGCCCCCTAGTTGTAAAAATCCTTGGACCACGCGTGGCGCTTCAGAAGCTGAAGAGTCGCCGCTTCCAGCGGTCCTTTTTCAGAGACCGCCGCGTTTCGTTCGACGTTTCGAACGCTTCGCATTCCCGGCATCACCGTGGAGACTGCCGGATCGGAGATGCCAAAACGGAGCGCGATTTCAGCCAGGGATCCGTCCTTAGCGGCCAGGTCCTTTTGTAGCGCCACGACGTGTTCCACCACCTGCTTCTTCCGATCGCCCCGGAAATAAAAAGCTCGAAACTCTTTGGGATCGAAAACAGTTTCTTCCGTGATGCTGCCCGTCAGGCTCCCTTCGTCGAAGGGCACGCGCGCCAGCACGCCCACGTTCTTCTCTTTGGCCAATGGAAAGAGGTTTTGCTGAGGGGTCTGATCGAAAATGTTGTAGATCACCTGCACCGCGTCTACCAGTCCGGTGCGGATCAGTTCCAGCGCGGAATCGGGCTGATGATCGTTGATGGATACGCCCACGGCCCGGACCTTGCCGGCCGTTTTCAATTCCTCAAAAGCGCGCCGCCACTCTTCGCGATACAGCCACTCGGGGTTCCAGACATGCAATTGCTGGAGATCGATGGTATCCACCTTGAGATTTCGCAAACTGGTTTCGGTGCAGCGCAGAATGTAATCGTACGGGAAAACATTTTCGATTCCGATCCCCGGCCTAGCCGGCCATAGCCGGTTTTTGGGAGGCGCCTTGGTCGCGACGTACATCCTGTGGGTAGCGTCGCGGATGACCTTGCCCACCAGCTTCTCGCTGTGGCCGTCACCATAAGCTAGCGCAGTGTCGATGAAGTTGTAGCCCAGCTCAATGGCCCGCCGCAAGGCTCGCATCGACTCCTCGTCGTTGCCCCCCAGCCACTGTGTTCCGCCGATGCCCCAGGCGCCGAATCCTATCTCACTGATGTCGAAACCGGTCCTTCCGAGCCTCCGATATTTCATCCTGCACCTATGATAGTGAATCGAGCATCCAACCTATGTAACGGCGAAGGGAGGGCGGCATGGCCGGCAAGCACCAGGTAGTCATTCTAGGTGGCGGGTTCGGCGGCCTTTACGCGGCCAAGGCGCTGAAGAAGGCTACGGCACAGATAACCGTTCTGGATCGCCGCAATTTCCATCTCTTCCAGCCGCTGCTCTATCAAGTGGCCACCGGTTCGCTCTCGCCTGGTGAAATTGCATCGCCGTTGCGCCGCGTGCTGCACAAGCAGCAAAACACTCGCGTGCTGCTGGGCGAGGCAGTGGACCTGGATGCGGAGCGCCGGAGCGTGATACTCGCGGATGGAGAAGTGAAGTACGACACGCTGATCGTCGCCACCGGTTCCACCGACTCCTACTTCGGCCATGACGACTGGAAGAGAACCGCACCCGGCCTCAAAACCATCGAGGAAGCGACTGAGATCCGCAGCAAGATTCTTTATGCTTTCGAAGAGGCCGAGAAGGAAACCGATCCGGAAAAGCAGCGCGAGTGGCTGACGTTTGTCATTGTCGGCGCCGGAGCCACCGGTGTCGAGCTGTCCGGCGCGCTGGGCGAAATAGCGCACGAAATGCTGCACCGGGACTTCCGTTCCATCGACTCTAGAAATGCCGAGATTTTGCTGCTGGAGGGCGGTGAGCGCGTGCTTCCGGCGTACCCTGCCGACCTTTCGGCGAAGGCGGAAGCGTCGCTGATCCGCTTAGGAGTCACGCCGCGAACTAACGTCATGGTGACCGGAATCGACGAGACCAGCGTCACGGTGAAGACGTCGAGCGGCGCGGATCGGATCAGAGCCAGAACCATCATCTGGGCGGCCGGCGTGCGAGCCTCCAGTTTTGGAGACGTGCTGAAGCAGCGCGCCGGGGCGCAGCTTGACCGCGCGGGCCGCGTGACGGTGAATCCCGATTTGAGTGTGCCGGGTCATCCCGAGATTTTCGTGATCGGTGACTTGGCTCATGTCGAACAGGACGGCAAGCTCCTGCCCGGTGTAGCGCCGGTCGCGATGCAGCAAGGCGGATTTGTTGCCAAGCTGATCCGCAAGCGCCTCGAGGGCGCCGCCGACACCGGCAAATTCCGCTATTTCGACAAAGGCAACTTGGCCGTAATCGGACGCGCGTCGGCGGTGGCCGAGATCGGCGGACTTCATATATCCGGCCTGCTGGCGTGGCTCACCTGGCTATTCGTGCATTTGATGTATATCGTGGAATTCTCCAACCGCGTCCTGGTATTCGTGCAATGGGGATTTCTTTATCTGACCTACAACCAAGGCGCCCGGCTGATTACGGGACGGGAATTTGACAACACGGGAGACGCCGCGGTTTCTCCATATCACGATAGAATATTGAAAGGTAAGGAATGACCGCCGACCAGAGAGCCCGCCTGAATGAGATCGTCTGGGTCGACGCGGAACGCCTCAGTGGCACTCCCTGCTTCAAAGGCACGCGTGTTCCCGTCCAGGCACTGATCGATCATATCGAAGGCAACTCCACCTTGGAAGATTTCCTCGCAGGCTTCCCGTCCGTTTCGCGCGAGCAAGCCATTCAATTCATCGAACTAGCAAAAGACAATCTCCTGGCGTGCGTATCCTCATAGACGAGTGCATTCACGTCGGGGTGAAAAGCGCTTTCAGTGGGCACGCGGTCAAGACCGTCTCTGAAATGGGTTGGAGGAGCAGTAAAGACGGACCCTTGCTTGTGTTAGCTCAAAACCAGTTTGATGTATTTGTCACAATCGATCGCAATCTTGAGCATCAGCAGAACCTCGCTAAGCTGAAAATGGGTTTTGTGATCGTGAGAGTTCCCGGCAATGAGATTGCGCACTACGAGCCCCTTTTTGAGGAACTTAAAGTAGCCGCTGAAACTGTCCACGCCGGCCAAGTAATTTCCGTCCTCAGCCCGCTGTTAAAGAGCTGATCAATTGATCGCGGGGGTATGCTGCAAAAGATTGGATTTTTTCACTTCGCAAATCCTGAGATATCGCAACCGCTCGCATCGCTCAAAGCCAGACTTGACGAGAGAGGTAAGGGCGATCTTAAGGATTCTCTAGTCGTCTTGCCAGAAGCGTTTAATCTGAAAGGGGAGTATACACCGCGAACTGATTACCACGTCGAGCCAGCGTCAAGGTCAAACATAGTCTGACACAACTCGCGAAACAGTTTGATATGGTCTTCGTGGTAGGGCTTATCGACAATGATGAGCCCGATCGGCCAAACCCGCCCTACAGCTGTGCGTATCTGATTGCCTCGAAATGCTGCTGTTGCCTATCTCGAAAAATGGGGAGCGACGATTTGGCAGATTGCCCTTACCGATCAGAGGCTCTATCAGCCTTTTCCCAAGCCGTCTGACACGCCATGTCAATATGAGCAAAACGCCTGCATCGCCGGCCTGCTCTGCATGGATGCGCTCGTTCACCCAATTCCTCATCAATCCTGGATTGACAATCGTAACCGGCATGACGCGCTGAAAGCCTGTATGGCGAACACCGGCACTGGGGTCCCAATTCTCTGCGTCCCCGCTAGGATGACCAGCTTAGGAACTGAGAGGATCGAGAAAAACTGGCCTGAGGTACATTTTATTCTGGCCAACGCTTGTCCGCCGGGCGATTCCAACACACACACCAGCGTTGTTAGGATTAAGAGCCGGAACCCCGTGATGTTCCCCAAAGATCAGTTGACGCCCTCGGCGGAATACGATGCTCTCATCCTGGAGCCGTTCAAAGTGAAGGCCCCCAGGAACGCACCCTAAAGATTCTCAAGCTCTCAATGTCTCACTATCAAATCAAAGCCACGATAGAATAGTGATAGCCCCCGTATGATCGATCAGGTCCTGGCGAAAATCTTCGGTACCAAGAACGAACGCGAAGTCAAGCGCATTCGTCCGATCGTCGCCGCCATCAATGACCTGGAACCCGCCATGCAGCAGCTTTCCGATGCGGACCTGGCCCAGAAAACCGTCGAGTTCAAGCAGCGCGTCGCCAACGGTGAGTCGCTCGATGATCTGCTGATCGAATCCTTCGCCGTTTGCCGCGAAGTCGGTCGGCGCGTGCTCAACATGCGCCATTTCGATGTGCAGTTGATCGGCGGCATCTTTCTGCATCGCGGCAAGATCGCCGAAATGCGTACCGGTGAAGGAAAGACCCTGGTAGCGACCTTGCCCGTGTATCTCAACGGCTTGAGCGGCCTGGGCGTGCACGTCGTCACCGTCAACGACTATCTGGCTAAGCGCGACTCGGAGTGGATGGGCCGCATCTACAAGTTTCTCGGCATGTCGGTCGGCGTCATCGTGCATGACCTCGATGACGATGAGCGCCGCCAGAGCTACGCCTGCGACATCACTTACGGCACCAACAACGAGTACGGCTTCGACTATCTGCGCGACAACATGAAGTTCCGGATCGAGGATTGCGTGCAGCGCGGCCACAACTTCGGAATTGTCGACGAAGTGGACTCCATCCTGATCGATGAGTCGCGCACCCCGCTGATCATTTCCGGACCGAGCGAAGAATCCACCGACAAGTATTACAAGATCAACCGCATCATCCCCAAGCTGGTGCGCGGCGAGGAGATCAAGGGCAAGGAGCCGGGAGAGAGCTACACCACCGGCGACTACACGGTCGACGAGAAGCACCGCAGCGCCGCCCTTACCGAAGAGGGCATTGCGAAAGTAGAAAAACTTCTGGGCTGCGGCAACCTCTATCAGCCGGAGAACTGGACCATCCTGCACCACGTGCAGCAGGCCCTCAAGGCGCATGTCCTGTTCCTGCGCGACAAAGATTATCTGGTGCAGGACGGCCAGGTGATCATCGTCGACGAGTTCACCGGCCGCGTGATGCCGGGCCGCCGCTGGAGCGACGGTCTACATCAGGCCATCGAAGCCAAGGAAAACGTGAAGATCGAGCGCGAGAACCAGACGCTCGCCACCATCACGTTCCAGAACTACTTCCGCATGTATAAGAAGCTGGCCGGCATGACCGGCACGGCTGAAACGGAAGCCGCCGAGTTCGACAAGACCTATAAGCTTGACGTCGCGGTGATCCCCACCAACCGGCAGATGGTACGCAAGGAATTTCAGGACATCGTCTATCGAACCGAGGACGAGAAATTTCGCAACGCGGCCAAGGAGATCCAGGGCCTGTACGAAAAAGGCCAGCCCGTGCTGGTCGGGACCATCTCCGTAGAAAAATCCGAGCGGCTTTCCAATTCGCTAAAGAAGATGGGCGTCAAGCACGAAGTCTTGAACGCCAAGAATCACGAGCGCGAAGCGTTTATCGTCGCGCAGGCCGGCCGCAAGGGCGCCATCACGGTCTCCACCAACATGGCGGGCCGCGGTACCGACATTTTGCTCGGCGGCAATCCAGAATTCCTCACTAAAGAGTATCTGAAGAAAGAGAACAAGGATCCGGATTTGCTTCAGACCAGTCCGGTTGGTTCGGCGGAGCGAGCTGAATGGGACGCCGTTTACACGCGCTTCAAGGAAGAAACGGCGGTAGAGCACGACGAAGTGGTAGCCCTCGGCGGCCTGCACGTGCTCGGCACCGAGCGCCACGAATCGCGCCGCATCGATAATCAGCTTCGCGGACGTGCCGGACGCCAGGGCGATCCCGGGAGCTCGCGCTTTTACCTGTCGCTGCAGGACGACCTGATGCGCATCTTCGGCGGCGAGCGCATGCAGAACCTCATGCTCCGGCTCGGCATGGAGGAAGACGTCCCCATCGAGTCGAAGATGATTTCCAAGCGTATTGCGGCGTCTCAAAAAGCCGTTGAAGCGCAGAACTTCGCGGCCCGCAAACACCTGCTCGAGTACGACGATGTCATGAACAAGCAGCGCCAGGCCGTTTACGGCATGCGCCGCCATTTGCTGGAGGGGCAAGACCAGAGAGAGCGCGTCCACGAAATCATCGAAGGCATCGTCGCCACTTTCATCGACATGCGCTGCCCGGAGCGTACGCATCCCAGCACCTTCGATCTGACTGGGCTGCAATCGGACGTACTGTCGTCATTCGGGCTGAAGATTGATACTGACGAGTTGCAAGGGATGGCGCGGCAGGAGATCGAGACGCATATCTATGATCTGTTGATCGCGCGCTACAAAGAAAAAGAAGATCTGATCGGCCCGGAAAACATGCGCGACGCCGAGCGCATCGTCATGCTCAACGTCATCGACAACCAGTGGAAAGACCATCTCCTGTCGATGGATCACCTCAAGGAAGGCATCGGGCTGCGCGGCTACGGTCAGAAAGATCCGCTGATCGAATACAAGAAGGAATCGTTCCAGATGTTCCAGGACATGATGGATCGCATCGAGGACGAGACCATCCGCTACTTGTTTTTCCTACAGGTGACTAGCGGCGGAGGTGGCCCCGGTGACGGCGACGGCTCCGGTGGTCCGGGAGTGCGGCCGAAGCCCGTTTTGCCCTTCTCGCCCGATGAAGAAGACGAAGAAGAAGAGGACAACGAAGAAGCGCTGGTGGGCGCCAATGGCGAGCAGCGCCGCGCGGCTCAAACCGTAGTCGAAGATTTCACCCGCAATATCCAGCGCAAAAAAGACAAGGAAATGGCCGAGCTGCAATTCGTCGGCGGCAGCGGGACGGCCACCGATAAAAAGCAGGCCATTTCCGCCAAGAAAGCCGGCCGCAACGATCCCTGCCCCTGCGGCAGCGGCAAGAAGTACAAGAAATGCCACGGAGCCTGATCCTCGCCATTTTATTCGCCTCCTCCGCTTGCGCCGCCATCTGGCCGGAGCATTTAGGAACCTTCGACCGGCGATCGGTCGAAGCTTCGCAAGTCCCGACCGATGAGAACGGCCGCGAGGCATCCGAACAAGCCGATTACGGGCGGTTTCAAGTAACGGCCACGGTTTACAAGGACTCTACCGGCGCCTATGCCGCTTGGTTGGAAGCCGGGCAAAAACCGCTCCAAGTTGGCAATTATGTGATCGTTTGTAGCGGAAATTGCCCTAAAAATCTGGCCGAACTGGCGGAGGCGCTGCCCCGTGTTTCGCATACGCCACTCCCGGTTTTGGGCAGCTACTTCCCTGTCCAGAACTTGGTTCCCCGCTCCCAGCGCTACATCCTGGGGCCGGCCGGATTGGCCCAGAATGCGCCCCAAATCCCCGAATCCGCTGTAGCCTTCCAGTTCGGAACCGAGGGCCAGATTGCCCGCTATCGCGAAGCCCTAGTTGCCATCTTTTCGTATCCTACCCCTCAGATCGCCCGCCAGCAGACCTCGGCCTTCGAAAACATAGCCGGAGCCGCCGTAAAACGGACCGGCCCGTTGGTGGCCGTCGTTCTGGGGGCGCCCGATCGGGCCGCAGCCGACCGGCTGCTCAGTCAAATCAACTACGAAGCGTCGGTTACGGTAAACGAACCCTTACCGCTCATCCTAACGCCGCAATCTGCGGCCAAGATGCTGCTTTCCATCATTACGTTGGCCGGCATAGTACTGGGATTCTGCCTAGCGTCCGGCCTTGTGTTCGGGGGCTTTCGGGTGATCGCCCGCAGGTTTGGTTACACAGATGCTAGCACGACGATGACGACGCTGCATCTCAGCGACAAATAACTCCTCGGCTTTCTCCACCTTAGAAACCAAGCATCTAGTTGCGCAGAGGCGTTCCACAGAATCTTCCACAGGATTTCCAAAAGCGATACCGCCGTTAATGATTGCAGATTCAATAAGATATAGCCTAAAAACGATTTACCAGTTTTTCGCTTGACTCGCAACCTTACCAAGCCCTATGATCTGATCACAAACAGATTTTGACGGTTGCGTTTCCGTCGAATCTGATTCTCCCGTACATCACCCTGGTAGAACAGGGGCCTGTGAATTCAGGCGGATGGTGTCGGAATGCTGGGGCCTTCGCGGCCCCAGTTCCCATTACAGCGATAAACTGGTATTTGCATCCCCATCAGCCCAAACCGGCCGATACCCCTGCCACTTGGCGCGACCGTATGCGTGCCTTGGGCAATATGCCGCCATTGCTGCGGATGGTATGGCAAACCAGCCCCGCCATAACAACCGCCACAGTCGTGTTACGACTGCTGGCCGCGATGATTCCAGTGGGCCAGCTGTGGATCGGGAAGCTGATCATGGACCAAGTGGGCCGTGCTATTACAGGCCTTCCCAGGGACCCCCAGCGAATCTGGGTGCTGCTCGCCTATGAAATCGGATTGGCGGTGCTGAGCGACCTGCTGTCGCGCGCAATGAACCTTTGTGACAGCCTGCTGGGCGACAAATTCACCAACTTTGTCAGTCTGAGGCTGATGGAGCACGCCACCCAACTCGACCTGGTTTCGTTCGAGGACCCGGTTTTTTACGACAAGCTGGAGCGGGCCCGCCGCCAGACCACCTCCCGACTGGGGATGCTGGCAGTATTGGCCGGAATGGGCCAGCAGGCCATCACTTTGTTATCGCTTTCGGCCGCTGTAGTGTCGTTTTCGCCTTGGTTTTTGCTGCTTTTGGTGGTGGCCGTGATCCCTGCATTTCTGGGCGAAACGCGCTTTGCGATGCTGGCTTATTCGATCCTGTACCGCTGGACTCCGGAGCGCCGCGAGCTCGACTATCTTCGCATGCTGGGCGCCAGCAACCAGAGCGCGAAAGAGGTGAAGATTTTCGGACTGGGCGGATACCTGGCCGACCGCTCGCGCGAACTTTTTGACCGCTTCTATCGCGAAAACAAGTCGCTGGCCATCAAGCGCGCAGTTTCGGGCTCGCTGCTGAACCTGCTCCCCACGGCCGGCTATTATGGCGCCTATGTTCTGATCCTGGTCCGCACTTTATCCGGCGCGCTCACCATCGGCGGGCTTACCTTCCTGGCCGGCGCGTTTGCGCGATCGAGAAGCCTGATCGAGAGCCTTTTTTCGAGCTTCAATAATATCGCCGAACAAGCGCTTTACATCAAGGACCTTTTCGATTTCTTCGAGACCCGGCCGGGCATCGTTTCGCCACCCAATGCGCTGCCGGCGCCGCGTCCCATTCATTCCGGGTTTGAGTTTCGCGAAGTGTCGTTCGCCTATCCGGGCTCGGACCGCCAGGTTCTGAACCGCGTCAGTTTTCGCTTCGATGCCGGCGAGCGGATCGCGTTGATCGGAGAGAATGGCGCGGGGAAGACGACGCTGGTCAAGCTGCTGGCGCGATTGTACGATCCCACCCAAGGCGCAATTTTGCTGGACGGCGTGGACCTGCGCGACTACGATGTCGACGGCCTGCGCAAAGAAATCGGCGTGATTTTTCAGGACTACATGCGCTACGACATGCAGGTTCGCGAGAACATCGGCTTTGGGCGCATCGATGAGCTTCGTAATCAGCCGCGCATCGAGGAGTCGGCCCGCAAAAGCCTGGCCCAGCCTTTGATCGCGCAACTCCCCAACGGCTATGAGCAAATGTTGGGCCGCCGTTTTGAAACGGGCGTGGATTTATCGGCCGGCCAGTGGCAGAAGATCGCGTTGGCGCGCGCCTACATGCGCGACGCTCAAGTTCTGATCCTGGACGAACCGACCGCCAGCCTGGACGCCCGCGCCGAATACGAAGTCTTTCTGCGCTTCGCCGATCTCACGCGCGATAAAATGGCGGTGCTGATCTCGCATCGCTTTTCCACCGTGCGGATGGCCGACCGCATTTTGGTTTTGGCGGACGGCGAAGTCATCGAGCAGGGCACCCATAAGCAACTGGTCGCTTTAGGTGGACGTTACGCTGAATTGTTTGAACTGCAGGCTGCGGGCTACCGGTAAAAATTTAATTGCCGCCGTGCCGCCATTCCATGTACAGGTTCCCGCCCAGGTCCTCGATAGTTTTGAATCCAAGGCGCTGATACAGCCGGAGCGCGGGGTTGAAAGGCTCGACGTGAAGAGTCACGGATTTTCCCGACTGCGCGGCTTCCGCCAGCAGATTGGCCAGAATCGCGCCGCCAATTCCCGAGCCCCGGTATTCGGGGAGCAAGGCGATATCCATCAAACGGATTTCCTTGGCTCCGTAATGAAGGTAGATCCGCCCAACCGGCAGGTTGTCTCGGAGAATAATCCGGAAAGACGCGTCGGGATAGTATTTGCGATAATGCGTGGTCTGAAGTTGAAACTGCATGCGCAGGAACGCTTCTTTCCGGGAGGTGTCCCAGCCGGTCAAGGCCATCTCGATGTCCCTGGTCGTGGCGTAAAGCTTAGCGAGGAATTCCTGATCCTCCGGCAACTCCGGACGAAAGCTTACGTCGGTGGCCGCGGTCATTAGTTGCGCGTGGGGAAGATACCTTGCAGCGCGATGCAGAAGTTCAGCACCAGGTACGGCTGCATGTTCTGGTGCGGCTGGCCCCCGCTGTTCGCGCCGATCGCTTGCGGCGCCAGCACCTCGGTGGCACTGCTCGCGAAGGTAACGTTGCCATTGGGATCCGGCGCCCACAGGCCGCTGCCCGGAGTCAACGACGAGGCCATGGCGGTATAGTGCGCTGGATGGTTATGAGCTGGAATCTCGCCGACAAGCAGAGTGTGGCTCGCCTCGCCCCCAACCTGGCCCTGAACAAAACTATTTCCGAACATCATGGAGGCGTCTCCCTGCAGGTTCGGGAGCGCGAAGTTCACTCGGCCGTCCCCTCCATAGGTAGTTCCCAACAGGCTGAACAAAGCCTGATTTTGATTAATGGCAAGAAGCTGACCGTTGCACATCGCCCACCCACGCGGGGCGAACTGAAACGAGAAGATCGTAATTTGTCCGAGAAATGGCGTGCTCATATGATGCGATCCTTTCTAACTTCGAGGCGGGAATACGCCTTGCAGCGCGATGCAGTAATTCATCACCACGAACGGTTGCAGGTTGTTGTGGGGCTGCCCGCCTCCCGCTTGCATTATTGCGTTGGGCGCCATGTTGCCGGTGACCGTAGTCGAGCCATATTCCTGGTTACCGCCCGCGTCTTGCGACCAGACCTCACCGGCCGGATCATAGGCTGTTCCCACAGCGTTATTGCAGATAGCCGGATGAGTATGCGAGGGCACCTGGTTGGCGATCAATGTCACGTTTTGCTGGCCGCCAGTTTCTCCGATAACCCGAGGCGTAAGGCCGGGGCCTTGCCCTTGACCGATGGCGATGTTCCCTTGCATGTTGGGAAGCCCGAAATTGCTGGTCCCGTTGCCACCGAATTGAGTACCTATGAGAGAGAAAAGGGCGGTGTTCTGCGAGATCGAAAGAATCTGCCCCTGACACAATGCCCAGCCTGTCGGCGCAAAATTAAAACCAAATATTTGGATCTGGGCAACGAATGGTTCGCTCATATTCTAAAATCCTCCATGCTGACATTAATTCTGCGACGGAAAAACACCTTGTAAAGCAATGATATAGGTGACGACTAGGAACGGCTGCATGTTTTCGTGCGGCGCATCGCCACCGGCGCTGGGCCCAATGGCGGTATTGGCCATCGAAGGGGGATTGATGATCGGCCCGGTATAAGCCGCGGTGTTGCCGCCCGGATCGCTCGACCAGTAGGCGCCGGCCGGACTCACGACGTCGCCGCCGGGAGCGGCCTGGGCCGGATGACTGTGCTGCGGCACTTGATTAGATACGATTGTGACGGTCTCGGAGCCGGAGACTTGACCGATCACCACACTCCCGAGTTGGGGATTGAAACCCTGATGAATTGGAACCCGCCCGCGCAGATCCGGCAAGCCGAAAGTGCTCTGGCCGTCGCCGCCGTAGGTGGTACCGATCAAATCGAAGAGGGCCGCATTCTGCGCGATCTCGAACAACGAGCCATCGCAGAAGGACCAGCCCAGCGGGGCGAAGTTTCCGCCGAACATCCGAATTTCTCCAAGAAAAGGCGTAGCCATTATTCCTCCTATCCAAACACTGCCTCGTAATAAGCCTGCCGGGGATCCCGTCCCGGCGCCATCACGCGTGTCAACAACCACTCGGACGGTTCAAAATCCTGGTGCACGATCCGATACAAACCTTTTCCCAGTGGCTCCGCGCTACGCAGCACGAAAAGCAGCGAGAAGGGCTCGCGGAACCCGGCTGGAACCTGTCCAGGATTTCGCCGGCTCACTTTCAACAGTTCGAGTTGCACTCCACCGGGATCGAACACCAGCACTTGCCCGACATACGGCGCGAACGTGTCCGCCGCGTAATTCGCCATCTCGAATTTCATTTGCAACATCATAGCGCTTGCTCAGAGTGATGGTCTAAGCTAATGCGTGCCAGTGGGCTAACGAGTCTGAGTAGGTATCGGCAGCGACACTCGCGGACTTGACAATATCGCTTTCCAGCGCGGCGCCTCCGAGAATCAGGCGAGACGCAACGCGCGATCCGCCTTCCGGCGAAAACTCGGCATCGGTGTAAGTAGTAACGTGGCGATCCAGGCCGAGCTCGACGGTAGCGGCATGGAAGGCAGCCAGGGCATGCCCCAGCTCGCGGTAGCGCGCGGCCACAGTTCGAGCTTGCTGGGCGCTGCGGGTGAAGCCGTTGGCGGTGCAAAGGAAAACGGGGCGACTCAAACCGAGAGTTCGGCCGGCTTGGAGCAAGCGGCTGACATCTTCCAGTTGGCGCCCGACGGTCGTGTCGGGGAAGGCAGTCTTCCGCGGCGCAAAATTATTCATGGCCTGGCGAAGCGTGGCGTTTTCAAATTGATCGCCTTCCGGCACCCGGCCGCCCAGCGGGACCATACTCATTCCGCTCTGAAAAGTGAAAGCGCCGGCACCGGTGAGGGGTTGGATGCCGGCTTCTTGCGCGGCCCATTCCAGCGTCGCAAATCCATTAGGAAGGAAACGCAATGCGTGGTATCGCTCAGCCAGGAGCTCGCTGGATGGAGGCGCGTCATGCTTCACCACGGCCAGTAACTCCTGGCGATGCAGAGCCTTCAATTCGGAAACATTGGGCAAGAACGAAGCACCCTCGCCGCCGAATAAATAAATGCAAACCAATGCGCGATTGCCTGAGGCCGCGCTCGCGCCGGCCACTTGCTCGAGCGTTCCGAGGAGTCCCGCGCCCGCCAGCGAGCGTACTCCTGTTTGGAGCAAGTCGCGGCGTGATTGAATCTTTCCGTTGGCTTTCATCTCATTTCTCCTAGAGTGATTGCTTTGCGATGCTGGGTTTGCGGAACCTGCGGATCAGAACAATGGCTCCCAGGCCGCACAGCAGAAGTGGAAGCAGCGATGGTTCCGGGGTGGTGGTAACCGGCATGGTTTGGAGGTCCAGGGTTGAAAATATTAGACCGGCGCCGTTGCTGGGTGAATTTCCAAGAGCCCCCAGACCTGGCGCCTGAAGCGCTAGCGAGATCGAAGCGCTACCACCTTCCAAGAGAGCAAAAGAGGTCGTGGGGATGGTGACCGAGAAGACATCGTATTCGTTGTTGATAGATTGAACGCTCTCTGCATCCCCATTGAGCAAAGCTGTAAGACTGTCGCCGCCCGTCAGGAGGTAAGAAGCCACTTGGCTGCCCGTAGCGGCTGAGTCGATGTCCCAGATTCCCAGAGTCAAAGTTGCACCGGTGATCGTTTGTCCAGCGACTGAATAACTGGGGAGGGTCCAGCTAGCCGAGCAATTGGTGCTACCGTTATTGCCTGTGTCGCTCCCGCATATCGAGCCGAAGGGTGCTGGCTGCCCGGCCTGCGCTGCCAGAACGGTAGCTGAAAAAATGGGGTGTTGGCCGTTGGTAAACCCAGGGTTCGTGTTGCCGAGGGAGACCACAATATCGCCCTTGGCCCATGGCGATGCTGCCAAAAGAACAACAGCAACTGGTAGAAGATAGCTTTTCATCTGCCCAATGTCCTCCGAGACACCCTCGCCGAAAACACTGCGCAGTTCGGCTCTATCCGAATTAGGAATGGTGACATGTCGAGTATCTCCGTCCACCAGCCCGCAAGTCAAGGAGTTCTTTATGAACCAGTACCATTACTTTCCGAGCCTCACTGCGTTGCGGCGCCGCCGGAAGAACGCGAACGCTCCCAGTGCCATCGGTATAAGTGTCAAAAAAGAAGGCTCGGGAGCCGGTGAGGTTGTGTCCAGGCTCAGTGTGGAAAAAACCAGTCCCGCTCCATTGCTCGGCGTAGTGCCCAGGACACCGAGTCCCGGCCCCTGCAGGGCCAGTGAGATCGTGGCCGCGCCTCCGGACAGAACACTGAAAGATGTGCTCGGAATAGTAATCGCCAAAACGTCATATTCGTTGTTGGCGGCGCCGCTTCCTACGTTCAACCCTTCAGATACGGCATTGAGCAAAGATGTTAGATCGTCGCCTCCGCTGAGCTTGTAAGAAGCGACCTGAAGGCCCGTCGCCGCCGAGTCGATGTCCCAAATGCCCAAAGTCAGGGTCGCGCCATCGATGGTCTGGCCCGAGGGGATCGAATAGTTAAAGGTCCAACTGGTAGAACAGTTGGTGCTCCCGCTGGACCCGGTGTCGCTGCCACAGATGGCGTGGAACGGAGCCAGGGAGAGCGTTTGCGCCGCGAGGACCGTCGCCGTAGTGGGATGGGACCCGTCGGCAAAGCTGGGACTGGTGTTGCCCAGTGAGGTCGAGATCACGGAACCGTGGACCAGCGAACCGCTTGCGAGAAAAGCGAGGAGCGCGCCAAAAGCGAATGTTTTCACTTGTTCCTCCGATTGCCACCGGGCGTGAGAAGGTAGCTGCCCCTCAAACGCCACGCGTAGGATTAGTCTCGGCGACGTTTCCTATCTGGATCAATCAATCTTTGGTTGTCCCCTGTACCGGTACCAAGGTCCGCGCGGTTGATATTATGGTGCCTCAAACATGAAAGCGGCCAGAGTCCATCAACACGGGGGCCCTGAGGTCCTCAAATATGAAGATATTCCGGAGCCTGAGATTAAAGCCAATGATGTTCTGCTACGTGTACGCGCGTGCGCATTAAATCATCTCGATTTATGGGTGCGCAACGGACTCCCCGGCATGAAATTCGCCATGCCGCATATTTTAGGCAGCGATATTGCGGGTGAAGTGATTCGCGTCGGAGATTTATGCGAGCGGGTAAAGACTGGCCAGCGCGTTCTGCTATCGCCCGGATTGAGCTGCCGCCAGTGCGCGCAGTGCGTTTCGGGAATCGACAACCAGTGCCGGCGCTACACTTTATTCGGCACCGGCGTGGATGGAGGGAATCGCGAGTACATGCCCGCGCCCGAGTACGCCGTCATTCCCATCCCCGATAGCCTCAGCTTCGAAGAGGCCGCGGCTGCGCCCCTGGTCTTCGTCACCGCCTGGCACATGCTCTTTGGCCGCGCGGAACTCAAAGCCGGCGAGGATGTGCTGGTGCTGGCGGCTTCGAGCGGTGTCGGAATGGCGGCGGTGCAGATTGCGAAAATGTTCCATTGCCGCGTGATCGCGACTGCCGGCGGCGAAGCAAAACTGGCGAAAGCCAAGGCGCTGGGCGCCGATCATGTGATCGATCATTACCAGCAGGACATCTCGGCCGAAGTGAAAAAGTTCACCGACAAGCGTGGCGTCGATGTAGTTTTCGAGCACGTCGGCGAGGCCACCTGGCCCAAGAGTGTCGAGAGCCTGGCGCCCGGCGGCAGGCTGGTCACTTGCGGCGCCACGACGGGCGGCAATGCGAAAATCGACATCCGATTTTTGTTCAGCCGTCATCAATCGCTGCTCGGCTCATTCATGGGAACGATGGGCGAGTTGCACCGTGTTCTGAAATTCGTTTTCCAAGGCAAACTGAAACCGGTGATCGATAAAGTTTACCCGATGGCGGAAATCGCGGCTGCGCACCAGCGGTTGGAGAACAAAGAGCAGTTCGGGAAAGTAGTCGTCGTACTCTGAACTATGAACAGAGTTCTATCCACTGTGATCCTCGCGCTGGCGCTCGGCTTGCAGGCGCAAACCCCACCGGATGCCGCGGAATTGACCAAGCTGCTGAAAGACTTCCTGGCTGGGGCATCGCGTAACGACGCTGCCATGCACGACCGGTTTTGGGCCGATGACTTGATCTATACCAGCTCGGCGGGCAGGCGGATGGGCAAGGCCGATATTATGCGCGACGTAAGCTCGTCGCGTCCGGCCAAGGCCGGAGCGGCAGCCACCGTTTATAGCGCTGAAGACATCCGCATTCAACAGTACGGCAATACCGCGATCGTCGCATTCCGCTTAATCGGGACAGCGGAAAGGGCGGGGAAGACCGAGACCAACAATTATCTGAACACAGGCACTTTTCTCAAGCGCGGCGGTAAATGGCAGGCGGTGAGCTGGCAATCGACCAAGATGCCCAGCGGTCAAAAAAGGTAGTAGCCTTAGCGAATGGGCTTTCGCAGGTCGGGGACCTGCGCCACGACCTGCGCCAACGCTGGCGCTTCGATGGCCTGAGCCAGCGCCATAGATGCCCAGCCGGTAGCCCACGCGCTGATCCATTGGTCGCCGCCGTAAGGGAAGCCGCTTTCGAAGTACACCTGAAATTTAGGCGCTCGGCTCACGACATGCCATGAGCCATCCGCCGCCTGCGTGCCAAGCAGAAACTTCACGCCCTTTTGATACGCCGGGTCGCTGGGCGCAACACCTCCCGCAGCCGTGAGAGTATATAAAGATTCGCCGGTAGCGTAGGCGTCGGAGGAGAACTCGTCACGCTGCCGCCACCCGCCGTCGGACTGTTGCAGAGCCAGGATCGCCTTCGTAAAACGGCTGAGGTCGCGAGCGTCCGCGCCGGCCCAGCGCAGGCCGAGCATCTGCATATTTCGATCTTCGGCATTGAGCGCCTTAGCGGACTGCAGCCACTGCTTCGCTTTGGCTATGCGCCCGTTCATCTCGGTGGCGCGGCCGGGCGGGGCGTAGACCTTTAACGCACGGATCGAGAGTGCCGTACGAAAAATATCGCCCTCTTCGGCGGGAGGCCGTGAAAGACCCATGTAGTGCCACGAGCCGTCGGCTAGCTGCTGGGCGGCGATGGTTGAGGCCATAGCGTCGGTCATCTTATCGGGAGCATAACTCATGGCCGCCAAACCGGCTGTCGAATAGCCTGTGATTTCGGGGATGAGAAGATCCATCCGCTCGTACAACGCTTCCGCCGGATACTGAATTTTGACCATCTGGACGCGCTCGCGGGCAGCGCCTTCATCCACGCGAAGACCCTTGGCGCGGGCCTCTGCGACGGCCATGTCGGTAATGCCCTGGCTATGACAGGCGGCGCAACCGCTGCTGGCGAAGAACTGGTGAGTGGTACGCTCGAGCAGCGCCACGCTGCGCTCCACCGCGGCTCTCGGTTCCACCGCGACAACGGCAGCGACGGGCATGGGGCGTGGGACATCCTCAGTCTTCGTTTTTAGCAGCTGGATTCCGGTAGGAAGTGCGATCTTGCGCGCCCAATCGTGCGCGGTTTCACCGAGGACACTCTTGGGCTCGAGCTTTGCGCCGTGGTCGAGCAGCATCCGGATTATGGCCGGGTCCTGATGGTCGGTTCCCACGGCCAGCATAAGCGGAGTCATGTCGCGAACATCCTTCACGTTGACGTCGGCACCCGCGTCCAGAAGGGCTTTAATCAACTCCGGGGGGCCGAAGGCCGCCGCCATCCCCAACGCGGTGATAGAGCCAAACTGCGGGGTACCCGCCTTGGGAGCGAGACCGGGATACATGAATGGCGCAAGGGACACTGCATTGACCTGGGCGCCTTTGGCGAGCAAAATCTTTACGGCGCGGACGTTGCCGTTAGCACCGGCGCTGGCAATCAGCGGCGACAAGCCGAGTGCGTTGGCGGCATTCACGTCGACGCCGGCATCGATGATCAGGCGAATAGTCTCGGTGTCGTTGCCGGCGGCGGCCGCGATGAGGACGGTGTTCTTGAACGAGTCCGTTATCTTTGGGTCCGCGCCTTTGGCCAGCAAGAGGCGCACCGTTTCGGCTGAGTGGTCGGTCATGGCCGCCAGAAACAGCGCAGTGCGTCCGCGCTTCGAAGCCGTGTTGATATTGGCGCCGTGACTAAGCAACAGTTTCACCTTGGCCAAGTCGGTGGCCGACCAGATCAGCGCGGTCGATCCGAATTCGTTCTGAGCGTTGACGTCAGCGCCCTGGGCGAGCAGGAATGTCATCGCGTCCACCGAGCCCGCCGCCGCGGCGTACATCAGCGGGGTCTCGCCGCGCCCGTCCTTGATGTTGGCATCCGCTGCATCGTGTACTAACGCGCGAAGACGCGCCAGATCATTGGCTCGGATAGCGTTGTATAAATCGTCGCTGGCAGGGCCGGCCGCAAGCGCGGTGCCGGCGGTCAACGTGAAAATGGCAAAACAAATCCCCGTGGCTTTCATAACCACCTCCGTTCGACTGTCGTTTGGACCTAGTATACATCGGCGGAAGACGGCGTCTGTGTTAGGATTGAAGGCTAGACCGCTAGTCATGATTCGTGCCTATCGCGGCATCCTACCCAAGATTGCCGCTTCTGCTTACATCGATCCCAGCGCCCAGGTGATTGGAGACGTGGTCGTCGGCGAACGTTCCAGCATCTGGCCCAATGTCACTGCGCGCGGCGATACCAATTCCATCCGCATCGGTGACGACAGCAACATCCAGGACAACTCGGTGCTGCATTGCGATCCTGGAATATTCGCGCTCGCGATCGGCAATCGCGTCACTATCGGACATCTGGCCATGCTGCACGGCTGCACTATCGAAGACGATTGCCTGATCGGGATCGGCGCGGTGATTCTGAATGGGGCGAAGATAGGGAAAGGATCGGCGATCGCCGCCGGGGCGGTGGTTCCGGAAGGGGCCGATGTGCCTCCGGAAAGCATGGTGATGGGCGTTCCGGCCAAGGTCAAGCGGCAGGTGACCGAGCAAGAGGGCCAGCGTTTTCGCGAGAACGCCAGGCACTATGTCGAGGCTGCCCGGATCTATAAAAATGAAACGGCCGGAGATGCCGCTGGCATCAAGGACGAAGCGGCCGGATGAAGTCAACGCCGCCCGCGTCTAACTAAGGATTCAAGATCGATGATCAAAGCCGTCAAAGGCACACGCGACATTCTTCCTCCCTCCAGCACCGCCTGGAACCAGGTGGAAGCGATTTCGCGCGAGGTTTTTCGCCAATACAACTACCAGGAGATCCGCACGCCGATCCTGGAAGAGACGGCGCTGTTTGCACGCGGCGTGGGCGAAGAGACCGACATCGTGAGCAAAGAGATGTACACTTTCGAAGATCGCGACGGCAGTTCGCTCACACTGCGGCCGGAAGCGACGGCGTCGGTTATGCGCGCCTACATAGAGCATCGCCTGGACCAGATTCCCGGACTGCAAAAGCTGTACTACATCGGACCTATGTTCCGGCGCGAGCGCCCGCAGAAGGGCCGCTACCGGCAGTTTTATCAGATTGGCGCGGAGGCGATCGGGTCGGAATCGCCCGCCGTGGACGCCGAAGTAATCGAGATTGTAGTGGAGCTGCTGCGGCGCGTGGGGCTGACGGGCTTCCAACTTTATCTGAACTCGGTGGGCGATCAGAATTGCCGGCCGCAGTATGTCGCGCTGCTCAAAGAGAAGCTCCGGGGCGTAGCGTCGAAATTGTGCGGCGACTGCCAGCGACGTGCCGAGACGAATCCGCTGCGTGTGCTGGATTGCAAGGTTCCCGAGGATCAGGAAATCATCAACTCGCTGCCGTCGATCCAGGATCATTTGTGCGAGCCGTGCCGAACGCATTTCGCTGCCGTGCGGGTGCATTTGGACGATCGCGGAATCCCTTACGAAATCAAGCCTCGAATGGTGCGCGGCCTCGATTACTACATGCGCACGACGTTCGAGATCGTGCACGGGGCATTGGGAGCGCAGAATTCGGTGCTGGGCGGCGGGCGCTACGATGGACTGGCCGAAGCGCTAGGGTCGAAGGTTCCCGCGCCCGGCATTGGATTCTCGATCGGCGAGGATCGGCTGGTGATGAGCGTGGAACAGGAGCATCCGGAAAGCCATAAACCGGCCTTGGACATTTATATAGCTCCCCTGGGTACGGTGGCCGAGCGGCACTCGGCGCAGATCGCACAGAGCCTGCGAGCGGCGGGCTGTTCGGTCGAATTGGGGCTGGACGCGAAACTGAAGCGCTCGCTCGAGCTGGCCAACAAGATGGGCGCACGGTTCGCTTTGATCGTCGGGGAAAACGAAATCGCGGCCGGCAGTTACACGCTCAAGAATATGCAATCGGCCGAGCAGCAGACGGTTGGCCGCGAGGAAATAATTCAGCGGATAAAATAACTCATGGAAACAGTACAGCTCGATTTTCTAGGCGATCTTCGCCGCACGCACACCTGCGGTCAGTTGCGCGTCACCGATACGGGTAAGCGGGCGCTGCTGATGGGCTGGGTTCACCGGCGTCGCGACTTGGGCGGTGTTTTCTTTATTCACCTGCGCGACCGCGAGGGCGTCACGCAGATCGTGTTTCACGCGGACGCCGACTCGACGGTACACAAGAAAGCGGAGATGCTCGGGTCGGAATACGTGATCGCGGTGGAAGGCACAGTGGCGAAGCGCTCGCCGGACACGGTGAATGCAAATCTGGCGACGGGCGAAGTGGAGCTGGTGGCGGAGAAACTCTGGATACTGAATGAATCGCGCACGCCGCCGTTCCCGATGGAAGAGGAAGTGGACGTCAAGGAAGACGCGCGCCTGAAATATCGCTACGTCGACCTGCGGCGCCCGCACATGCAGCGCAATATGATCCTGCGCTCGCGCATGGCTTTCGCGGTACGGGAGTTTCTTTACAGCCAGGGATTTCTCGAAATAGAAACGCCCTTCATGACACGGTCGACACCGGAGGGCGCGCGCGATTATCTGGTGCCCAGCAGAGTGCAGCCGGGTTCATTTTATGCGCTCCCGCAATCGCCGCAGATATTCAAACAGTTGTTGATGGTGAGCGGTTACGAAAAATATTTCCAGATCGTGCGCTGCTTCCGCGACGAAGATTTGCGAGCCGACCGGCAGCCGGAGTTTACTCAAATAGATCTCGAAATGTCATTTCCGCAGCAGGAGCGCGTCTTCGAAGTGGTCGAGCCGATGCTGCAGCGGGCGTTTCAAGTTGCGGGATATGAGGTCCCTGTGCCGTTCCCACGCATGACTTACGCGCAAGCCATGAAGTCATACGGGATCGACAAGCCGGATCTGCGCCTGCCGCCCTTTCACGTCCTCGATGAAAGCTGGCAAATCGGCCTGGGATTGACTTTTCCTCCGGTCGCGATTCACATTCCGAAGGTCGGCACGCTCAGCAGCAAAGAACGGAATGAGGTGAAAGATTTCGGCAAGGAGAAGGGCCTGCGAGTATTCGACGATCTCAAGAAGCTGGATCCAAAACTGGTGGAGCAGGCACGCGCGGCGACGGGCGCGGCGGACGAAGACTTGCTCATGATCGCCGGCTGGCCAGGCGCGCCGCAGGGACATCGTCCGGAAGAGACGTTTTATCAGGCGTGTGGGCAATTGCGGCTGTATCTAGGGCAGAAATACAACGATCGGCACAAGCTGCTCGATCCCAAGAGTTTCAAAATGCTGTGGGTAGTGGATTTCCCGATGTTCGAATGGGACGCGGAAGAAAACCGCTGGAACGCGGCCCATCATCCATTCACGTCGGTACATGACGAGGACATCGAAAAGCTGACCACCGATCCGGCACGCTGCCGCGCCAAATCGTATGACGTGGTGTTGAACGGCGTCGAACTCGGGTCGGGTTCGATTCGTATCCATCGCCGCGACGTGCAGGCCAAGGTCTTCGCCGCACTCGGTTTCAGCGACGACGAAGCCAAGCGTCGATTCGGATTTCTCCTGGAAGCGCTCGAATATGGCGCGCCGCCGCATGGCGGGATTGCGCTGGGTCTGGACCGGCTGGTAATGATTCTGGCGGGTGAAAACTCGATTCGCGAAGTGATTCCGTTTCCCAAAACCGCGCGCGGTACGGATATGATGTGCGATGCGCCGTCGACTGTGCCGGAGCGGCAGTTGCGCGAGTTGGGTATCCGGCTGATCACGGGCGACAAACCGCAGTAGAGTGGAAGAACAGGGAGGGCTCCCATGTATCACTACGACCCCGCGACGGCGCTCGAGGAGCTGCAGGAGGACGCCATTCTGCCGAACCCGGTGCATATTCGGGACATGATCGTCCGTTCCAAGCTGCAGCCTGATCAGGCCCTGGAATTAAACCGCAAATTTCAAACCTATCTGCAGGCTTTCGGCGACGCCCAGCAGCTTGCCAAGCTGATTTTGCAGCAGTTAGCCGGGCCCGCCTAACGACCGTTTGCTGACGCGCGCGGCTCGGTAACGGAGCCACCGGCCAGCACGTCCATTAAGACGGTTGCCTACCTCGGCCTCCAAGTGTCAAAATGGATCGGATCGTCTCGTAGAATCATGGAAGAGAACAATACGGCTGAGCCGGTGAGCCAGTTCAGTCCTTCAATGCCTAAGAAGCGTTCCGTGGTCGGTGCATTGATGCATTGGCTGCGCGATCTGCTTTTTTCGGTGGTTCTCGCTGTGATTGTGATCCTGTTCCTTTACCAGCCGGTGAAAGTGGAAGGCACCAGCATGATGCCAACTCTGGACGACCAGGAACGGATCTTCATCAACAAGTTCGTCTACCGCTTTCACTTCGAGAAAATCGATCGGGGCGACACGGTGGTGTTCTGGTTCCCCGGCGATCCCAGCAAGTCCTACATCAAGCGTGTAATCGGAATGCCCGGCGATCGCGTGGAAGTGCGCGAGGGCAGCGTGATCGTCAACGGCGAGCCCCTGGAAGAGGATTATGTGCCCCAGGAATATCGCGACCAAAGTGAAATGCATCCGACCACTGTGGGACTGGATGAATACTTCGTGCTGGGCGATCATCGCAGCTCTTCCAACGACTCTCGCACCTGGGGAATGGTGCCGCGCCGTTATATTTACGGGAAAGCCGTCTTCATTTACTGGCCTTTGGAGAAGATGGGCCTGTTGAAATAGTGAACTTTTTCAGTCACGCGGCTTCCTCGAATTTTTCTCGCTCAAACTAAACCACTAAGCCGAAATTGTGTGTTTTTCTCCGCGGCGGGTGCAATATGCTGCTGTTGGAGAACAAATGTCGTTGCCCGGTATCGATATCTCACGCTATCAGCAGAAAATCGACTGGGGCGCGGTAACCGCCTCCGGAGTTCAATTCTGCTTCATCAAGGCCACCGAGGGGGCTCGCGACGTCGATGCATCGTTCCAGCGGCATTGGGAAGACGCTGCAACGGCGGGAATCGTTCGGGGGGCGTATCACTTCTTTCGGCCGCAAATTCCAGTTTCCGCGCAAGCGGACCTGTTCTTCGGCACACTCGGCGAACTTCAGCCCGGCGATCTGCCACCGGCGTTGGACCTGGAAGGCACAGCCGGATGGGTCGGCATTCCACCAGCCAGCCGCGCTCCGCTGGCCTTGCAGATGCTGGAAGCCATCGAAAACAGTCTGCGTGTTACGCCGATTGTCTATATGAGTCCATGGTTCGCGACCGATATGCTCAACAGCACGGCCGCCCTGGCCCGGTTCCCGATCTGGATCGCGCAGTACACCGAAGCGCAATCGCCTAAGGTCCCGAAGCCGTGGAACACCTGGACCTTCTGGCAACACAGCCAAGGTGGAAAAATCCCAGGGATATCCGGATCGCTCGACCTGGATCGCTTTCAGGGCTCGATCGAGGATCTAAAAAAGCTGACGCTCGCCCCAAATATTTCGCCGCTTCCGCCGTCGAGCGTCGCATAATTAATGTAGCCGGCTGCCCGCGCCGGACCATCATGCCACTCTTGTTGCTGGCCCTCCTATTCCTGGCGACCGCCGGCTCTCGCGCGGCCGATCTCGCACTTCTCCCCGGTATGCCGCCTCTGCTGAACCCGAGCGACATCTATTCAGCCGACCGACCCGGCGACCTCAGCCCGGTGGTAAGAAATTATCCGCCTCGCATTTACGTGCCTGACAGCGGAAGCAAATCAGTGACTGTGATCGATCCGGCAAGTTATCGGGTGCTGGACGAATTTCGAGTCGGCCGCCAGCCGCAACACGTCACCCCGTCCTACGACCTGAAGACCCTGTGGGTATTGAATGACAAGGGCAACAGTCTCACGCGTATCGATCCCGCGACCGGCAAAAAAGGGAATACGATCCGCGTGAGTGATCCCTACAACATGTACTACACACCCGATGGAAAATACGCCATTGTGGTGGCCGAAGCCCGCAAGCGCCTGAACTTTCTGGATGTCGTCACCATGAAGCCGGTTCACTCGCTCAAGGTTCCCTGCAAAGGCGTGGACCATATCGACTTCTCCGCGGATGGCCGGTATTTCATCGCGAGCTGCGAGTTCAGCGGTATGCTCCTCAAAGTCGACGTTGCCGATCAAACCCTGTTGGGCACACTGGAGTTGGCTAAGCACGCCATGCCGCAGGACGTGAAACTTTCGCCCGATGGCTCCGTCTTTTATGTCGCGGACATGATGGCCAACGGCGTGTACCTGATCGACGGCGTTAATTTTCGCAGGATTGCCTTCATCCCAACCGGTAAAGGCGCGCACGGGTTGTACGTCAGCCGCGATTCACGCATACTTTATGTGTCAAATCGAGACGAAGGCAGCATTTCGCTGATCGATTTTGCCGGCCGGAGGGTGGTTCGCAAGTGGCAGCTCCCTGGCAGAGCGAGTCCCGACATGGGCGGCGTCTCAGCCGACGGCAAGGTGCTGTGGCTTTCGGGCCGCTACAACTCCGAGGTTTATGCGATCGACACCAGCGACGGAAAGTTGCTCGCTCGCATTCCAGTAGGGCGCGGGCCGCACGGTTTGTGCGTCTATCCGCAGCCGGGCCGCTATTCGCTCGGGCACACCGGAATTTTTCGCTGAAGCTGTCATGAACCAGGCTTAGTCTATGAACCAGGTTTAGTATATGAGTTGGTTCGGTTCGGAAAGCTTCATGCTCACCAGAGCCGGCCTGCAGCGCGGCCTGGGACTGGTTTTCCTGATCGCCTTTCTTAATGCGGTGAATCAGTTCAAACCTCTGTTGGGTGACCGAGGACTTCTGCCGGTGCGGCAGTTCGTCAACGAGATATCGTTCCGCGATTCGCCCAGCTTGTTCTTCTTCGCGCCCAACGATACCGCCTTCACGATAGCGGCCTGGCTGGGTATCGCGCTTTCGTGCGCGGCCGTGATCGGGATCTCGGAGTGGTACGGGACCTGGCTATCGATGCTGGTCTGGGCGATGTTGTGGGTGCTGTACATCTCATTCGTCAATGTCGGCCAGACCTTTTATGGGTTCGGATGGGAATCGATCCTGCTCGAAGCCTGCTTCTATGCGGTGTTCCTCGGAAGCCGGGCGACGAATCCGCAAGCGATTGTCATCTGGCTGCTTCGCTGGCTGCTCTTTCGCCTGATGTTTGGCGCCGGGCTGATCAAGCTGCGCGGCGATCCGTGCTGGCGCGATCTCACCTGCCTTGACTATCACTACGAAACCCAGCCAATGCCCAATCCCCTGAGCTGGTTCTTTTACTGGGCGCCGGAATGGACCCACCGCGGCGGAGTGATTTTCAACCATTTTGCGGAGCTGATCGTGCCCTTCGGCTACTTCCTGCCGCAGCCGGTGAGCGCGATTGCGGGGGCGATTACGATTCTATTTCAGGGGACCATCTTCGGGAGCGGCAATCTGTCGTGGTTGAATTTCCTCACCATGATTCTGGCGATCAGTACCTTCGACGATCGCGCGCTTTCGGCCATTCTTCGGATTCATTCGCCCTTGGCGCACGCGCCGCCGCTGGCTTTGAAAATCGCGGTCGCGGCACTGGCCGTTCTGGTGGCGATCCTGAGTGTGCGGCCGATACGCAACATGCTTTCACCCAATCAAGTGATGAACACGGTCTACAATCGATTCCACTTGGTCGGCACCTATGGCGCGTTTGGTTCCATCACTCGCCCGCGTTACGAAGTGATTGTCGAAGGCACCGACGAAGCCGTGCTGACGCCCTCCACGAAATGGCGCGAGTACGAATTCCGAGGGAAGCCCGGCGCGCTCGGCCGCATGCCGCCGCAGATCGCGCCCTATCATCTGCGACTCGACTGGCTGATGTGGTTTGCGGCTTTATCGAGCTACCAAGATCATCCCTGGTTCGTCCATTTTCTTGGGAAGCTGCTCGAGGGGGACTCCGCAACGCTTGGTTTATTGAAAACGAACCCATTTCCCGGACAGCCGCCGCGCTACGTACGCGCGCTTCTGTATGAATATCACTTTACGAATCCCACCGAGCGTGCTCAAAACGGGCAATGGTGGAAGCGGCAGTTCGTGAGGCCGTACTTTTCCGCGGTCTCATTGCAGGCTCGTCCATTTCGCGACATGCTGGAGCAGCAAGGATGGCTGGAAGGGGAATACACACATTAGCCGCAAAGCTGGGAAATCGTGGCAGGAAGCCTTTGTCATCGGTTCCGGCCCCAACGGTTTGACAGCGGCCATCATTCTGGCCAAGGCCGGATTCCGGACGACGGTCATCGAGGCTGAATCAACCATCGGCGGTGGAACGCGGTCGGCTGAGCTCACTCTGCCAGGCTTCGTTCACGATGTCTGCTCCGCCGTGCATCCATTAGCGGTCAGCTCTCCGGCCTGGGCTTCTTTTCCGTTGGCCGAACACGGTCTGGAATGGATCGAGGCGCCGCTGCCTTTGGCGCATCCGCTCGATGACGGATCGGCCGCGATTCTCGACCGGTCGTTGGATCGGACCGCGGAACGGCTCGGCAGAGATGGCGTGGCCTATCAAAGACGAGTGGCCGAACTGGTTCGTCGATGGCCCGAGTTGAGCTCGGAGGTTCTCGGGCCACTTTTGCATGCCCCCGCCAATCCGCTGTTGCTGGCGCGTTTTGGATCGTTGGCCATGTGGCCGGCTGCCGCGGTTGCGCGGCACATTTTCCGTACCGAGGCCGCTCGAGCGTTGTTTGCAGGGCTGGCCGCTCACTCAGTGCTGCCGCTCCAGGCATTCGGCTCGGCCGCGTTCGGATGGGTGCTGGGTATCGCCGCGCATGCCGCAGGCTGGCCGATTCCTCGCGGCGGATCGCAGCAGATTGCGAACGCGCTGGCGTCCTATTTCAAGACTCTTGGGGGGAGCATCCGGACGGAAACCAGAATTCGTTTGCTCGAAGACATGGATCAATCGGCGCTGATCCTTTGCGACTTGACGCCCCGGCAGTTTGTGGGTTTAGCGGGCAAGCGGCTGCCCGACCGATTTGCCGAAAAACTGAAAGCTTATCGCTATGGCCCGGGCGTCTTCAAGATCGATTGGGCTCTCAGCGCGCCGATTCCGTGGTCGGCCGGCGCATGCGCGCGGGCCGGCACCGTGCATCTGGGCGGAACACTGGATGAGATCGCAAGATCGGAGCGGGCCGCCTGGAGAGGCCACGTGGATGATGCGCCGTTCGTTCTTCTGGCGCAGCCGAGCTTGTTCGACTCCAGCCGCGCACCCGAGGGAAAGCATACGGCTTGGGCCTATTGCCACGTGCCGAATGCGTCCAGAGTGGACATGACGGAGCGCCTCGAGCGGCAGGTGGAGCGTTTCGCGCCAGGGTTTCGAGACACGATTCTCGCGCGACATGTCTTCGCTCCCGCCGATCTGGAGAACCACAATGCCAACCTGGTGGGCGGCGACATCACGGGCGGAGCGCAGACTTTGAGGCAGCTCATCTTCCGCCCCACGTCAATGCTCTACCGCACGCCGCTCGAGGGAGTGTATCTCTGTTCTTCATCGACACCACCGGGCGGGGGTGTGCATGGGATGTGCGGTTTCCATGCGGCTCAAATGGCGCTCGCTGACGCACGGGTGTAGGATCGGCGTTATTAAGGAACTTCCCTGCACGGCCTGCGTATACGGACCATGGGGCAAAAATGAACCTGCTGCAAGACATCCGTTATGGTGCGCGCATGCTCGGAAAATCACCGGGATTCGCGATCACGGCCATTCTTACGATGGCGCTCGGCATCGGTGTCACGACGGCCATCTACAGCGTATGCGATGCACTGCTTTGGAAACCGATGCCGCTGCCACACATGGAGAGCCTGGTGACGGTGCTGCAGGGAGTTCCCGACGACATAAATCACTGGGATAGCGCTACACCTGCCGATATCGACGACATTCGCCGCGAGAACACGACGCTAGGGAGCTTGACCAGTTGGGAAGGCGGTCTGGCAAACTTGGGAGCGACCCGCGGTCAGCCGGAGCGTGTTATCCAATCCCTTGTCAATGCGAACTTCTTCGATGTAGTCGGGGTTCAACCGGCGCGCGGGCGTGCGTTTCGGCCGGGTGAAGATCAGGCCGGCCGCGAGCATGAAGTGATTCTGAGCGACGGTTTGTGGCGCCGCAGATTCGCAGGCGACGCTGGAATCGTTGGGCAAACAATACGGCTGGACGACGAGCCATGCACGGTTGTCGGTATCATGCCTGCGAACTACGATTTTCCGCTCGCCACCGAAATTTGGACGCCGATGGTACTAACGCCCGTGCAGCGAACCACAAGAACCGGACAAATCCTGCAATCCGTCGCGAGGCTGAAACCGGGACAGACGGTTCAGCAAGCGGCAGCCGAGATCTCAAGCATCGCTACGCGGCTCGAAAAACTCTATCCAGACAGCAACAAGAATCGCCGTTTCGTGGTTTGGCCCGCGCTGAAGTTCCTAGTGGGTTATGAAACGCAGCAATATATGGTGATGCTGCTCGGATCGGTGGCGTTCGTGCTCTTGATCGCGTGCGCCAATGTCGCGAATCTCCAATTTGCGCGCGCCACCGGACGTTTGCGCGAAGTGGCGGTGCGCCGGGCGCTGGGAGCCAGCCGCGCCAGGATCGTCACACAGCTGCTGACGGAAAGCGTGCTGCTCTCCATTGCGGCGGCGGGCCTCGGCCTGCTAGTAGCGTGGTGGGGGCTGAGGATAATGCAGAACGGGATGCCGCCGGAGATCCGACGCTACATCCTGGGTTGGAACGATATGCAACTCGACAGCCGGGCGCTACTGTTCACGCTGGCTGCTGCACTCGTGAGCGGCATTCTTGCCGGGCTCTCGCCGGCCTGGCAATGCTCGCAGCCCAACCTGACCTCGGCGCTCAAAGAAGGCGGCCGAAGCTCTTCGCAGGGCAGAACGCGCCAGCGATTGCGCAATATTCTGGTGGCCTCCGAAGTAGCGCTGGCGGTCGTGCTGTTGGTGGGGGCAAGCCTGATGGTGCGCGGATTCCGCAGCTTCATTCAAAGCGGTGAGTCGCTGGAACCTTCCACGCTGCTGACATTAAGGCTAGCAATTACCGACACCAAGTATCACGAAAAATATCAGGTCGCCGAGTTTTATCGCCAGGTGCTGGAGCGTACGCAAGCGGTGCCCGGCGTCCGCTCAGCTGTGGCCGTCTCCGCGCTGCCTTACAGCGATCATGCCAGCGGCCGGAATTTCACCATCGAAGGCCGGCCGATCGAGCCGGGCGACCTGCCCAGCGGCATGTACCAGGTGACGAGTCCGGAATACTTCAGCACGCTGCACATTCCCTTGCGCGGGGGCCGGTTCCTCAGCCCCAGCGACGGTCCCGACGCCCCAAAAGTTGCGCTCATCAGCGAGCGCATGGCCCAGCGCTGGTGGAAGAACGAATCACCCCTTGGCCGGCGCATCAAGATTGGTGAGCCAGACTCCAAGAGTCCATGGATGACGATCGTCGGCGTGGTGGGCGACGTGATTCACGATCCTTATGAACGCCTCCCGCGCCGGACCTTCTACGTCCCCTACCAACAGTCGCCTATGTTGTTTATGGACATCGGCGTTCGAACCGCCGGCGATCCGTTGCGGGTGGCGCCCGCGGTGACAGCAGCTATCCATTCGGTCGATACCGATCAGCCCATCAGCGACCTGCGCACCATGGAGAGATCGGTTCACAACCGGTCGATCGGATTGAACTACATGGCCGCACTCATGGGCATTTTCGGCGCAATCGCTCTGCTGCTTTCGGCCATCGGAGTTTACGGCGTGATGGCTTATCTGGTATCGGAGCAGACGCAGGAAATAGGACTGCGAATGGCACTGGGCGCGCCGCGCGGAAGCGTCCTGCAGATGATTTTCCGTCGCGGCCTGACGACCATCGGAACGGGCTTGATCATCGGACTTCCGCTGGCCTTTGGGTTCTCGCGCCTGATGGCTTCGTTGATCTTCGGAGTGACCTCCACCGACCCGGCGACATTCTTCGGGATTCCAGTGGCGTTGCTGGCGGCCGCGGCGCTGGCTATCTACATTCCCGCGCGACGGGCCATGCGGATCGATCCGATCGTGGCTTTGCGATACGAGTAAAATCGGATTGTGTTCAAATTCCGCGCCGCGGCTTTATTGACGATCGGTCTCGGCGCCCCATCCTGGGCGGCCTCCGGGTGGCGGCTGACGCGTAGCGATCACTTCGAAGTCTATTCGCAATCGAGCGACGCGAGCGCGCGATCGGCTCTGGTGTGGTTTGAGCAACTGCGCGGATTCTTCCTTCAACAAACTGGATTGACGCTGGATCATCTACCGGCCGCGCGGGTGATCGCATTCGGCTCAGCGAAGGAGTATGAGCCGTATCGCCTCCACTCCGCCAGTGCCTATTATGTCGGCGCCGAATCGCAAGATTACATCGTGATGCCTGGCCTGGGTGCCGGCGAATTTCGCATTGCCGCGCACGAATATGCGCATCTGATTCTGCACGCCAGCGGCCTCCGCTATCCCGCATGGCTCAAGGAGGGCTTGGCGGAGTTCTTCTCGACCGTGCGTGTTGGCGAGCAAAGCAGCGAGCTGGGTGGCGACCTTCCGGCGCGCTCTCAGATTTTGCGGCGGCGCACCTGGATGCCGCTTCCGGAGCTGCTGGCGCTGCCCGAAGAGTCGGCGTGGCCAGACGATCGCGAAAATGTTGAGCTGTTTTATGCTCAAAGCTGGGCGCTCACCGACATGCTGTTTCTGTCGGCTGAGTACGGCCCGCGCTTCCACGAATTGGTCACGGCGCTGAACTTTGGCGAGCCTGGTCTCGGGACGTTCACGAAAGTGTATGGCAAGCCGATCGACCAGATCACGCACGATTTGCATACCTGGCTAAACGGCCGCGGCATGCCGCCGATCCACCTTCCGGGTGTCGCACCATCAAGCACCATAGTGGAGGTCTCCGACGTGTCCGTGTTCGCATCGCGGTCGCTCTTGGCGGACCTGCTGATGGCCACCAGTGAACTGGACAGGGCCGAAGCGCTCTACCGCGATCTGGAGCGGGAAGCCCCACGAAATGCCGACATCGCTGCGGCACTAGGCACGATCGCTCTGCGCCGAGGCGATCACGACGGCGCGCGCCGCGAGTGGAAGCAAGCCGTCGAGGCTGGGGTGACCGATGCCAACCTTTGCTATCGCTACTCCGTCTTGGCCGGAATGGCGGGCCTTGCCAATGATGAAATACGGCCGGCCTTGGAGCGGGCGGTGGCGCTGCGGCCCGATTTTGACGACGCGCGATATATGCTTGCGTTGCTCGAAAAGAACTCCAGCCATTACGAAGCTGCCGTGGACCAATTGCACGCCATGCGTCGAGTCGCTCCCGCGCGCCAGTACGATTACTGGATCATTATGTCCGACGCACTGAACGAACTCGAGCGGCGTAACGAGGCCAAAGAGGCGGCCGATCGCGCGGCCCGCTATGCGGCTAATCCCAGCGAGAGGGCGCTTGCGGCGCAACTCGCCTACATGGCTCAAACCGACCTGGCCGTTCAGCTCTCCCACGATTCGAGCGGCCGCGAGCAAATGGTTGCCACGCGCGTTCCCCATGCATCTGACTGGAATCCGTTTATCGAAGCCGGCGATGATATCCGCCGTGTGCAGGGAACTGTGAAAGAGATCGATTGTGGCGATAAGGTGACGCGATTCGTGGTAGACGCCGGTGGAGCGCGGCTTCGGCTCGCTATTGAAGATCCTTCCCGCGTGCGGATGCGAAACGCGCCAGCGGAATTTGTATGCGGGCCGCAAGAACCGCACCATGTGCTGGTGGATTACGCGGTTTCAAAGAAAAAAGGGACGGACGGAACGATAAGAGGGATGGACTTTCGATGATGTTTCGCGCCTATCTCTGCTGCGCTTCCCGCAGGATGCGCTGGATATCCGGCTGTAGCTCGGCCATCTGAGCTTGCGCCACTTCGATGAGCTTGGTCAACAGCGCCGGCATTTTCGCCAGCATGGCGCGGCCCGGCGGCGATTGATAGAACGCCAGAATGCCGCTGACTTCTTCGTCCGAAAATGTCTCGCTGTACAGTTTGATATAGGACGGCCGCATCTTTTCCCAACTGATTCGGGACTTGACCAGATCCAGAATCTTGTCCTGGACTTCCCGCGCTTTCGCGGTCTGTTCGGGTGTGGCGCCGGGTGGCATCTGAGCCGCGGTCATGGCTTTGATCTGATCAAAAAGCTGATTGATGGTGGCGTCCGCGTTCATGGCGTCGAGGAGTCGTTCGATTTTGGCCTGCTTGGTTAATTCCTGGGCGCTGGCGTCGGCCACGAGCACGAGCAGGGCGAGAGCAAAAACGAGAAGCGGCTTCATATCGTCAGTCTACTCCTGGTCGAAGAGTTCGGATCGGCTGATCTGCTCGCCCTTGAAAATCACCCGCTGAATGCTCTCGATCTGTTTGATCTCCTTGAGCGGATTTCCATCCACCAGCAGAAGATTGGCGTCGTAGCCTTCTTTGATCAGACCGATGCGGTTGCCGGCGCCGAGGAGGCGAGCCGCGTTGTAAGTGGCGGCTTGGAGTGCAATGGCGGGCGGTATCCCGGCCTCCACCCACAGTTCGAGTTCTCTCTGAATGGTCGGGCCGTGGAAAACTAAAGGATTGCCGGCATCGCTTCCGGTCACAAGCATAACGCCCGCGCGCCAGGCAGCCATCAAATTCTGCCCGGCCAGTTCCATGCTCACAGGAAAACGCTTGATCTGGTCTCGCATCTTCACACCATTGGCCGAGGCGAGAAACTTCTTGCTCGATTCGATGAGCGCCGAGGGAACGGCCTGCAGCACCAGGGGGCGCTCCAGTGGGTCGAGACTACCGTTGCCCAAATCTATAAAGGCCTCGACGACCGTGAGCGTGGGATCGTAAGCGACGTCTTGTGATTTCATTTGAGCGAAGAGCGCAGCGGGAATCTTGTCCCGCATCGATCCGTGTTCGATGCCGTTGATCCCAGCGCTGAGCGCGTCGGCGACATCGTGCGAATCGCCAGTATGGACCACGATGGGCAACTTTTGCGCGCGCGCTTCTTCGGCCACGGCCCGCAGAATCGTCACGTCCAGGCGGTTAAAGAGCATTCTAGCCGCGCCGGCTTCGAGAATGGCCTTGATGCCGTCCACGCCGCGCAGTTTCAGCTCATCCACCTGCTGGCGCGCTTCCTCAGGCGTCTTCGGGATCCTGACTGTTTGCTCCTCGGCCAATTTGCGGTACTGCTCCGGCATATTCTTGAAATACTCCGTGCCATGGCCGCCGGAGGCCGTAAACATTGGCCCGCAAGTGAACAACTCCGCGCCCAGCCGCTCGCCGGAATTCACCAGCGCGCGCATTTTCAGGATTTGATCCAGCGGATCGCCGACGCTCTTCACCGCGGTGATGCCGCTGTAGAGGTAAGCTGCCAGCGCTCGGGGCATGGTCTTGTCGGGTTGATAATCGGCAGCCGATTCAGAAAATCCGCCTGGGGCAACCAGGTGCACATGCACGTCGATCAACCCGGGCAGCAGCGTCTTACCGGAACCCTCCAGGGCCTCGGCCTTCACTTCTTTGGCGTCGGGAGTCGAGCCTTCATAAATACGCTCGACCTTGCCATTCTTGACCAGCACTCCCCCGGACTCGATGACGCGGCCGTCGCCGGCAAAGATACGGACGTTGCGGATCAACAGACTGCGGCTGCGCAGCAGGTCGCGATTCAGCAGCCGCGCTTTGATGACGCTGTCTTTGCTGCGCACCTGATAAGCGCCCAAAATCAGAAACGGTGCCAGCACCGCGACGAGCCACAGCTTAGCCGTGCCTTGAATCTTCTCCTCTTTTTCCCAACGAAACAGCTTTACACCCAGGAAAGTTCCGAGCAATATCGTCAGGGCCAGCGCTCCGGCGGCGGACATGTTTTGACCCAGCGTCTCGTTGCGGCCCAAAATCGACTGCATGCCATTCATCAAATAGGTTGCTGGAATGAATTGCGCAATGATCTGCACCCAGCTTGGAAGAACACTCAGCGGAATGGTTGTGCCGCTCAAGAACAACATCGGAAAATAGAGCATCTGAATCACGATCTGGCTCTCCTGCATCGAATTCACGACGGACGCGATGATTAGACCCATGGCGCGGAAGGCCAACGCTCCCAGCGATACAAAGACCAGCAGTGAGAGCCACTGCCGCGGAATGGCCATTCCATAAATAAAGTGGGAAAGCAAAAGCATCAGCAGCACGGACGGAAGAAAAGTTAGTAATCCGGTCAGCATCGAGGCCACCAGCATCGGAGCCGCGGAAATAGGCGCCACTTTGAAGCGCCGCAAAATATTCGCCTCGCGCTCCTGCACTGCGCGGATTCCGGCGCCAAAAAAACCGCTACCGAGGATCCCGATGCTCAGCACCATGGTCAATACCTGGATGATCGCGCCGCCCTGTTCGGCGTGAAATAACTGAGCGAAAATGAAGAAGAAGATCAGCGGGAAGAGATAGTTGAAGAAGATGAGACTGCGGTCGCGGAAGGTCAGTTTGATATTAATCGCGGCTTGCGCGGTGTAGCTTTTTATCATTCCCGCAGCTTCTTTCCGGTGAGCTCGATGAACACATCCTCCAGCGTGGGCCGCTTCAAATGGATGTCTGCCAGCTCGATCGAAAGCTGATCGATCCATTTCACCAGATCGACGATGGTGCGCGCCGGCTTGGCTGAATGGACGATGAGTGTCTTACGGTCATCGGAGAAGCTGTGTTTTTCCGTGGCGAAAAACGGCGGAAGCTCGATGACGGGCAGGGGCTGTTCGCACTGGATCTCGATCAGACTTTGGCCCAGAGTGCGCTGCTGGATTTCGCGAGGCGTTCCGATTTCGATGATCTGGCCTTCGTCGATGATGGCCACCCGATCGCACAGCCGCTCGGCCTCCTCGATGTAATGCGTGGTGAGCAAAATGGAGCGCTTGGCATCGCGCAGCTCCTCGATCAATCCGTGAATCTCGAGTCGCACCTGCGGGTCGAGCCCGGTGGTCGGTTCATCCAAAAACAACAATTGCGGATCGTTGACCAGGGCGAGCGCCAGCGCCACGCGTTGCTTCTGGCCGCCGGAAAGTTTGGAATAATACGCGTCGCGCTTTTCGGCGAGCTGGAGGCGTTCCAGCAGCTTGTCACAGTCGATACTGCGCGAGTAAAACGCCGCGAATAACTCCAGCGCTTCATGGACCTTGATCTTGTCAGGCAGATTGGTGGCCTGCAGACAAACACCGATTCGATCCTTGATCTGGCGCGTTTCAAGGCCGGGATCAAAGCCCAGCACCATCGTTTCGCCGGAACTTCTTTGCCGGAGGCCTTCCAAAATCTCAACGGTAGTGGTCTTACCGGCGCCGTTGGGGCCGAGCAGTCCGAAAACTTCGCCGGGATGAACTTCGAAGGAAATGCCGCGCACGGCTTCGAAAGTACCGTAGCTCTTTCGCAGACCACGGACGCTGATGACGCTCGAAGCCATCAGTCGAGCAACCGTTCGCGGACGGCGTTGTATTCGCAGCCCAGCAAGTTGATGAGGGCCAGTAGATACATCCAGACCAGCAGTGCAATTACTGCACCGATGCTGCCGTAGAGCACGTTATAGTTGGCGATGTTGCGCACATACCAGGCAAAGCCGGAGGTTGCCGCCAACCACAGGATGGTGGCGAGAAAAGCGCCCGGCCATACGATGCGGAATCGGATCGCACGGTTCGGCCCAATCCAGTAAAGAAGAGCGGTCACACACACGGTGGCAATTAGCGCCACTATGTAACGCAGGGCGCCGAAAAGTAAGACCACCCAGGTTCGGAGGTCCTCCTGCGGCAAAAGACCGAGTGAACTCAGCATCCATTGTTCGATGCGCGCTCCGAAGACGATTAGCCCAGAAGAACCGACGGCCGGCAACGCGACGATGAGGACCAGGAGTAAGGCCACGCCTCTTTGTTTGAGAAATGGCCGGCCGGAAGGCAGCAGGTAAGCTGCCTGAAAGCCTTCCATTAAGCTGATGATCGCGCCGGACGCTGCCCACGCGGAGAGCAACGTCGCAACCACGATCAGCCAAACCGGACGCTGTCCCTTGACAGTGAGTTGGTATCGAACCAGGTCCTGGGTACCAGGCGGGACAACCTCAAACAGCAAACGGGAAAACACCCGCACGATGGATTCGGCGTTGACGCTCGCAAGAATCGCGCCGATGGAGGCAAGCACGGGAAAGAACGCTAGCAGCGAGGAGTAAGCCGCCCCTTTGGCGATGCCGAAGCAGTTATCTTCGTACGACGCGATGCACGCCTGGCGAAATATTCCCCAGAATTTGATCAACGGACCGGGCCGATCGAGATAAAGTCTGGGCGAGGCCGACATGCCGCTCTACTTTAATTCGTCGCGGTGGCCGGAGCCGGTTCTTCACCCCAGATATATTTGGAGAACCAGTCGTAATTGTGCTCCATCACCGCCCGCTGCTGCTTGGGCTTGTTGATGGGATGGCCGAATCCTTTATAGAGAATCAGCTTCACGGGGACGCCGCGGTCTTTGAGCGCCTGATACAACTCGAAGGAATTGGGGGGCGGGACGCGCTTGTCCTGATCGCCGTGCTGAATCAGAGTCGGCGTCTTGGCTTTGTTGATGTAAAAGATGGGCGACGTTTTCTGGTAAATAGCCGGATCGTCCCAGGGCGTCGCTTTCAGATATTGGCGCGTGAAAGGATGAATGTCGGTGTTGACGTAATAAGTCATCCAGTCGGAGATGCCGGCACCTACGGAGACGGCTTTGAACCGGTCGCTATAAGTAGTGATGAACGCCGAGATGTAGCCGCCCTGGCTCCAGCCCATCGCACCCACGCGATCCTTGTCCACCAGGCCTTTTGCGATTAGGGAGTCGACGCCCGAAATCACGTCCTGATAATCGCCTAGGCCGAGATTGCGAACATTGAGCGCGCGGAATTTTGCGCCGTAGCCCGCCGATCCCCGGTAATTCGGCCGCAGCACCAGCGCGCCTTTCGCAGCGAAACGCTCGACCGGATAATAACGGTCTGCGGAGGCGACAGGTGTGTCAATGCCGGTGGGGCCACCGTGAATCACAACTAGAAGTGGATACTTGCGCGAAGGATCGTAGTCGGCGGGCTTAACGAGAATGCCCTGGATAGGCATGCCATCGGTGGATTTCCATTCCACTACTTCACGCGTGGTGAGCTTGAAGTTCTTCCACTGCCCGCTCACGTCGCTTAGGTATTTCGGCGCAAAATCCTTCGCGGACGACACGAAGACTTCCGAAAAATGGTTGGGCATCGCGCCCACGCCGGCGAACTTTCGATGGTCCGGCGTGAACGAGCCGTTGTTCACCGAAAATCCATCGGGCCCGGTGATACGGTCAATCGCCATCGTTTCCGCATTCAATCGAAACAGGTGTCCCGCAGTCTTCTGCAGGGCGCCAAAATAAATGCCGTCCGGCCCCCAGTCGATGAGCCGCGTGTCTTCATCGAACTTCGCGCTGAGAATGCGGGGCTCGCCTCCGCCGGCGGGAATCACAGCGATCCGCGTGTCGGCGTAAAAAAAGAAAGGATCGCCATTGCCGGTGACATAAGCGATGCGCTGTCCATCCGGCGACCAATGCGGGTTCTCGTTCGGGCCGCTGCCATCGAGCAGTTTCCTGACATGCCGGTCGGCCAGATCGACCGTATAAATCTGGGTGGTCTCGGTGGAGCTGAGATCCGGATCGCGCGCGGCGCTGAAGGCTATGTGGCTGGAGTCCGGCGACCAGGAAAAATCGCCGACGCTGAACTTCTCGCTCTCAGTAAGAAGCTCGGGTTTGGGCCGCTGCTTGGGATCGGACGGAATGTCGGCCGGGGCTTTTACCACCCACAGGTGCACCTGAGCATAGTCGCCTTCGACGATTTCGAAGTCGCCGTATTTCTCCTTTCGATCTTTTTTCGGCTTCGCATCGGGACCGGTGGAAGTGAAGGCGATGGCGCTTCCGTCGGGCGCCCAGTGGAAGGCGTTGACTCCATTGTCCTCGCTGGTGAGTTGCTGCGCTTCGCCGCCATGCGGGTTAATTACGTAGATCTGCCGCTTGCCGTCGCGATCGGAAATGAAAGCGAGGCGCTTGGAATCCGGCGACCATAAAGGGCTCTGGCTCGATTTCTTTCCGCTCGTTAATTGATAGCGGCCGCCGGCGTCGGCATTGGCGATCCAGATCTGCTGGACGAACTCGTTCTCGTCCCAATCGGCCTGCTGGACGGTAAAGGCAACGTAGCGTCCGTCGGGAGAAATCTCGGCGCTCCCAACCGATTTCGCGCTCAAAGATTGATCGATGCTGGGAGTTTGCGCAACAGCGGCAGCTGCCACGAGACAAGCGAGAATAAGCGGCCTCATTAGGACATTATATGGCTCATCCGGCTGCCGGGAACACGTCGTGCTCCCCGGTCATGCATACGTGAGCCTTTTCGGATGGCGGCCTCGGGGGGTGGCGAGGCAGAAGAACGTTGCCGACTTATGCTCCGGCGACTCTCTTAGAGAGCTCCAGAGGATCCGAATCAAGATTGCTGATTGACTTAAGCATACGAGCCATCGTGCGGAACTGGTATTGCGCGAAAGAGATCGCGAACATCGAGCCTCCACAGCGCACAACCTTGCCATGGGCGACGAGTTGGAGAGGAATAGCGCCATCCAGCAGGAGCGGCCACTCGACGTTGACTTCCAGTCTCGAACCAGCACTGACTTCGTGTTGAGCCGAAACCAGCAGACCGCCGCTGCTCATGTTCAAGGTGTGACCCACTCCGTTGACCGATTGGTGACGGCCAACCGTGCGGTAGCGAACTGTTAGCTTCACCGGGTAACGAGCCTTGGAACGCCGTTCGATATTTGTTCTGTTAGTTGAGGCTTCCATTTAATTCCATCCTTCCAAACCCACGATTGAAGAGGGCAACTTAAAGGCCAATGCACGAGGGTTCAGATGGTATCCGCCAGGCTCTTCGAAGCTATTGATACTAAGCAGCTTATGTGGGGTAACGTCCTTACGTTTGTAAGCCCCCCGCCGCCTGGGAGAAGCATATGATTACCAGCGCTAACCGATTTGATAGTCTGAGGCCGGTTTGATAGTGACCAGCTAGGGTTACAAGGGCGCTCGGTTAGCGCGGTGAGAGCAGGAAGCGCTCGATCGAGATTCTTGCGCTTGCATCGATCCGAAGGGAGTCGCGATGAAAGATCACTTTGATCACGTCGAACCGATGCAGCGGGGCGGAGGCAGGAATCGCAAAATCCAGAGTCTCCGTTACGGGTACCCCGCCTCCGGCCATTGAACCCCCGCGAGGCCGTGACGTTACACTGGCGTTTCCCAGACTGAACGTGGGTTGGCTCGGGGACTGAGAGTCGATGAGTACCAACTCCAGCGCAACGCTTCCGGCGTAGCGGTCCGTATTCGAAATCGCGATCTGAATAGCGCTGCAGCATTTTGTCTCGATTGTTCGGCCTAGTTTCTGATAGGCCTCCATGAACATGGGCGCACGATCGGTCGTTCGAAACGACAGCGCCAAAGGATTCCCCTGCTGGACGTGAGAGGTTGGAGGCGGCCGGTCATAGGGCGACCGGTACATCCAGTATACGCCCGAAAAAGGAATGCTGAATGCTTTTATAGCCGCGACGTCGGGAGGCGTGCTGTTCCAAGAGAGCGAAGGCGTAGTCAGAACCGGCTCTTCCGGCTTTGTCTCCGGCAGCAGAATGACACCCGGGAAACTCTTATCGGTAATCTCGACGTTGTCTATCGGCGGCAAGTAAAGGTTGGTTGCGGCCGGTCGCTTGGGCTTGCCTTCGCCATTTTCTTCTTCGAAAAATTTGTGGAGTAATGCTCGCGCGCTTTGGAGCGGACCGGGGGCATGTTGAAGAGGCGAATGCCAATGCGAGCCCGAGCCGGCACTACCAGCGACGCCTCCTACCGTCAGACCGGCAGCCAGCACCAACGTGAGCAGGAAGCCGAGGATCGAGCGCGGCAGATTGCCGGGAGCTTCCGGCTGATAGACGCCGGCCCGCAGCGCGCACAAAGTGACCATTGCTACGCTCAGACTGAAGAGAGCGGCCGCCAGCAACGGATATCCCACCGGATAGACCAGCGTGCCGGCCTCAATGGCTAACGATGCGGCTAGCGCCGGAATCAGTTCCCGGAGCGATGGACCAGGCGCTGCCTCGAAGAACGGGTGTTGGATGGGAGCGGCAATCGGGGATGGCTCCGGCGGGTGCGCCAGGCGCCATTGGCTATAGAGCAGACGAGTAGCACTGATCACCAGCACCAGAGCGGCCGGCAGGGTCGCCAGAGATAGCTGAGCCAGCAAAATCGTAGCAGCCGCGAACCAGACCGCTGTGGAGGACGTACGTAAGGCCATCTGGATGGCATCGTCACTCAATGACCGCGCAATGAGGAGGTAGAGGCTGACCGTAATCGCGGCGCTCGCCAGAAACGCGAGGAGCGTGTAGGCCAGCGTCTGGGTGATCACATCGGCGAGCGATTCGCGGTTCAAGCGAGGAAGCAGCGCTACGGACCAGATCAGCCATCCGGTTGCGAGCAGCCCGGCGACCTGCACCAGCAGCATGAGATCGCGCCGGTGGCTGGCGGGATTTGAGGCTTCGTACTTAAAGAGAAGGGAAGGCAAGGTTCCCCCTAATATCGGACTCCACGGGAAGCGCGCTGGTTCCCGAATTTCATTGCGTCTGAGCCGACTCCTTGACGTAGCGGGCAATCTGCTCACCGGTGGCAAACCAGACGCCTGGCTTGGACTTCATGTAGCCGATGAATTGGTCCAAGTGATGAAGCGGCGCGCGATGCCCGCTTACATGCGGATGCAGAGTCAGTACAAACATGGTGCGCTGCTCGTAAGCTCCATCGAATTCTTCCTTGTAAAGCTGGTATAGCAGCTCCGGCGAGGGCATCGTTCCGCCACGCCCGAGGTACGGGGTCTCGGTGAGAGTCCAGTCGATAGCCAGCTCGACGATTCCGGTTGGCTCGCCGTTCGAAACCAGTTCGTAGGGCTCATCCATGGCTTGCAGGCTGCTGTCGTAAAGAAAACCGCTCTTCTGTAACAGGCCGACGGTATATTTACTGAAGGCCCAGGCCGGCGCGCGATAGCCGACCGGCCGTTTCCCGGTAGCCTCGGTTAGATAGTTGATGGCCTTGTTCAACAGGCGCTCCTCTTCGGGCTCACTATTCAGAGCGACCAGAGATTCGTGAATCCATCCGTGCACGCCGATCTCGTGCCGGCCGCTTTTGAGGATAGCCGGGATCATCTCCGGATGCAGCAGCGCGCTGACGGCGGGAATAAAGAAGGATGCCGGAACCTGGTAGCGGTCGAGAAGTTCGAGGATGCGCGGCAATCCGGTTTCGGCGCCGAAGTCGGCGGCCGAAAGCGTGGTCGGCGAGGTTTCACCGCGAGCTAACAAGTACGACTCGTTATCCACATCAAAGCTAAGGCAGACGGCTACTCGCGCGTTACCAGGCCAGGCCTTGGGAGTCAGCTTTTGTCCGACTCGCGCCGGCGCCACCGCCCGGAGAAGCTGTTCATCGGTCCAGCGCGTACCGGGCTGCGCCGGTGGATTCTGTTGCTGGGCCGCCGCCGATGCGGCAAGCAGGATGCCAAATATAAGCACACCCGTGAGGGACTTGGCGGTCATGGACTTATCCTCTCACGTTACTGAACCGTGACAGGGAGCCGTACTTGATTCCTTTCCTTGCCGGTTTCGTCTTATAGGCGGATAACCGTATGACTAAATCTGCGATTGGGATGATGTTAATAATTCCTTTCGGTTTGGCCGCGGCAGAGCCCGGCGGAGTGCCGAATTTCCATCAAGTAAGCGACAGAATCTTCCGTGGCGCGCAACCGACGGTCGAGGGTTTTCAGGCCCTGGCCAAAATGGGAATCAAGACTATCGTCGATCTTCGACGGGAAGCTTCACAGGCCCGCGCGGAGCAGCAGGTGGTTGAAGCGCTCGGCATGAAGTTTCTGAGCGTACCAATGCAGATGGGCGCGCCAACCGACCAGCAGATCTCGCGAGTGATCGAGGAATTGAATTCAAACG